>Ga0307508_10005441_pt1 | contig 12103 bp, 13 predicted proteins | sample 9_EM_MG_FD_203089 | JGI IMG/M metagenome (GOLD analysis project Ga0307508, IMG submission 203089) | Populus trichocarpa ectomycorrhiza microbial communities from riparian zone in the Pacific Northwest, United States - 9_EM | ecosystem: Host-associated > Plants > Roots > Unclassified | place... | reverse complement strand
GACTCCCCCCTTTGTGCCGAACCGGCATCGATGCCGGGGCGGCCTGGTATCCGTTACGTAACCTAGGGTGCATGTCTGCGATCACGTCCCCCTACGGCAACTCGTCCGGAAGCGCCCAGGTCCCGCCAGGCGGTGCCCTCGGCTCCAGCCGTCCCTCCGGGCGAGCGGGCGTGTCCCCGGGCGGCTACCGGGATTCCCGCGACCCTGACACCGACGACCTCTCGCCGTCCGGTGGTCCGGCCGGTCCGCCGCCCGGCCGCCCCGGTTTTCCGCCCGGCAAGCCGTATCGGGGCAAGCGCAGGCCGCGCTGGGGCCGGATCGCCCTGCTGGCCGGCATCGCGGCCGTGGTCATCGCCCTGATCGCCGCCATCTCGCTCTACGGCTACGCGTCGAACCTCGACAAGGGCCTGAAGCGGACCGACGCCTTTTCCCAGATCACCGCCGGTCGCCCGGCCAAGACCGTCACCGGGGCACTCAACATCCTGCTCGTGGGCAGCGACTCGCGCGACCCGTCGGCCAAGGACGACGCCGCCAGCGCCTGGCGCGCGGACACCATGATCGTGATGCACATCCCGGCCGACCACAAGACGGCACAGCTGATCTCGATCCCCCGCGACCTGTGGGTCGTGATCCCGTCGAGCAACAGCGCGCCGTGCACCTCGGGCAGCCGATCCAAGATCAACGCGTCGTTCGCGTTCGGCGGTCTGCCCCGCGCCGTGCACACCGTCGAGTGCCTCACCAACGTGCACATCGACAACGTGATGGCGATCGACTTCGGCGGCTTCAAGGACGTCGTCAACGCGATCGGCGGTGTCGACCTCTACGTCGACCAGACGATCACCTCGATCCACGCGCCGCACCGGGTCTTCACCAAGGGCATGATGCACATGAACGGCGACCAGGCCCTCGACTGGATCCGCCAGCGCAAGCAGTTCGCCCGCGGCGACTTCGCCCGCATGCAGCACCAGCAGCAGTTCCTCAAGGCGCTGCTGGAGAAGGCGTCGAGCACCGGCACGCTGACCAACCCGTCGGCGCTCAACAACTTCCTCAAGGCGGTCACCGCCGCGGTCACCGTCGACAAGAGCTTCTCGCTGACCGACTTCGCGCTGCAGTTCAAGAACATCCGCAGCAACAACCTCACGTTCATCACCAGCCCCAACAAGGGCAGCGCGAACATCTCCGGGCAGTCGGTCGTGGTCTCCGACCAGCAGAAGGCGCTGGCGCTGTTCAAGGCGGTCTCGACCGACACGATGAGTGACTGGATGAAGGCCAACCTGAAGTCGTCAAGCGGCAACTGAGGACACTTCACCCGCCAGGCCGGTGCCATCGCGCCGGCCTGGCACCATTTTCGCCGCGTCGCATTGCTTATCGGCTTCTCCGCCGTACTCTTGTTGCCGTGTTCGGACCTCAAGTACCCAGCGTCACGCCCACCGAGGTCGGCGCCGACGCGTACCTGCTCGACGTGCGCGAGCCCGACGAGTGGACGACCGGCCACGCGCCGGGCGCACACCACCTGCCGATGATGGAGATCCCGGCCCGAATGGCCGAGGTACCGACCGACCTCGAAGTGGTCGTGGTCTGCCGCTCCGGCGGCCGGTCCGGCCAGGTGGTCTCCTATCTGCTGGGCAACGGCTGGGACAACGTGCGCAACCTGGACGGCGGCATGCGGTCCTGGGCCGCGTCCGGCCGCGACGTGGTCAGTGAAAACGGGCATCCGGCCCAGATCATCTGATGAAGTTCCGTTCGTGAGCGACTACCGCCCGCTCGTCTTCGCCCACCGCGGAGGCGCCGACGCCCTGCCCGAGCACACGCTCGGCGCCTACCTCCGCGCCCTCGAGGAGGGCGCGGACGGCCTGGAGTGCGACGTCCGGCTGACCCGCGACGGTCACCTGGTCTGCGTGCACGACCGCAGGCTCGACCGCACCAGCAACGGCCGCGGCCTGGTCAGCACCAAGACGCTGGCCGAGCTCGACTCGCTCGACTTCGGCTCGTGGCATCCCGGCTTTCCCGCCGAGGAGCCGCTGCCCGACCTCACCCGGCTGCTCACGCTCGACCGCCTGCTCGGAGCCGTGCGTGACTCCGGTCGCGACGTGCGCCTACTCATCGAAACCAAACACCCGTCACGGTACGGCGCGGAAGTCGAACGCCGCCTCGTCGAGACGCTCCGGCGCCACGGGCTGGCCGACGGGCGGCCGGACGAGCGGGTCCAGGTGACCGTGATGTCCTTCGCCGCGCTCGCGCTGCGCCGCATCCGCGCGCAGGCGCCCACGCTCCCGACGGTGTACCTGCTGGAGGTCCTCCCGCCCGGGGTCGGCCGCGGGAAGCTGCCGTTCGGCGCCCGGATCGCCGGGCCCGGCGTCGGCCTGCTCCGGTCCCGACCGAGCCTGCTGCCGGCGATCCACGCGGCCGGCCTCCAGGCGTACGTCTGGACCGTCAACGACGAGGCCGACCTCGATCTCGCGCTGGAACACCAGGTCGACGGCGTGATCACCGACCGGCCGAAGTTCGTGATCGACCGTCTGGCCGAAATGTGACGTGCGACACGGATCAGCGATAACCACCAAGATCCGCGTCGGCTCATCTGCCGAAAACCCGCGAAGCGAGGCAGACTCGCAGGCATGCCGGATCGTCCCGACTACCCAGCGCTGACCCGGGGTCAGATCTCTATCCTCGACCGGATAAACGCCGGCGAGGCGGGTCTGCCCGTGCTCCAGCACGTCGTCCGGCTGGCACAGGAGACGCTCGGCGGCCTAGGCGCCGGCTTCGCGGAGTACGCGCCCGGTCACGGCCGGGTCGTCGCCGCGACCGGCGTGTGCGAGCGGGCGATCGGGCGCCGGGTCGACCGCCAGGACGGCCGCCTGAGCGCCGGCCGCACCCTGCTGATCCCGCTCGACTCCCTGAACGACGAGTTCGTCCAGCAGATCGAGGGCGGTGACCTGCGGCGCATGCTGGGCGCCCGGTGCGAGGTCGGCGACGCGATCGTCGGCTCGCTGCACGTCTACTTCGGCGTCGGCGAGGGCGGCGAGTTCGTCGAGCCGGGCCCGGAGCACCACGCGGTGATCGAGCTGCTCGCGTCGTACATCGGTCGCCTCTACACCCTGCAGGCCGGCCTGCCGGTCTACGGCGACGCACGCGAGGCCGCGGCGCGGGCGCGCCGCGAGGAAAACCGCGACCTCTGGGTCGCGGTGACCAGCCACGAGCTGCGCACGCCGGTCACGGTCATCAAGGGGTACGCGGACACGCTGACCAACCACTGGGACTCGCTCGGCGACTCCGGCCGCAAGGAGGCGGTGCGCATCATCGACACCCGCGCCGGCGAGCTGGCCCGCCTGGTCGACCGGCTGCTCTCCGCGACCAGCGAGGACGGCGAGCTCGGCGTGGCGCCGGCCGGGCCGTTCGACCTGGTCGACGCGCTGCGCGGCGCCGTCGACGAGCTGCCCGCCGACCTGCGCGCCCGGATGGTCCTCGACCACCTGCCCGCCGAGCTGCCGAAGGCGTACGGGGAGCGCGACTCGATCGCGACCATCCTGACCGAGCTGACCACGAACGCGGAGAAGTACTCGGCGCCCGACACCCAGGTCGAGCTCTGCGCCGCCGCCGACGCGGAGACGCTGCGCTTTCGGGTCGCCGACCGCGGCGTCGGCATCCGGCCGGACCACGTCGAGCGCGCCTTCGAACGCTACTGGCAGGCCGACTCCAGCGACGGCCGGCAACACCCGGGCGCGGGGCTGGGCCTCTATCTCGTACGCCGCCTGGTGGAACGCCAGCAGGGCTGGGTGTCGCTGCGCCCGCGGGAGGGCGGCGGCACGACCGCGGAGGTGCGCCTCCCCCGCGCCTGACGCGACACGTCCGGCCGGAGTGTCCCTTTCGGGTTCGCAGCGCCTAGGCTGTCTCGCCGTGAGCAAGCGCCGGAATCAACGCCAGACCGCACCCAAGCGCGAAAAGGTGCGCGACATCTTCGTCGCCCGCCCCTTCGAGGGCATCGCCGACGAGCCCGAGTGGATCGCGCTACGCGAGCTCGTGCCGGCCGCGTCCGCGCCGTTGACCCTCAAACCCGAGATCGTCGAGGAGTACGGCGACCGCCCGGTCACCCTGTCGACGGTGCTGCCGATGGCGTGGCCGGCGATGACCCGCAGCGACGGGCGGGTCTTCATCGGCCTCCAGCGGCACGTGCAGTCCGGTGACGTGTCCCGCGACCTCGCGGTGGCCGTCCTCTCCGCGCTGCGCACCGAGCCCGGCGACACCGTGTCGGTGCCCGCGCTGCCCGGCCAAGGCCTCCGCCTGCAGGACCTGCTGATCGACGGCCCGCTCGAGATCACCATGCACGAAGGCTTCGAGTATTGGCTCGACGCCGAGCAGGCCGAGGACGCCACCGTGAAGGCGTCGCTGGAGCGGGCCAACGCGTCGATCTACCCCACCGTGCGGATGAGCGCGGCGCACGCCGCGTACTGGTGCCGGGTCGCGCCCGACAAGGGCCACGTGCGCTGGGTCCTGCCCGACCCCGAGGACCAGGCGCTGGACGCGCTGGCCCGGCTCTCGGCGGCGGGCGACCTGCTGCTCGGCGACAACACGAAGTTCGCCGGCATGTTCCGCGCGCACGGCCTGCTCGTGCCCGTCTGGGACATCCCGGGCGACCCGGAGGCCGCCGACTGGGAGGCCCCGCTGGCCGACTTCGCCAAGCGCTACGCGGACATCCTCGCCGAGAGCGGCCCGCTCGACGCCGCGGCCCGCCGCTCCAAGCAGGGCCTGGTCGGCCGCCAGCTGACGCTGCGCTGATCGTTACGACGGGGTCAGCGGGACGCGCTCGACCGGGCAGCTCATGCAGCGAGGTCCGCCGCGGCCGCTGCCCAGTTCGGAGCCGCTGATCCGGACCACCTCGATGCCGGCGCGCTCGAGCTGGGCGTTGGTCTCCACGTTCCGCTCGTAGGCGACGCACAGCCGCGGCGCGATGGCCAGTGTGTTGTTGCCGTCGTCCCACTGCTCGCGCTCGGCCGTGATCGGATCGAGGCCCGTGTCGATGATGCGCAGCCGGTCGATGCCCATCGCCTCGGCCGCGGCCTCGAGGAACGGACGCGGACCGCTGGCCCGGGGCTGGCCGGCGGCGTCGGCGGTGACCGTGAAGGCCTGCAGCGAGTCGGCGACGTTCGGGTACATGACCACGGCGTCGACGTCGACCATCGTGCAGACCGTGTCGAGGTGCATGGTGGCGCGTTCCTGAGCGATCGGGACCGCCAGGATGGTGTGTGCTGAGCCGGCCGCGAAGACGCGGCGGGCGAGACGCTCGGCGCCGGCCGCGGTGGTGCGCTCGCCGACGCCGATGGCGAGCACGCTCGGGGCGAGCAGCAGGACGTCGCCGCCCTCGACGTGCTCGAGGCCGGGGTCGAAGAGCAGGTGGGTGCCCGCGAAGCGCGGGTGGTAGCGGTAGATCGCGTGGGTCAGCGTGGTCTCCCGGCGGCGGGCCGGCATGGCCAGGCTGGTGACCGCGACGCGGTCGTGCACCCAGACCGAGGAGTCGCGGGTGAACAGCAGGTTGGGCAGCGGATCTATCACGAAGTCGTGACGATCCATCATCCCGTAGACCAGGCCGCCCGGCCCGGGTTTCATCTCCTCGTGCGCGAGGCCGGCCGTCAGCACATCGGCGAGGCGGTGCTCGTCCTGGTCGGCGAGGTAGCCGGCGACGCCGGCGCGGAGCGAGTCGCCGAGGCGACGGTCGTCGAGGACGCCGCCGATCAGCTCCTCGCGGGCCTGCGGGACCGTCAGCGTCTCGACCAGCAGCTCTCCCAGGTAGAGCACCTCGACGCCGCGCTCGCGCAGCGCGGCCGCGAAGGCGTCGTGCTCCTCCTGGGCCCGACCGACCCACGGGATCGCGTCGAAGAGCAGGGAGTCGTTGTTGCGCGGCGTGAGCCGCGCCAGTTCCCGGCCCGGCCGGTGCAGCAGCACGGTGCGCAGGCGGCTCACTTCACTGTCGACGTAGTGCCCCACCCGGGCGACGTTAGCCCACCTGCGGATCTTCCGGTACTCCATGCGGTCAACCGATGACGTTCTGACTAGATCTTGAGACATCGGTGCACGGGCGCAGACGTGAGGCTAATTTGGTTCTGGAACTGGCCGATCGGGGAGAACAGACGTTGAGATGCGCCATACGCAAGAAGTAGTGGTGCGTGAATGTGGCATTCATCCCCACTCACTCCCCTTTCTTTCCCCTCCTGTGTCTTGCTTCCGTATGGGGTCGAGCACGTACGGTAGTGGAAAGAGAGCCCAAGGACCTTTTGCCGGAGGTCGAAAGTGACTGTCTTCTCAGCACGCCCTGCTGCTCTGCCCGCCCCAGCCAAGCCTCTCAACGCCATCGACCGTCGTCATCCCGAGGCGACGTCCACTGCTCTGGATCCGTCACGGACGACGCCCGGCGACTGGGTTCGCCGCCGCCGCGCCGACCGCGACGCCCGCCGCCTCGAGGCCGCCGGCGCCCGCGCGCTGACGCGGCTCGACCGCCTCGGGCCCAACTGGCAGATCGTCGACTGGCCGCGCACCGAAACACCGGGCTACTACGAGCCCGACCTCGCCGACGATCGCGCCGGCTTCCTGGCCATCGGCCCCGGCGGTGTCTATGCGGTCACCGTCGCCGACCATGGCCGCTCCCGTGTCCTGATCGCCGGTGACGTCGTGCAGATCAACGGGAAACGCCCGCAGTACGTGGCCGAGGCGCGCCGCGAGGCCCGCCGCGCCGCCAAGGCTCTCTCCGCCGCCGTTGGGCTGAAGGTGCCGGTGACCCCGGTTCTGACGTTCGTCGGCTCCGGGGTGATCAGCGTCCACGGACTGCCCAAGGAGGTCCTGGTCGCGACCGACAAGGAGCTCGACCGGCTCCTGATCGCCGGTGGCGCCCGCATCTCGCCGGCCACTGCGAACAAACTCGCAGCCGTGGCCAGCCACCCCACGACCTGGGCAAACGCCCCGTACCGCCCGGCCGGCGACTACCGCTGGTACGGCGACGGACAAACGGCCACTGACAAGCGCACTGCACGCCGGTAACGTTCCTTTGAGTGCAACCGACGGGAAGCCGTCGTGGCCATCCCCCGGGCGACCGGGGCGGCCGCGGCGCCCCGGAGGGTGCTCGAAGGAGCGAGGAGGAGCGAGTGGCGCATGTCGAGCTCTCACTCTCGGGAGCGTTCGTGCCGCAGGCACGCACACCGGCCGAGGCCGAGTTCCTGAGCGGTGCCGAGCGGTGGACGGTCACGGTGGCTGCCGCCGCCGAACCTTGCCTGGTCCTCGACACCGAGGGCGCGATCCTCGGGGTGTCGCCCTCCTGCAGCGAGCTGCTCGGGCTGGGCAAGCCGGTCGAGGCGATCGGCCAGCAGCTCAGCGGCGCGCTCCGGCTGATCGACTTTACCGCGAGCGCCGGCGCGCTCGAGGAGCCCGAGGCCATCAACATCCCGCCGTTGATGGCGTTGCGCAGCGAGCGTCTGGCGCGTGGGCTGATGCGCGTGGTCCCCGGTCCGGGCGAGACCCCGCTGACCGTTGATGCGATCTCCACGCCCCTGCTCGACGGCGAGCGGGTCGCCGGTTCGCTGACTTTCTTCTCACCAGTGCGGTACTAGGCGGCCGTTTGTGGTGCTCGACGCACCCCGCGGGGATTCTGCGAAACCGTTGGCGAAACGTAGTCTTCCCTCATGCTCGATCTAGACCTGTTACCAGAGGAGTACTCGGTGTGCCGGCTGCCGGCCGGTTCACCCCTGCCCGCCTCGCTGAGTGCCGGTCCGGACGACAAGGGCGTCATCTCGGTGAGCTGGGCGCCCGACGAGATGTCGATCATCTGCCCGAGTGACCGGGTGCCGGACGACGCGGTGGCCGACACCGCCTGGCGCTGCCTGCGCGTGGTCGGACCGCTCGATCTGGCGCTCACCGGCGTGCTGGCCTCGCTGATCTCGCCGCTGGCCGACGCCCGGGTCAACATCGTGACGTTCTCCACCTACACCACGGACTACCTGCTCGTACCGGCCGTGCGCCTGAACGAGGCGGTCGATACGCTGCTGGCCGCCGGCCACCGGATCGCTTCCTGACGTCGGCGTGCCTACCATGTCCGCGTGTCCCCCAGCACACGCCTGATACCCGCCACGACCCTCGCCACGGGCGTGCTCGTCGTGGTCGCCGCCTGCGGTGAGCCGCCGCAGCCGTTGCCGACCTCGCCGCCGTTCGCGTCGACGGCGAGCGCCGCGGGCTATTCCGGCGCGCCCACGCTCGCCGCGACCCCGCCGCTGCTGCCGACCGCGGGCCTGCCAACCGGCGCTCTGCCGCCCTATCCCACCTATCCGGCGCAGACCACGACCGCCGCGGACACGAAGTCGCCGACGCCCACCCCGTCGCACGCGGCGCCGTGCAGTGGCGAACCCACCGGCGCCCAGATCCTCGCCTTCATCAAGGGCAAGCCGGGCATTCCGGGTTCGACGCTGAAGGTGACCGCAGGGCCGTACTGCTCCGGCGACTGGTCCTTCACCACGGTCCAGATCGCCGGCAGGAGCGAGGACCAGGTAGAGCCGTTGATGGTCGTGACCGTCGGCAAGGGCGCCACGCTCGGGCTGGTCGCGGCCGGTTCGGACGTGTGCAACGACCCGGTGCAGGCGAGCGCGCCGCCCGGCATCCGGGTGCTGGCCTGCGGCTTCTGACCGGCCCCGGCCTAGACTCATCGACATGCCGCCTCAGCCGCCCACCCGCTTCGTCTACCTTGGTCCGGAAGGCACGTTCACCGAGGCGGCGCTGCGCACCATCCCCGCCGCCGAGAGCGGGTCGCGCGCGCCCGCCCGCAGCGTGCCCGAGGCGCTCGAGGCGGTGCGCGCCGGTGAGGCCGACGCCGCGCTGGTCCCGCTGGAGAACTCGGTCGGCGGCGCCGTCCCGGTCACGCTCGACGAACTGTCCACGGGCAGCCCGCTGGTGATCACCCGGGAGGTGCTGCTGCCGGTCGAGTTCAAGCTGGCCGCCCGCCGACTCACCCCCCTCGCCGAGATCAAGACGGTGGCGGCTCACCCTCAGGCCTTCGCCCAGTGCCGCAACTGGCTGCTGGCCAACCTGCCCGACGCGATCGTCGTCGACATGCTCTCGAACGCGACGGCGGCGATCAGCGCGGCGGCCGGCGAGTGCGACGCGGCGCTCTGCGCGCCGATCGGGGTGCCGCGCCACGGGCTCACCGTGCTGGCCGACAAGGTCGCCGACCACACCGACGCGGTCACCCGCTTCGCGCTGCTCACCCGGCCCGGCCCGCCGGCGGAGCCGACGGGCGACGACGTCACGTCGCTCGCCGTCTCCATCCGGCACGATCAGGTGGGCGCGCTGCTCGCGGTCCTGACCGAGCTGGCCGTACGCGGGATCAACCTGTCCCGCATCGAGTCGCGCCCGACCGGCGAGCAGCTCGGCACGTACGTCTTCTTCCTGGACTGTGCCGGTCACGTGGCCGAGCCGCGGCTGGGCGAGGCGCTGCAGGGCCTGCGCCGCATCTGCGCCGAGGTGCGTTACCTCGGCAGCTATCCCCGGCACCGGCTGACCCGCGAAGAACCCGTGCCGGCACCGCGAGGACTGTCCGACGGTGACTTCGCCGACTCGGCCGTCTGGCTGGCGCGGATCCGAGCCGGCGAACTCGCCTGAGGCCGGTCTGCCGCCGCTCGGTTCGCCTGGCGCTCAGTTGCCGAGCAGGTTGCCCAGGATGCCGCTCTGCTGTTGCTGGCCGTGCGCGGCGCCGGCCAGGCCGCCCGGCGGCTCCTCGGACGGCTGCACGACGACGAAGCCCTGGCCGGCGAAGCTCATCGTGAACCGCTCGCCGGTGGTACGACCCAGCAGCGTGCCCAAGCCGAGTTGCTCGGCGCGGTGGTAGCCGGTCTGCAGGCTGGCCGACCAGCAGATCGCGGCCTGCGGGTCGACAAACGTGGGCTGGTCGACGTTGAGCACGACGGGCGTGCCCTTGGTGGTGACGGCGATCCGGCCGTGACCGGTGAAGACGCAGTTGAACAGGCCTGCGTTCGACATCATCCCGGCGCCGCCGACCATCTTGATGTCGTACTGCAGGGTGGAGTCGAAAGCGAGCACGTTGGCGCCGTTGATGGACAGCGCATCACCCGGCTCCATGTCGATGATGTGGATGTCCGCCGCCCGCTCGGCGAGAAAGACGTCGCCCTGCCCGCGGACCCGCATGAGCGGGACACCCTCGCCGGTGAGCTTCTGCTTGAGGAACTTGCCGATGCCGCCGGAGCCGAGCGCCTCGAACTTCACCTGACCCTGGTACGCCACCATCGAGCCGACACGAGCCAGGAACTCGCCGTTCAGCTCGGCCTTGAGCAGCTTCGAGTTCTGCAGACGCAGGCCGGGCTGGGCCGATTCCTTCTCGAGGTTCTCCGCCGAGAAAAGCTCGCTGCGCATGTGCGTCCTCCTTGATGGGTTTCGAATCAGGGTAGGAGGCGCACCCAAGCTTGTGACGGGCCGTTCAGCCCCAACCGAGCTCGTGCAGGCGGTGATCGTCGATGCCGAAGTGGTGCGCTATCTCGTGGACCACGGTGATCGCCACCTCGTCGATGACGTCGGTCTCAGAATCGCACACCTTCAAGGTGGGCAGGCGGTAGATGGTGATCCGGTCGGGCAGCACACCGGCGTAGTTCCAGCCGCGGTCGGTCAGGGCCGTGCCCTCGTAGAGTCCGAGCAGGTCGTCGGCGCCGTCGGGGGGCGCGTCCTCGACCAGGAAGACCACGTTGTTCATGACGGAAAGCAGCTCGACGGGAACCTCGTCGAGGGCTTCGCCGACCAGTTCCTCGAAGCGTTCACGACTCATGTCGACCGGCACAATGACCATTGTGCGCCTGAACCGTGGGCAGAGCGGCGTAGCCGACGCGGTCAGGGATCCGACAGCAGTCCCCGCCCGCATCGGCGCGCCATGTGCCGCCGGCTTGTCGTTTGGCCGAGTTGACCCGCGGCCAAGCCGAACGCAAACCTGGAGGAACGAAACCTCAGGAGAGCGTCGCGGTCAGGGTGATCTCGGCGCCCGGGGACAGCAGCCGCGAGATCGGGCAGTTTTCCTTGGCGCCCTCGGCGACCTTCAGGAACGTGCCCTCGTCGATGCCGGGGACGTCGCCGACCGTCTCCAGGTCGATCCGGGTGACGCCGAAGCCCGCGTCGCCCTTGTCCAGGTGGACCTTGGCGGTGGTCTCGACGGAGGTGGGGGTGAAGCCGGCGTCCGCGAGTCCCTTGGAGAACGCCATCGAGAAGCATCCGGCGTGCGCGGCGGCGATCAGCTCCTCGGGGTTGGTCCCCTCGCCCTCCTCGAAGCGGGACTTGAACGAGTAGTTCCCCTGGTAACCACCCTTGCCGGTCTTGATCGTGCCGGAACCCTCGGTGAGGTTCCCTTGCCAGCGGGCCGATGCAGTGCGAATAGGCATGCTCGAAACGCTAGTCCATCCGTCGCACGCTGGCCGGTCGAGTAGGCACACGCCATCATTGGTCACATGCCCGCGCCGCAGCAGCCGATCGCCCCGGGGACGACGACGCCGGAGGCGGTGATCGAGTTCGGGTCCCAGTCCGGGCCGGACCGGTCCGCCCGCCGCTGGAGCGTCGCCGGTTTCGGGCGCGCCCTCGCCGACGACCACCGCGCGGTGCCACTGTCGGCGGCGCTCGGCGGCGTCGCGGCCTTCGCCTCGATGGTCTCCGAGTGGCAGGTCACGGCCGTGGACGGCGCGGCGCTCGGCGGCGGCGAGATCGGCCGGAAACTCCTCCCGGCGGACCTGGCCGACCTGGGTTCGTTCGGCGCCGGCTACCTGGCCGGGCTGTTCCTGCTCGTCGCCGCGATCGTGCTGACCCTGTTCGGTCCGGTCGCCGGCCGCCGGTACGCCCGGCTGGCCGGGCTCGGCGTCGGCGGCACGCTGCTCGGCCTGATGCTGGCGCTCACCTCCGTGCTCGGCGACCAGAGCCGCATCGTCTCGCGGCTCTACGCCCTCGAACTCAACACCAGCCAGCTGCAGGTCTCGTACGGGCGTGGGCTGTGGTGCGGGCTGTTCACGGTGGTGGCGGCGCTGGTGGCGCTCTATCTGTCGGGCCGGCACGCGCCCGAGGCGGCGGACGCGGCCGCGCTCGA
>Ga0307508_10005440_pt1 | contig 12103 bp, 16 predicted proteins | sample 9_EM_MG_FD_203089 | JGI IMG/M metagenome (GOLD analysis project Ga0307508, IMG submission 203089) | Populus trichocarpa ectomycorrhiza microbial communities from riparian zone in the Pacific Northwest, United States - 9_EM | ecosystem: Host-associated > Plants > Roots > Unclassified | place... | reverse complement strand
GGCAGAGCTTGGAGCGGCTGCGCGAGATGGGGGTGCTCGTCGCCGACTACGAACCGCACCAGCCGAAGACGGGCGGAGGCCGTGACCGGTTCCGGTGGGAGCAAGCGGTGGAGCTTCTCACACCGAGGGTGCGGTGAGCGTTCCAGTGAGGAGCACCGCACGTTCTGGTGCGCATCTGGTGCAAGGCGCGTAGGGGGTCGGGGTAACAAAGAAGCCCCGGGCCGCTGGCCTGGGGCTTTGTGCTGGAGCGGGTGACGAGAATCGAACTCGCGCTCTGAGCTTGGGAATCCACGGCGCCTAAGAACTCCACGCGTACCTGACCAGGGGTTATTTGAGCGATGAGCTGTGCTGGAGTCGGCTGGATTGACCGCTTCTGACCTTGGTGGACCGCACTGAAGGGCTGGGATGGGGCTGGGCCTGGATCGGTTCGGGGGCACCCGCACCGGTAGCCAGGCATGAGCACCTACGTCGGCGGCTCATCGCATCCGTCCCGTGAGGCGGGCCGAGAGCTCGCGTAAGGACCGGCGGTCAGCAGTCCGCCGACATGGCGGATCTGAAGCAGTTCAGTGAACTGGCCGGTCTCGCCTACACCGAGGAGGTCACGCTCGACTTCGAATCGGTGACCGGGATGCCGCCGATTGCCGTGCCGGTCGGCCAGTACGTCGAGGTCCTCCGCGGCGCCTTCGCTCCCTTCTTGGCCACCCACCACGTCATCAGCGGCCATGTCATCGACCTCGACGGCGACATCGCGAAGATCCACACGCACATCCGTGCCGAGTACTGGCTCCCGGAGGAGGCCGCCGACGACGGGCCCAATCGCTGGCTGGTGGTCGGCTTCTACGACAACGAGGCGGTACGTACGGCCGACGGCTGGCGGCTCACTCGCGTAAAGCTCATCTCGAAGTACCGGGAGAACGCGCAACTTGCCGCTGCGGGGCAGGCGGGCTAGCGACAACCCCGGCGCTCGGAAAGCCGCCGTGAGGAGAGAGTGATCCGATGCCACGGATCAGGGGAGCCAGCATCGAGGAACACCACGAGATGGTGTGGACCGATCTGGCTGAGGCGATGCGGCAGTTGCTGCTTGAATGCGACGACGACTCGATCAACATGGGGCACATCGCGGCTCGGGCCGGACTCGCGCGCAACACGCTGTATTTGTCGCACATTCGGAGTAGGTAGACGGGAAGAGGAGATCAAGCTGGTCTGGCTGTAGTGGTCGGGAACCGATGCCACCGAGGCGGACGTCGACCGCTGCTGGCAGTCGTTCCTGCGTCGCTTCGACATTGGCACGTTTCGCCTGTCAAGCAGATGCTCAGGCGGCCAAAGCCCCGGCTCCGCAGCTCGGAGGCGGCCGACCGGCTGGACGTGGCTGGTAGTCGCTGCCTACGTCCAACTCCGGCTCGCCCGCACTCTGGCCGACGATCTCCGGCGGCCCTGGGAGGAGCCGGCCGAGCCGAATAGACGGTTTCTGTGCAGTTGGTTCGAGGTGACCCGCGACCCCGGCCGCGCCCCGCTTAACGGCCTTCAGGCCCAGAGGGCGCCTACAGAAACGGCCGGACGCTCTATCGAGCCGTGATGAATACGCGCCAATGGCCACCCTGGTGGAGGCCCCTGACCCCCGTTGCCGACCACGCCCACCAGGCCCTGCCTGCCGCGACTGCACCACCGGATCGGCGCGGTGCCTCGGAGCCGGTCGTCGTACCCGACGACGGCCGCCCTCTGGAACCGAGGAGCTCGGCGGGCGCTTCGCAGCGTGCCGAGTGACACTCCTCCCTGTACCGCACAGACCTCCGCGCATGGCCTTGGGGCTACTTGGTCGCCTCCGGAGGCAGGAAGCCGTGCTCGGACAGGTCGAACCAGTTTCCCTCCGGGTCGATCGCCCGGTACTCAGCAAACGGCCGGTTGCCGCCGCGCAACATGGGCCGAGCGACGCCATGCCCCGTCATCCGGTCCGCGACGCGGGCGACATTCGGCACCTCGAACCCGAAGTGGTTGAACCCGGCCGGTACATCCCCGTCCAGACGCTGCTGGATGAGCGCCAGGTTGATGTAGCCGTCGGTCATGAACCGACTGCCGTCGGGGTCCTGGTGAAACTCCTCCATCTGGAGTGTCCCGTGATAGAAGGCGGCGGCAGCGGCGGCGTCCTGGACGACGAGGGCTACATGCCTGAGGCGGGGCCGGTTCACTTCTGTTCCTCCCGGGGAGCTGTGACGGTCATGTTGTGGAAGGCGATGATGCGGCGGCCTGACCCGTCACCGGCCACCACCGCCTGCGCGTGCGTGGTGGGTCCGTCCGGCTCGATCGTGGTCACCGCATGGACCAGCGTCAGTTCACCACCGACCGGACGCACCAGCCGGATGTCGGGAATCAGCCGGGTGTTCCTGAGGGGACCGGCGAAGAGACGGGCGTGCCCGGCCACCACCGCAGCGCGCCCCCGCAGTTCCTCTCCGCGCACAGTCACGAATTCGACGTCCTCGTCGAAGACCGCGCCGAACGCCTCGGCGTCACCGCGTCGCCACCCGTCGGCCATCGCCCGCCACAGGGCGTGTACACCGTCCATGTCGTCGTCAGCCATTGTCGCCTCCGCCTTCCGGCAGGGCGCTCTCCACCAGCCGGTGCACACGCAGCGCCAGTTGCCGGCACTCCGCGTCCCACGCCGACAGGGCGTAACCGTGCGCCCCATGTCGACGCTCCACATAACAGACGGCGTTGACCGGCCAGCCGCTACTGCGAAACACGTATCGGTCCATCTCGGTGGGGCACTCGTCCAGCGTTTGAGTACGGGCCTGTGCGGGGCCGAGCCGGTGCCAGTCGGGGTGCATGTGGACCGAACCCAAGACATCCAAGCCCCGGCGGTCTGCATCGCGCGTGATGCGGAGCAGGTCCGCCGGGTCCAGCCACCACGCGCGGACCGCGTTCTCGTAGGCCGCTCCGAAGCGCGGCACGATCGTTGTTGCGAATTCCTGGCGCGCGCTCGGGTCGGTGGTACGGACGTTGCGCCCGAACGCCACGTCGTGTACCAGCCAGTCACCATCCGCCGCCGTTCCCAGCAACACGGCGAAACACGGCACCGGATCGTTCTCGGTGATGTTCGCGTATTCGCGTACGGCCGCCGTGAGAAAGCGGTGCAGCGCGGGCTCGGAGAATAGTACGGAGGAATTCTCCGGTAAGCGTGCGATTTTGTCACTCGTGGTCCTGGTATGCGTCAGCATGGCACTCGCCTTAAACGGAAAACGGCTCTTCGAAGGTTGGTCTCCGACCGTGCCACCCGACGCGGAGGCGCGGCAACAGACAGATGGCCGGGTAGGCGCCCGAAGGGCCGCAATTATCGACCACTGTCCCGTTTCGGAGCCCTATCGCATTCGGCGATAACACTTCTGTCCCCGCAGTCCGCGACCGCCGTACGATCCAGCCATGCGTCTGGAGATACGACATCTGGATCTGGTTCTCGCCATCGCCGAGGCGGGCAGCCTGCGACGTGCTGCCGCCCGCCTGCACCTCTCCCAGCCCGCGGTGACCGCGCAACTCAAACGCATCGAACAGCACGTGGGAGGCGAACTCTTTGTTCGCCTCCCGGACGGTGTGGTGCCTACCCTCGCGGGCACCCTCTTCGTCCGCGACGGCACCCGCATCCGGACGGACCTGGAGGAGCTGACCCGCACGGTCCGCCGCGCCCTCCACGCCGACGCGGCAACGCCGGTGCGTGTCGGCGGAGTGCCTGCGCAGCAGTTCAGCCTGCTGATCAGGGCGCTCGCTGTCCTGCTGCCCGAACGCGGCACGACCAGCCGTACGGTGCGGCGCACCGACACCGTCACCGGGCTGCTCGCCTCCGGTGAGCTCGACGTGGCGGTGCTGCGCAGGTTTCCCGGCACATCCGTGACGCTGCCGCCCGGAATCGCGTACCGGGTCCTGCTCACGGAGCCCATCTTCGTCGGGGTGTCCCTGGACCACCGCCTGTCCGGCGCCCGGCGGATCGCCCTGAACGACCTGGCGGACGACGTCTGGGTGATGCCGCACCCGGACGACAGCGGCATGAACGGCTACGTGGCCGATACCTGCCGACGTACGGGGTTCGAGCAGCGCGTCGGGCACATCACCGACGAGGCGCACATCGCCTTCGCGCTGACCGCGGCCGGTGACGCGGTATGCGTGCTCTACCCGCTGGGCAAGGCGCGCGAGTCGCTGGCCACTCTCACCCTGGCCGGTGACCCGCTGGTCCGCGACCTCGTGCTGGCCTGGCGCATCGACTCCCCGGTCGCCCCCGCCGTGGACGCGCTGTGCGCGCACATCTCGGAGGGTTACCTCGCCCTTGTTGAGGCCGACGACGTGTATGCACAATGGTGGCAACAAGGCGGGGCCGAACTGGCTGTGCCGTAGGAGGATTTCGGAGGAATTTCGGTGCCGGTCCGAGGGCTCAATCACGCGGTGCTGTGGGTGCGCGACGCGGACGCCAGCACCCGTTTCTACACAGAAACCCTCGGACTCCGGGTGGTCGCCGAATCCGGAGACGCCCCTCGGAAGGCAATTTTTCTCCGGGCACCGGAATCCGACAATGACCACGATCTCGGCCTGTTCGGCATCGGCGCACAGGCCGAAGAGACGAAGGCCGGGCGGGGCGAGACCGGCCTTTACCATATTGCCTGGGAGGTCCCGACACTTGGCGACCTGCGCATCGTCGCCGAGCGGTTGTCCAAACGCGGAGCCCTGGTCGGCGCCACCGACCACGGCACCACCAAGGGCGTCTACGCCAAAGACCCGGACGGCCTGGAGTTCGAGGTCTGCTGGGTGGTACCCCCGCACCTCGTCGACGACGAGGCCCGTGCTCGGCGTGGCGAACTTGACATCGATGCCGAGATCGTCCGCTACGGCGCCACCACACAAGGCGCCTGTGCCCGTGCTGCCCCCCGCACGCCCATCCGACCGGGGTTCGCCTGACGGGCTGCCCCGGAGTCCTGCTCCACCGGAGCCGGGACGGAGGAGAAGGGAGTGGGCGCCCCGGACAGCCGCAGGGTCGGGGGCTGCCCGGCTGTCCACCCGCGGATACGTCCGTTCGTCTGCTCGGTGTCTGCCCGCAGCCGCTGATCGACACTCCGCCGGAATCGCCCGTCGCATCGGCAGCCCTGCTGACTGCGGGCCGACGCCCTCCTTGACTCCCCCGATCTCGAAGGCGTCCCCCCCCGACACTTCGACGCCGCCTGGGCCGGCCACCCGAGCAGGGCGCCTTGGCGCGGAATCTTCGACCGCCACAGCAGCGGCGATCGGCTGCGGCCGAGGCCGGGTGAGCCGAAGCCCGAGTGCGACCCGGACACCACGACGCTGACGGGCCGATGCCAGGTGAAGGTGGCCGAGCTGCAGGCGAAACTGCTGCGGCCTGACGCCGCGGGCTGTCGCACGTTGATCAGGTGGGAGAACGACCGCCGGCGGTTCGGTCTGACGTTCGGCGAACTCGCCACTGCCAGCGCCTACGAGCCCCTGGCTCGGGTTCAGTTGTTGTTCTGATCCGGCACCGCCGGCTCGGGGTGGACCTGACCTGGTGGTGCCGCTGGTGGACAGCTCATGGGTGCGCAGCCCAGGGAACGATGACATGAGGTCGGCAGCCGTGTGCTGGATCTGTCGCCCGGGGCCGAGATGGTACGGGACGGCGCGGAGTGGACCGTCGAATTGGACTGGACATCAAACAAGGCCCAAGTCGCTGACTTGAGCCTTCGTCGTGGAGCGGGTGACGAGAATCGAACTCGCGCTCTGAGCTTGGGAATCACCGGCCGGCTTGGCTGGCCTTACGGCCGTGACCTGCGGAAGTCTCCCTGCAACCGGCATTGGCACAGGCATCTGAGTGACCGCTGGTGACTGCGACTCTCCGGCCGTTCTGGCATGTATCTGGCACGGCGTGGCCTCATGGGAGAAGTGTCAGTGCGGGCACGTGGAGGGGCTTGATGGCATGGAAGTGGCGATGGTCCAGTGTGGCGACCGTGGACGCCTTGAGGCGCTCCGCAAGGGCGACCACCGAGGCATCGGCGACGCCGAGAGGGAACCCGCGGTATTGCTGCATGAGTTCGGCCATACGGGAAAGGTCGTCCCGGGCGGTGGGCGCTTGGACGAGGTCCTCTGCGGCAACGGCCTCGATGAGGTTGATCTCTGCGTCGGGACCGACGTACTTAGCGAGCAGGTAGCAGGCTTCGGTGAGTACATACGGCGTGATCAGCAGTTCGCCGTTGTGGGACTCCAGCAGCTCGGCACAGCTCTCGTGGTCCGGGTCGTTGCGGTTCAGCAGGGCGACGATGGGGCCTGTGTCAACGATCAGCATCGGCCTCGCCGAGCTCCTCGCGAGCGATGTCCTTGGCGCGAGCTCCAAGATCGTCCGACGGTCCGTCGAAGCTTCGCAGGACGCGGAAGCGGCTCGGCGGGGGTGTCCTCACCAGGCGCAGGGCATGCCGACGCAGCTCTTCGACCTGCTCGGGTTCAAGCTGCTCGATGATGTCGTGCAGATCGCTGTAGTCATGGGCGGCAGTCATCAGACTCTCCCTGTCGGCCGTCTCTGCTGTCACGATAGCGCTCGACCGAGAAGACCGCTGATGACTCCGCAGGTGGTGCGCATCTGGTGCACGACGCTTAACCAGGTCTGGACAACAAGCAAGCCCCGGGCCGCTGGCCTGGGGCTTTCGTATGGAGCGGGTGACGAGAATCGAACTCGCGCTCTGAGCTTGGGAATCAACGACGCTTGCGGTGGCTGCATGTCGCTGACTTGGTAAAACGCCGCGGCAGAGGCTCTGGGGTCGGTATGGCCGCGCCGCCGTTGACCGCTGCTTACCGCCATGGAGGGCACGGATGGGGCACGGCGGCATCCGGTGTTGCGGATGTCCGCCGGTTCCACCTGTCAGCGGCGGTCCGCGCGTGCGCGCCACCCACAGGCAGAGGCTGACCTTGCACGCGCAACGGGGCACCCCACGTTCGCTGTGTGCCTGGAGACGGGCCAGGCGTCAGCAGTGGACCGGAAGTGTGCCTCGTCGCCTGGAGTGCTCCGATCGCCTTTCAGCATGACTACGCACGGTCACCGTTCCGGGGCCAGCAGACGTCGCAGGGCTGTCGGCGTTCTGCCCAGGTGCTGGCGCATGGTCCGGGTCAGGTGGGCCTGATCGGCGTAACCGAGGTCGGCGGCGAGGGCGCTGAGACTGTCCTCACCGGCCTCCAGGCGGTCGAGGGCCCGGCCGATGCGGACGCGCTGGCGGTAGCGGGTCACCGACACTCCGAGTTCGCGGGGGAATGCCCGGCTCAGGCGATAGGGGGAGACACCGAGCAGTGCGGCCAGTGAGAACAGCGTGCGCGCCGCGGGGTGTCCTTCGGTGATCGCCTCGCGGGCGGCCGCTACGAGAATCCGATCGACTCCGGCGGATGCGCTGGCGAGCGGGGTCGGGCCGGCCATCATCCGGCCGATGGCGGTCGAGAGCAGCGCCAGCAACTCCTCCGAGACCGCGTAGTCGACATCGCCTGAGCATGCGGCGGCGAGGAGACGACGGTGGCCCAGGTCGAGCCTGGAGTCGACGTAGACCGTATGCGCGGCCGGTCCCGTAGCGTCTCCGGCCAGGGAACGCCACAGGGATGGCGTCACGCTGATCGCCGTGCAGAGATCCCCGCCGGTGGGATGAGCGAAGCTCTCCTCCTCGCCCGGGGCGCCCACATAGGCCACGGCCTCGTCGATGTCCGCGGGGACGCCGGCGGTCATTCTGCGGAACCGGCCGCGCCGCACGAGCACCACCCGGTAGTCGGCGCGCACTTCCTGCGCCGACCAGCGAGTGTGGTCGGCGCGGCAGGTCACCGCGCTGATGCCGAAGTCGGCGCCGGTGGCGACAGGAATGGCTCTGAGCACCTTCGAACCGTACGGGGCGGGTCTGACAACCGCGCAAGGATGTTCAAGACGGGGGCCTGCCGTCGCGAGCACGCTGGCGGAGTGCGACGGGCCCCTCCCGGGGCGGCACGTCTCGTCGCACCTCCTCCAGTACCCATCCGATCCCCAGGAGCCATCGGCATGTCTGTTCTCAAGCGGCTCAGCACGGTCGTCCTCGACTGCGCCGACCCGGTCGCGCTCGCCGCGTTTTACCAGAAGGCCACCGGGTGGGAGATCACCTCCAGCAGACCGGACTTCGCGTCGGTGGGCAATGGCACCCCGGTACAGATGGCCTTCGTACGCGTCGAGGGCTACCGGGCACCGGGCCGGCCCGGCGGCGCCGGCCAGGCGCACCTCGATTTCACCGTCACCGACCTGAACGGCGCGGCCGAGGAGCTGGTCGGCATCGGGGCATCCCGTCCCGAGGCCCAGCCGGGCGAAGGCGAGTGGATCGTTCTCACCGATCCCGAGGGCCATCCCTTCTGCTCATCTCCGACACCTCCTCCGCCCCGATGGGCGACTGATCGCCCCGCAGACAAGGAGACCGACTGATGGCATTCATCCACCGCGAAGTCCTGATCGACGACACACCGGAGAACGTCTGGGCGGCGGTTCGCGCCTTCGGCGAGGTGCACACACGCCTCGCACCGGGTTTCGTCACCGACACCCGCGTCGAGGGCGACATCAGAATCATGGCCTTCGCCAACGGCACCGTGGTGCGCGAACTCATCGTCGACCTCGACGACGAAGCCCAACGCATCGCCTACGCGGTGGTCGGCGGCTCTTTGGAGCCCACGCACCACCACGCGTCCATGCAGGTCCTCGGCGACACCGAGGGCCGCAGCCGATTTGTCTGGATCACCGATGTGACGCCGAGCAGTCTCGGCGAACCCATTGCCGAGATGGTTGACCAGGGAATTCACGTGATCAAGCGCACGCTGGACCGCGAAGTCCTGCCGACCCGCTGACCCGTGGCCGGCCGCAGCGCGGGTTCGGGACGGCTGACCGACCCGCGCCCCGGCCCGATCGCGGCTCATCCGTGCGCTGCCACCGGCCGCCGAGGTCGAACCGGACGTGGCACAGGTGCTGCACGAGGCGGGTGTCGCGTTAAAGGACGCCTTCCCCAAGCCGCTGACCGACGAGGTGGCCCAGGCGCGCCGACATCGTAGCCGCCATGGGCTGCGGCGATGTCTGCCCGCTCTTCCCCGGCAAGAAGTACCTCGACTGTGCCCTGGAAGACCTCGCGGGCAAGTGCATGGAATCCCATGCGAGTCGCAACGAAGTTGAACGAACCCTCAATCGACTCAAGAACTTCCGGGCCGTGGCGACGCGTTACGACAAGAGGGCCTACATCTTCCATGGCACTGTGACCGTCGCCGCGATCTGGCTGTGGCTCCGCCCCTGACCCGTCAGACAGTGCCTAGCTGTATTGATCATCGCGCTGCGTTGCCGGAGCGTCCTGATAGCTCCACGATCAGGACGCTCCGGCGCCTTTGGTGCTGCATTTGTCATACTCCCTTCATGCTCTCGCTCCTCGCTGTGCTCGGCCTGGTTCTGTCGGCTGGCTCAGCGACCTGGATTGCTGAGCGTGCGCTGCGTCGTACTCGTCGGCAGACCAGGTTCGGACGGTATGCGCCGTGGATCCACCCACGAGGCCGGCTCGCTGCGCCGCTGAACTGGCTGGCCAACAGCCGGCTGCTGCGGGCACTGTGCGAGCGCATCCCACCGGTGGCCTTCGTCAGCGACATCACCGACGTCGTCTATGTCAACTACGTAGTCGACGCTCACCGCCTCGCGCCGCTGATCCCGCCCGGCCTTGAGCTGCAGCGCATCGGCAAGGCCGGTGGCCAGGCGATGCTGACCTTCCTGAGCTACCGCCATGGTCACCTCGGTCCGGCGCTACTTGGCCGGTGGCGGCGACTGCTGCCCTCGCCGCTGCAGAGCAACTGGCGTGTTTACGTGCGCCACCCTCGCACGGGCACCTTGGGCGTCCACTTCCTCAGCACCGCCATCGATCGCACCTTCTACGCCCTCGGCGCCCGCATGATGGCTGAGGCACTGCCGATGCACGTTCTTGAGCGGGCGTCGCTACTCGTTTCGGAGGGCGGCCGGATCGATCTTCTACTGGATCCGGGTCGCGGTAGCGCGCCGGACGCGGAAGCCGATCTCGCTCCGCTCCATGCGTGGCCGACGGACGGACCCTGGCGCCATGCCTTTTCCGACTATGAGCAGATGCTGGCCTACTGCGTGCCTCAGGACCGTGCGCTGTCGGTTCAGCCGTGGTACGGACGGGTGACCCGGCAGGAGATCTCCCTCGGTATCCCTCTCGATGTCTGCGTAGCCCTCGCCGGGCCAGTTGGTTCCACTGCGGCCAGTGCCATTGTCGGCGATGCCGAGCCTTTCGCTTTCCTGGTACCGCGAGTGAACTTTCGCTTCGAGAGCGAAGAGCGCGATCCGGTCTGAACTGAGTCGGTGGTGGGTGCGGCGACCTCGGCCTGAGCGGACGTTCCGTTCGGATGAGTGGCAGTTCGTGAATTGTGCCGGTTTGTGGCTGTTTCGTCGGTCGCTCGTTTGGCAAGGTTCAAGATCATGGCGAGGCGGATCATGCTCTCGGAGTGCGCGGGGTTGGTCTCGTAGTCGCGGGCCAGTCGGCGGTGCAGCATCAAAGCTGCGTCGTTCTCTCGGTTGCGTCGGGTTTGATCAGCCGCTGACTGGCCTCAGCCGCCGACCAGCACCCACGCGCAGTGAGCTGGCTCACCTATGGCACACAGGGCGCCAGCACGGCCGCTGACGCGCTATGGCAGGTCAGGCTGGGTAGTCACCGGCTCCTCGCATACCGCGGACGCGCCCCGCCGCCTTTGGCGGGATTGCGGTGCCATGCGATGGTGGCGCGGTGTCCGTCACACGACTGTCCCCGGACCCCATAGCAGTCGATGCGCCAGAGTCGGTTGTTAGCCCACTGCTCACCCAGTCCTGGCTCGACCTGGCCTTCGTCCACTGGGCCGCGGACCCGGAGGATGTGGCGGGACTGCTCCCGGCCGGGACCGTGCCCGACACGCTCGACGGCGCCACGTACGTCGGCCTGGTCGCCTTCCGCATGCACCGCGTCGGATGGTTGCGCCTTCCTGGGATCCCGTACCTGGGAACCTTCCCCGAGACCAACGTTCGCCTCTACTCGGTGGACGAGCACGGCCGCCGCGGTGTGGTCTTCCGCTCGCTCGACGCCTCGCGCCTGGTGCCCGTGGTGATGGCACGGATCGGCTTCCGGCTGCCTTATCTGTGGTCCCGTATGGCCATCCGCTCCGATGGCGACACCCTCACCTACACCAGTTCGCGGCGCTGGCCAGGCCCCCGCGGTGCGCACAGCCGCATCACCGTGCGGATAGGCGAACGCCTCACGGAACCCACCGAGTTGGAACACTTCCTGACCGCCCGGTGGGGAATGCACAACGCCTTCTTCGGCCGGCAGATGTACCTGCCCAATACCCACCCGCGTTGGCCATTGCACCGGGCCGACCTGATCGAATGCGACGAGGATCTGGTGGCTGCGGCAGGGGTGCCGGAACTGGCGGGTGATCCAGTGAGCGTCCTGTACTCCCCTGGCGTCCCCGTTCGTTTCGGACGACCCATCCGCCCGGGCGGCATCCCGACGCCGTGAAAAGCGTGCCCAGCAGAGCGCAAACGTTGGGGCTTCCGGAGCTCGAACCGTGGTTTCCCTCGCTACTCGGCCTCTTGCAGTGGAGTGCTGGCGAGCAGGGCCGTACGTGCTCGCCCGGTCGCACGCCCCGGCATAAGGCGGTCCAGAAAGCCAGAATCCCGTCGGCTGTGGCGCGTGGAAGATCCGCCGGACGGTCCTTAGGGAGGTCTAGATAACAAAGAGAAGCCCCGGGCCGCTGGCCTGGGGCTTTGCTATGGAGCGGGTGACGAGAATCGAACTCGCGCTCTGAGCTTGGGAATCACGGGGCGGTCGGTGCTGATCACGCCCTTGACCAGTGTAAACGTCTGTTGGCGGTAAGTTGTCTTGCCTGCCGTCAGCACCGTCGTTGACCGTTGTTTACCGCTCTATCTGGTGCACTTCTGGTGCGGGCCTGCGGTCCGCGCAGACTAGCCTCGATCTTTCGTGACGGTCTGCCGACGGAGTTGGTAGACCGTTTCGCGCTTTGTGCTTGATGGTGGGCAGGTCGACTGCCCGTCTGTCGCGTCGGGTGGGCGCCGGGTTCC
>Ga0307508_10005439_pt1 | contig 12104 bp, 6 predicted proteins | sample 9_EM_MG_FD_203089 | JGI IMG/M metagenome (GOLD analysis project Ga0307508, IMG submission 203089) | Populus trichocarpa ectomycorrhiza microbial communities from riparian zone in the Pacific Northwest, United States - 9_EM | ecosystem: Host-associated > Plants > Roots > Unclassified | place... | reverse complement strand
CCCGCCGCGGGCCGGACACCCGGGCACGGCACGAGGCTCCGGAAGCGTCCGTCCTGGAGTTCCCGGCACCGGCACGCAAACACCCGGCCGTACGTGAAGCGGCGCCCAGGACGGAAGCCGGATCGGGAGCCGGGGCGGGAGCCGGGGCGGGAGTCGGGGCTGGAGTCGGGTCGGGGGTTTTGGCCGTTGCGGTGCGGCCGGGCGCGGCGAAGGGGCGTCGGGCGCCGCGGGTTCGCCCGGCGGTAGCGTCGCCGCCCTGGCCGGGCCGGCTGCCCAAGCCGTCGCCGGCGGTCGTGTTGCCACGGCCGGTGGGCGCCGTGGTGCTCGACAGCTCCGGCACGCCGGTCGGGGTCAGCGCGCGCCTGGAGCTGACCGGCGAACCGGCCGCGCTGATCGTGGACCGGGGCCGGCCCGTCGAGATCAGCGGCTGGGCCGGCCCGTGGCCGGTCGACGAGCGCTGGTGGGCGCCCGGCGAGGCGCGCCGGCGGGCCCGCTTCCAGGTCGCGCTGGCCGACGGCCGGGCGCTGCTGATCGCGCTGGCCGGCGGCCACTGGGCCGTGGAGGCCGTCTATGACTGAGGTGGCCGATGGGCTTTAACAACCCGAAGGTGTCCTGGTCGGAGCTGGAACAGGCGATGTCGGGCAAGACCGTCAAGCCGCCCGGGACCGGCGGCGCCCGGCAGATCGGGCACGACGATCCGAAACCGTACGCCGTCGATCCGCTCGCGATCGATGCCGACGGCGGGGACTCGCCGGTCTGGAGCCGCAAGCGCCGGCCCTACGAGGCGCCCGCGCTGATCCGCCCGTCCGAGCCGGTCGTTCCCTACGCCGAGCTGCACTGTCACACCAACTTCAGCTTTCTCGACGGGGCCAGCCACCCGCAGGAGCTGGCCGAGGAGGCGGCCCGGTTGGGGCTGACCGGGCTGGCCGTCACCGACCACGACGGCTTCTACGGTGTGGTCCGTTTCTCCGAGGCGGCGGGGCGGCTGAGCCTGCCGACGGTCTTCGGCGCCGAGCTTTCCCTCGGCCTGAGCAAGCCGCAGAACGGCGAGCCCGACCCGGAGGGGCGGCATCTGCTCGTGCTCGCCGACGGTCCGGACGGCTATGCCGCGCTGGGCCGGACCATCGCGAACGGCCAGCTCGCCGGCGCCGAGAAGGGCAAGCCCGACTACGGCGGCCTGGTGGAGATCGCCGAGGAGCTGGGCGGCAAGGCAATGGTGCTGACCGGCTGCCGCAAGGGCGTCGTCCCGGCGGCCCTGGCCACCGGCGGCGTCGAGCTGGCGCTGCGGGAACTCGACCGGCTCGTCGAGCTTTTCGGCCGCGACCGGGTCGTGGTGGAGCTGACCGACCACGGGAACCCGTACGACGAAGACCGTAACGACGTCCTCTACCAGCTGGCGCGCAGCCGGCGGTTGCGCGCCGTCGCTACCAACAACGTGCACTATGCGACGCCGGCCGGGCGGCGGCTGGCCACCGCCCTCGCCGCGGTCCGGGCCCGGCGCAGCCTCGACGAGATCGACGGCTGGCTGCCCGCGGCCGGCGCCGCACACCTGCGCAGCGGCGCCGAGATGGCCCGCCGGTTCGCCGCCTATCCGGGAACCGTGCAGGGCGCGCACGAGCTGGCCGCCGGCCTCGCCTTCGACCTGCAGCTGGTCGCGCCGCAGCTGCCGGCCTTCCCGATCCCGGAGCCGGGCTACACCGAGATGGGTTGGCTGCGGGAGTTGACCATGCGGGGCGCCCGGGCCCGTTACGGGCTGCGGGAGGAGGTGCCCGAGGTCTACGAGAAGATCGACTACGAGCTGCAGATGATCGAGACTCTCGACTTCCCGGGCTACTTCCTGGTGGTCTACGACATCGTCGCGTTCTGCAAGGACCAGGACATTTACTGCCAGGGGCGGGGGTCGGCGGCGAACTCGGCGGTCTGCTACGCCCTCGGCATCACCAACGTCGACGCCTTCGAGTACGACCTGGTCTTCGAGCGGTTTCTCGCGCCGGAGCGGGACGGGCCGCCGGACATCGACGTCGACATCGAGTCGGACCGGCGCGAGGAGGTCATCCAGCACGTCTACGACAGGCACGGCCGCCGCCACACCGCGCAGGTCGCCAACGTGATCTCGTACCGGCCGCGCTCGGCCGTCCGCGACATGGCGAAGGCGTTCGGGTTCTCGCCCGGGCAGCAGGACGCGTGGAGCAAGCAGATCGACCGGTGGGGCAGCGTCGCGACGGTGGATGTCGAGGACATCCCGGAGCAGGTCGTCGCGTTCGCCGACGAGGTGCAGAACTTCCCGCGGCACCTCGGCATCCACTCGGGCGGCATGGTGATCTGCGACCGGCCGGTGACCGAGGTGTGCCCGGTCGAGTGGGGCCGGATGCCGGGCCGCACGGTGCTGCAATGGGACAAGGACGACTGCGCCGCGGTCAACCTGGTCAAGTTCGACCTGCTGGGCCTGGGCATGCTCTCCGCGCTGCACTACGCGTTCGACATGATCGACTCCAAGCTGGACCTCACCAGCCTGCGGCCGAACGACGACGAGGTCTACGCGATGCTGCGGCGGGCCGACTCGGTCGGGGTGTTCCAGGTGGAGAGCCGGGCCCAGATGGCGACGCTGCCCCGGCTCAAGCCGAGGGTCTTCTACGACCTGGTCGTCGAGGTGGCGCTGATCCGGCCCGGTCCGATCCAGGGCGGCTCGGTGCACCCCTACATCCGGCGCAAGAACGGCCTGGAGAAGTGGGAGATCCCGCACGAGTCGATGCGGCGGGCGCTGGAGAAGACCCTGGGCGTGCCGCTCTTCCAGGAGCAGCTCATGCAGCTCGCGATGGACTCGGCCGGGTTCACCCCGCTGGAGGCGGACAAGCTGCGCCGGGCGATGGGCTCGAAACGCTCGATCGAGAAGATGGAGGAGATGCGCGAGCGCCTCTACCAGGGCATGGCCGCCAACGGGATCACCGGCGAGCTCGCCGACGACCTCTACGTGAAGCTGTGCGCGTTCGCGAGCTACGGCTTCCCGGAGAGCCACGCGATCAGCTTCGCCTACCTGGTCTACGTCAGCGCCTGGCTCAAGCGCTACCACCCCGCCGCCTTCTGTGCGGCCCTGCTGAACGCCCAGCCGATGGGCTTCTACTCGCCGCAATCGTTGGTCGACGACGCCCGCCGCCACGGTGTCGAGGTGCGCCGGCCGGACATCAACCTCAGCGACGCCGCCGCGACGCTGGAGACCACGCCCACCACCAGGGCGAAGAGCGAGAAGGGCGAGCCGCCGCACGCCTGGGGACTCGGTGGCCCGGCCGTCCGGCAAGGGCTCTCCCGCATCCGTACGATCGGGGCCGAGCTGGCCGAGAAGATCGAAGAAGAGCGGCGCGCCCTGGGGGCGTACCGGAGCATGACCGATCTGGCCCGGCGTACCGGATGCTCGACCGCCCAGCTGGAGGCCCTCGCGACCGCCGACGCTTTCGCGGGTTTCGGGCTTTCGCGCCGTGAGGCGCTCTGGGCCGCGGGCGCGGCCGCGCAGGACCGGCCGGACCGCCTGCCCGGCACGGTGACCGGGACCGACGCGCCGATGCTGCCCGGCATGAGCGAGGTGGACCGGCTGGTCGCGGACGTGTGGGCGACCGGCCTGTCGCCGGACCGCCATCCGGCGCAGTTCATCCGCGGTGAGCTGGAGCGTGCCGGTGCGCTGCCGATCGAGAGGCTGGGCGGGGTCCTGGCCGGCACCCGGATCCGGGTCGGGGGGATCGTCACCCACCGGCAGCGGCCGGCGACGGCGGGCGGGGTGACCTTCGTGAACCTGGAGGACGAGACCGGGATGCTCAACGTGACCTGTTCGCCCGGGTTGTGGCAGCGGTACCGCCGGGTGGCCCGGACCAGTTCGGCGCTGATCGTGCGCGGGCGGCTGGAGAAGGCGGAGGGCGTGCTCAACCTGGTCGCGGACCGGCTCGAGGCGGTCACCCCGCCGGTCACGCCCGCCTCCCGGGATTTCCGGTGATCGGCCGGTATTCTGAGGGTTCCATGTGATCTGCACCTTTAGTGGCGTAGACCGGGTGAACACCGAAGGCGACCGGGGGAGGCCATCATGATCCGTACTATCGTGGGCTCTGTCGCGGCGGCGACCGCGATCCTCGCCGGCGCGAGCGAGGCGGTGGCCGCCTCCGCCGCCCCCCGCGTCCGGTTGACCCTGACCTACATGGCGGAGGCCGGGTACGCGGCGGCCGTGAAGCTGACCTGCATGCCGGCGGGCGGCGGCCACCCCGAGGCGGCGCAGGCGTGCACGACGCTGCGGGTCGCCGGCGTCGACCCGGCGAAGATCAAGCCGGCGCGGGTCATGTGCATGATGCTCTATGCGCCGGTCACCGCGCAGATCACCGGCGTCTGGCGTGGCGCGCCGGTGCGGTGGACGCACACCTACGGCAACACCTGCGAGATGACCCGGGCCACCGGGGTTCTGTTCAAGTTCTGAGCACCCCCGCCCGCTTGCACGCATTTGAAAGTGTCTATTCCGTACGCCGGGGTCGGCCCGGCGCAACGGGGAGGCACGAATGCGTCGAAGAAGACTGTCCGCCGTCCTGCTCACCGCGGCACTCATGGCCGGAGCGCTGCAGGCCCCGGCGGCAGCCGGCCCACGATCGGCGCCGTTGCGGGCGACCCTCGCCGCTACCACGGTCACCCTGATCACCGGAGACCGCGTCGTCCTGCACGGCAACGGCGCCTCCGTACAACCCGGACCGGGCCGTACGGGGATCCGCTTCCTCACCGAGACGACGAAGGATCACCGCTACGTCATCCCGTCCGACGCCCTGGCGCTGCTGCGGGACGGCCGCGTCGATCGGCGCCTGTTCGACGTCACCGGGCTCGCCTCCGTCGGCGACGACCTGCCGCTGCTCGTCGCGTACCCGAAGAACGGCGCGCCGGGCGTACGCTCCGCGATCTCCGCGGGCGGCGCGCGGGTGACGCGCGACGTCTCCGCGGTCGGCATCCTCGCGGTCCGTGCCAACCTCGCCGGCCGAGCCTCCATCTGGTCGGCGCTCACCACCGGCACAGCGTCGGCCCGCTCGCTGCGGCCCGGAGTGACCCGGGTCTGGCTCGACGGCAAGCGCAAGGTCACCCTCGACCACAGCGTCCCGCAGATCGGCGCGCCGACCGCCTGGAAGGCCGGCTACGACGGCACCGGCGTAAAGGTCGCGATCCTCGACACCGGTATCGACCAGACCCACCCCGACCTGGCCGGACAGATCGTCGGCACGCAGAACTTCACCAGCGCGCCCAGCATCGACGACACGGTCGGCCACGGCACCCACGTCGCCTCGATCATCGCCGGCACCGGCGCCGCCTCGAACGGCCGGTACAAAGGCGTCGCGCCCGGCGCGAAGCTGCTGATCGGCAAGGTCTGCGACACCGAGTCCTGCGACGACTCGGCGATCCTGGCCGGCATGGCCTGGGCGGCACAGAACGCCCCGGTGGTCAACATGAGCCTGGGCGGCCCCGACACTCCCGATATCGACCCGCTCGAGCAGGCCGTCAACGACCTGACCGCGCAGTACCAGACGCTCTTCGTGATCGCGGCCGGCAACGACGGCGCGGTCGGGTCGGTGGGCTCGCCGTCGACCGCGGACGCGGCGCTCTCGGTCGGCGCCGTCGATCGCGACGACAAGCTCGCGGACTTCTCCAGCCGCGGGCCGCGGGCCGAAGACGACGCCATCAAGCCGGACATCACCGCGCCCGGCGTGAACATCGTCGCCGCCAAGGCGAAGAACGGCGTGATCGGCGACCCCGCCCCGGTCGACGGGTACACCACGCTCTCCGGCACCTCGATGGCCACCCCGCACGTGGCCGGCGCGGCGGCGATCCTGACCCAGCAGCACCCGGGCTGGTCGTCGCTGCTGCGCAAGGACGCGCTGATGGCGTCTGCCAAGCCGACCGACGGGGTGAACCCGTTCGACCAGGGCGCGGGCCGGGTCGACGTGGCCCGGGAGATCACCCAGACGGTCGTGGCCGACGAGGGCAGCCTGAGTTTCGGCCTGCAGAAGTGGCCGCACGACGACGACCAGCCGATCACCAAGACCGTCACCTACCGCAACGCGGGGACCGCGGCGGCCGAGTTGACGCTCACCGGCCCGGGCGCGCCCTTCACGGTCGCGGCCACGCATCTGAGCGTGCCGGCCGGCGGCACGGCGAGCACGACGGTCACCGCCGACACCCGGGGGACCATGCCGGACGGCCCGCTCAGCGGCTACCTCACGGCCACCACGGCCGACGGCGTACGCGTCGAGACCCCGCTTGGCGTCGTCCGTGAGGTGGAGAGTTACGACGTCACCGTCCGGAGCATCAACCGCGACGGCACGCCGAGCCTCGACCACCTCGTCCAGCTGGACAACCTGGACGATCTCGGCTCCTACAACCTGTTGCAGGCGGCCGGGACCGAGGTCGTGCGGGTGCCGAAGGGCCGCTACGGCGTCTTCGCCTGGATCTACGTCCAGGCCGACAGTTCCACCAGCATGCTGACCCAGTCCGAGCTGGTGATCGACCATGCCCTCACGATCACCGCCGACGCGCGGCGGGCCAAGCCGGTTCGGGTGATCCCGCCGAAGTCCGGCGCCGGCGCGGTCCTCGCCGCGGTCAACGCGGACTGGAACCTGCCGAACGCGAGCATCTCGGCGAGCATGCTCGGGTCGTCGTTCGACGGGCTCTCCAGCGGCCTGATCGGCGGCGGGGCCAAGCCGTTCTTCCTGGCGTCGGTCAACGCCTCGTTCGGCCAACCCGGCCCGGAGCAGACGTACCGCAACAGCCCGTACGTGATCGACCTGGCGTACTTCAAGCCCGGCCTGATGTTCACCGGCCTGACCAAGGCGCCCAAGCTCAAGGACCTGGCCACCATCAAGGCCACCTTCGCCGCGGAGGCGACCGGGGCGGAGGGCACCGAGGGCAACATGGCGCAGTACACGCCGACCAGCGGTGGCTGGTCCGCGCTCGTGCCGTTCGACCTGCCGTTCCACCGCACCGCGTACGTCAACACCGACGCGCCGTGGACCGGCACCTTCACACAGGAGTTGCCGGCGGTCGGCGACGACTTTCCGGCGCCGCTGAGCGAAGCGCTCTCCGGGAGGCAGCCGTACCAGGCCGGCCACACGTACCGGCAGGAGTGGAACCGGGCTGCCTTCGGGCCGGTCATTACGCAGTCGCCCGCCGAGCCGCTCTGGGCGACCCGGCAGGGCGATCATCTGATCGCGGCGGTACCGATGTTCGGCGAGGGCAGCGGCCACCCGGGCTTCTCCACGACCGACGCCGAGAACGTCGCGCTCTACCAGGGCGCCAACAAGATCGGTGAGGGGAACGAGTACACCGTCCCGCCCGCCGCGGCCACCTACCGGCTCGAGGCGACCTCGGCCCGTAGCGCGCCGCACACGCTGTCCACCTCGGTGAGCGGCGTGTGGACGTTCCGGTCCGGACACGTGGACGGGACGGCGTTCCGGCCGTTGCCGCTGTCCACGGTTCGCTTCTCCCCGAAGCTGGACGACCGTAACAGCGCGCCCGCCGGCTGCCGCTTCGAGCTCCCGGTGACCGTCGAGCACCAGCCCGGCGCGAACGTGGGCCGGGTGCGGTCGATGCGGGTCGAGGTGTCGTACGACGACGGCAAGAGCTGGCACACGACCGCGCTGCACGGCTGGGGCAACGAGTGGACCGCCACCCTCACGCATCCGGCCGGTCCTGGATTCGTGTCACTGCGGGTCAATGCCGTCGACACCAAGGGCAACACGGTTCAAGAGACAGTGATCCGGGCGTACGCGATCGGTTGACGCCGTTGCGGGTGACGGGCGGGCAGGGCCGATACGCTGCCGGTGTGGAAACCGCATCGACGCGTTCGGCCCGACCGCTCGTCACAGCCCGCACCGCCGCCGTCTGGGCGGTGCTGCGCCGGGAGCTGGAGCGACACGCCGGCCGCCAGCTGACCGTCCTGGACGTCGGCGGCGGCACGGGCGGGTTCGCCGTGCCGCTGGCCGAGGCCGGGCACGTCGTCACGGTCGTCGACGCCAGCCCCGACGCGCTCGCCGCGCTCACCCGCCGGGCCGCCGACGCGGGCGTCGCCGGACGGGTGCGCGCGGTGCAGGGCGACGGCGACGCGCTGGCCTCGCTGGTCGAGCCGGGCACCGCCGACCTCATCCTCTGCCACGCCGTGCTCGAGGTCGTCGACGACCCGGCGAGCGTGGTCACGGCCATCGCCGCCGCGCTGCGGCCGGGCGGAGCGGTCAGCCTGCTGGTGGCGGGGCGGGCCGCGGCCATCCTGGGCCGGGCGATCAACGGCCACCTGCGGGCGGCCTCCGCGGTGGTCACCGACCCGGACGGCCGCGCGGGCGCGCGCGACACGCTGCGCCGGCGCTACGACGTGGAGACCGCGGCGGCGCTGCTCGGCTCGGCGGGACTCCAGGTCGAGCAGACCCATGGCGTACGCGTCCTGGCCGATCTTCTCCCGGCGGCGGTCGTCGAAGAGGATCCCCAAGCGGTCCTGGAGCTGGAGCTCGCCCTGGCGGCCCGGCCGCCGTTCCGCGACATCGCCTCCCAGCTGCACCTCTTCGCCCGGCGCCCGTGACGCTGGCCGCCGTCCCACCCGACCTGTTGCCGGCCGGCGCCCTGCAACCGGTGCGCCCGGCGTACGGCGTCGGCAGCCTCGCCGACCTGCTGCCCAGCGTGTGCGCGGTGCTGGGCGTCCCCGGCGCGGTCGACGTGCTAGGGCTCGGCGACCGGCTGGCCGGGGTGAGCCGGATCGGCGTGCTGCTGGTCGACGGGCTCGGCGCGCACCAGGTGCCGGTAGCCGCGCCGTACGCCCCGGTCCTGAAAGATCTCGCCGCGGCGGCCGCCGCTGCCGCCGTGGCCTCGGGTGCCGCCGCCGTGGCCTCGGGTGCTGCCGCCGTGGCCTCGGGTGCTGTCGCGCTGACCGCCGGGGTCGCCGCGCTGACCGCCGGCTTTCCCTCGACGACCCCGGTTAGCCTGGCGACCTTGGGCACCGGAGCCCGTCCTGGCGAGCACGGCATCCTCGGCTTCACCGCGCGCCGGCCCGACGGGCGCATCCTCAATCACGTCCACTGGGGTGACGACCCGGATCCGCGCGCCTGGCAGCCGCTGCCGACCCGGTTCGAGGCGGCCGCCGCGGCCGGCGTGGCGGTCACCGCGATCACCCGGCCTGAGTTCGAGAGCAGCGGCCTGACGATCGCGGCCAACCGGGGCGCCGCATTCGTAGGCGCCACCACCGGGGACGAACTCGCCGAGCGGCTGATCGCCGTCCTGTCCGCGGCGACCGGCCCGGCGCTGGTCTACGCATACCATCCCGACCTGGACAAAGCGGGCCACGAGTCCGGTGTCGACTCGGCCGCCTGGCGCGTCGCAGCCTCAGGAGTCGACAGGCTGCTCGACCGTGTGGTCCACGCGCTGCCGCCCGGTTCCGCGCTGCTGGTCGTGGCCGATCACGGCCAGCTCAATGTCCCGCCCGGTGACCGTTATGACATGGCGGACATTCCGGCCCTCCGGCAGGGCGTGACCGGCGTGGCGGGCGAGCCCCGGGTCCGCTACCTCTACGTCGCGGACGGCGCGCTGGACGACGTGGTATCGGCCTGGCGCGCCGTGCTCGGCGCCTCGGCATGGGTGCTGACCAGGGACGAAGTGATAGACGGTGGCTGGTTCGGCCCGGTTTCGCCCGCGCACGTGGACCGGATCGGAGACGTGGCAGTGATCTGCCTCGACCGCGTGATCGCACTCGCCGGCGGCTGGGATCCCGTGGCCGTGGGCCGCCTGGTCGCCTACCACGGCTCCGTAACGGCCGCCGAAATGCTGGTCCCCCTGCTGATCGCCCGCTGACAGTCCCAGCGCCAGGGGTTGAGGCTGACGTTGCGTAGTGCCCGAAAGGTCATCTTCAGGAGGGCGTTGCCGCGTTCCCCGACGGCCCGTATCGGTCGGTTTCCGGTTCTGGTCCCGGTCCCGGCCCCGGCCCCGATCCGGGCTGAGCGCGAGGCGACTCCTGAAAGGCTGGGCGTTTTGCCAGCCGTCTTGCGCGGCGCGTGGTTGTCGGTCGGCCGGATGTGGTTTTGCGTCGCGTTCGGGTGGATGTCTTTCTGCCGTTTTGTACGGCGTGTCGTCGCGGCGGGACGGTCTCCCGTTTCGCTTTACACCTGGCCGGGCGTGGTCACGTCGCTGGAGGCGTGAGGGGGCGAGCGATCATCTCGCTCTGTTCTGGCGCGTTCTGTCGAGGGTTGGCGGGCAGCCGCAGGATCCAGCGGGGGTCGTCGGAGGTTTGCTAGACGGTATGAGGGCCTCGGCCAGGTCAACCCGGCCCCTCATACCGTCTAATCCGAAAAGTAGCGGTGAGTGGACCCATTTTCAGCCCTGAACGGGCCGCCACACCAGGGGCGACAGGGACTAGTGCGCCGACCTCGAAGGATCACCGGGTTGGGCCGCCGACGTCGGGGCAACGACGTGTCGCCCCGCCGCTCGACGAAGTCGGTGATCCTTGGCGGTCAGGGCACCAGAGTCAGTTCGGCTTCCCAGCCGGCGTCCGCGTACGTCGAGCCCGGTTTTTGTCGGGGGGTGTGGCTAGCCTCCTTGTCGTGGGACGTAGCCAGGCGGTGCCTAAGGGTCGCGACCCCCGTTTCGGGCCGGCGGCCGACGACGCGGGGTGCACGATCCTGCATGTCGACATGGATGCGTTCTTCGCGTCGGTCGAGATCCGGGCGCGGCCCGAGCTGCTCGGCAAGCCGGTCGTGGTCGGCGGGGTCGGGCCGCGGGGCGTGGTCAGCTCGGCGAGCTATGCGGCGCGGCGCTTCGGTGTGCGCAGCGCGATGCCGATGATGCGGGCCCGCGCGCTCTGCCCGCAGGCCGCTTTTCTCCCGGTCGACGGCGGCCGCATCGCGGAGGCGTCCGCGGCGGTCATGCGGATCTTCCGCGACGTGACCCCGCTGGTCGAGCCACTCTCGTCCGACGAGGCGTTCCTCGATGTGGCCGGCGCCCGACGGCTGCTCGGGCGGCCGGCGCTGATCGCCCGGCAGATCCGCGAGCGCATGGCCGAGGAGCAGCAGCTGACCTGCTCGGTCGGGGTGGCGCCGACCAAGTTCGTGGCCAAGCTCGGCTCCACCCGGGCCAAGCCCGACGGCATGGTCGTGGTGCCGGCCGGCCACGTGCTCGAGTTTCTCCACCCGCTGCCGGTCGACGCGCTGTGGGGCGTGGGGGAGCGCGCCGCCGAGACGCTGCGGCGGCTCGGCCTCAGCACGGTCGGTGACCTGGCCAACGCGCCGTGGGGCATGCTGCGGCGAGCGGTCGGCGAGGCGTCCGCGGCCCACCTGCATGAGTTGGCCTGGGGCCGAGACCCGCGCCGCGTCGAGCCCGAGCAGGTTGAGAAGTCAGTCGGAGCCGAGATGACCTTCGACACCGACGTCTCCGATCCAGAGCTGCTGCGTCGGAGCCTGCTGGCCCTCTCGGAAAAGGTCGGCGCCCGGCTCCGCGCCTCGGGTCACGTCGGCCGCACGATCGCGATCAAGGTGCGGCTCGCCGACTTCCGCACGGTCAACCGATCCCGGACGGTGCAGGCGAGCACCGATGTGGCCAGGGAGATCTTCGAGACCTCGTGGGGCCTGTTCCTGGCGCTCGGTGCGACCGAGCAGATTCGTCTGGTCGGCGTCCGGGTCGAGGGGCTGACCACCACAGCGACCACATCGCGGCAGCTCACCCTGGGTGAGCCGGAGCGCGGATGGCGCGACGCGGAGGCCGCGGTCGATGCCGTTGCGGCCCGATTCGGCCGCGCAAGCCTCGGTCCGGCCAGTCTTCTGGGCCGAAGTGATCTCCGCCGGACCGAAAATCACCCGCACTCGACGGTCGTCCCGCTTTCCGACCCGCCAACCCCCTCGTAGACTTGCTCGGTAAGGCAGCCGACGGCTGTCCCGCGCCAGTTACCAAAGTTTCACCCCGACCCCCCTGCAGGGGCCGGCTGAGCTCCATCCAACGATGCGCCCGGGGAGGAATGCCGTGCCGCTCTCGGAGCACGAGCAGCGGCTGTTCGATCAGATCGAGCGGTCGCTTGCCGAGGACCCCAAATTCGCCTCGGCTGTGCGGGCCAGCGACCCGCGTTTCCA
>Ga0307508_10005438_pt1 | contig 12105 bp, 10 predicted proteins | sample 9_EM_MG_FD_203089 | JGI IMG/M metagenome (GOLD analysis project Ga0307508, IMG submission 203089) | Populus trichocarpa ectomycorrhiza microbial communities from riparian zone in the Pacific Northwest, United States - 9_EM | ecosystem: Host-associated > Plants > Roots > Unclassified | place... | reverse complement strand
CGCGAGGAGGCGGGCGAACAGCTCGGCGACCTCCTGGCCGTAGGAATCGGCGCGCCGCGAGCCGACGACGGCCACCGCCGGCCGGGCGGGCTCCAGAGGAGCTCCGAGGACGTAGAGCACCGGCGGCGGCAGGTCGAGCTGGTTGAGCGCGGCCGGGTAGCCGGGGTCCTCGCGCAGGAGGACGGCGGCGCCCAGGCGCTCGGCGGCGGCGAGCTCGCGCCCGGCGATCTCCTCGGCCTGCGCGGCGACGGCGAGAGCGCGGACCATCTGGGCGCCCGGTACGCCGACTTTGGCGGCCAGGCGGTCGGGCGGATCGGTGGCGCCGGCCCAGAGCTGCGGCTCCTGGGCCAGGCGGTAGGCGGCCGGCCGCGACAGATGCGGCGCGGCGTTGAGGGCGATGCGCAGGGCGCGGTGCGGCGCGAAAAACGGTGCTTCCGGGGTCGAGGGATCGGGGGTCGGTGTCTCGGTCATAGTGGCTCGATTCATTTCTACCCCCATATAAGACGGAAAACGGGCCGCCGATCTCACACATTTTTTTGAACTCGCCCGCAATCAGCGGGGGCAGGGGAGGGGTTGTGTATACTAGGCCACTCGGAAAATGGCGATGATGCTCTCCGCGCGCCACACGCTGCTCCCAACCCTCAGGAGCCTGCCGATGTTCTCATCGATCCGTCCGTCTCGTTCTGTTCTCACTGTTCTTGCTCTTTCTCTGCTCTTGACGGCCGGCTGTAGCCACTACCGCCGTCCGGACCAGCCGGCGAGCCAGCTCTCCTTCGGGGTCGACATGGCCAAGCACGGCCTGTGGAGCGAGGCGCTGTTCCGCTTCCACGAGGCCGAGAGCCTCGATCCGAACAACCCGCGCATCCAGAACGACCTGGCGGTGGCGTACGAAGCCGCGGGCGACTACGATCGCGCCCTGGAGTCCTATAAGAAGGGGCTGAAGCTGGATCCGAACAGCCGGGAGCTGCGCGCCAACTATGCCCGCTTCGTCGAGTTCTACCAGGGCTTCAAGGCGACGGACAAGGAAAAAGGCAAGCCGTCGGTGCTGCCGCCCCCGGCGGAGGGCCACCGTCCGCCGCAGGCGCCGCCGCCGCCGTCCGGACCGCCGATCGGAATGCCCGAGCCGGCCGCCCCCGGCGCGCCGCCGCCGCCGCCGCCCGTCTGAGCCGGGAGCCACTTGTGAAGGAGGTATCGATGAGACTGAGCCGCACCTGGACGATCGCGACCCTGCTGGCCCTGGCCGTGGCCGGGCTGTCCGCGCCCGCCCGCGCCGCCGGAGTCGAGGTCCATCTCAAATTGCCGCAGCGCGCCCGCCTCAACCTGCAGGGGCGGAATTCCCTCACCGTCGTCCCCTTCATCGTGGTCAGCAAGGAGGGGGAGGAGCAGCGGGCGCAGCGCCGCGACATCGACGTCCAGAAAGAGTTCGCCCGCTATCTGCTGAAGGTCCTGCGCCGCGAGACCAAGCTCAAGATCATCGAGCCCGGGCCGGTCGACTTCCCGATCTACGACCTGGCGCAGCTCGCCAAGCAGAAGGACTTCTGGCGCGCCCTGGGCGAGCGGACCCAGGCCGACATGATCCTCTCCGGCGGCCTTGACTTCGACGTCCAGGACCGCACCGGCTACCGCACCGAGGAGTACGTATCACCGTTCAACGGCCGCACCTACTACCGCCAGGTGCTGCAGGAACAGACCGGATTCCAGTACGACATTCTGATGCAGGTTTATGATGGGAAGACCGGAGATTTGTTGTATCAGGACAACTTCAAGGACTTCCAAAATTTTGAGGGCGAGAGCGCGGACCCCCTGGCCGGCATGTTCGGGAACCTGATGTCCCTGGAGGACAAGATCCTGAACGTGTTCACCCAGAAAGAGGTCGAGGCCACGCGCATTCTTTTCACTCAATAGGCCCTAAAGGAGATCTCGTTGAGCCGTCCATCGATGCGTCCGCTGATCCTCGCCCTGATTTTCGGGGCATCGTGCGTCGCGCTCCGCCCGGCCGCGGCTCAAATCGAGCCGCAGTGGGAAGGCCAGGGGTTCGGCAAGAACAAGGTCCAGTACCGCGACTTCAAGTGGGACATCTACCACTCCCCCCACTTCAACGTCTACTTCTACAAAGGCGAGGAGCAGCTCCTCCAGAAGGTGGTCTCCTACGCCGAGAGCGCCTACGACGACATCTCGCGGGAGCTCAACTTCCAGATCAAGGACCCCATCCCGCTGCTCTACTACTCCACCCACTCGGCGTTCGAGCAGAACAACGTCATCCTGAACTTCATCCCCGAAGGCGTCGGCGCCTTTGCCAGCCCGGCGCGGTTCCGCATGGTGATGCCGGTCGACGTGCCGGACTCGTTCCTGATGAAGCTCATCCGCCACGAGCTGACCCACATCTTCCAGTACCACATGCTGTTCCAGGGCAGCCTCGCGAAGGCCATCGCCAGCTCGCCGCCCACCTGGTTCATGGAAGGCATGGCGAGCTACATCGCCAAGGACGAGAGCTCGCGCGACAAGATGTTCCTGCGCGACGCCGTGGTCAACGACCAGATCCCATCCATCCGGCAGGACTTCGGCGGCTTCTTCGCCTACCGCTACGGCCATGCGCTGTGCGACTTCGTGGAGGAGCGCTGGGGCAAGGAAGGGTTCCTCGACTTCCTCTATGAGATCCGCAACACCATCGGCGCCCGGGTCGACCGCGCGGTGCAGCGCGCCTTCCACATGGACGCCGAGGACTTCGACGCCGAGTTCCGCCGCTGGCTGCGCAAGCGCTTCCTGCCGGAGCTGATCGCCACCGGCGAGCCGGGCGACTTCGGCCGCCGCTTCCGCATCGAGGAGCAGGAGACCAACGCCTGGGTCACCTCGCCGGCGGCGTCCCCGTCGGGCGACCTGGTCGCCGCGCTCTCCAGCTACCGCGGCGACATCGACGTCGTCCTCTTCGACGCCAAGAAGCGGCGCCTGCTGCGCGGTCTCACCAAGGGATTCACCCACGACTACCAATATCTGGTGGGCCAGGAGCTGGCCCTCGGCCGCACCTACGGCCGCGACCTCGCCTTCTCACCGGACGGCAACACCATCGCCGTCTTCGCCAAGCGCGAGCGGTCGCGGAGCCTCGTCCTGATCGACGTCCTGAACGGCGGCGTCAAGCGGATCATCGACATGGGCACCGTCGAGCAGCCGTATGCACCGTCGTGGAGCCCGGACGGCAAGACCATCGTCTTCTCGGGCAACGAGAAGGGGAAGTTCGACATCTTCCTGCTCGACGTCGAAACCGCCAAGCTGCGCCACTTCACCGACGACGACATCTACGACGGCGCGCCGGTCTTCACGCCGGACGGCAAGTCCATCGTCTACGTCTCGGTGGTGGGCAACGGCTTCGCGAAGATCTTCCGCAGCCCGCTCGACAACCCGGGGCAGCGGTTCCAGATCACCTCCGGCGACTCGAACGAGAACGATCCGCTGCTGTCGCCCGACGGCAAGCGGCTCTACTTCACCTCGGACCGCGGCGAGGGGCGCGAGAACATCTTCGGGCTCGATCTGGCGACCGGCCAGATCCGCCAGTACACCAACGTCGTGACCGGCGCCTACATGCCCACCCTGCTCGAGGACACGACGACGGACAAGAAAGAGCGCCTGGTCTTCACCGGCTACTGGAAGAGCCGGATGGACCTCTATGTGACCGAGGTGGACCAGCCAGTCAAGGAGCCGCAGGCCTCGCAGATCCCCACCGAGCCGGCGGTGGCCAAGGACATCCCGCACTTCGAGCCGGACATCCAGGTCACCCTCGACGACGCCAACAAGGAGAAGTACAGCGGCAGGAAGTTCTTCCTGGAGGACGCCCAGACCTACATCGGTGTCGACAGCAACCAGACCTATCTGGGCCGCATCCTGTTCACCTTCTCGGACTATCTCGGCGACCGCCGCATCCTCGCCGACCTCAGCTCCGTGGAGAGCTTCTCGAACTTCAACTTCACCTACGTCGACCTCAGCCACCGCCTGCAATGGTCGACGACCCTGTTCGACAGCCGGAGCTATTTCATCGGCCAGGACGCCACCACCGGCCGCATCATCCAGGGCAAGACCGCGTCGCGGGAGACCGGCGCTCTCGCCTCCCTGATCTACCCGTTCTCGTTCTACAACCGGGCGGAGATCGGCACCGGCTTCATCTGGCGCGACTATTTCGACCAGCGCTTTGCGCCGGCAGCGGACGGCACTCTCTTCCCCGTCCTGGTCGAGATCAAGGACAGCTACCCGGTCATCACCGCCGCGCTCGCCGGTGACACCTCGCTCCAGGCGAACTACGGGCCGGTCGCCGGCCATCGCTGGCGCGTCGACGAGACCTGGGCGCCGGACCTGCACAACAGCGGTACCCTGCTGACGAGCACGGTCGTCGACGCCCGGCAGTACGTGCCGGTGACGCTGCGCAGCAACCTGGCGTTCCGCGTCTGGGGCGCGGTCAGCAACGGCAACGCTCCGAACCTCATCGAGTTCGGCGGCCTCGACACCATCCGCGGCACCGACTTCCGCACCATCGTGGGAGACCGCGGCTTCTTCGCCAACGTCGAGTACCGCTTCCCGCTGATCGACGTCATCGCGACGCCGGTGCTGGCGTTCCGCGGCGTGCGCGGCAACGTCTTCTTCGACGTCGGCGGCGCCTGGCTGCACAAGTTCCAGTCGTTCCAGTTCTACAACTCCGACGAAGGGCGGCTCAAGAACTCCATCGCCTCGTACGGCTGGGGCTTCAGCATCGGGTTCATCGGGCTGGAGCTCAACTGGGACTTCGCGAAGGAGACCGACTTCAAGACCACGGGAACCTACCGCACCGCGTTCTGGATCGGCTCCCGGTTCTGAGCCGGCGATTTGACTCGGCGATTTGACTCGAAAGGTGGGGCCTTCCGCACGGAAGGCCCCCCATGTTATACAATCCCCTCAATATATGCGGATCCAGGTCCTAGGGGGCTACGGCGGCGAAAGCCTGGAGTGCAGGATGACATGCCTGCTGATCAACGGCACCATTGCGCTCGACGCCGGCTCGCTCTCGCAGGCCCTCTCGATCGAGAACCAGGTGGCGGTGCGCTCGATCCTCCTGACGCACTCCCACATGGACCACACCAACTCGCTGCCGTTCTTCATCGAGAACGTCTACGGCAAGGGCGACCGGGCGATCGACATCCACGCCTCGTCGCCGACGGTGTACGCCATCCGCAAGCACCTCTTCAATAACGACACCTGGCCCGATTTCACCCGCCTGCCCAACCATCTGTTGCCGGCGATGCGCTTCCAGGAGTTCCTGAGCGAGCAGCCGGTGGTGATCGACGGCGTCTCTTTCACGCCGATTCCGGTCGACCATCTGGTGCCCACCCACGGCTTCCTCATCGAGCAGGACGGTGTCGCGGTCCTCTGGTCGAGCGACACCGGGCCGACGCAGCGTTTCTGGGAGATCGCCAACCGCACGCCCAACCTCAAGGCGGTGTGCATCGACACCAGCTTCGACAACGCGCTCCAGCACGTCGCCGACGTCTCGCTCCACCTGACGCCTCAAACCCTGGAGTCCGAGCTGCGCAAGCTGGAGAAGCGGCTCCCGGTCCTCATCCACCATCTGAAGCCGCCGTGCGTGGCGAAGATCAAGGAAGAGATCAAGCTGCTGCGCAACCCGGATCTGGAGTTCCTGGAGCAGGGGAAGGAATACAAGTTTTAGGGAACGAGAGTAGTTGCCGCTGGCCGGCTGAAACCCGAACCAGCGGTGATGCGAAACTCAACAGGCGGTCGTATGTGGACAGACAATAACAGAGTCGGGATCACAGCTATTTGCGCATGAGTAACGCGTCAGGCCTCCCAGGACCGCCTGCAGGTGTTCCTCCTGCAGAAGCCGCAAGGTTTCCCGAGTGAGAGAGAGTTTCTTCGACACCCTGCTCTTCTCCATACCTGACCTCCTTTGGCTCGGCATCAGTGCCGGTGTCAACAATAATCTCAGAGAAAGAAGAGGTCTGGCAAGCGGTGGGCGTCGGGGCTTGAGCCTTGCCGCACCCCTACGGCTTGTGGCAGCCGGTTTTGTGATACCTTTTCCTTGCGGTGTTCTCCCGGCTCCAACGCTCCCCCCGTGGCTCGCGCCCAGAGAGCGCTTGGGCTCAGGCGGCCCTCGATTTCGGAACCTCCGAACTTTCTCCCAGTCTTGAAGTAGGGGAGGGGCGGCAACGCGGTGGTGATCGAGTGCGGGCGGGACCGGATCCTGATCGACGCCGGGTTCTCCTGCAAGGAGATCGGCAAGCGGATGGCGGTCCTCGGCGCTGATCCGAAAACCATCTCCGCTCTCCTGCTGACCCACGAGCACCAGGACCACTGCAAGGGCGCGGACCACTTCGCCAAGAAGTACAAGATCCCGGTGCTCGCCACCGCCGGCACGCTCCAAGGCGCGCGGCTGGGGGAAGAACGCGCCCGGTCCGCGGTGTTGATCCGCTCGGGAGAGCCCGTCGAGGTCTCCGGCTTCCGCATCGAGCCGTTCGAGATACCGCACGACGCGAGCGAGCCGGTGGGCTTCGTGATCGAGGACCGGCACGGCCGCCGTTGCGGCCTGGTCGCCGATCTCGGCTATCGCAGCCAGCTCGCCTGGGGCCGTCTGCGCGATCTCGACGTCTTGATGATCGAGACCAACCACGACCTCGACATGCTGCGCAACGGGCCGTATCCTTGGAGCTTGAAACAGCGGGTGGCCGGACGCCACGGCCATCTGTCGAACCGGGAGGCCGCGGAAGGCCTGCCCGAGCTGCTCGGCGACCGGCTGCGCTGGGTCGCGCTCTACCACCTCTCCCGGACCAACAACCTGCCCGCTCTCGCCGCCGCGGCGATGGGCGAGGCTCTCGACCGGGAAGGGTGCTCGGCGCAGATGGTGGTGACCCATCAGCACTACACGACCCCCTGGCTGGAGGTACCGTAAGTGAAGGCACGAGTGACCGTCTATCCGCGCCGCGAGATCCTCGACCCGCAGGGCAAGGCGATCCGCGACGCTCTCTCCCGCGTCGGCTTTCCCGGCGTCGAGGACGTGCGCGCCGGCAAGAGCTTCGAGATCCAGCTTGCCACCGCCGACCCGGCCGCCGCCGACCGCGAGCTGAAGGAGATGTGCGAGAAGCTGCTCGCCAACACCGTGGTCGAAGACTATTCGGTGGAGATCCTCGCCGGAGACCGGCCGTGAAGTGCGGCGTCGTCGTCTTTCCGGGCAGCAACTGCGACCACGACGTCTACCACGTCCTCAAGCACGTGCTGGAGCAGGACGCCACCTTCCTCTGGCACCAGGACGAGTCGCTCAAGGGGTGTGAGCTGATCGTCCTGCCGGGCGGTTTCTCCTACGGCGACTACCTGCGCGCCGGCGCTCTCGCCGCTCTCTCGCCGGTGATGGCGGCGGTGAAGCGGCACGCCGAGGCCGGCGGTCTGGTGCTCGGCATCTGCAACGGCTTCCAGGTGCTGCTGGAGACCGGTCTCCTCCCAGGAGCGATGCGGCGCAACGCCAATCTCCGCTTCCAGTGCAAGGACATCTATCTGAAGACCGAGCGGACCGGCCTGCCGTTCACCCGCAAGCTGCGCGAAGGGCAGGTGCTGCGCCTGCCGATCGCCCACGCCGAGGGGAACTACGAAGACTTTCCGGAGGCGCTCGATCGCCTGGAAGCGGAACGCCGCGTCGTCTTCCGCTACTGCACGGAGGACGGGGAGGTCACCGCGGCGGCGAATCCGAACGGCGCGGCGCGCAACATCGCGGGGATCTGCAACGCGGCGGGCAACGTGCTCGGCCTGATGCCGCACCCGGAGCGCTGCTCCGAGAGCGTGCTCGGCAACACCGACGGCCTGGCTCTGCTGGCCGGAGCGGTCGAAGTCGCCCGCGGTGCCTTCTCCGGGACGTCCGGCGCGGCGGCGGGAGCGCGGAGATGAGCGTGGTGGGACAGGGAGAGCCGGCGCTCCAGGTGACGCCGGAGATCCTCAAGCGGCACGGCATGACCGGCGAGGAATTCGAGCGCCTGCAGAAGATCCTCGGCCGCGATCCGAGCTGGACCGAGCTCGGCATCACCTCGGCCCTGTGGTCGGAGCACTGTTCGTACAAGTCCTCCAAGATCTACCTGCGCGAGTTTCCCAGCGAAGGGCCGCACGTCGTCCAGGGACCCGGAGAGAACGCCGGCATCGTCGACATCGGCCACGGCTGGGTGGCGGCGTTCAAGATGGAGTCGCACAACCATCCGAGCTTCATCGAGCCGTACCAGGGATCGATGACCGGCGTCGGCGGCATCCTGCGCGACATCTTCACCATGGGCGCGCGCCCGATCGCCTGCATGGACTCGCTGCGCTTCGGCGAGATCGACGCGCCGCGCATGCGCTTCCTGATCGACGGCGTGGTGCGCGGCATCGGCGACTACGGCAACTGCGTGGGCATCCCCACCATCGGCGGCGAGACCGGCTTCCACCGCTGCTACAACGGCAACATCCTGGTCAACGCCTTCGCGCTCGGCATCGCCCGCCGCGACAAGGTCTTCCACGCCCGCGCGAGCGGCGCCGGCAATCCGGTGCTCTACGCCGGCAGCCGCACCGGGCGCGACGGCATCCACGGCGCCACCATGGCGTCCGAGTCGTTCGACGCCGGCAGCGCGAAGAAGCGGCCGACCGTCCAGGTGGGCGATCCGTTCACCGAGAAGATCCTCCTCGAAGCCTGCCTGGAGGCGATGCGCACCGGCGCCATCGTGGCGATCCAGGACATGGGCGCCGCCGGTCTCACCAGCTCCAGCTTCGAGATGGCCGGCCGCGGCGGCACCGGTCTGCGTCTCGACCTCGATCAGGTGCCGCTCCGCGAAGCCGGGCTCACCCCCTACGAGATGATGCTCTCCGAGTCGCAGGAGCGCATGGTGCTGGTGGCGAAGAAGGGGCGCGAAGAGGAGCTGATCAAGGTCTTCCGCCGCTGGGGACTGGAAGTCGCGTCGATCGGTGAGATCACCGACACCGGCCGCGCCGTGCTCACCTGGCACGGCGACACCGTGGCGGACATCCCGATCCGGCCGCTCACCGAAGAAGCGCCGGTCTACCGCCGGCCGGTCGCCGAGCCGTCCGATCTCGCCGCGCGCTGGCAAGCGCCCGAGGTGCCGTCGCCCGATGTGTCCGGCGGCCTGCTCGGAACGCTCGAAAATCTCCTCGGTAACCCCGAATTCGCCTGCAAGTCGTGGATCTGGATGCAGTACGACTACTCCGTGCGCACCAACACCGTGCAAGGGCCGGGCGGCGACGCGGCGGTGCTCCTCCTCAAGGGGACGCCGGCCGGCATCGCGATGACCTCGGACGTCAACCCGGTCTACTGCTACCTCGATCCGCGGCGCGGCGGCATGCAGGCGGTGGCCGAGGCGGTACGCAATCTCGCCTGCGCCGGCGCCGAGCCGGTGGGGCTCACCGACTGCCTCAACTTCGGCAATCCGGAGAACCCGGAGATCTCCTGGCAGTTCCGCGAGGTGGTGCGCGGCATGTCCGAAGCGTGCAAGGCGCTCGGCGTGCCGGTCATCTCGGGGAACGTCTCCTTCTACAACGAGACCGAGGGGCAGTCGATCTACCCGACGCCGACCGTCGGCATGGTGGGGGTGATCCCCAACGTGGCGCATCTGCCGGATCCTAATTTCACCCGTGCCGGCGACCGAATTGTCCTCCTGGGACGTGGCAGCGCGGACTTCGGCGGCGCCGCTTACCTGCGGCTGCTGCATGACATCGAGCAGGGACGTCCGCCGGCGGTCGATCTCGACGCCGAGCTGCGCCTCGCCCGCCTGCTACGCGGGCTGATCGCGAAGAGCCTGGTGCGCACCGCGCACGATCTTTCCGAAGGCGGCTTCCTGATCTCCCTCGCCGAATGCTGTCTCGGCCGCGGGATGGGGGCTACCGTCACGGCGCCCTACGAAGGGGCCGATCTCTTCTCCGAAACCCAGGCGCGGGCGATCGTCGCCTGTGCGCCGATCGTGGTCGAGCGCGTGCTGGCCGCCGCCGAAGAGGCCGGCGTGCCGGCGGTGGATCTGGGTGAAACCGGCGGCGGCGAGCTGGTCGTCCGCTCCGGCAGCGACATCCTGCGGGCGCCGGTCTCCACGCTGCACGAGATCTGGTCGACGGCGCTGCCCAAGGCCCTGGGACTGTAGACACTTTGAGATCGATTGGGATCGAATCACCATGTGCGGAATCTTCGGCATCGACGGCTGTGACGACGCGGCCAACCTGACCTATCTGGGACTCTACGCCCTGCAGCACCGCGGCCAGGAGAGCACGGGCATCGTCTCCTGGGACGGGCGCCAGATCCACCTCGTGCGCGAGATGGGGCACGTCGCGGACGTCTTCAAGCCGCCCGTCCTCGCCAAGCTACCCGGCGCCCGCGCGCTCGGCCACACCCGCTACTCGACGGCCGGCTCCAGCGTGATCGCCAACGCGCAGCCCATCGTGGTCAAGACCTCCATGGGATCGCTGGGCATCGTGCACAACGGCAACCTGACGAACCCGAACGAGATCCGCGACCGCCTGGAAGCCGAGGGCTCGATCTTCCAGACCACCAGCGACACCGAGGTCATCCTCCACCTGATGGCCCGCGCGCCGCGCATGGACGTCGTCGAGTCGTTCATGCTGGCCCTGGAGCAGGTGCGCGGCGCCTACTCGCTGCTCCTCATCACCGAGAGCTGCCTGATCGCGGCGCGCGATCCGAACGGTTTCCGTCCGCTCCTCCTCGGCGACCGTCAGGGAAACCCCTGCTTCGCCTCCGAGAGCTGCGCCTTCGACCTGCTCGACGCCCGGCTGGTGCGCGAGCTGGAGCCCGGAGAGGTGGTCGTCGCGCGCAACGGCCAAGTCGAGAGCTATCACTTGGCGCAGCGCTCGGAGCCGACGCGCTGCATCTTCGAGCACGTCTACTTCGCGAGGCCCGACAGCCGCCTCTTCGGCGACTCGGTGGCGCAGTCGCGGCTCAAGATGGGAGCCCGCCTGGCGCGCGAGGCGCCGACCCCGGCGGACATCGTGGTCCCGGTGCCCGACAGCGGTCTCTACGCCGCCATGGGCTACAGCCGCGAGTCCGGCCTGCCCCTCGAATTCGGCCTCACCCGCAACCACTACGTCGGCCGCACCTTCATCGAGCCCAAGCAGTCGATCCGCCATTTCGGGGTGAAGATCAAGCTCAACCCGGTCCGCGAGCTGCTGGCCGGCAAGCGCGTCGTGCTGGTCGACGACTCGATCGTGCGAGGCACCACCTCGCGCAAGATCGTCAGCATGGTGCGAGACGCCGGAGCCGCCGAGATCCACGTCCGCATCTCCGCGCCGCCCACCCAATGGCCCTGCCACTACGGCATCGACACCCCGACACGCGAAGAGCTCATCGCCGCGCACCACAGCGTCGAAGAGATCCGCCGCTTCATCGAAGCCGACAGCCTCGCCTACCTCTCCCTCGAAGGCCTCCTCGCCTCCGTCAGCGGCCCTTCGGACAGCTACTGCACCGCCTGCTGGACCGGCGACTACCGGGTGCCGTTGACCCCGCGGGATCAGCGGCAGGCGGAGTTGTTTCCGATTCGGGTGGAGGAGTAGGGGGCCGATCCGAAGCAAAGTATCGTAGAATGGCGATTATGGGTGCGCCCGATCGCCAGTTGTCGAGCCAGGAAGCTGCCGAGATCGTGGAGAGGCAGATTCGATCGTTCCTGATGGAAGGGCGAATTCTGGATGCTCAGGACCTGCTCGCGGCCGTAGGCTCTGACCTTCCGATCCAGCCAAAGCTCCGCGAGGTGCTCTCTCCTCCCAAGGTCAGGGTTCTTCATGAAACGGGGACCAGCCTGCAAGCCAACCTTGAGTGGCTGCGAGCGAACGGAGCTCGGTTCACGAGATTGTGGGTTGCCCTCGCGGGAGGGAGCCTCATCGCGTGCGCTCCCACTCTGTGAGAGCTCAGGAAACTGCTCAAAGCTTTTCCTGAAGTGACCAACCTGCTGCTTCACCGCATCGACTGAAGACAGGGGCCCGCCAAAGTCGGCGACGGTGCCGCAAAGCGCCCTCACCCCCGACCCCTCTCCCGCGCGTGCCTTCCGCCCCCCGCCCCGAGCGGGAGAGGGGCGCCACCGCCCAAAACGAAAAAGGGTTCTGCAAGCG
>Ga0307508_10005437_pt1 | contig 12108 bp, 8 predicted proteins | sample 9_EM_MG_FD_203089 | JGI IMG/M metagenome (GOLD analysis project Ga0307508, IMG submission 203089) | Populus trichocarpa ectomycorrhiza microbial communities from riparian zone in the Pacific Northwest, United States - 9_EM | ecosystem: Host-associated > Plants > Roots > Unclassified | place... | reverse complement strand
TAGGATGAGGGACTAAACTAGCATTTTGAGTTTCTCAGGCCATGGCTCCAAATCCGGATAAGAGCAAAAATTCTATTCACTTTAAAATTGAACTGCTAACAATATTTGAATCATACCTAACCAAGCACATCAAAGGCGATCATTTTGCTTAGCTGCATTTTAATATTAATTGTATTAAGTAGCGTCTTTCTTGTTTCTTGTTGTTTGTCTCTTTGTCTGCTCTAGAATCCACTTTGTGATTAGTTCTTGTCTTTCATGTCACAGGTTCTTGACCTAAGTGTGGATTTAAGTGCTGCCAGTGCTGCGGAGGAATGAAGAAGCTGCATTTTCATGCACTGATAACGTGCATTGTTCCAAGTTTCTTTGAACACCTTAGATTTGGCACATGAAATCAGACTCGTCTAATTTGTCTTGTCATGGGTTTATCATTCCTTGTTATAAACTATATACCATGTGACCTGTGATAGGATGTTTATGCTTTAAATGTTGTTATAATTCGAAATGTAAGATTTGCAGCTTTCATCTGTGTTGTGTTCTGGATGGTTGGGTTATAGGGTTGAGTCCCTGGTTATAATTTAAAGACAGTGCCACCCAGTTAAACCATTTGCTTTGTCATATTATACACATGAATGAAATGATGCACAACGAGCGTGCTGCTTTAGAGAGACAACTTGAAGCATGGATGGTGGCTGTTTTTATGTAGGGGGCACACTTGATTTGATTAAACAAGGACAAGGCAGCTGCATGGCTTAGGAACCTGCAAGTCTTTGTCTCAAGTTTATTAAGCGCAAGGAGTATCCTCTGAGGGCCACCTCTGAGCTTTGTGGGAGTTTATTAATTACAAGGAATTTGGTAATTATCAAATTGTCAAAGTTTAAGAAAGAAACTTTGAAAAAAGTTCCTTCCAAGGCCACCCTATGTTTAGCCTTAATAGCTGATGTCCGCTATATATTGTCATGACTTTGATCAACCGATTAATATTTGCTTCAGAGTTCAGCCACTGCTCTTAGCTGGTCGTCATTATTAATACTGCGAAAAACACCCACGGTAACCGAGGCAGCCCACGTCTGGGCTGTAAGTACATACCAAACCTCCCTATTTTTCTTAAAAAAAAAAAAAAAACTTGCAGTATAAAAATTTACCTTCTTGTGTTTTGGCTTACTTTCTTCGATTGTCCGCTTGATCATGGAGGAGACTCTTTTTTCCAATCAATCAAATTTGTGTCATTATAAATCCTGTTGTGGAAAGACCAATGGTGTGGCCTGCCGAGAGGACAACAAGGTCCATCAGGTTTAGCTCGTGAGATTGAAAGAAAGCTATGTATCAATAACTCCTGCTTACAAGGAAAGAAAGAATAGGTGTATTTATGCTTTAAACATCAACTCCTGCTTACAAGGTTCATAGAGTCACGAGCTGCGAAAGCTACAATTTCTACGCATGACACCACATGCATTGCCATTGCAAGCTTGGTTGACAGCTGATTTAATTTGGTCAGCCACTTCAAAGCTCCTGAGTGAATTCAAGCTGGGTAGGGCAGTCTTCTTACTAGTGAAGGTGGCTGTGTCATCTAAGAGATTATTTGAGCCATCACAACCCTGCAGCCAATGCAGCAGTTAACATTTAAATCTACAGGTATACTGCAAAATACAATAAGAAAGGCTGAAGAGCATTCGTAGGTATTAAGCTTGAAAACTTGCAGTGAAATTGCAGCACAAGTGCACAACTAGCAGCAAGGTGCAGGTGCTTTTGTAAGCAACCACAAGAGGTTGCATTACACTCTAATATTTTAATGAGTTTGTCCACACAGAGAGAATCTGCAGTGAATAGCAACTGAACTTGTATTATTGAATAATGTTGGGATCATGCTAATATTCCTGCAGAGAGTGAGTGCGGATTATTGAATCTTGAACTGGTTGAAATAAAATACGAATCTTAGGTTTTTTCCAGAATGCTTCCGATCAATACTTGTTCCTGATTGATTGCATAAACATTTCAGAATTTACAGACTGATCACAGATGGATGGCCACAACGATATTGGGCGGTTAATCTCTTGCAAGGGGCTTCCAGTCTTTGAAAATCCACAGAAGTCCATAGTTCCCCCTTGCAGACCATGACCTTAATTTGGTTTTAGACCCATGTTGCTTGTCTTGTCTTGCTTTTTTCCCAAGTAACAAAAAAATATACTACCATTAACGTGGTGTTCGCTAAAAATGTTGAACTTGGCCATTTTATGGACGCTGAAATCTATTATTGTATGGATCAAAAAAACAACTTTGCAAAATAAGCTGGTGGTGGATCGTGGAAAATATCTCAAGAATATTATTGTAACAATTAAATTTTGATTTCGATATAAATATAAAATCTCTCTTAAAAATCCGTGCGTGAAACATACAATATTGTTGTTAATGCAAACTCATTTTCATTAAGAAAATATATAGTCTTTTCACAGCCTCACCCAAAGCTCGATCTGCAAGATATAAAGGAAAAACTGGTGAAGAGTATTGGTCCAGTGATGGGCACGCAGTGCTGATCTCATGGAAAACAACCGGCACCTGTGAGATTATTAAATTTAGTCTTATAAGAGAATAGATTCCAGCCCCACAATCTAGAAAGAATGTGCATAAGATTATTTTCTTTTTCTTTTTTAATTTTTATTTTGAATGTGAATGGAGCTAACATTCATCGTAGGATACTATACACCATCTTCTTAAAACTAACTTGTGTTAGTGACATTCATATATAGAAGGGAAAGAGATTTTATGATGTCCATTGATTATTGCTACTGCATAATAAGTCTGCCAAAGCCTTGATATTTTCAAAGTATACTAGTAATAAAAATAATTATGTTTAAATTAAAATAAATAAAAGTATTTATTTATTAAAATATTTTAAAGCAATGAAACTTTTATTATTGTTAATGATAAATTCTTTGTCTTTAAAGTTTTATTGCTCATCACTTGTGCAACTAGAATGTTAGTCATATGTCCCCTAAAATTCTAAACACCACCACTTTAGTTTCAATGCACTTCTAAATAAAGTTTTTGAACTAAAAATTATATAACTCAAATATCTTTCAACAAAAAAAAACTAACCTCTAGGCTTTGAAGAAAAACCAAAGCATTTAAATAAATCTCCAACAATCCTCTATGTCAATGAAAATTGTCTCACCAATTTTAAAATGACACAGAAATTTATTGAAAAATACTGAATTGATAGATCATTACATCAAGATAGGTAACTTTTAGCCATAAACATTCTTTAATGAAATACTATCAGATTTAGTAGGCTAAAAAGGTAATGTCATGTCTTGAACTAATCAACCTATTATGTAAATCAAGATAATAGTACTCACATATTTCTCTACCTAGATATTTTATTTGGTTTTCACTGTTGTGTTTATTTTGACTATGAACAACTCTTGGATTCATGAGTGTTTTAGAAAATTCAACCTTTATCAAAATTCTTAAAGAAATGACCACATTTCTCACTCATATATATATATATATATATATATATATTATTAAGAGTATTATGTTATGCTCCACTTAGTGTACTAATATATAAAAATCATTAAGAGCATAATTCATCATTTATCATGCTGCAACTATCACTTATGTCATTATAGGAATAAAAGAAAAATAATAATTTTCTAGTGCTACCGAGAATGTCATATGATTTAGTTTTTTTATTTGAACATAAATCTTAAGATCTTTAATAAATTAGGTATCATTACTATGATTATATTCTTTCATCTTTAAATGATTTAAGCTCATTCATCTCGATAAATTATATACAAGCTTTTCGACAAACCTTTGGTTAACATATGCATAATATTTTTCTTATAATTTAATTATATAGTCAATGAAAATAATGTCTTTGTTGAACACATGACATTTATAAAAAATCTACTGTCAATTTAAATTTACATTGTATTTTTCAGGTTATGTTAAAAATATATTTTTTACAATTTTAAATAGAACCTTAAAAAAAAAACAATAATTCTCGAGTTTACATTATATTTTTCGGATTGTGTTAAAAATATATTTTTAACAACATGAAATATATATAACCCTAAAGAAAAAAACAATAATTTTTCGGTGGTGCAAAACAAGAGTAGTACAAAGATCAATATGGGAATATATACTAAGTTAGGAGACAATGATGAAATTTTTATTTTTTTAAAAAAATAAAAGGTTCTATAACACATTTTAATCCGTTTAAAAATTTAAAATCAAATAAAAAGAAACATTTCATCTGCTTAAAAGATAAATTCTCTCTCTTTAAATGGGATCGATGCTTGACTTGTTGATTTAATCTTAACTTAGATCGAATAATCCGTACTGGTATGTTCTTTTGATTTTTTTAAAGCTCTATCTTAATTATAATAATATTCTCCAATTAATGTGTTGCGTAAATCCTACAATGATACCTTATCTTTTGTCAAGAGTAGTGCTGGTGGGCTGAACATGACACTAAATCCTTAAGAGATGCTACATCTTAAGCAAGACACTCTCTATTTCCAGAAGACACCCACCACATTTTCATCTTCTTAAATTGTGAGAGGCACCGTTAATTGTGTGCAGCCTTCTCATAGCTTATCACGTTTCTTGCATCCTCTCGATTCTCTAATTCCTCGCCCAGAACAGTACTCCCCTCCCCGTTAATTTCTAAACAGATTAACAGCAATGGAACCACCAGCTCCTGATGTCCTCGAATGGTTGCAGAAAGTACATGTCCCTACAATTGTTGCAGTGGCAGTGATAGGTCTCCTGCTTCGTAGTTGCTACAGATGTCTTACCAAGAGCAAGAAGAATGGCAAGACAATGAAAGCACCCGGGCGGAACTTCCGCATGCCAAGGAGTGATTTTGATGAAAATCCTTCTGCCTATTTTAGTCGCTTGCGCAAGAAGTAGACTTAACATATATCGATCCCAAGCCCCCAATACGGTTGTTTCACCGGCAGCAGACCCTGCTGTGATTTCTTCTTTTCTAGTGGTTTTTCTAAAGCTCTGGACCGTGCATGGTGAGCTTGTGTGAACTTGAATGTTTCAATATCGAAGTTGGTCTTCATGGTCAACCATTTGCATCTCATCACTTCACACACACACACACACACACACACACACTAAATTTAAATTTGCTAAGTACTTCAAAATAACATGGAGTGTGTGTTTGTAGAATCGTCTAGAAAAAAAGTTTATCTCATTCGACGTAAGAACTAATTTGAAGATAACAAATAAATAAATACATGTAGCTTAAATAATTATATAAAAAAAAGTTAATAATAAATAGAATGATGGAGGAGAAAATATATATTAGGTACAAGAAAAAAACTTAATATTGATCAAATTGTAAATTAATTTTAATATAAAAAAAAAAAAGAGGCATTTAACCTAAGTAATAATGGATCGAGGAGGGAGTGTGAGGGACGTCTGCTTGTCAGGGGTCTGCCGAACTACAGTATTAAAGCAAAGTCAAAACTAGCAGAGGTCTATATATATGGAGTTCTTTCCGTCCAGTCACAGGTAACAACCATGTTAATAGATATCAAGACCGCAATATTTAGATGGTCTCATGATCACCATATATCCCTTAAGTTTCTTTTCTTTTGCCTTGTTTTAATTGTTAAAACTCAAAAAAAGTTGATGATTGGTGTAATGGAAGGTAGCAAGAATCCCATCAAGAAGCAACAGAGCATATCTAGCCTTGCATTGTGCTGAATCTTCCATCATCATCATCTTGGAATTTACTCTCAAAGCTGTACAATGTAGCAGCAGCAAAGTTTTAGCCTAAACAAATATTTCATTCTTCCTAAAACAGATTTCAATGACTGTATATATAAGATCAACCTTGTATTAATAAAAGTGTGCGTGGAAAATATTCATTGAAATCATTGCAGTGATCATTTCCTATATGGTATCAGAGCATTTAACCTCCAACAAGCCAACGATCCTAATCTCAATCATCTCCTTCCCCAGACCATTGAACCAACTAGTATGAGGCAGGCAATATCTCATCCTCGTTGGCATGAGTCCATGTCCATTGAGCTCACTCCTCTTATGGAACATGGGACATACTTCCCTCTCTTTTAAATTGCAATTCAGGAGGTTATAAGTGGGTATCTAGGGTGACGAGAAAAGCTAATGGGTCAGTGGATAGGTTCAAAGCCTGTCTTGTTTCCCTGGGCTACAATCAAAGACCATGACTCGATTACAAAGAAACATCTAGCCCTGTAGTCAAACCTGCCACCGTTAGAGATGTTCTTACTATTGCTGTTATGAATTGATGGCGGTTGAGGAAAATTGATGCTCGCAACGCTTTTTTAATTCATGAACTAACTGGAGAAGTATACAAGTTGCAACCCCCATGTTTTAAAGATGTGTCTAGGCCTAATCATGTTTGCAGATTGTGAAAAGTAATCTTCCCGGGTTTGGTATACAGCTCTCAAAACTGCAATTCTACAACTTGGTTTTTAGAATCCCAAGGCAAATCCATCACTATTCATCTCCGACCGAGACTCCATCACTTGTTTTTGACTGGTTTATATTGATGATCTTGTCATTACAAGCAATCATTCAATATTTGTTAAGAAACCTGGGTGAGAGTTTTTCTCTCAAGGACATGGGTCTTCTCTTCTGTATTCTTTTTCTAGGTATTGAGGTTGTGCCCACTCAAGTAGGGTTATTTTTATCACAACATAAATATGCATATGATATCCTATCCACCACTAACATGAGTGGTGCAAAGGATGTCTCTACTCCAATTTCCACGAGTCATTCTCTTCAATTAGTTGATGGCACTGCTTCTGTGGACAGCACAGAGTTTCGCAGAGTTATTGGCAGCCTTCAATATCCTATTTGCAGTAAACAAACTCTCTCATTTTATACACAGTCCAACCCAAAGTCACTAGATAACAAGAAAAAAGCTTTTTCGATATTTAAAACCGACCATTTTCCATGGCATACAATTGTTAAAGATGGTATTCCTGCTTTAAGAACCTTTTCTGATGCAGATTGGGCAGGCAATATTGATGATCACACTTCCAAATCTGCATATATAAGCTTCTTGGGTTCAACTCCTATATCTTGGAGCTCAAAGAAGCAAAGAGTTGTTGCAAGATCCTCAACTGAGGCAGAATATTGTGCACTTGCTAACGCAACATCAGAAACAATGTGGCTCCTTAATCTCTTCCATGAACTAGGTTTCAAATTCACATCAACACCTCATCTCCTATGTGGCAGCAAATCATTCTTGCATGAAACACATTCAAATAGATCTTCATTTTGTACATGACTTAGTTTAATTAGGTATTTTGCAAGTCAGAATATGTTCATACTGAAGATCCTAGCTAACTTACTGACAGCCACTACCCAGGAACAAGATTGATCTTACTCATGGAAGCTCAATCTTGCAAGGGCATATAAAGGAATGTAGCAAGAATCTCGATCAAGAAGCAACAAAGTTTATCTAGCCTTGAATTGTTCTGAATGTTCTATTATTATCATGGAATTTACTCTCACAACTGTACAATTTAGCAGTAGCAAAGTTTAAGCCTAAACAATTTCATTCTTCCTAAAACAGATTTCAATGACTATATATAAGATCAACCTCATATTAATAAAAATGTGTGTGGAAAATATTCATTGAAATCATTGCAGTGATCATTTCCTATACTCGGTACATGACAATTGACATCGATGCTAAGAAAGGCTTGCATCTAAAAGATGACTTCGCAATTTTAAAGCTTGCCCTCGAAATACCACATTTTAACATTTGGTTATCTCTTCCTTCCTTCCTGGTTTAGAAAGACAAAAATACACTTTAAAATCGTCGTAAGAACATATTTATTCTTAAATGTGCAAAGCTCTCATAGCAGTTTCATTTTCCAGGAAGAGGATAATGAGAGCGTAAATGAAAATGATGCTGATCTGAACAAGAGTCTAAACAAGCAGAGAAGACATGCTGTAGCAGCAGCTCCAGTGGAGCAGAGGAGGAGTATTGCATCCAGAAGCACTTACAAAGACAAGGGTGGCAAATCCTCCCAGAATTCCCGAATGCAGAGACAATTGTGCAGCCGGTGAAATAAGCAAAAGCTTTGTGCAATGATAGGCAGAGGGTGTCAATTGAGTTGTTTGCGGCAATACTACAACGAAGAAATCATTTTCCCTAACTTTGTTGTGCGAAACAACTCGGAAAAAAGAAGTGAAAGAAAAGCTCCGAGTATAAGCATGATGAAGCGGCATGAATGGAAAGAAGCAGAAGGAAAGCTCTTGATTCTGTTTTCAGTACGTCGGAGTTGAATATCACGGGCTTCTTCTTGTTTTTTCTTTTTTCTACTATTTATAGATAGATGGTGTTATATAGCTAGGAAGAGGAAGAGGTGTGGCCTGTTGCGCCATTGAATTTTTTCTACTGAATTCTGATGAGATATGTCTGCGAGCATTTTCCTTGCCAATATCAGTGTTGGGATCTCAACTGAAGTGGATTTTCAGAGATGGTTTTGGATTGTTGCTCGTCGAACTCATAATATTATCATGTTTAAGATTGATAACTCGGAAATAATTTGCCTGTGATGACTTGCTTCTGTACCATCCTACTGCCCTTATGATGAAGCATACGAACCACCAACAATTGACATATTACATCCATATGCCAGAAACCCCTTGGCAGAATGAGAGACTACAACAAGTGCATCCATCCATCACATACAACTGGGAGGTAGGTGTGAGGACAATGCATCCATTCTTCAGGACGAAAATGAATAGTAAAACGCAGGAAAAGCAAAGGGGTTCATCTGACAACTGCTTGAAAACTGATGGTTGTGGGAAGGCATAACACCTTAGAGTCACATAAGCGATTTGAGTGAGATACAGCGCTTTTCTCAATATTGAAAAATGGAATGGATGAAACAATCAAAGCTTCATCTTTATGGCTGGTACTTGCGGAGAGATGGTAAACTGCGTTTATGCTTGATCAAGTTTCACTAATACGGGCCGGCTTCGCCAATTCACGGACCAAGTTGGCAAATTTACAATTATTGGGCCGAGGCCCATGTAGTGGTTCTAAAACAACAACTAACCCACGAGACCTTCGGCATCTCGGCATCATCAGTCAAGCTCGTCATTGCAACAGAGAGAGAGAGAGGATGAATGAGGCCGTTGAATTCAGTGGTTGAGAGCTCAAGACATGCTTTGTACAACGTTTTCTTAACCCATTGCCAGGCCTTCAAATCAGGTATTATTTCCCACATTTACGTTGCCAACAACATCCTCTTTCGCTATTCAAAATGTTTCTCTGGAGACTTAAATCTTGCATGCAAACTGTTCGACGAAATGCCCCACAAAGACACCGTTACCTGGAACACCATGATCACTGGCTATGTAGAGTCTGGGAACTTGGGTGCTGCTTGGGAGTTTCTAAAATCCATGAAAAGACGTGGCTTTCAAGCTGATGGTTATACCTTTGGAAGTATACTAAAAGGGGTAGCTCACGCCTGTCGACATGATCTTGGGCAACAAGTGCATTCCTTGATTGTTAAGATTGGTTATGAGCAGAGTGTTTATGCGGGTAGCGCTTTATTGGACATGTATGCCAAGTGTGAGAGAGTTGAAGATGCGTATGATGTGTTTCAAGGCATGCCAGTGCGTAATTTTGTCTCGTGGAATGCACTCATCGATGGCTTTGTGCAAGTCGGAGACCGCGACACTGCATTTTGGCTATTAGATTGTATGCAGAAGGAAGGTGTTAGGGTTGAAGATGGCACATTTGCTCCGCTTTTGACATTGCTTGATGGTGACAAGTTCTATAAGTTGACGATGCAGCTTCACTGTAAGATTATTAAACATGGCCTTGAGTTCTACAATGCTTTATGTAATGCTACACTCACTGCATATTCAGAATGTGGTTTGTTAGAAGATGCTAAAAGGGTGTTTGATGGTGCTGTTGGTACCCGAGATTTGGTTACCTGGAATTCCATGCTAGTAGCTTACCTAGTTCATGATAAAGATGAGGATGCATTTAATCTTTTCTTGGAGATGCAAGGGTTTGGCTTCGAGCCCGACATCTATACCTATACCTGTGTCATAAGTGCTTGTTTTGCAGCAGCGCATAAAAATTATGGGAAATCCTTCCACGCATTGGTGATAAAGAGGGGACTGGAAGAATCAGTGACTATCTGCAATGCATTAATAACTATGTATCTCAAATTGAATAATAAATCCATGGAAGCTGCGTTAAACTTGTTCCATTCCATGAAGTCTAAGGACCGAGTCTCTTGGAATTCCATTTTAACCGGGTTTTCACAAATGGGGTTTAGTGAAGATGCTTTGAAACTCTTTGGGCATATGAGATCTTCACTGGAGGAAATTGATGACTATGCCTATTCGGCTGTCCTTAGATCTTGCTCAGATTTAGCAATCCTCCAATTAGGCCAACAGATTCATCTCCTGACTGTTAAGACAGGTTTTGACTCAAATGATTTTGTAGCCAGTTCATTGATTTTTATGTACTCCAAGTGTGGAATTATTGAAGATGCTTGGAAATGTTTTGAAGATACCACAAAAGAAAGCTCAATTACTTGGAATTCAATTATGTTTGCATATGCACAACATGGGCAGGGTGATGTTGCACTGGACCTCTTCTCCATAATGAGAGAGAGAGAGGTGAAGCTGGATCATGTAACCTTTGTTGCAGTTCTGACCGCATGTAGCCACGTTGGACTGGTTGAACAAGGTCGCTGTGTTCTAAAATCCATGGAATCTGACTACGGGATTCCTCCTCGGATGGAGCATTATGCTTGTGCGGTTGATTTATTTGGTCGTGCTGGATATCTGGAGGAGGCAAAAGCCTTGATTGATTCAATGCCATTTCAACCCAATGCAATGGTGTTGAAAACTCTATTGGGTGCTTGTAGGGCTTGTGGTAACATTGAGTTAGCTGCTCAGGTAGCAAGCCAGCTGCTAGAGGTAGAGCCTGAAGAGCACTGCACGTACGTTATCCTCTCAAACATGTATGGGCATCTTAAGAGGTGGGATGACAAAGCCTCTGTGACAAGACTGATGAGGGAGAGGAAGGTGAAGAAGGTCCCTGGTTGGAGTTGGATAGAGGTGAAGAATGAGGTACATGCATTCAAGGCTGAAGATCGATCCCACCCCTATTCCGAAGATGTGTATCAGATATTGGGAGAATTAATGGAAGAAATGAAGAGGCTAAATTCTCTTGCTAGCTTTGATTCTTTGATGCATGATGTCAATCATATGTACCCGAGCAGTGATTTAAGTTACTGAGCCTTAAGTTATTGTTCATCGATTCCGGAAAATTTTGCAATTACCTAAGCTGAAACAAATATAAAATTTTACATCACTCGAGTGTATATTTGCTAGTGCATTGTAAGTGTTTTCATAAAAATTAAATACTATTGGATTGAAAAGACTTCAATTTGATATATATATCAAATTGAATATTTTGATATCTTATCAAAACCATTCAAAAAAGCGTAAAACTGATGTGTTGGGTGTCAAGATTGTCTTTCCATTTTTTAAGAGGCCCTGCTTCCTTCCATCCTTGCAGTCATTACATTTCTATCAGAAGTTAACTAGGCAAGCACATGTCATTCCAAAAAAAAAAAACCTAAGCAAGCATATGCGGCAGACAAGCAAGATGTACTCAAATCACCCCACCAACCATCCTGTCCTCAAAACCCCACGACCTGCTCAGATAATAGAGTACCTTACATTGTAAGAAACTGCATTGCCCTTTTCCACATTTGTGCCTCTTCCAAGTTCAAACTGAAGCAAATCCTTGCCTTTTCTATGAGGCATGGCATCCCACTAACCAACTTAGAAATGGGCAGGCACCTTATATACACCGCTGTTTCCCTTTCAGTCCCTATGACCTATGCACACTATTTTTGTTCAAATCCAAAGCCCAGATGTTTTCACATGGAATACCATGATTATGCTGAGAGTGAAAATCCAAAACCAGCCATTGAATTGTACCACCACGTGCAACTGAAACCTGACACACACGTCAAACATATCCTTTTCTTTGATTGTTGGATTGGCTGTTAATGGATTCGGTAAAGAAACGTTTGAGCATTTCCAGGAGAT
>Ga0307508_10005436_pt1 | contig 12109 bp, 7 predicted proteins | sample 9_EM_MG_FD_203089 | JGI IMG/M metagenome (GOLD analysis project Ga0307508, IMG submission 203089) | Populus trichocarpa ectomycorrhiza microbial communities from riparian zone in the Pacific Northwest, United States - 9_EM | ecosystem: Host-associated > Plants > Roots > Unclassified | place... | reverse complement strand
CCGGACTCGTGGGCACGCTCGAAGCCGGCGCGCGGACGGCCGGGCCGACCAGGCCTGCCGACATACCGGCGTGGGAGAACGGCGACCAGCTCGCCCAGTTCGACGCGGTCCTCGCGGACGGCGGGGTCGCCCGGCGCGGGGCCTTCGACCGCTACGGCGGCGAGCACCGCGCGATCGAGGCCGACCTCGTGCCCGCCGTGCTCGACCACGTCTGCTCCGTCGGGCTGCCGATCGGCGTCGCGGTGTTCGCCCCGGCGGCCATGCAGGCGTGCGGCGGCCGGGTGCACGTCACCGACCGGACCGTCGGCGGGCGGGTGTTCGCGGCGATCGCTCAGAGCACGGTGGAGATCGACCTCGCCCGCGTCCGGGCCTGCCACCTCGTCCGCTCCACGGCGGCCCACGGCCCGACCTCGGCCCTCGAACTCGACGACGAGGAGGGCCGCTGCGTCGCCGTCGTCACCCAGTTCGGGATCGTCGGCCGGGACGTGCACGCGGCCTGGGAACACCTCGCGGCGTCGCTGCCCGACGCGTAGTGCTTCGTAAGATTGCGCAACCTTTAAACTGTCGCCGTGGAGACAGCGCAGACAGTGCAGACAGCGGGGTCGGCGGACGTGACCGGCTGGGAAGCCGCCGTCCTCGACGGCGGTCCGGCGGACGGGATGCGGCTGAAGGTCGCCGACCGGCCCCGGGTGGTCCAAGTGACGTACCCCTGCCAGGCGGAGGCCGCACCGCCGGGTGTGCGCGTGGAGGGGGTCTACGTCTACCGGCTCGACCACGCGGTGACGGCCGAGCCCCTGCGGTACGGCTTCGACATCGCCTGCCCCTGATCCGTCGACCGGACCGTCAGTTGCCGGATTGCGCAACTGCGCGGCGCTCGTACCGCGTCCTCGCCGCCACCAGGCCCACGGCGTACAGCGCGAGGACGGCCACGAGCAGCGGGTAGTACCCGCCGGGCAGCGCGCTCAGGCCCAGCGCGGCGCCGAGCGGGGACGCGGGCAGCACCAGGCCGATCCCGGCGAGCCCGAGGGCGGCCCAGGTCACCGGCCCCGGCCGCCGGCGACGCCTGCCGGAGAGGCCGAGTGAACCGAGCGACAGCAGCACCATCACCACCGCCTGTGTCAGCAGGTTCTCCGTGAACCAGCCCGAGTGGAACAGCGCCTCGTCGTCCCCCGGCCCCCGCAGCGCGAGCGCGAGGACACCGAACGTCGCCAGGTCCGCCACGGCGTTCAGCGCCCCGAATCCCACGATGAACCGGAGCAGCTCCCGGGGGTCCAGGACGCTCGGCCGGTGCTGGGCCGACGGGTGGGGACGGTCGTACGCGAAGGCCAGCTGGGCCGCGTCGAAGCACAGGTTCTGCACGAGGACCTGGGCCGGGAGCATCGGCAGGAACGGCAGGAGCAGGCCCGCCGAGAGCATCGCGATCACGTTGCCGAGGTTGGAGGAGAGCGTGACGCGCAGGTAGGTGGCGATGTTGCCGCCCGCGTGACGTCCGGCGACGACCGCGTGCCCGATCGCCGTGAGATCCTTCTCGGCCAGCACGAGATCGGCGTTGTCCCTGGTCACCCCGGCCGCGTCCCGCGGGGCCACACCGACGTCGGCGGCGCGCAGGGCGGGCAGGTCGTTGACGCCGTCGCCGAGGAAGCCGACGGTGTGGCCGCCGGCCTGGAGGGCGCGGGTGATCCGCGTCTTGTGCTCGGGGGTGCAGCGGGCGAAGACGGTCGTACGGCGGGCCAGTTCGGTGAGGTCGGGGTCGGACAGGGCGTCGAGGCGGTCGGCGGTGAGGACGTCGTCACCGGAGAGCGGCACCCCGAGGTCCCGGCAGGCGCGGACCGCGGTGCCCGGGTGGTCGCCGGTGAGGACCTTGACGGTGACGCCCCGGGCGGCGAGCCCGGCGAGCGCCTCGGCGGCGGTGGGGGCGAGCGCGTCCCGGAGGGTGACCAGGCCGCGGAAGGTGAGGCCGCGTTCGTCGGCGCGGGTCCCCGCGGGGCGTTCGGCGGTGGCGACCGCGAGCACCCGCAGTCCGTCGGCGGCCTGGCGGTCGGCGAGGTCGCGCAGGCGGGCCCGCGCTTCGTCGGTCAGGGCACAGTGGTCCAGTACGGCCTCCACGGCCCCCTTGGTGATCAGCGTGTGCGTGCCGAGCCGGCCGGGCGTACGGACCACGACGGTGGCCAGACGGCGGGCCGGGTCGAAGGGGAGGGCCGTGACGCCGTCGTACGACATCAGCGCGTCCTCGTCGGCGGCGGCGAGGAGGGCCTCGTCGAGGGCGTCGGGGGCGGGCAGTTCGGCCAGTTGCAGCGACCACCAGGCGCCGGCCGCCGCCCAGCGCAGCACCTCGGGGTCGTCGTGGCCGTCGGCGTCGAGCGCGCGGTGGACGACGGGGCGGTCCTGGGTGAGGGTGCCGGTCTTGTCCACGCACAGGACGTCCATGGCGCCGATGTCGTGCAGGGCGGGGAGGCGTTTGACGATGACGCCGTGGGTGTGGGCGAGGCGGGACGCTCCGCGGGCCAGGCAGGTGGTGACGAGGACCGGCAGCATCTCGGGGGTCAGGCCTACCGCCACGGCGACCGCGAAGGGGAGGGTCTCCAGGCCCCGGCCTCGGAGGGCGGCGTTGGCCATGAGGACGAGGGGTGGGGTGAGGAGCATGAAGCGGATGAGGATCCAGGAGATGCCGTGGACCGAGCGGTCGAAGGATGTGCCCCTTTGTGCCGTCCGGAGGCTGCCGCGCCGTCGTGGCTGGTCGCGCAGTTCCCCGCGCCCCTGGAAGGCGGTTGCGAAGCTGGTATGTGTGCCTGTCGCTGTTACTACAGCTGTCGCACTGCCCGATGCCACGCTGCTGCCCTGGAAGATGTCCCCGTCCGCCGATTTCTCGACCGGGGCCGACTCTCCGGTGAGGGCGGCCTGGTGGACGGTCAGGCCGGTCGCGCGCAGGAGTCGTACGTCCGCGGGGACGAGGTCGCCGGGGCCCAGCCGTACGACGTCGCCGGGGACCAGTTCCTCGACCGGGATCTCGCGGGGGGCGGACCGGCGTACGACCGTGGCCGTCGATGCCACCAGGCGGCGCAGGCCCGCCGTGGAGCGGTCGGCTCGGTGTTCGCCGGAGGCGCGGAGTACGCAGCTCACCGCGACCAGGAGCAGGATCACCGCGGCGGTGCCCCAGGCGAGGACCGCGGCCGAGACCAGTCCGAGGCAGAGGAGCACGGCGGTGAAGGGGTCCCGCAGGCTTCGGGCGAACAGGCGGGGCCAGGAGGGGTCCCGGCCGGCCGGGAGCACGTTCTCCCCGAAGCGGGCCAGGCGTTCCTCGGCCTCGGCCTCGCTCAGGCCGCGCGGGCCGCTCTCCAGGTGTCGGAGGACTTCGAGGAGGGAGGGGGGTTCGTTCGGTACGGCAGGCCCCGGGGCCGCCGACGTCTCAGACACCGGCCTCGCGCAGTCGGCCGGGTCCGGGGGTCTCGCGGGCCGTGAGCTGGCCGACCATCACGCGGACCACGGTCACGATGTCGGGGTCGTCGACGTAGTAGATCTGCCGACGGCCGTCGCGGCGGGCGCGGACCAGCCCGGCGAGTTTCAGTTTCGCCAGGTGCTGGCTGACCGCGGGCAGCGCCCCGCCGACGCGCTCGGCGAGCCCGGTGACGTCGCTCTCGCCCTGGGACAGCGCCCACATGAGATGGAGTCGGGCCGAGGAGGCGAGGAGTCCGAACACGGCGGCCGCCTCGGTGAGGACCTCCGCTGACGGGTCCTGGAAGCCGCCGACGGCCTTCGTCACAGTCCTCTCCCGTCCTCGCAGGTGCCCGCCCAGTGTAGGGGCGGCCCCGTGACCGTCCCGCTTCGTCCGGTACCGGTCCCTCCCCTCGTGGGGACCGGTACCGGAGAAGCGGGTGCTCGTGGAGGGATTTGGCTGAGAACACGCGGCGCGCTGGGTGGATTACGGAGCGCTGGGCTGGTGGCCTGTCAGGACGTCGCCGGACGGCTGCGCCGCGGGGTGATGATCCTGCCAGCCGAGGGGCTCGAAGAGGAGGTTCCGGTGCCGGCGACGGTACTGCGCCGCAGGTCAGCCATATAAAGTGGGTTTTCCGGTCCGGATTTCAACCGCGAGGGAAGTAAGGGGTGGAACCTTGAGTTCCGACTCAGGGGCACGCACGGCCTTCGCGGAACGTCTCGCCCTGCTGTACCGGGAGGCGGGGAACCCGCCCCTCAAGCGGGTGTCCGAGGGAGTCGGCCGGCTCCAGCGTGTCGACGAGCGCGGACGGCCCGTCCGGGTGTCCGCGCAGCGGATCAGCGACTGGCGCCGGGCCCGCAACGTGCCCGCTCAGTTCACCGCGCTCGCGGCGGTGCTGCACATCCTTGTGCCCGAAGCGCGGCGACTCAGTCCTACCCCTGTCTCCGCGGGTCTGTACGACCTCGCCCAGTGGCAGCGGCTGTGGGAGCGCGCGGTGGCGCCGGAGGAGGAAGAGGGACCCGAGACGGAGACCCCGGCTCCGGCCGGCGTCTGCCCGTACCGGGGTCTGGCCTCCTACCGGTCGGAGGACGCCCGCTGGTTCTTCGGCCGGGAGCGCAGCACCGAGTCGCTGGTCAAGCTGCTCCGCTCGGCGGCCGAGTCCGAGTCGGGCGGCCTGGTGATGCTCGTCGGCGCCTCGGGCGCGGGCAAGTCCTCGCTGCTCAACGCCGGTCTGGTGACCGCCCTGGAGGACGGCGCGCTGGACGGTGACGGGGAGAGGGCCGAGCGCACGGTGGTGCAGCTCGTGCCGGGCGCCGATCCGCTCGCGGAACTGACCGGCCGTATACCCGACTTGGAACCGGTGCTTTCCGGGACCGACACCTATGAAGCCGACGAGTTTCCGCCGGCCGTGCGGGACGCGGTCGCCTCGTGGGCCGGGCGTGAGGCCGGCGACCGGCCCGTGGTGATCGTCGACCAGTTCGAGGAGGCGTTCACCCTCTGCTCGGACGAGGCGGACCGGCGGGCGTTCGTCCGGCTGCTGCACGCCGCGTGCACACCCGCCGAGCGCGGCGGGGCGGCGCCCGTCCTCGTGGTCCTCGGGATCCGCGCCGACTTCTACGAGCGGTGCCTCGACCACCACGAGCTGGCCGACGCGCTCCAGCACCGGCACATGGTGCTCGGGCCGCTCACCAGCGGGGAGCTGCGCGAGGCCGTGACCGGTCCGGCCCGGGCCGTGGGCCTGGAGCTGGAACCGGGGCTCGCGGAGCTGATCGTGCGGGAGGTGAGCGACGACGGTCCGCGCGGGGCGCACGACGCGGGCGTCCTGCCGCTCCTCTCGCACGCCCTGCTCGCGACCTGGCAGCGCCGCAAGGGCGGCCGGCTGACCCTGGCCGGCTACCGGGCGGCGGGCGGTATCCAGGGCGCGGTCGCGGCGACCGCCGAGCGGGCCTGGTCCCGCCTGGACCCGGCGGCGCGCACGGCGGCCCGGCTGCTCCTGCTGCGTCTGGTGCGGCTCGGCGAGGACACCCAGGCCACCCGCAGGCGCGGCACCCGCCGCCAGCTGGCCGCGGAGTCGACGGACCCGGACAAGACGGAGGAGTCCCTCGAAGCGCTGGTGCGCGCCCGTCTGGTGACCCTGGACGCGGAGACCGTGGAGATCACCCACGAGGCGCTGCTCACCGCGTGGCCACGGCTGCGCGAGTGGATCGACGAGGACCGCAGCGACCATCTGCTGCGCCAGCAGCTGGAGGAGGACGGCCGGTCCTGGGAGGGCTCCAACCGCGACTCCTCGCTGCTGTACCGGGGTTCGCGCCTGGAGCAGGCCCGCACCTGGGCCAGGTCGGCGGGCGACACCTTCCTGACCCGCAGCGCGGTGGACTTCCTGACCGCCGCGGTGCGGCTGCGGCGGCGCACGATGTGGCTGGCCCGGGGCGCGGTCGCCACGCTGGTCGTGCTGGCGCTCCTCGCGGTGGGTTCGGCGATCGTGGCCCGGCAGCAGCGGGACGACGCGGTCTTCGAGCAGGTGGTCGCGGAGGCGGACCGGTTCCAGTACTCCGACCCCTCCCTGTCCGCCCAGCTCGACCTGGTGGCACACGGTCTGCGACCGGACGACGAGGCCACCGACAACCGCCTCGTCTCGATCGTCAACGCCCCGCTGGCCACCCCGCTCCTGGGCCACACCGGCGCCGTCTACCTCACCACCTACAGCCCCGACGGCAAGATCCTGGCCAGCGCCTCCTACGACCGGACCGTACGGCTGTGGGACGTGAGCGACCCGGCCCGGCCGAAGGCGCTGGGCAAGCCCCTCACCGGCCACACCAGCTGGGTGAGCAGCGCGGTCTTCAGCCCGGACGGCCGCACCCTGGCGAGCGCCGGCGACGACGGCACGGTCCGGCTGTGGAACGTCAGAGACCCACGGCACCCGGCCTCCCTCGGCAAGCCCGTGACCGGCCACGATGGCACCGTCTACCTGCTCGCGTTCAGCCCGGACGGGCGCACCCTGGCCACCGCCGACGAGGATCACACGGTCCGGCTGTGGAATGTCGCCGACCCACGGCACCCGGTCTCCCTGGGCACTCTCACGGGGGCCACGAACGCCGTGCGGTCCATCGCGTTCAGCCCCGACGGCGCCACCCTCGCGGCCGGCGGCGACGACGCCTCGATCCGGCTGTACGACGTGGCCGACCCGCGGCGGCCCGAGCTCCTCGGCAAGCCCCTGACCGGGCACGCCGAGACCGTGCACTCGGTGGCCTTCAGCCCCGACGGGCACACCCTGGCCAGCGGCAGCTCGGACGACACCGTACGGCTGTGGGACGTCACCGACCCGCGCCGGGCGACGGCGCTCGGCTCGCCGCTGACCGGGCACACGGGACCGGTGTGGTCCGTGGCCTTCAGCCCCGACGGCTCGCTGCTGGCGGCCGGCAGCGCCGACAGCTCGGCGAGCCTGTGGAACGTCGGCAACCCGGCCTTCCCCTCCCAGGTCGGCGAACCCCTCACCGGCAGCAGCGGCGAGATGTACGCGGTCGGCTTCAGCCCCGACGGGCGCACCCTGGCCACCGGCACCGGCGACGGCAAGGTGCGGCTGTGGTCGGTGCCCCGGTCGGACATGATCGGCCGGATCGGGGCGTTCCGCCCGGACGGCAAGGTCCTGGCCACCGGCAGCAGCGACGGCCGGGTCCGGCTGTGGGACATCTCCCGCCCGGACCGGCCGAGGCCGCTGGGCGAGCCGCTCACGACCGGGGAGCGGGACCTGGGGTCGCTGGCGTTCACGCCCGACGGCTCCACCCTCGTCATCGTCACGGGCACCCGCAACACCGCGCGGCTGTGGAACGTCACCGATCCGGCGCACCCCGTCGCCTACGGTCCGCCCCTCGTGCTCAAGACCCGATACGCGGGCGGCGACACGCTGGCGATCAGCCCCGACGGACACACCCTGGCCCTCGCCTACGACGACCGGACGATCCAGCTCCTCGACATCACCGACCCGACCCGCCCCCGGCGCCTGGGCGAGCCCCTCACCGGGCACACCGGATACGTCAACGCGGTCGCCTTCAGCCCGGACGGGCACACCCTCGCCACCGGCAGCGCCGACAGCACCGTACGGCTGTGGAACGTCACCGATCCCTCCCGGGCGAAGCAGCTCGGCGACCCGCTCAAGGGGCACGGCGGGCCCATCAACACCGTGGTCTACAGCCCGGACGGGCGGACCGTGGCCAGCGGCAGCGACGACGACACGGTCCGGCTGTGGAACGTGGCCGACCCGCGCGAGGCCGAACCGATCGGCTCGGGGCTGACCGGGCACACCGAGGCGGTGGTGTCGCTGACGTTCAGCGCCGACGGCTCCACGCTGGCCAGCGGCGGCAACGACAGCACCGTACGGCTGTGGAAGGTCTCCGACCCGCGGCGGGCCACGCCGATCGGCCAGTCCATGAGCCCCAACGCCAAGACCGGCAACTTCCTGTCGTTCAGCCCCACCAGCCGCCTGCTCGGGGTCTCCAGCGGCTCGGACACCGTCCGGGTGTGGAACCTGGACGCCGCCGACGCGATCGACCGGATCTGCGCGACCACCCACAACGTCCTGACCCCGGAGAAGTGGCGCGAGTACCTGCCCCGGCTCTCGTACGACCCTCCATGCGACTGAAGCGCATTACGTGATCCCGCTCACAACTTTCCGTCCCAGCCGAGCAGTCCGCTCCCGCCGTCCATCCAGCCTTGTTACTGTTGGCCATAGCCCGACCGCTGGTGCATCCCCCGTCGCCAGCGGTCGGGCGTTTCACTGCCCCCGGAAAGGGTGATGAGTGCCCTCATGACCAGGCACATCACCGTCGTCACCGCCGTGCACGCCCCGTCGGCCCGCTTCCTTCCCGAGGCCTACGCGTCGCTGTGCGCCCAGGAACTGCCCGCGGGCTGGGAGTGGCGCTGGGTGGTCCAGGAGGACGGCCGGACGGACGAGGTCTCCTCGTATCTCCCCGCCGACGACGCCCGGGTGACCTTCCGTCAGGGACGGCCCGGCGGCCCCGGAGTCGCCCGCACGATCGCGCTCGCGCACGCCGACGGGCCGTACGTGAAGATCCTGGACGCCGACGACCAGCTCACCCCGGGCGCGCTCGCCCGCGACCTGGCCGCGCTGGAGTCCGACCCCGGCCTGGGCTGGGCGACTTCACGGGCCCTGGACCGGTTGCCGGACGGCACGACGGTCGGCTTCCCCGGGGATCCGTCCGAGGGTCCCCTGGAGCGGGGCGCCGTACTCGCCCACTGGAAGGCCCACGACTTCCTCGCGCCGGTCCACCCGGCGACCCTGTGCGTCCGCCGGGAGCTGCTGCTGGCGCTCGGCGGGTGGATGGCCCTGCCCGCGTCCGAGGACACCGGCCTGCTGCTGGCGCTGGACGCGGTGAGCCGCGGCTGGTTCACCGCCGAGCCCGGCCTCCTCTACCGCAAGTGGGAGGGCCAGGTCACCGGCCAGGCGGCCCACGTGGACCCGGCCGAACGCACCGCGCGGATGGCGGTCGTGGAGGCCCGGGCGCGGGCCCTGGCCGGATCCGCGTGGCGCTTTCCGGGCGCCTGCGGAGGCTGACCTTCCGCGCGTGTACGTTGAACTGTCCATCGGCTCAGGGCTCTCAGGGGTAACCGCACACATGGCACGCGTCGCCGTCATCACCGCGCCCAACATCGGGTACCGCAACACCGGCATGCTCACCGTCGACCTGGCCTTCGAGTCGGTACGGCGGCGGATGGGTCCCGGGATCGACGCGAGCTGGTACACGCTGCACACGCCGGAGACCGTGGAGCTGCGCGAGGGGGCGCGGGACACCGGCTTCCCGTTCCGGTTCCGCTCGCTGATCGAGCACGTCGACGAGGTGCGCGACCATGACGCGGTGGTCTTCTGGGGCGACTTCCTGCACGCCCGGCACTACCTGGCGCAGGACGCCACGAATCGGCTGCTCGACTTCGGCTTCGCCGAGGACCGCGCCGCCGCCCGGGCGATCCTGAACCGCACCCTGCTGCTCGCGGACCAGCCGGACGAGCTCCTGGCGCGGACCCTCAGCTACGGCGGCACGATCCTGCACAACACGCAGTCCGACTACTCCGGCCCCGACGACAAGGAGTTCGGCCCGCTGTTCTCGCGCCTGGTGACGCGCAGCCACCGCATGTGGATGCGCGACCCGATCTCGGCGGCCAGGATCGCCCGGCTGCGCGGGGACCGTACGACCGAACCCTGGGGCTCGGACGCGGCACTGCTGAACCGCCCGGACGACATCGCCCGCCTCCCGGCCACGCGGTGGTCCCGGGAGGTCCCGCAGGGCGGGGCGATCGGTGTGTTCCTCGGCGCCCGGACCGCGATCCCCGACTGGCTGCCCGCCTTCTGCCAGGACGTCTCCGACCGCTTCGGGGCCCCGCTGGAATGGCTGCCGTGGTTCGACCGGGACACCCCTGCCGCGGCCGCCCACATCCCGACCCGCCCGGGCGACCCTTCGGTCGGTGACCTGTTGCACGTCCTGCCCCGCTACCGCCTGGTCATCACCGACACCTACCACCTGGCCGTCAACGCGTGGGGCGCCGGCACCCCGGTGGTGTGCGTCGGCGCTCCCGAGCCGGTGCCGACGACCGACGACGACTACCTGACGCTGAGCGAGGTGAAGAAGCACGTGTTCCACATGGCCTACGAGGCCGGGGACTTCTACTTCTCCACCGTCCCCGACACCCCCGAGTACCGGGCGCGCCGCCTCGACCGGCTCGTCCACCTGGTGGAGGGCGACGGGGCCGCCGCCGTCGCCGCCCGCATCCGCGCCCACGCCGACGACTCGGAGGCCGCCTTCACCGGGACCCTCGGCTCGCTGCTGGGCGCCTAGGGCTTGTCGAACGCGAGGTCCAGCATGCGGATCGCGTTGCCCCGCATCAGCTTGTAGACGACGTCCTGCGGCAGCCCGGCCACATGCTCCTCGGCGACCTGCTTGGTGTGCGGCCAGGTCGAGTCGACGTGCGGGTAGTCGGTCTCGAAGGTCGCGTTGTCCACGCCGACCGTCTTGATCGCCTCGATGCCGTGCCGGTCCCGGAAGAAGCAGCAGAAGATCTGCCGGTAGTAGTACGTCGACGGCGGCTCCGGGACCAGGTCCTTGACGCCGCCCCAGGCCCGGTGCTCCTCCCAGACGTCGTCAGCGCGTTCCAGGGCGTACGGGATCCAGCCCATCTGGCCCTCGCTGTACGCCAGTTTGAGCCGGGGGAACTTCACCAGGACGCCGGAGAAGAGGAAGTCCATCATCGAGGCCATGGCGTTGTTGAAGGAGAGGGCGGCCTGGACGGCGGGCGGGGCGTCGGGTGAGGCGGCGGGCATCTGGGAGCTGCTGCCGATGTGCATGTTGACGACCGTGCCGGTCTCCTCGCAGACCGCGAAGAACGGGTCCCAGTAGCCGGAGTGGATCGACGGCAGCCCGAGGTAGGTCGGGATCTCGCTGAACGTCACGGCGCGCACGCCCCGTTCGGCGTTGCGCCGGATCTCGGCGACCGCGAGGTCGATGTCCCACAGCGGGATGAGGCACAGCGGGATCAGCCGGCCCCCGCTGTCCCCGCACCACTCCTCGACCATCCAGTCGTTGTAGGCGCGCACACAGGCGAGCGCGACCTCCTTGTCCTTGGCCTCGGCGAAGGTCTGCCCGCAGAAGCGCGGGAAGCTCGGGAAGCAGAGGGAGGCCTCGACATGGTTGAGGTCCATGTCCTCAAGACGGGCCTTCGGGTCCCAGCAGCCCCGCCGCATCTGTTCGCGCGTGATCCCGTCGAGGGTCATCTCGTCCCGTGAGAAGCCGACGGCCGCGATGATCCGCTTGTACGGGAAGAGCACGCCCTCGTACTCCCACCAGTCCGTGAGCTGCCCTTCCGGATCGGTGCTGAAGCGGTACTTCCCGCCGACGTAGGCGAGTTCCCCGATGCCGGCGGTGAACGGCTTCGGCCCCCGGTCCTTGTACCTGGCCGGGAGCCAGGTCTCGAAGAGGTGCGCGGGCTCGATCACGTGATCGTCCACGCTGATGACCTTGGGGAGTTCCGTGGTACCGCTCTCGGTGGTGACGGCCATTGCCTGCCCCCTAGCCGGTAACTGATGAGAATCTGATGGGTCGTCAGATGCAGGCTAGGGGGAGGGCCCTACGACAGCAAGGCCCGCGTGGGGTTCAGCGCGCGGCGGCGGCCACCGCGGCGCGCGCCCGCTCGCGGAACGCCTCCAGTTTGTCCACCGGTTCCTTCAGCTGGCGGCTGCGGGAGCGGACGCTGACGTCGTGGCCGGCGGCGGCCCTGCGCAGGGCGCCGACGGTGGCCTGTTCGCGCGGGAGGTGGGCGAAGGGGTCGAAGGAGTACCAGCGCATGGCGTTCTCGTAGGTCATCTTCACGGTGTCCGCGTCCGGGACCTCGCAGCTCGCGAGCACGTCGTGGAGCTGCTCGGGCGCGTCCGGCCACAGGGAGTCGCTGTGCGGGTAGTCGCCCTCCCAGCAGATGTTGTCGATGCCGATGTCGTGGCGCAGCCGGATGCCCAGCCGGTCGGTGATGAAGCAGGTCAGGAAGTGCTCGCGGAAGACCTCGGAGGGGAGCTTGCCGCCGAAGTCCTGGAGGGTCCAGGTGGCGTGCATCTCGAAGGTGCGGTCGACGCGCTCCAGGAAATAGGGGATCCAGCCGGTGCCGCCCTCGGACAGG
>Ga0307508_10005435_pt1 | contig 12109 bp, 9 predicted proteins | sample 9_EM_MG_FD_203089 | JGI IMG/M metagenome (GOLD analysis project Ga0307508, IMG submission 203089) | Populus trichocarpa ectomycorrhiza microbial communities from riparian zone in the Pacific Northwest, United States - 9_EM | ecosystem: Host-associated > Plants > Roots > Unclassified | place... | reverse complement strand
ACTGTCCGCTACTCGTGGCGGAGCGAACGAAGCTTCTCCAGTCCACCACCGGCGACATCCACACGACAAGCTACATCACAGCGCCACAGAATACCCTGGCAATCCGATGCTTCCTCCGGGCAACAGGCCTGGGTCACACCCCGCATCTCTGCTTCGACAAACACCACGACCCTGCCAAGCGCCTCGACGACAGCGACTCAGACTCACCGGAGCCAGACTTCGGTGCCTTTGAACCTTGACCATGCCACGCAACTGGGGAAGAAGGGGTGATGGCAAGCTCCTCCCCCCCAGTGTAGTGCTACGTTTACTCGTCCCGCTTGCTTGCTTTCTGCTTACTTGCGCCAAAACTTCCTTTCTGCGATTACTTTTGTTTCTTCTGTTCTTCTGTTCGACGGGTTTGGGAGAGATGGGAGCCCCCCGGGGGTGGTACGGCGGGTGGAGCGCAAATAGCCTGTAGTGTTACGCGCAATTGATTGAAGTTGCATATTATCTCTCTCCACAGACCAACCTCTCTCTACCCGTGAACCGGCTCTGCGACCACCACCCCGATAAGAACAACGAGCCCACGCAAGGTGTGTGAGAAGACCGCGACGAGACCACGCCAGGCGTGACGGATACCGCGAGAACAACTAGCCCACGCAAGGTGTGTGAGAAGACCGCGACGAGACCACGCCGGGCGTGACGGATACCGCGAGACTACGAGCGGTGCGTGAGTACGCCGGAAGCGAAACTACGAGCGGCGCGTGAGTACGCCGGAAGTGTGACTAGGAGCGGCGCGTGAGTACGCCGGAAGTGTGACTACGAGCTTGCCCCGAAGAACCGAGCCTACGTTACCTGTCGAGCAGCACGGAGTAGTCAAGACAGGATCTTGACAGCCACCCTACGTTGCCTGTCAAGCAGCACGGACTAGGGAGACAGGATCTTGACAATTTGCTGTACTCAACGATGGTTATATGTCCTGCATGCAGCGGTTTTTTCTTTAAATTTGGTATACCCAACAATGGTTACATATCCGGCGTGCACATTAGCAAAAAATTTGAGAATTCCTAGGGAGCTCCCAGAGTTCCTGTAGCTCCCGTAAGCATTGTAATCTCCCATAAGTGGAGGAGTTATATTTTGCTCCCATAAGGATTTTTTAAAAAAAAGCGCTTTATTTTTAGCTGAAACCTCGAGAAATATTAGTTCAAATTTATGTCTCACCTGGAAAAAAAGCAATACACTTCAACTTTCCATTTTTTTGCTGATGCAGTGGTTTTTTCTTTATATTTGCTGTACTCAACGATGGTTACATGTCCGGCAGGCAGCGGTTTTTATTTATATTTCCTGTACTCGATGGTTACATGTCCAGTGTATAGCGGTTTTTGCTTTATATTTGCTGTATACAACGATGGTTACACGTCCGGCATGCAGTGGTTTTTTCTTTATATTTGCTGTACTGAGTGATGGTTACCTCCCACTTGAATCTCAGTATAGGTGTACTCAACGATGGTTACATGTACTCAATGATGGTTATCTCCCACTTAAAACTCAGTGTCTTATTCCCAGTATTTCAAGTGTACTCAAGAATGGTTATCTTCTACTTAATCTTGGATTTTCTCTTTCGCCATACTTTTGGTGCAATCAATAGTGGAGTGCATTTTCATTGCAGTGCAAATTTTTTTGAACCTTCTGTTTATTATACTTTTGCTTCTAAAGTTTACCATAATTATCTAGTCGCCCCGCTTCAATAGGCCACTTCTGTGTCCACTGTCTCCCTCTACCCACAATGTAAACTCTGGATAAATTGGTGTGGTTACTCAAGTATCACAGTTCACTTCACAATGGGTAGAGGTTAAGCACTCTTTACACTTCTGATTACAGTGCTGGTAGGTTGCAGATGGCATGCGCAAAGCTGAAGGTACGATCTGGGAGTTTGCAAAGTGGTTGGGTTGGGTTGACAAGACAATTGCTGTGTTGAAACTAGCATCAAACTCTAGACTTCAGGATTGGTGGTTTATACTTTGCCTTAAAGTTTACAGTATACTACATTGGGCAAGGTTTTGAGCAGGAGTGGAAGGAGTCATCTTAGTCAATTATTCATACATTTCCCCTCCTTTCCTACATGTAAAATCTCCTCAATTCTGTCTTCCACTCTTCTTCTATAAACATCCATACCATCCCCTAAACAGCTACAAACCTCACTTGTCCACTATCGACCAACATCCACAGAAAATCACCTTTTTTCATTCTGGCTTTCATGGATTTCGATCGTTTTTCCAATTCCTCCGATGACATTCTCCCTTCCGAAGTCTGCAATCTGTATCGAAGTTCGTCACGCAGTAGGCACAGTGAGGACGAATATGATGAAGATTTGCAAAGACACCAGTACGATCAAGATGAGGATACAAAAGATACTGAGCTGGAGCGGAGCAGAGAGGGTGGGAGAGCTACATCTACTGTGGATGAGGAGGGTGAGATCACCGACGAAAACCGAGAAAAGCACAGCGAAAAAAACTCCAACAATGGGAAGCCTTCTGCAGTAAGCCCTGATCCCAAGCTTGTCAACCTGGCAATTGAGATGATGCCTGCGGGACAAGTCAATATTCCTGCAAAGGTTTATAGAGAATACCAGAAGCAGAAAGATGTGAGTTTAAATTGTGCTGGTATATTTCCTGATCTATTCACTAACGGTGCCATATCTCAGATGCGTTCGTACATTGCAACTGGTACTGGACCTGAAAACCCACACTGTCTGACAAATGATCCCCGAATACCACTCCGATTACCACCCATTGGCAGACCACCAGCTGAGGACTCCATCAGCAAAAAAAATAGAGGTATATTGCTTTTTTTGAGTCTGAGACATCGACTTTCAACCACTTTTCTCGAGGTTTCAGGTAAAAATAGAAAAAAAAAGGTTTGGTTTTTTTTCCTGATAGGAAAGTTCCCAACGAAGCCAGTGGAACTTGGCTACGACGGAGGATGGGAATACATAGAAATCTCTCGGCCTCTGAACAAAACAAAGCTGCATCATATTTCTACCGAAAAGTCGCAAGTCGTTCTACGATTGGTAGTCACGGCGTTGGCCAGGTCGGCGACTGCGAATGTATGTCGTTGCGACGCGACGTGCCTCAAAGGGTTGAGGCTTAAAAATAAGAGTGCAGGGATGAGGTGCTGAAGCGCGGTGGAAAACTGCGGGTACGATTATCGATAGGTTGCGGATTGGTAGAGCGTTCAACCTGGGCTCATAACCTGTTTGCATATACGGATCGATAACGACGAAGATAGTGAGTTGATTAATTGATACATAGTCGAGGGTAGAACATTCTCTCTATATACGGGCCCCAGGGACCCGCCAGGGGGAAATGACGAAATACTGTCTCCTGAGCCGGTGCTCGGAGACTCAGGCAGCTGCCATCTCCGGACGTGCTGTCTCCGTCTCCAGGCGACGTCTCCGCTCCATCATCTCTAAACGCCCATTATTCTGACAATTACTACAGGCATCGAGAAGGAACCAGATACGAAGGCATTGACAGAATGGCTTTCTTGGTCGCAGCGAAAGGATATTACAGCAACAACAATCTTCCTGACCATGGAACGACGGATGCAGCAAAAGTATATGGATTTGGACGATCCTCATACGTTATGTGAAAAGATCAAGAGTGAATATGTTACCAAGATCAAGAAGAACGCCTTCACTATTTGGAAGGAACTTTATGGTATTTGCCTTGAAGATGCCGGCAGTATTGAGGTTTATGCTCAGCGCATTCAGCAAGCAATTGACCAATTTAACTTGATCGCAGGCGGCGGAATCCGGTCGAAATGGGGCAACGCGACCATCCTCCCCCCGGTGAGTGACTTCACATGAACGGCTGGGCGGAATCTACATCCCAACGAAAAAAAGAGAAAGTGACAAGAATGCTGTCCTCCCTGCTGCCAGAATGATGGGTGTCAGGAGACGACTGACCGGAAACGGCGTCCAGAGACGACGGCTACCCAAGTCCGTAAGCACTGGCTCAGGAGACAATCTTCCGTCCTTCCCCTCTGACAAGTCCCTGAAGCCGTTGTATATAGAAAGAGTGTTCTGCCTAGGACGATTTATCTTTAATATAATTCGCTATCATCATCTCTATCGATTCCTATATTCTAACACCTGCCGGACCGAGTCGCTCGCCGCTCGCCTGCCAGCTGACTGCGCCGCCCGCCAATTCCCCGGTTCGTGCTAATACTTGAAATTCGCCTTTGACGCACCGAGAATTGGCTCCTCTTCGTTTTTGGGCTCTACATACGAAGTAACAATGGATTATATTAGTCGCCCAGCGGGCTCTTGTTGTACGTGTGGCACGGCACGTGCTCTGACTAAGCGTAGAGTATGGCCCACAACAACAGCGGGCTCGTCTAGCTGAGGTAGTACATACTGAAACTTTCATGGGTTTAACGCAGGTATCCCAACACTTGCATGGGCCTGGCTGTTGGCGGCATAGATCACTGAAGATCGGCAATACATTCGCTTGCTTTATGCCTGAAATAACCAATTGTGCGCGCAATGATGTAACTCCAAGTTCACAACCCCGCAATGCGATCCAATGAGAAAGCCAATTGGGTGCGAATGGGCTGCGGGCCGGACCTCCAGCGGGAAATACAAAATGCCGGAAAGCCACAAGCCGGATGGTACGGTCGCTGGGAGTTCCAAGAGGCTCGCCTCAAGGTATTATCAGCTGAAGGTGGGGCATTGCCGCACTGGAGAGTACTTGCATAGGGCAAAGGTCCGCCCGACCGCTCAGTGCTGGTGGTGTCAGTGCCCCTCGCAAACGAGAGACCACCTCTTCAAGGTGTGTCCGGAGTGGAAGGTTCAGCAGAAGATTCTGTGGGCGGAGGTGAAGCAGGAGGGGAGGTGGAAGAGCCGGTGGAAGAGCCGGGATCTACTTGCCGATGGGAGGTGTGGTCAGACGATGCTGGTTTTCTTTTCCACTGCGAATGTGGGAAGACTAGCAGCATTCCTAGAGGAGGCGGACGGGGCGAGCGAGGCGTCGGAATGGGAGCTGCGGGAGCGCCGGAAGCGGGAAGAGGATAGGGTAGCGGAGGTGGAGGCGGAGGGAGCTGGGTGCCACGGAGGAGCTGGGTGCCACGGAGGAGCTGGGTGCCACGGAGGAGCTGGGTGCCACGGAGGAGCTGGGTGCCAGGGGGGAACCGCTGTTCCTCCCCACGCCCTCCTTTATGGCATCCGCGCGCGAGGATTCGAGTAGGTGACGGGGCGCGCTTTTCCTTTGCCTTTCTATTTGAATCGGACTTGTTTCTTTTGTTGTTTCATTGGTGCGCATCACTTTTCTTGGGACAGGCCTGGGCGGAGGGAAAAGGGGAGCTTGAAACGAGCCGCCACCATGCGGAGAGCAGTCGCCCCGCTTCGACCGGCCCCTGCCGCAGACCGGAAACCTGAATAAAATGTACGCCGCCATAGCCTAGATAGGCTGTATGCGAGTATGATGAAACAAAAAAAACAACCTTTCATGCCAAGCGTTACAGATGGATTTCCTGAAAATAAATCACGGCGCGCCACAGGAATCCTTATATCGACAGGAACGTTATTCACCGCAGGGGAACTTGGGTTATGTAATCCGATTCGTTTGATTACCTCGCCTGGCTTACCAAAGCATCGATTTTGAGGTAAGACATGAGGACACTATGTATGTAGTTATAAGCTTGTCTAATTAGCACCGCCGCCTTAAAACACACAAAATCACTCGGTCATTAACTCAACAGGCATGCATCCGAATTCGTGAATGGGTGCGGGTGCGCCCTGGAGGAAACCAATTGTTTGATTAAAGTAACTCGGGTGGGATTTGCGGTAAATGGCACGTCATGGTCGATCCATCCTTCTGACAGTAACCTTCCTCCAGGGCGCGCCCCCGCACGTTGGGAGGGGAAGGCGGGGGTCGGTCGAAGCGGGGCGATGAGTCGATTACAGGGGGGCGGCCGACGGAGACGATTACAGTCGACCGGCCCCCGCCACCCCTCCCTGACTCCAGTCATCTTGTTTTATTGACTAGTGAGAGTATTTTGTTGACTCGAGTCATTCTATTTATTGACTCGAGTCATCTTATTTTACTGACTTCAGTCATTCTATTTTGTTGACTCCATTGTTGACTCATCATTTTTATTGACTCCATTTCGCACGTGAAGCTCTGTGTTCGTCAGCAACTCATCGTCCCGCTTTCTAAATTCCCGTTCGGCAAAGACACTTTTCAAGGTTGGCACCGATGGGCAAAGCAGATTCGGATAGGTGTCTTCAAAGGCCTGACGGCAACTCTCCGCGGTACGGTCCTCGAGAATATACCAGGAATAAAGGATATCTTGCCATGGAAGAAGATCGAACTTGGGTCTACCATCAGACATTATGAGGTAATTAGCTGAGAGGTAAAAGAGGTGGATAGTAATGAGAAAGCTCGCAGAACAGAAGGCGCAAGTGTGCACTCTTCTAGCAGGCTACGTGTCCACAGTAATCGAAACATCTCTGTCTAATTGGTTGTTGATGATGATGATGCTTCATTAATCGTGTGCGACCCTACTGGATCATGACGATATTATATACAGTCCTTTTCTTGTTCACCGTCCACCGCGACCTCTCCCAGTCCGCCGGTGGCCCGTGGTAACTCCCCCTGCCCCCGCCTGGCCTGTCCCGAGATAGAGGAGAGAAAAAAATAACAAGACAGACTGAAGGAAAGTGTGCAAACCGTGCCCGAACCAAGGAAACTTCCCGCCCGTCGTTCCTCACTCGACCCATGGCTCTTGCTCCATCTCCGTTGGCGGTCCCTACTCCTCTTCTTGCTCCAGCGGCACCCCTTTCGGCCCCACCCTGGCCCCCACTCTTGTGGTGCGAAGAAAGTCCAAGATCGGTCAGGTGCACGGCTGGTGCGTGAACAGGTTTCGGATTGTGAATCGATTCTTCCCTCTTCCTGTCTCTTCCCATACCTCTGCCCACAGGATCTTCTGCTGCATCTTCCATTTGCCGCAGTTCTTGAACAGATGCTCCCTCGTTTGCGTTTTGTAGTGACGCCACCTGCATTCTGCCGTTTCAGAGTTCTTCGTCCACTTCAGATATTGGCTAGTGCGGCAGTGTCCAGTTTTAAGCTGGTGGAATCGTCCCGCAAGACTCTTCGGTCCTCGTGCCACCATCTTATTCTGGTGCATCGTTTTCGGCATCCGATACTTCTTAGCATTTACTCTGTTCTTCGACCACTTCCACGCCTCTTCCCACTTCTTCTCTGCGATTTCACGCTTTATGGTGGCTAGCGACCTGGGAAGTGGCATCCGCCTCCTCCTATACCGGCCCTTATAGCCCATCCACTCGACCCCTTGTGCATCTGGTTCCTCCGCCGCCTGCTTTGCCCATTCATCTGCCTTCTCGTTCCCTGCCATCCGTTCATGAGCAGGGCACCACTGGATCTCGACCCTGACATTTCGGTTTCTATCCTTCAGCTCCGCCATCCACTTCCTTGCACTGATAGCATACTCCTGCGTTGGCCCTGGTTCGCCTGATGCAATTCGTGCCATCGCAGCCTGTGCGCCTGTGAAGATGGTGACCGTTTTCGGAGCCTGCTGTCTTCGTGCCGCCACTTCCAGCGCCCTGGCTAATGCTGCACACTCCGCATCAAAGGCTTCCTGATTGCAGCCCATGTGCGCCTTCACTCCTGCCCACCCATCCCCTGCCTTCCATGCTACCCCATAGCCGGATGCCCCGCTTTCGAGTTTTGAACATCCGTGAAGATGGTCATGCCCTCTCTTGCTCTTCCGGCCTCCTCAATTGATTTCTCCCTTTCCTCGACTATTCTGACCGCTCTCAGGTTTTCTAGCCTCCTCGGCACCTTAGTCACTTCTGTCCTTCCCGAGTATCCGATAGCTGCCTTCAGCCTTCTTCCGATGGCCGAGTGCGCTCCCACCAGCTCCTGGGCTTCGCTGCCCTGTGGGAGGCTGAGGAGTCGGACACTGAATCGTCTCTGCCTGTTGTCCAGCTGGGCCCCTGCTGGCCTCAGCCCCGACTGCATTGCTAATGCCCCCAGATTGGTCGTACGGAAGCAGCCTGTGACCAGTCGCACTTCCTGGTTGACCAACTTCTGCAGTTCCTCTGCCCCTCCTGTCATACCCTGCTTCCCTTCGCCTTTTCACCACAACTCCGTGCTGTACATGGCCACCGACTGGACGCAAGCTGTCATGACTTTGCGGCAATTGCCTGTGGTTAGGCCCATCTGCCCCGCTAGTCTCCGCAGCCTGGCCAGCGCACCCCTCCCTTTCTTCATCGTTCTCTGGTGGTCCTTTACCGTCAGGTGGGAGTCCAGCCATATCCAACACACCGGGTCGCTTCGCTGTTGAACGGAATCTCCCTTCCTCCCGCCCTGACGGTCGCCGTGGGTGTCTTCCTCTTTCTGCTGAACAGCACCGCCTCACTCTTTCCATGGTCGAATGACACCTCGTTCGATACTCCCCATTTCACCGTCACCTCAGCCGCTCTCGAGAGCTTTTCAGCTGTTGTATTGTCTATGGAGTCTCGAGCTGGTCGCACGCCGCTAAATATACTACTGCCATGCTTGGCGCGCAGAGTGCACTAGTCGCTGATTTTTTTTTTTTTTTTTTTTTTTTGTTTATTCAGTACTCGTATTGAGTGTGCCTCCCCGATGTATCTGCCGCCAAGACGCTAACCTAATTGGGCGGTTGATTCCAGCACCCTACTCGCAAAGAGGCGCAAAGCTAAAGACCAACACTAACGGTTGGTTTCTGGCTTTTGGGTTTGTCCTCACTCTTACTGGGAGCCTTTGGCCCACGCCAAAACAACAGCTTGAAATTCTTATACGAGCAGAAAAGCACTGAGATGATGAGGCTTAAGCTCCCCTTTGCGCTCCTCTGTGGCCCTTTGTGTATAGAAAGAACGAAATGTTTACGCCCATGAATAGTTAATCAAATCAACCATCTCCATCAATATGGGTCGCTATCCGATCGAACGGGTGCGGGCGGTGCCTCTCCCGCGATCCCTCGCCAGCCTCAAGCGGGAAATATTGGAGAAGAAGTGGGCGGAGGTGCGCCAATAGGCTGGAGGCCAGACCTCCAAGACGAAATACCGGATGCCGAAAAGCCAGAGGCCGGATAGCACGGTTTTTCTGCTGAGGACGTAGAGTATAGATGTGAAAAGTGCAAGAAGCCCAGCGGCAAAGCCACGAAACTTAGAGGGTCACCGCCCGCCCAGGAACGTAGTTCCTGAGGGTCAACATCGCCAGGCAAAAGCCCGGGAAGTTTGCTCGGAAGAAGGGTGCGAAAGATAGGAACCAAGTATCCTTCCACCAAAAGATGTCGCTACCCGAGACCCAAGCCGACGGCAAGAGAAAAGCGACCCACTAAAAACTCCAGGCAGTGCTTGGGCACCCGGGTTTGTCAGATCTAGACGTCTGGTGCGCTTCAGTTGCGAAGGAAAGCGGCGCCAACCGAACAAAGGGAGCCGAGTTTGTAGTGGGTCGCTTCTCTCTTGCCGTCGGCTTGCGTCTCCGGTAGAGACATGTTTTGCTGGAAGGATACTTGATACCTAACTTTCGCACTCATCTTCCGCGCAAACTTCCCGGGCTTTTGCCTGGCGATGTTGACCATCAGGAACTAGGTCCTGGGTGGGCGGTGACCCTCTAAGTTTCGTGGCTTTGCCACTGGGCTTCTTGCACTCTTCACATCCATACTCCACGACCTCGGCAGAAAAGTAGAGGACCAGCTTGTTCGTATGACTCTGCTGTCATTCGGCTTGGATGTTGCTGCTAAAACCCCTTTAGGTGGCACTAATTCACGTCATGAGTTTTCACATAAGTTTCAACCAACAAAGTGATAGTGGGATTACCTCTCGTGCGGACCTCGGGTTTGAGTGGCTCCATGGCCATCGACACGTCCCTGTGGTTGTTGGAGCTCTCCTTCCCGCGAAGGGAACATTCCACAACTGAAGGGAAGCAGCCATTGAAGGAGCGGGAGACTGGGTGTGGCTTCTTTCCGAGTTCAAGGAGAGCGCTGTAATCGTTAGTGACTGCCTTACGGGAGTGTGTTGGGTAGCTTACTTAGTCAACTGGTTTTCGATTTTCGACATCACCGCAGTGATATACTCGAAGGCATCCTCCTGGCCCAACAATCTATTGAAGGGCTTTGGCAATGCTAGGCTTTGTTAGCATGAAAATCCTCAGGTGATGTTAAGAAATTTTACCTTGACTAAAGCCTGCAATCGGTTTGGTAGGATTGGTCTGGAACTTCTAGTCGCCAGAATGGAAGTGATCCGCAAAGAAGGTGGCTAGGCCACAGGTCACACAAACCCACAACCTTGCTAGGACCCGCAAGGTGTTTGGCCAATTCCTCGCGGAATGGCTTACAGCTTGCGAGAAGCTGCAGAGCGGAGTTCCTGTAGCAGTGGTAATTGGGATTCTCAATCCCATTGACCTTCGCCTCCATGGAGGACTCTGTCTTGATGCGTTGGGTCTCCGGGGCACCAAGCTCCGTACTTTCGTCGTCTGCGGCCTTTCGTTTAGCGGGGTCGGACACTGCTTCCTTTCGTGGCAGGGTGTTGTCTTTCTCCAGCTTCTCTGGAGTTCGGGGGTCGATTCCGACTATCTTCTCCCCCTGCTTCTTCTCCACGGCTTCTACCCCGGCGTCCCGCCGCTAACCATCTTGGCCTCCTTTGCCTTCTCGGCTGGCTCCTCCTCTGGCCTGGCCTCCTGCCTCGACAACCCTTGGGATGCCGCACTTTTATCCTCATCAATGTCCGCGTCCTTAACGCTGGCGCACTTGCAATCCCCGGGGGTGGTTGGCGCAGTGGACGGGACAATACTACTGTCCCGCCAATTGCCAACCTCGGAGGAATTGATCACCGAATCGCAGTCGCCGCCGTCTCTCGGCGAGCGACCGCTGTAGAAGGATCTTTCGCGACGCACCTATTCCGAAGGTCGGATTTGGGTTGGCGGAGGATTAAGGCCTTTGGGAATATTGGGGCACTTCTGGTAGTCGGGTACTGGCTTGGACGAAGTATTTATCGTTGCCTAGTTGTCGGGGGTCGCACATTGTGGTGCGAGAATAGTGGGTGCCGCGGAAATTGCGCTGGCGACAGTAGCGATCAACAGACTCGGGTCGATGGTGACGTTCTTTCGCAAGGCGCTTCTGGGCGTACGGGAGAGGCTGAGAGCGGCCTGGAGGAAAAAAGGATGCCTGGAGTAGGTCGAGTTACGGGGAGTAAAAAAAGGTACCTGATGTAGGTCGAGTGATTGGGAGGAAAAAAGGATGCCTGGGGTAGGCGTAGTTACAGGGAGTTGTCGCTAGCTGTCGGAGGGGAGGAGTTGATGGACAGAAGTTGGGGTTTTGTGGTGGTGGAGGGCGCGGAGAAAGTTGACAAGCGAGTGCTTAGCGCACGACGGCAAAATCCTAACCCTAAGCCTTTGCAAGTAGGGTTCAAACCAGGTGTGCGTCGACGCGCTTGAAGGCGAGCCCGCAACCCCGTGGTTCGTAGCTTCCTGACGGGCGCTTCCGGAAACGCGCCTCAAAGATTGCTTGTTCCCTTACCTTCTGGCGTTTCGCTCTGTTGCAGTTTTCCGGCACCATGCACCAACGCTTGTCCAGCCCTATTGATCCGCGGCGCCGTGTAGCCGGACGCAGTCCACACCTCATTTCCCTTTTCGTCCTGCAGGAACCGGTTCCATGATTCCCTCTGTCAGATATATGGGTTGAGAGCCAGCCTAGGCTTGACGAGGCCGTGGCGCACAGTTGCGTCCGGAAGTCATCAGGTGGCGGAGGTGGCAGTTCGCCACTGGTGACGCGGCAAGCCGCCACCGGCGACATCCAGACCGGAGGTGGCAAGTTACCGCCCAGGGTATCTGGACGAGTCGGTGATGGGTAAAGGGCTTGCTTCTGCATGTATATATAGAGAGCGGTCCTCGCTATGGTGAAAATAACAAGTAACGGAGTTCCTACACTCCCTATCACTCGAATATCTTTGACGCAATCTGTCAAGATTATGATGGAAGTTTGATGGAACGATGAAGTCTTGTGTGTATTGTCTTGTCTTAGAGAGAAAGGCAGGAAAAGTGAAAAGTCTGAATACACGTATATGACGTGATTCTACACGTGA
>Ga0307508_10005434_pt1 | contig 12109 bp, 12 predicted proteins | sample 9_EM_MG_FD_203089 | JGI IMG/M metagenome (GOLD analysis project Ga0307508, IMG submission 203089) | Populus trichocarpa ectomycorrhiza microbial communities from riparian zone in the Pacific Northwest, United States - 9_EM | ecosystem: Host-associated > Plants > Roots > Unclassified | place... | reverse complement strand
CTACTGTGACTGTCCTATGTAGCCCTATGTCACACTCCCGTAGCACTGTCCGTGTCACCCGAACTCTAGACACCCCGCAGGGCGTAGCGTCCGCGGCGCCCGCAGCGGCCGGCATCCTCCTCCTACAGCAGATGGCTGCCCTATGGGCTTCTGTAGATAGACAGTAACACACCAGTGCTAGCACACGGACACTTGTATAAGTGTCCGGTGCTCCCCTCTTTAGAATGGACATGTTTCTCGCTACCCCTCAATTGCTTGTCTCCAGTGTAGGAGATATTCACTCCTTCGAATTCATCATTAACCCCAAAAACCTGCACCCACTCTGCAAGTTCCTGCGGGAGACCGGCCTGGGGCACAAAAAACAACTCTGCTTCGATCGAAACCCCTTCACCATAGACGACGACGAAATTGGCCACTTGGATTCACCTGAGCCCGATTTTGGTGTTTTTGAACCTTGATGATACCACGACTGCGATGGACCAGGAAGGGGTGGAAGTTTCCATGTGCCGTTTCTACTGGGGTTCAATGTGTTGTGGGCAACCTCCTGAAATTATCTCTTTTTTTGCGTGCTTTGATTTTCGATTTTGGCGATAGGGAAAGATGGGAGCCCCATGGGGGTGGTATGGCGAGGAGGAGCGTATATGGGCTGTAGTTCCTAATGCATTAGAATGAAATTGAAACTTGTTATCATCAGCCATAGTCGGCCTTGACCATTAGCAACTGTTTTCGTCTCAAATGTTAAAGATTGCCCCATCACTGTTTTCTTTTGAGAGTCTTCACAAGTACAGAGAGAGAGAGAGAGAAAAAGATAGTGACAGAACAAGATGATTTGATTGTTGACTGGTGATGAAATCACTCAAGGTAGACGTAACGAGTATCTTATTCACTGCTATGTAGAAGTATCTAAGAGTGTAGATGAAAGAATACGAAGGACGCTGCTATGTAAGAATGCCAAGCCGTCGTTACCAGGGTCCCCCCGCCATTGCCATTGCTATGGCGTTGCTGCCATCGTCATTGCTATGGCGTTGCTCCCCACAGGATTGCTGCCGCCGCCGTTGCTGTGGTGTTGCTTCCGTCAGTGCGCCATGCCAGAGCAGCGAGAAGCAATTCCAACACACCCCCTCTGCTCGTGCTCCGTACCAAACAGAAATCCACCAAATCAAAAACATTCCCATTAAGTCCTCGTTGACCTCATTAAAACCTCTGCAGTGAAAACCTCGTGGGAAAAACACTTGTTAGTAGGAAAAAGAGTGCCGACTCATACTTGCCCACAGGATGCAAGAACATGCTCAACAAAAAAAAAAAAAAAACGAAAACTTCTATCTTCTTCCAACTCCATATCACACGCACCCCCTTTTTCTTCCCCTAAGAACCGCACCCCATTTTCTTTGTCGTTGAGCCACACCTTCTTTTCATCGTCATGATTGGCCTTATTCATTGTATTCGGATCCTCCGTGGTGGAAGTCGAATGGAGTGAGTCTGGTGAGTTGCAATTGTTGTTCGTGTCGGGGAACTGCAAGAGGTTTCGTCAGCAGATCCGCAGGATTAGACTCTGAGGTAACATATTGGAACTTAACTGCGCCTTTCACCTGTTCGTCATGAACATGATGATATTTTATATCGATGTGTTTCAACTTTTGCCGTACAACTCACGAGGTGATCAATTTGATGGCACCTTGGTTGTCGCATCCGATCGGTACTGGCCCCTCAACAATCTTTACTCCCATTCCTCCTGCAGCCTCCTTCATCATACGCCTGAGCCAGAGGCTTTCCCAGGTGGCATGCAAGCAGGCGATATATTCGGCCTCAAGCGTTGAGAGTGCCATGACACTCGGAGACTTGGCTTGCCAATGAATCAAGCCAGATGTGACAAGCTCGTTGTTGGCATTGACATTCCTGAGTCTGAATACACATCTGCTGACAGATTTCCGAGTTGTGTGATTCCATGCCCAGTCTGAATTGGTATATCAAACAATGGTAATAGGATTCGGAAGCCGTCGGTAATGAATTCGAAATCCGGCAGTAGTCTTCAGGTATCGGAGTACTCTCTTTGCCGCCGTTGCATGCATTTCAAGAGGTTCAACATTGCACCAGCTAAGAGTGGTACCACTGAAGGCGATGTCCAGTCGGCTTCCGAGTGCCACATACATGAGTGATCCAACCATTGACAGATATTCTTTGCGGTTTGCCGATTTGTCCTCACAGTGGGTGTTGGCCAGATCTGTCTGAGGATCAAGTGGAGACTTAGGTGGTTTTGCATCCATCAGTCCGAATCGTCGTATGATTGTGTTGATGTAACCTCGTTGGCAAATACTGAATCCTCCATCTTTGGTCCTCTTGATCTCGATTCCTAGGAACCGCTTTGCCGCACCCAAGTCATACATCTTATACTTCTTTTGCAGCAGCTGCTTGATCCGATGTCCCCGTCCTTCTGCACCATTGTGCACAATGAGCAGATCGTCACGTATAGTACTAGAAGGACTCCTTGTTGAAGGTACAGATTTGGATCTTCCGCCAATTGTCAGAATCCTATGGATTGCAAGTATCCATCGATATCCTCATACCAAAGTCTGAGGGCCTGTTTAAGTCCGTAGAGTGCTTTTCGGAGGATTAAAATGCTTCCGCTCGATGCGCTTCTGCTTGATGCGAGCCAGTCAATTCCAAGTGGCATTTCCATGTAGATGTTGTTTCGGTCAATCCTTGGATTTAGGAAGGCCGTCACCACGTCCATATAATCGACGTCCCAGACATACTGAGCAGGCAGTGCCAGAATCAATTGGAATGTTGCCATCTTGGACACCGGTGCATAGGTTTCATCATAGTCGATACCTTCCTTTTGTTTGTAGCCCTTGATGACTAGTCGTGCGTTGTACCAAGTGGATCCGTCCGGATTAATCTTCCTCTTGTAGATCCACTTGCATCCAATAGGCTCATCTCCTGTCCTGTCAGTCATTGGTGTATGAACGGTAATACCTTTTTCCACGATATCAAAGCTGTGATTCTCAACCAATGCCTGCCATTCCTGGCACATGGCTTCCTTCCATTGTCTAGCTTGCGGACTTCGTAGTGCAGCTTTGTAGGTGAGCGGTTCGCTCTTGTTTCCGCACTCGACAGTGATGGGCTCGTCGGTGATCCCGAGTAGCAGAAAGGTAGAGGCAAGGTGTTCCGAAGACGTGAAGTCACCCTTTTCTTCAAGAGCCTTGCTCATAATCGCTTTATTGGTTTCAAGGTGTACCTTGCTGCATGTCCGTGCAGAAACATATTCATTCATGTCAGCCATTTCAATCAGTCTTGTTCTGAATCATATGGAATCCACGTCACCAGTTCTCGACTTCTTTTTGCCCAGCATTCGCTGAATTCCGCAGGTAATGCCCAACAGCTCATTGAGCATATTCACTGAATTCAGCATTCAACTCACCAGTTATCGCTTTTGCAAGATATTATCGACTTCTTCTGCCCTGCATTCGCTCACTTCAGCAGGCATCTGCCGAGTTTTCGCTAACATTAGCAAAAAAATGAAAAGTTGAGGTATATTGCTTTTTTTCCAAGTGAGACACAAATTTTAAATTTCCTTTCTCAGTGTTTTAGTTGAAATAAATGAGATTATTTTTTTCCAAATCCTTACAGCAGCAAAATATAACTTCTCTCTTACAGAAGCTTAATAAAGCTTAATAAAGCTTACAGGAGCACTGGGAGCACCAGGAGTATTTTTTGAGTTTTTGCTGATGTAATTCAGCAGGTATCTGCTCAGCATATTCGCTGAATTCGGCACACTGCCCAGCATTCGCTGAATTCAGCAGTCATCTGCCCAGCATTTTGCTGAATTCAGCAGGTATCTGCCCAGTATTCGCTAAATTCAGCAGGTATCTGCCCAGCATATTCGCTGAATTCGGCAGGTCTAATGCATATCGCCCAGCGGCTCATAGAGCGATTTCACTGCATGACGAAAGAAATCGGATATTTGTTACTTACTGGTATTCTCCAGACCTTGTGCGTCATTTATTTCATGGATCTCATCCTGCGGCACTCTGTTGGTCTGCGCTTCATCAGTGGTGTCTGAAAACTCAATGGCTTCCGTCAGCACTTCTGTGTGTGCATTTTCTTCTTCGTCAAATACCACACTTGAGCATTACACTGCTCGTCCGGTTTTTCACGATTTGAAGTCCCAAATTCTCCAGATTTTCGTGGTGTTATGAACATATCCCAGCATCATGCACATACTGGAGCGGTTTCCGAATATCTTCCCTGTTCTCTGAACGGGTGGAATATGTTTGTATACTCGGCATCCAAATCGTCTTAAGTGTCCGATTTTCGGAATGGTGCTGTACAATGCTATGTATGGTGACCGGTTCTCCATCAGACTCGATGCAGGTGACCTTCGGTGCAGGTAGCATGCCGTCCTGCTGGCTTCTGGCCAAAATATTATCGGCACGTTTGCATCCAACATCATGCTTCGTGCCTTTGCATTCAGTGTCCAGACCATCCGTTCGGCCATTCTGTTCCTGTGTTGGGTGTACGGGGGAGAGAGTTCAAATGTGATTCCTTTTTCTCCCCGTAAACTTAGGAATATCGAGTTGTTGTATTCTCAGGATCCATTGTCGCTACGGAAACATTTGATGTGGAATCCCTGTGTTTCCACCCAGGCTTGATAATGTTGAAACTTGGCCGATATTTCTTCCACGGTTTTTGTGATCAGAAAGTACACCTCCGTGTATCTCGTACAGTCATCAATATAGATGATATAACGTTGGGCGCCTCCGATACTGTGCTTCATATGCCCACAGAGATCTGAGTGTACAAGTTCAAACAGCGTTGATGTCCGGAATGCCTTGGTGCGTATGACATGTTGTTGTTGTTTCGTATGAATGCAGGTCAGATACAATCGCGGTGTTTCCCAGCAAGGCTTGTCCTGCTTGTCTACAGAATCAACCGTGATCGGCGGCTCGACGTCCATAGGATCCATAATGCACTCGCCTGAGGATTCCAGTAGTTGTCTCAAGTCCTGATGATTGAGGTGTGCAAGATGCCGATCCCACATGTTGACCGTATGTGAATGTGGGGCTGTTCGCCGCGTCCTGATTTCGGAAATATGTACTAATCTATCCGTTGATAGTGTGTATAGGCCGTCTTCAAGATTGGCACTGAGAACCTTCTTTGCTTTTGCATTGGCAATCGAGCATCTCCCTGTTCGGAATGTTGTTGTGTATCCTTGTGAGCCGAGTTGTGATACGTATAGGAGAGATATTCGAAATTCTGGAACAAAGAACGCCTCAATATCCACTCCTCCCAGACCTACACTTCCTTTCTTCTTTGCTTGTATTTGATGATCATCTCCCAACTTGATGATCATATTCGTTTCCTAAACTGAGTTCTTCCGGAGGTCTCGGAGGTTGTTGCCGTAATTGTGAGATGCTTCGGAATCAATTACCCAGGTCCTTGTTGTTATTGCCGATTGATGTGACACCATCATTACCTCCGAGCAGAGGGAGGTAGACCCCGCAAGTCATTGCTGGTTACCAGATGTATTGTGAGAGCATCCGTTCCTGTCGCATCCGTTTCCATCACGTCCGTCGCGTCAGTTTCTATCGTGTCCGTTTCCATCAGGTCTGTCATGTCCGTTGCCTCCACGATTATTTCCTCCGTTTCCACCACAGTCACGTCCATTCCCTCTGTTGTTTCGTACAGCCTGTCCCTTTAGCAGGGCAGTCATTCTTCATATGTCCTACTTCTCCGTAATGGTAGCAGTCATTCTCATCTCGAGCTTGTTTGGTGTTCTTCTAGCTCCAGCAGGTGGCGCACCAGGAAAAAAAAAAATTGCGTCCACTGCGTCCGGACGCACTAGATGCGCAAGCCACAGTGGACGAAACCTCGCTACTCCGGACGCAGCCCACCAGGGCACCGTGCGTCGGGACGCAACATGCCAGGGCACCGTGCGACGGGACGCAACACGCCAAGGCACCTGCGCCCAGATGCAGCTGCCATGGCACCTTGCGTCTGGACGCAGAGTGTCAAGGCATCTGCCTTCTGGACGAGGAGTGTCAGGGGATTTGCCATCGGACGCAGTGCGTTCCTTACAGACGGAGAGTGTCAAGGCAAATGTCGTCCGGACGACGCGTGCCACGGCATCTGCCTTCCGGACGAGGAGTGTCATCCTGACGCAGCGCGTATCTTACAGACACCGAGTGTCATGGCAAATGTCCGGACGACGCGTGCCACGGCATCTGCCTTGCGGACGAGGAGTGTCAGGGAATTTGCCAACCGGACGCAGTGCGTTTCTTACAGATAGAGACTGTCAAGGCAAATTTCTTCTGGATGCAGAGTGTCAAGGCAAATGTCGTCCGGACGACACATGCCACGGCATCTGCCTTCTGGACGCGGAGTGTCAGGGCATTAGCCATCCGGACGCAGCGAGTTTCTTACAGACTGAGACTGTCAAGGCAAATTTCTTCCGGACACAGAGTGTCAAGGCAAATGTTGTATTGAAGACGCATGCCACAGCATCTGCCTTCCGGACACGGAGTGTCAGAGCATTAGCCATCCAGACGCAGCGCGTTTCTTACAGACGGAGACTGTCAAGGCAAATTTCTTCCGGAGGCAGAGTGTCAAGGCAAATGTCATCCGGACGACGCATGCCACGGCATCTGCCTTCTGGACGCGGAGTGTCAGGGCATTTGCCATCCGGACGCAGCGCGTTTCTTAGAGACAGAGACTGTCAAGGCAAATTCTTCCGGACGCAGAGTGTCAAGGCAATTGTCATCCGGACGGCGCTTGCCACGGCATCTGCCTTCCGGACCAGGAGTGTCAGGGCATTTCGCTTCGGGAGGCAGAGTGTCAAGGCAAATGTCGTCCAGATGACGCATACCACAGTATCTGCCTTCTGGACACGGAGTGTCAGGGCATTTGCCATCCGGACGCAGCGCGTTCCTTACAGACGGAGACTGTCAAGGCAAATTGCTTCCGGATGCATTGTGTCAAGGCAAATGTTGTCCGGACGGTACGTGACACGGCATCTGCCTTCCGAACACGCAGTGTCATGGCATTTGCCATCCGGACGCAGCCGTGTCTTACAGACACAGTGTGGCAAGGCAAATAGGATACAGACGAGGCTTACAATGGCGCACCACACATAGGTAATAGAGCGGTCACGGTGGTAGCATCCAGACGCGACTGTTAGGGCACGGTACATTGCAGCGAAGACTAGCTAACACGCATTTGGTTCCTGGCATTGTTCATTACATCTAATCTACTTCTATATACCACGTCACCGTAGATAGCATCGCTCTGCGTGACAGAAACAAAGGCTGTTTGCAGGATGAGACACGACGCAATGAGAACATCAATGAAGTGGATACCAATGAGGATGCCGGCCGCAAGGACGATAGCAAGTAAGACGCGGCGAGAAGATCGACGAGCTTCATGAGATTGTTAGCGCAGCTCTCAAAGGGACAGACAGTGGGAAGTTGTACAATACGATGCGATAAGTACAATGTCGATGACGATGGCGGTGTAGATGCCGGTGGCAAGGACGATAGCAAGTAAGACGCGGCGAGAAGATCGACGAGCTTCATGAGATTGTTAGAGCAGCTCTCAAAGGGACAGACAGTGGGAAGTTGTACAATACGACGCGACGAGTACGATGTCAATGAGGATGGCGGTGAGGAGGATGCCGGCGGCAAGGACGATGGTGCAAGTAAGACGCGGCGAGAAGATCGACGAGCTTCGTGAGATTGTTAGCACAGCTCTCGCAGTGACAGACAGTGGGAAGTTGTACAATACGACGTGACGAGTACAATGTCGATGAGGATGGCGGTGAGGAGGATGCCGGCGGCAAGGACGATGGTGCAAGTAAGACGCGGCGAGAAGATCGACGAGCTTCGTGAGATTGTTAGCGCAGCTCTCACAGTGACAGACAGTGGGAAGTTGTACAATACGACGTGACGAGTACAATGTCGATGAGGATGGCGGTGAGGAGGATGCCGGCGGCAAGGAGGATGGTGCAAGTAAGACGCGGTGAGAAGATCGACGAGCTTCGTGAGATTGTTAGCGCAGCTCTCACAGTGACAGACAGTGGGAAGTTGTACAATACGACGTGACGAGTACAATGTCGATGAGGATGGCGGTGAGGAGGATGCCAGCAGCGTGGATGATAGCAAGTAAGACGCGACGAGTGCTATGGTGGCGCATACGATGAAAGGAGAAGAAAAAAGGGGTGGAATTGCGGCCCGTGCCATCGTATTTAGCAAGCCGAGCAGTGGTATGTAAGGAAGCCGAGCGGTGGTAAGTGCGCCGAGCTGCGGTAAGCGAGCCAAACCGTACGAAAGCGCTGGCGCTAGCAAATGCTTGGCACCTTGCAAGTTGCATGAGAAATCACTCGCAATGCTCGAAACCTGTGAATTCCACTCCCATAGTCATCGATACCCCGGAACCCGCCATTTATATTCGCCCAATTATTCCCTATCGTATCAATTCAGTCTGACCGAAAGATTGTGCCTACTGACTCCTACTTTTCAAGGTAGTGATACTGAAGTGTTCAATGATATACGGATTTGGAGCGTTGTATGAAGTACAGATTCTCTGAGCAGAAGCAGTTGAAGCAGAACAGTAGCACCGATATGTTGGAAAGCAGGGGCCAGTAGGAACAAACTTTCGGCCAGACTCAATTGATACGATAGAGAATAATTGGGCGAATATAAATGGCGGGTTCCGGGGTATCGATGACTATGGGAGTGGAATTCGCAGGTTTCGAGCATTGCGAGTGATTTCTCATGCAACTTGCAAGGTGCCAAGCGTTTGCTAGCGCCAGTGCTTTTGTACGGTTTGGCTCGCTTACCGCAGCTCGGCGCACTTACCACTGCTCAGCTTCCTTACATACCACTGCTCAGCTTGCTAAATACGACGGCACGGGCCGCAATTCCACCCCTTTTTTCTTCTACTTTCATCGTATGCGCCACCATAGCACTCATCGCGTCTTACTTGCTATCATGCACGCTGCCGGCATCCTCCTCACCGCCATTCTCATCGACATTGTACTCGTCATGTCGTATTGTACAACTTCCCACTGTCTGTTACTGTGAGAGCTGCGCTAACAATCTCACGAAGCTCGTCGATCTCCTCGCCGCATCTTACTTGCACCATCGTCCTTGCCGCCGGCATCCTCCTCACTGCCATCCTCATCAACATTGTACTCGTCACATCGTATTGTACAACTTCCCAATGTCTGTCACTGTCAGAGCTGCGCTAACAATCTCACGAAGGTCGTCGATCTTCTCGCCGCGTCTTACTTGCACCATCGTCCTTGCTGCCGCCATCCTCCTCACCGCCATCCTCTTCGACATTGTACTCATCACGTCGTATTGTACAACTTCCCACTGTCTGTCACTGTGAGAGCTGCGCTAACAATCTCACGAAGCTCGTCGATCTTCTCGCCGTGTCTTACTTGCACCATCGTCTTTGCCGCCGGCATCCTCCTCACCGCCATCCTCATCGACATCGTACTCCTCGCGTCGTATTGTCCAACTTCCCACTCGCTGTCCCTTTGAGAGGTGCGCAAACAATCTCATGAAGCTCGTCGATCTTCTCGCTGCGTCTTACTTGCCATCTTCCTTGCCGCTGGCATCCTCCTCACCACCATCCTCATTGACATCGTACTTGTCGTGTCGTATTGTACAACTTCCCACTGTCTTTCCCTTTGAGAGCTGCACTAACAATTTCATGAAGCTCGTCAATCTTCTCGCCGCGTCTTACTTGCTATCGTCCTTGCCGCCGGCATCCACACCGCCATCGCCATCGACATTGTACTTATCGCATCGTATTGTACAACTTCCCACTGTCTGTCACTTTAAGAGCTACGCTAACAATTTCACAAAGCTTGTCGATCTTCTCGCCATGTCTTACTTGCTATCGCCCTTGCGGCCGGAATCCACACCGCCATCCTCATCGACATTGTACTTGTCGCATCGGATTGTACTTCCCGCTGTCTGTCCCTTTGAGAGCTGCGCTAACAATCACATGAAGCTCGTCGATCTTCTCGCCGCGTCTTTCTTGCTATCGTCCTTGCCGCCGGCATCCACACCGCCATTGTCATCGACATTGTACTTATCGCATCGTATTGTACATCTTCCGAATGTCTGTTCCTTTCAGAGCTGCACTAACAATCTCACGAAGCTCGTCGATCTCCTCGCTGCGTCTTACTTGCACCATCGTCCTTGCTGCCGGCATCCTCCTCACCGCCATCCTCATCGACATTGTACTCGTCACATCGTATTGTACAACTTCCCACTGTCTGTCACTGCGAGAGCTGTGCTAACAATCTCACGAAGCTCGTCGATCTTCTCGCCGTGTCTTACTTGCACCATCGTCTTTGCCGCCGGCATCCTACTCACCGCCATCCTCATCGACATCGTACTCCTCGCGTTGTATTGTCCAACTTGCCACTCGCTGTCCCTTTGAGAGCTGCGCTAACAATCTCCTGAAGCTCGTCGATCTTCTCGCCGCGTCTGACTTGCTATCGTCCTTGCCGCCGGCATCCACACCGCCATCGCCATCGACATTGTACTTATTGCATCGTATTGTACAACTTCCCACTGTCTGTCCCTTTAAGAGCTACGCTAACAATTTCACGAAGCTCGTCGATCTTCTCACCGTGTCTTACTTGCTATCGCCCTTGCGGCCGGCATCCACACTGCCATCCTCATCGACATTGTACTTGTCGCATTGTATTGTACTTCCCACTGTCTGTCCCTTTGAGAGCTGCGCTAACAATCTCATGAAGCTCGTCGATCTTCTCGCCGCGTCTTACTTGCTATCATCCTTGCGGCCGGCATCCTCATTGGTATTCACTTCATTGATGTTCTTATTGCATCGTGTCTCATCCTGCAAACAGCCTTTGTTTCTGTCACGCAGAGCGATGCTATCTACGGTGACGTGGTATATAGAAGTATATTCGATGTAATGAACAATGCCAGGAACCAAATGCGTGTTTGCTAGTCTTCACTGCAATGTAACGTGCCCTAACAGTCGCGTCTGGATGCTACCACCCTTACCGCTCTATTACCTATGTGTGGTGCGCCATTGTAAGCCTCGTCTGTATCCTATTTGCCTTGCCACACTGCGTCTGTAAGACACGGCTGCGTCCGGATGGCAAATGCCCTGACACTCCGCATCCAGAAGGCAGATTGTTGGAATTGCTTCTTGCCGCTCACCGCTCCGGTGTGGTGCGCCGGTGGAAGCGTCACCACAGCAACGGCGACGACAGGAACGCTGCGGAGAGCAATGGCATACCAACGTCAGTGGCAAGGGGATCCCGGCAACGACGGCTTGGCATTCTCTCATAGCAGTGTCTTCGGCATTCTTTCTTCTTTCCTTTTCCATACTTCTATATAGAAAAGGAAATAGAGGATCATCACATGTCAACGATACAATCATCTCGTCAAACCTCTTTCTCTCTCTCTCTCTCTGCTCGTGTGAAGACTTTAAGAGAAACGGTGATCGGGCAAACTTTTACAGGTTATGAGCCCGGAGTCGTAACCGCTCCATATACGATCAAACCTCATCGCTGTCAAACTCTCGCGCGATAAATAGCTCCTCCGGAGCCAGTGATAAACGCGGGGGCCGGCGATTCCGAGGCCCTTTCCTCTACATCTCACATAGAAGAACTCTCCTCAAAATTGATCGCTAACCATCTCAGCGACAGAAGACCTCTGACGGCCAACAAGAACTTCCCTCCATACGCATCGCTATTCGGCGAGCATCTACAACGATCTTCATCATGAGCGACGAAACGTTCAAACATCCTCTGGGCAACGTCCGCCTGCTCGATCGTACCAACTACGCAGTCTGGAAAGAAGATTGCATGAAAGTCCTACAAGGAATCATGGCATGGGACATCGTGATGGAGAGAGAAGAAGAACCAGAAGATCCCGGAAGACCCAACGATTTTACGAGACCCCTAGTTCTGGCACGAAAGGCTTTCAAGGACTACAAGCAACGGAAGATGCAGGCCGTGGCCATCATTTACGGGTCTTGTACCAATGCTGTCAAGGTATACATCAAAGGAATGGAGGATCCCGTGCAGATGTGGAAGGAACTGGAGGCTCGCACAAACACGGCC
>Ga0307508_10005431_pt1:0-10000 | contig 12118 bp, 14 predicted proteins | sample 9_EM_MG_FD_203089 | JGI IMG/M metagenome (GOLD analysis project Ga0307508, IMG submission 203089) | Populus trichocarpa ectomycorrhiza microbial communities from riparian zone in the Pacific Northwest, United States - 9_EM | ecosystem: Host-associated > Plants > Roots > Unclassified... | reverse complement strand
ACAAAGATAGATAGTCGTCTCGGCAAACCATCGCCAACGCCCCCTCGAGGAGTGCCAGCCTCGGTGGCTGCAGCGGCGCGCCGGAGGTGGTTACCCGAACCAGGAGCCCTGCGCCACCACCACCACCACCACCACCACCACCAGACCAGCATCGGGAACGGGAAGACCTGAGGATAAAGATAGAGTAGAGCAGATAGAAAAAAAAAGAGAGAGCGCGAGGGTGCAGAGAAAACGAAAAGAAGAAAAAAAAAAGAAAGAAAAAAAAAGTGACAGGAGCAAATGCGACCAATCGCAGTAATGCCGGCCCTTTCGTCCGATATGCATGTAGTTATCGTCCTTAGTTACCAACACTCCTCGGCCACGGACGGGAACGCCAGGCAGCACCAGCCACCCGCCCTGCCCGCCTGCTGCCAAGCCGCGCCAAGCCACTTCTGCAGTCGTCGCTCGATCGAGTAATAACCCGCCTCCCCCCTGGTTGCACATCATCGTCGTCGTCGGCCCACAGTTCGCTGGTGCAAGACGTCGATGCACGTCGAAGCGCGAGCGAACGGAGAGCAATAATGCACCAACCAACACGCCGCCCCCCCCCCCGCATCCCGTCCAACCACCAGTCGCGCCCTGCGACGTTCCCCCAGGTGTGGGTGCGCGCCGCGACGAGAAGGAAGACAAGTCCGCGGAACGCGAGCGGAAGCGAAAAGTGCGACGCGACGAGGAGGAGACGGAACCGCCTGCGAAGGCGCTGAAGAAGAAGGAGAGGGAGGAGCAGAATCCCCGCTCTCTGGACTTGTGCCAGTGGCGAGGCGCAGAGTACACGACGGAGCGTCGAAGTTGCACAGATATCAATACCTAATAGAGGAAGACCGCCCGCTGCCACCGCCGACGGCCCCCCAAGTCCTTTTGTCCTGCAGCATCGAGGGATCGGAGCTGTGGGGGAAAATGGATAAAATAAAATAAAATAAAATAAAATAACCCCGGGGGGGGGGGCATGCGCGCGCGCGGTAAGCGCGTCTGCCCCTGCGTGCTCGTTTCTTTTGTTTTTCCCTGCTGCAGCAGCCCACAGCCCAACACGACGATCGCAGTCACCCCCCAAGGGTAAAGAATACATATGAGCAGCTCACTCGACCCGCGCAATGGGAGGGGGGGGCGTCTGTTGGACCGCTGTCGGCTGGAAAGCGCTTGCACACCCAGCTGCAGTTGTTTTCTTTCGAAGTGAGAGCGCAGCAGCAGCGGCGGCGGATACTTTGCTGGGGCCAGTGCAAGTGGCGCCTTCGCCAACAAACCCCCCTCCCGCCCGCAAAGTCGAAAATGAAGGACCGCCTCCCTCCTCCATACAGACACCCCCTTTGCGGCGGTTGGCAAATATCTATCAAATACCCTACATACCTCATACTGGCACAGAACTACATATCTACGCGCCATGTGACAGTGGCCCCGACGCCCCTCCCATTCATCCGGGCGAAACGTTCGTTGTTGGCCCGGAAACCCCCGCGGCGACAAACAGCCAAGCCACATCCCCGGCCGCACGGAGGAAGATAACACACACCCCTACACACAAACATACTAGATAACTACGCATGCATGTATCTATACATACCGCTCCGGATCCGGCCTAAACGGATCCGGACGTGTGGCGTGACGTGGCTTGGCGCTCGGCACGCCCTACGCTGTTCATGCAAGGAGAAAAGAAACGTCTATCTACATTCTACATACATATGTATATCTACGCTGCTCCGCATTGCAGCATGAAAAAAATACATATATAGATACACCCCGCAGCGGAAGGACGTCGAACCGCAGCATCCGGAGGGCAGACTACTACGTGTCTACGTACATAGCTAAATCGATAATGTAGAGAGAGCGCAGCGCTCGCCAATCGTCGCCCCCGTCCCCCCGCATGACACGCATCTGGCTGCCGTGTTCGGCCCGGAAAACGTCATCGGCATCGTGTCAGGTAGAGTATGTAGATACTGCACCCCACTGCGGAGCAGATTGGGGTACGTACATATGTACAATTATCCGCACGGTCGCAAGTGTGGCTGTGTATGTACATATGTACAGTACTGCCGTGTTCCGGCGGGCGGAATTCGCCAGGGTTGCAGTGACGAGTGGAACGATGGATGGATGGACGGATGGATCGATGGGTGGATGGACGGATGGATGGATGGATGGATGGTCACGGGGGATCACTCCTGCAGACATCGTCGGGACAGGGAGAACGAGGAGACAAGATTCGCATTTTCGCTGCCGTCGCGCCATCCGACAGTTTCGGGGGTGGGGGGGAGGGGGCAACTACCTGTCGCGGCCCTCGGCGATGCGGCGTTCCTCGGCGAACCGCTTGGCCCTGACTTCCTTGCGTCTGCGTTCGCCGCCGTCCTTCTTGACGCCGCGCTTGTGCTCGACCAGGGCGAGGTCTCCGTCGGCGCGGCGGTACGCCTCGCGCCAGTGCAGGATGTAGCGGCGCGTGCGCGCAGGCTCGATGCCGAGCTCCTTGAGCTGCGCCGAGCTGGTGTCGAACAGCGTTCCCCACGTCCGGAACTTTGGCGCGTGCGCCGCGCAGTTGCGGCCGATCCGCATCAGGAACGTCGCCACGTCCGGCACCGTCGCCGTCGGCCGCGGCGACCGCGGCGGCGCCAGCGACGCGTGCAGCGGCCGCAAAAGGGTGGGCCGGACGATCGCGTGCACGAGGGGTCGGCGGAGAGCGTGGCTAAACGCGGACGTTAGATCGCAGACAGCGGGTGGGGCGCGGGGGTCACTCACAGTGTCGACATGCTGCGTAAACTATCGTGGTGGGTGCGTGGTGGGGCGCTGCGTGAAATCTTTGGCGTTGCGATAGTGGTTCGGTTACCCGGCGGCGGACAACGTCATCGGATATCACGTCCAGTGAGTAGTGACCGAAGTTGGAGATGCGCAAATCCAATTGACGTGTCTCGCCCTCTCGTGCGCATTTCCGGCACCAGAAACAGTACAATAGTGCAGTGCTCTGTATACCAGCACCAAGGCTGCGTGTTTCAAACTACGGAAATTACCACGGTTGCGGGGAAAAAAACCCCCCCGATTTTTTTTCTATATACTAAAGTAGGTATTTCCCCAGTGTGTGAATGTGTATTCTGCGGGCGGCCTCGCACAGCCAAGCTGGAGAAGATGACGGGCAATGCGAGAGTTGTCTTGCAGGATTTCCTGATACCATGGTGTGATAATCTGACTTTTGAGGACGTTTCCGAGACATTTCTGACGTGGTCCCTTCACTAAATACCAGATACCCAAAGAGCTCGAATATCCCCAGTTCTCGTAAACCCCTGAGCATGTTATGCGGGATTTTCAACCGCATTTGAAGGTCGCTGTCCACACCGGCCTACCACACAAGTGGCGATCATGCCATTCGCCCACAGAGGGGGAACAATGTTGGCAAGATATTCGGCAGCGTCCAGTTTCTCTTGATGAACCGAATCGAGGCGCGTTCGATAGGTGTTTTCATCTTCGGAGTTGGAATCTTCCAAAAGAAGTGTTCGAGATCACGGGGGGGGGGGCCTTCTTTTCACAATTCCGGCATAAGTGCTCCAGGAACATCCTCCACATTCGCGAGTCGCTCGTCAGTCGCTCACGACCGTAGGTGGAATCTTCAGGTACCGTGCCTCCGACGTGGCCAAAGAAATATCTCCACGGATGTATCTCCGCCCACAGAATCTTTCTGCTGCGACTTCCACCGCTGGGCGTTTTACAGGAGGTGCTCTCGTGTCTGTACTCTGCACGAGCGCCATCCGCATTTCGCAGAGGTCCGGTTCTTTGTCCACAGGAAGTATTGCCCGGTCAGGCAGCGCGCCGTTTTCCGCTGATGGAACCGTCCTGCCAGCATTTTCGAACACCTAGCTGCTGTTTTGTTCGGACGCCGCTCGTCCGGCATCCCGTACTTCGTTGCAGCGATCCGGCCCTGGGTCAAGCGCTGGGCTTCGATCGGCTTCTTTTCTGGGACCTCGCGGTTGAGATTTACGGGAGATCTAGGCAAGGGCGTAGGGCGGCCCCAGTACATGTCTGCACAGCGCAATCATCCAACCCCTCCTCCGCCGCCCGCTCTGCCCACTCCTCGGCTTTCTCGTCCCCTGCTTTTGCCAAGTCCTGGCCTCCAACCAGGGTTGCTGCATCCAGCGTTCGTGGCGCCTGCAGTAGGACTACATATGCTCACTGTCGTGCCCGGGTACCCAAGTGCCACCCCCAACCCCCAGCCGCTTCCCAACGCCTGATACCGTCCCGACCCCTCCTCTTGCCTGGCCGACTGTGGGTAGGCCGATTACCCGGAACCCGAGACGCCATTGTCTGCTCTGCAGCGGGGCGATCGCTGGCCTGGGCCCCGATTCCATAGGCAGTGTCCCCGGAAAAAAAAACGAGTTATTCTTTTCGTTGCCAGCGCAGCCCGAGTGAGAAACTGTGCCGGGTGACCCGTCATGATCCATCTTACTCCACCACATCCTACAATAGGCCCAAACGAACAGAGGGGCCGATCCGGGATATGCTGGCCGACCTCTGTTAGCTTTCATCTGATGAACGAGTTTCGTCGTACGCAGATCTTATTATTCGAAGGACAGTGCGAATTACAATACGAAGTAACCACTCTCGACCCCAAACACTCGGTGTCATCTAAAGCCTCGTCTAATCGCACTCATACTTGGGATGCTCCACTAACGCACCGGTGGCCAGCTCCTCTGCGGATTTGGACTATGTATAAAATGTGGTGGTCGCCCGCTACAGCTTTTCACTCGGGATACCGTCACAATAAATGACTCGAGTCAACAAATAAATTACTCGGGTCGCTCGGCGGATGGGTGAGCAGCGCACACACTGGATGGCGGAGCGGATGAGCCAATGGCGAGAATCATGCAGCCGGACTATTGAGACCTTTCGCTCCGTAGATATATATCTCAACAACCAATCCTCCCATCGAGGATTGCACTAAAGGAGGTATGTGCTTCTGTTAGGTATAATCAGACGCTGGTGAACAGCATAAAAACCTTCTTTCGTTCTAAATTTTCAGATCTCGGTAATTGATAATTCGGTACTCGAAATTCACAATCTAAAATATCCTCGTATCGAGTTATGACTCTTCGTATCGCGGCAACCCGCGTCGGCGAGAATATCAGCCTCCACCATCCTGTGCTCATCTCCCATTCCTCTCGCATTTCTTTCAGCATACACTCCCATCACACTTCCATCCACTCCTTCACCGCTAACTCTTTGTCGTTCCCTCCTCCGTTCCCTCCACCTTCCAGTACCATCATCAATCATCCCCAAGGCAAAACTCACAAATTGTCAACCGTGGCCCTAACAAAAAGAGAAACAGGAACGAAGAGAATCGCTTAGTTACCTCCAGTAGCGAAATATTCAAACAATAGCAGCTAGTAAAAAGTAGGGAAAGAAACATTTACTTCCTGCAGAAAAGAAAGGAGCCGAACGCTAGAACATCATCGCCGAGGGGGAAGGAAAACCGATCACTCATCAGCTGAAAAACATTTTTTTTTTTCCCTATCAGCCTTGGCACCGACACAACAACGAGTTGCACGTACAAACTGCAACATGTAAGATAGGAAACATTAGCAATAGCAATAGCAATAGCAATAGCAATAGCAATAGCAATAGCGCGAAGAGGGAAACCAAACACTTACCTTCTAGCCGAAAAAAGACGGGAAGAAGGCGAACATCCATTAGCCGAACGGTGATGGAGTTAACTTACAGCCTTTGAGACACGTGAAGCCAAATGTAAGACATACAGCCAGAAAAAAAGCAAAATTCCATCGCGGCTCACTTACAATCTACACCAAAACATGGTCCAGCCTTCAGTTATCCCATGCTGGCGACGCAGATGCACGGTGCTGTTGTTCGCTTACAGTACCTCCTGCATTGTAAAGCGAGCCGAACGTCAGCCACGTGACGAGCGACTCCCGGCGATTCCGTTAACTTACCCTCTGTGTTGCGAAGCGAGCCCGTCAGCCACAGGACGAGAATCGCGGCGATTCCGCTCGCTTACCAACTGCGTTGGGAAGTGGACCGGGCGTCAGCCGCGTGGCGGCGGCTCGCGAGATTCCGTTCACTGATCTACTCACAGAACTTCAATGTTAGCGATGTTATCTTCAAAGGAAGTAAAACTATAAATTTAAATAAACATATTTATTTATCTATTTAAATCCCAACACGCCCTCATTGCTTTCGCAGGGCGCTCGTAGTCAGCCGGTTGTCGTAAATGATGGGGTTATGGTGATAAAAAACTTGCACCCGCTGGCATTAATTACTCCATCATCAGTAATACTATCATCATTGGGTTGAAGCATAATATGCAACCCTCTTGCTTACCTTACAAACTGCGATCAATCAGCCTGGCGTGAACCCACTGCCGACGGGCAACATGTGATGTACCTGTTTACATACTCCCTGCCGCCCCGTGATACCCGCACGCTAGCCCCATTTTCAGAACGCATAGTTGCTAGTTGTCTTGCCTTCTATATGTAGAAAGTGCTCAATGTCAGTGTATGCCTCATTATAGCACCACCAAAAATGAATCAATTTAAAATCCGAACCTACGAATTGATGAGCATCCGTTTCTCTATCATCCGCAGGTCAGTAATTAATTCTTTTTTGTGTTTACGATCTCGAGTAAAGTTTGCCCGCGATGCGCAAACCCCTGTCGGGGCTACCCGTCACCTGATAGATAAGGAGGACACCGTACTCTCAGTGCCGCCATCCCGTCGATATCAGGCACGGAGACTGACCAGTGTTGCTGACCGGAGCAGAGACATCTAGCCACCGAGCTGTAATTTGCAGGTACGGACGGACGACGGACGGACGGTAACGGCAATCCCTTGCCCTCTCCCCCCCACCCGGCGCCAGCGAGCCCGTACAATGGTGTCCCGCGTCATCAAGATCGATGACGACGCCTTCTCACGCTGGAGCGACGCGGACCCGCCGCGGCCGGACACATCCAACTTCGTGCGCCACACCTATCCGCTCAACCGCGGCTTCTTCAGCGCCGACGAAGACGAGCCTACCGTGACGGAAACCTCCGTCAAACTCGCCTTCCCGCCGGACGCAAATGTCCTGCACAGGCCGCGGGACGAATATAGCCTCGAGCCCATTGAAGTGCTGTGTGTACCGCCCTTCGTTATGATTTCCGTGGAAGTTGACGGATCGAAGTGAGTTCCTCCACGTGCCGGCCGCAGGGCAACAGGCGCCGCCGCAGCACGTGCAGCTGTACGACGCCATCAACGCGCTGCCGTCCGAGCTGGTGCCGCCGGCCGCGGACGTCGCCGGCATGCCGGAGCGCTGCCCCGCGCCCGAGTGGAAGACGGACGACCGGTTCCGAGCCGCCATGTCCCTGCGCGCCCTGCCGAAGCACAAACGCTACCGGCTGTTGCTGTCAATGCCGCATCTGACCTGCGGCGCCGCCCGCCGCGACTCGAACGCGTCGCTCAAGGACTATCGTCTCGCTGTCGGGAAACTCGAGCAGGACCTCGCACGCGAGGACGGCGACCGCAAGCAGATCTTTGTGCACCAGACCACGTTCGCCGTCATTAACAACGGTTTGCACCCTTCTAGTGTCATGGCTTCCGCTGAACCCGTGATACACAGGCCTCATCGTCATGGCGCGCACGGCGGACGACGACATGTCCAGCCCGCTGCCGTTCTTCCCGAACCAGTACCGCGTCAACGCGTTGCACCTGCTCGTGCACATGGTGGCGACCACTCTACGGTTCTCGATGCCGCGCGTGCTCGATCGACTGCGCGAGGAAGCGCTCGAACTCGTCCGTACCTCTCCCTCACCCAGCGACATCTGCTAACCTCGCAGCAGGACCTACGCGCGCAGTTGCATACGCACGTGTGGAGTGCCGGCGGCTCTCACGCCACTGAGAGCAGGGCGCTGATGCGCGATCTCGGCGCGTACATCGCAGACCTGAGCGCGATCTCTCACTTGGTTCAGGAGCAGCAGCGGGTGCTGTACTGCGTGGCAGCGGCCGTGCGCGTCTCCGCGTTGCCCAATGGAAGAGCGTCCTTCAACCACGACATCTTTCCCGGGCTGTTGCCGATGTTCCGCGAGGAGCACGCCACCATCGTGCTGGAGGCGCTCGAGATAGTCGTCGATGGGCTCGTGGGATTCCATGCGCGCGTCTGCGGCCTGCTCAGTGACGCGCGCGGTATGTTGCGCGACACAACCGGCGCCACCAATTGTGTGCGTCTCCTCCGCCCTCTCCCCCCCCTCTCTCTCTTGTTCTCGGGACTAACACGCGGCAGAACCACATCGCACAACCCAACACGCAGGCCGACAATCACGAAGCGCTCGCGAAGAGGAGCGCCGAGATCATGTCCATGTTAACGGTCGTCATCACCATTTTCCTGCCGCTCTCCTTCTTCGCGTCGTACTTCACCCTCGTCACCGGCGAGGTGACCGTCCAGACCCACGCCCAGTTCTGGAAGTACGCGGCCGTTCCCACCTTCCCCTTCCTGGCCATGACCCTCTGGATCGTGTTCGTGAAGAAACACTCTAGCGGCGAAGACCGCCCCATCCTCCGCTTCTTGCGCAAGCACGGACTGCTGCGCGAGCGGCGCATGCCGTCTCAGTAGCAGCAGCGCGTACTACCGACGCATGTGGCGCCCTCTCATACGCCGTAAGCGCGATGGCAGGCGGTCGGGCTGTGGGGTTACGATTGGTAGGCGGCCGGTGGGCGCATGGAGGGATGGCCGATGGATGGCATGGACGGAAGCGTTGGCATTGGGTGTTGGTGTCTGAAGGTCTTCTTTTCTCTGTCTTGTTATCCTTTTGGTCCCACTCCCACTTTTTCTTTTTCTTCGGTTTTTTCTTCTCTTGCGGCCTCGGCGCGGTCCTCATGCCTGCAATAACTACAACCGTAATAGCGCCAGATCCTCGATTGGCACGCCTTAGGTTACTGCTGTTCCTCCTCACGCCGGACTTCATGGCGTCAGCAGGCGAGGAGTAGGGGGACGGGTGCGCTTTTCTTTGTTTCTTCTCTTTCTGTGTTTCTCATGCCCGCTCAGCTTCCTTCCCTTTGTCGTTTCCTTGGTGCACAGCACAACTTCGTGGGATAGGCCGGGCGGGTCAAAGGGAAGCTTACAACGCGCCGCCACCGCGCGGACAGCGGATAGGAAACGGGACTGTGCATAGCCTTGCCATGATCTTGATAGGTCGCATGCGAGTAATGATTAAACAAGAAAACCATTGATGGAACCACCAAATGTCATCGCTGAGCAGGGGGTCACATCGCTTGCCAATGTGGAACTCCGAGCAACCCGGATCGTTCCGCATAATCCCGGTCACGTCTGGCGAACCGTAAACGAGATGATCGAAGGCGATACTCAACCAATTCCGGCGGCCGCAAAAAACCTACCATCTATGTACAAGCACTACGACAACACCTCCGTGAACTGCCAGGAAAAACCACAAAGGCAACCAGTCGGAAGGACACCAAATCAACACAATAATAACAAAGAGTCACGAACCGGGTCCTACTACTCAGGCAGTTGGTATTATCAGGTACGGCCCAATTCAGTATCGAGGTTTTGCAGACCCTGTCATATTTCTCGTGCATATATCACCACAGCAACGGCGCTAGCAGGGGGGGGTTGCAGGGATTTATGCTATGAACAAAGTCGAGGGCTGAGCATAATATGCACAGACTGAAATCCGTCGTCGTATTTTTTGCCAAGATGTAAACAAAGAAGATCATTGGTCAGTCGCAACCTCATGTCTCACCCTCACGTCATGTCTGTCGCGAAAAGCGGGGCCGTCATGGTGCTGCTACGATACTCACACAATGTTCACGAAAGAGAAAGAGTTCATTTTTCTTTTATTACATCTCGACTCCGGTCTGTTTTACATGCTCGACTCGGTCTCCAGATGGATCCTTCTACGACGCAGCCGGAGGATGCAGATCTTGCCCAACACCCAGCGCCAGTATCCACCACTAACCGCTAAGGCGCTCAGAGAGCAAGGAGTAGATAGAAC
>Ga0307508_10005430_pt1 | contig 12118 bp, 10 predicted proteins | sample 9_EM_MG_FD_203089 | JGI IMG/M metagenome (GOLD analysis project Ga0307508, IMG submission 203089) | Populus trichocarpa ectomycorrhiza microbial communities from riparian zone in the Pacific Northwest, United States - 9_EM | ecosystem: Host-associated > Plants > Roots > Unclassified | place... | reverse complement strand
GGAGCGGGAAGAGGAGCGCAGGGTGGAGGCGGAGGCGCTGGGTGCTGGGGAGGAGCCGCTGTTCCTGCCCACCCCACCCTTCATGGCATCGGCGGGGGAGGAGTAGGGGACGGGCGGTGGCTTCCTTTTTTCTTTTCCTTTGTCTATTTCCTTGGTGCGCCTCTATTTCCTTGGTGCGCAATAACCTTTCGGGAGCGCCGGGTGGAGGGCACTAGGTGAGCTTGCAATGAGCCGTCACTGCGCGCACTGCGGACAGGAAAACTGGGCAAAATGTACGCTGCCATGATCTAGATAGGTCGTATGCGAGTATGATTAAACAAAATAAAAAACCACCCTCTCTCTTGCGGCATGCTGCCCGCTCACTGCACGTAGTCCTTGTCCTGTCCTTGGCCAGCTTGCTGCGCGCTGTCCTTGTCCTGTCCTTGGCCAGCTCGCTGCGTAGCGTCCACTCGCCGCCATCCTTGTCCTGTCCTCGCTGCGCGCTGACCGCTCGCTATGTGCCATCCCTGTCCTGTCCTCGCCGCACGCCGTCCGCTCGCTGCTGCCCTTGTCCTTTCTGCTACCACGAGCCCGCCTGACCCTGCGCCATTACACTTTAGGGTAGACAGGCAACGAGTCGGCAAGGTGTATAAAGACCATCAAGTTTTCCAGTGTAGCAAGAGCATCAGCAACGAACAGTCAGAAGTTGTGCCTTAACAAAATAGCATTGTTTCTGGGATTAACTCTCTTAGTGATATTTCCGAACATGAATCTCTTAGTGAATTTTCCCAACTGCTCCTGTACGAATCCCTAGGAACTACACAATCTCTTCGCTGCCACCATACAAGTGTTGCCCGCTGAACGGTGATAGACTGTTGGTGACCACCGGAGTCATCAGCAAAAAATCAAAAAATGATCCCAGTGCTCCTATTGGCTCCTTCACTTTTGTAAGAGGAGAAGTTGTATTCAAGTTGCTCCTGTAAGGACTCTTTAAAAAAAAAAGTTGTTTATTTTTAGCTGAAACCTTGAGAAAAGTTTGTTCAAATTTATGTCTCACCCGTAAAAAAAGCAATATACTTCAACATTTCATTTTTTTACCGATGGTGACGGTGCCATTGGTGAAACACTCGAGTGTTACAGCAAGTATCTTCTGACTATCTAGTGAAGGTCATGAGGCTGGAAGGCTGTTGGTAGGATCTATCGAATGTCTGCGTTGTCCTCTTGTCGGCCTGGATATACTATATCTCGCCTCTGTTCACCTGGTCGATTTGATCCAGATATTTGCGTACGGTCTGGGCTCAGTATTCCTCTGGATTGTCGACGTAGAAGTCCAGTTCAAATTCACAATAGAGGTGGTAGCCTAAGTTGGTGATGTACGGAGATAGTGTGGTTGAATCCAATACCTTGTGGTGTTCGGTGAACGTGGTAAGAAAGAGATAGTCGATACAGTCGTCCTATAGGTTCTTGATGTAGGTCTATAGGTGTTGTTCCATTACTGCATTCATTCACTCGGTTTGACTGTCTGTTTGAAGATATAATACAGTGGACAGATATAGGTCGATCTTCAGGCAGGAGCATAGGTGTTTCCAGAACCTGGATGCAAACTGCAGCCCTCTTTCTAACATGATGGTTTCTGGCAGTCCATGGTAATGGAAGACCCTGTCGCTGAAATGCTCGCCCAGTTCTTGCACTGTAATAGTCATTGTGGAGGGGAGCAGGTATCTCTGCTTTGTCAGACAGTCCAAGAATATACAGATAGTGTTGTATCCCTTCAATAGTGGTAGGTCCATGACAAAGTCGACTGATTTTGTAACACGGCAGGGTCAGGCTGGGCGCCTGATAAGAGACAGGACAAGGGTGGCATACGGCGAGCAGAAGTGGAATAGGACAAGGGCGGCATACGGTGAGCGGAGTGAGGACTGAACAAGGGCAGTGCGTAGCGAGTGAATTGCGTGTGGCGAACGGAGCAGGGACAGGACAAGGCCGGCACACAGCGGGCGGATGACGCACAGCGAGCAGAGTTGGGACAGGACAAGGCCAGCGTATGGCGACCGGAGTGGGGACATGACAAGGGCAGCACGTAGTGAGCGAACAGCGCGTGGCGAGAGAGGGTTGTGGGAAAGAAAGTATTGTTCTTCTATTAAGGAAACTTAGGGAACAAGTTGTTGCGTGAGGAAAGAAAGAAAAGAAAGAAGTAGGCAATTGCTCCTAATAAAGATATCTGTTGCCTAATTGGCGTCACTCCACATTCTATCCTCCTACTTGGCGTCACTCCACATTCCTTCCTCCCGCATTCCAGATGGCACCAAGAGTCGAGGGATAGCTGATGCGCCGTGACAGTAGCCCCATCTCAGGCCTGAGTTCCCACGAGGGCAGCCTGTCTAGGTGCCAGCCGCTCTAGGTAGCGTCCGTGGTAAATGTCCACTGCTTCCACCTGGACAAGGTTTTCCTCAGGTTCCCATGTTGGGTCCGTAAACCCCCTCCACTTAACCAATTACTGCAACTGTCCTCTCATCCTCCTACGGTCCAGAATCTCTTCTACCTCCCACTCTTTGCCCTCAGCGATTACAGGTAGAGGTGGTGGAACTACCAGGCCAGGGAGCGGGTTGTCAGCCGCAGCATGTAGGAGTTATACCAGGAAAGTTCGGTGTTTTTGTATCATTGCCGGTATGTCCAACTCATAGACATACGTTCTGATGGTGTGGACAATGTGGTAGGGTCCATGGTACTTGTTTTCCAGCTTTCAACTTGGGCGTACGATTTTTTAGTTCTGGCTGTCCACCCATACGAGGTCAGCAGGTCGGAAGACTGGTACGTGAGTCCTGTGTGTATCTGCCCCCTCTGCCTGGCATAGCTGGGCATATTGTATCTCGATTCGTGCTACTTTGTGAATAAGTTCCAGTCGTTCTGCTGCAGTTTGTGTCTCCCCGTCTTCCCCAGCATCTACTCAGATGTCCAGTTAGAAATCGTAACAGGGGTGGAAACCAGAATTGGCGAAGAACGGTGATATGGTCGTGGTACCTGATACTTGGTTGTTGCCTGCAAATTCCGCCAGAAAGAGGTAATTTGCCCAATTGTCCTGGAGGTACGCGACATATGCTGGGAGGTGTTAGTCCACCACTACTTTTACTTGCTCAGTCTGTCCGTCTGTCTGTGGGTGAAATGCAGTCGAGAGTCGTCTGTCAATCTTCAGACATGAAATAGGTATTTCCAAAAGTGGGAAGTGAATTGCAGCCCTCGGTCGAAATCATTCTTATAGGCCGTGGTAGCGGAACACCCTGTCGCAGAAGAGAGTGCCAAGTTCTTATGCTGTAATCGCTGGCGTGGTGGGAATGAGGTGCCTCTCCTTGGTCGGACGATCCACCACCACACAGCGAGCATCGTAGCCCTTGGACCGGGGTAGGCTAGTCATGAAGTCTACGGATATGTGTTGCTATGGCCGATCTGGTACCGACAATGGTTTCAAGACTCCATATGGCGTATGTCGTGTGAACTTCGTTCGGCGGTAGAAATGACAGTTTCGTATGAATCAATTGACATCCTACCTCATTGATGACCAGTAGGACTTTCTTGCGAGTAAATCCAATGTTTTGACGAGTCCTGGTTGTTCCATGGCTGAGGGGTTATGGTGGTCCTGCAGCAGCCAGAGTCGAAGTGGGGTGTGGTCTGGTACAAAAATGCAATCCCAATATAAAAGCCTGCCATTCATTCCTTTGTATTCAGCCAGTGATATCTCTTTGCATTGGCTAGTGAAGCCATGCAAAAGGCCCAGTATCCATCCCAGGTATTGGTCCTCTTGGTAGGCTACAGTGAGTAGAGTGGTTATCGGTCTGGCAGCTAGCGGTTTGGCGTCCGGTTATCCGTCATTGGGCATGTCATTTGCCATCAAGTTCAATCTATTGACGATGTCCAGCACGTCCAGCCGTCCGGTGTCCGAAAAGTCTATCCGTCGGGAGCCGCTCTGCAAATCCGACAATTCAGATGGATTCCGCACAATGTCCGAAACACCTATCCATCCAGCATAGATTCGCAAAATCAACAATTCCAAGGGATTCCGTACAGCGTCCGAAACACCGGTCCGGCCTGTATTCGGTAGATCGATAAGGTTCTGAGGTTTTAAAATGGCATGCCGGTTGGTTAGCAGTCTTTCATCCCCCTCCTTAGGGAGATCTCCTGATCTCCGAGTCAATATATCCGACTTGCCACCAGCCATTCATCAGGAAAAAATTAAGAAATTATCCCTGTACGTTGGTAAGAACGACCTGTGTCGGTAGCTTTGCTAGCATCTGTAGCTCCGGTAAGGATAGTGAATCTTATCGAAGCAACTATCCACTTATGGAAGCTAGCAAAGCTAGCAAAGCTACGGACACACCACCAATCTTACCGACGTAACCACCAACCTTACCGATGCAACCACCAACCCTACCGAAGCAACCACCACCTTACGGGAGCTAGGAAAGCTAGAAAAGCTAGGAAAGCTAGGGAAGCATATGGGAGCAACAAGTGTGCACTCTGAGCAGTTTCATTACTAGTTATAATGCTACTACACACAGTTGGCTATGCTCTTCGATCGCACAGAAAATCAATTATTGTATTTAAAATCTGTATATTCATTATGATACAAAGTCCAACGTCCCAAATCTCGACGAAGTACAGAGCAGCTACAGCGGTGTATAAGGGCAGGTCAGCAATGCGTATTACAAGTAGAACAGGTAGGAGAGCGAGGAGATTGAGGCCAGTGTGGAGAATGATAGCAGATGAGCAACCGGGACGAGCGGTAGGCCAGCGAGAAGAATCGGGGCAGACGAGCAACATGTATGAGATGAAATTCAGTGAGAAGAATGAGGCAAGATGAGCAACGCATAGGAGAGGTAGGCCAGTGAGGAGAATGACGGCAGACGAGGAACGCCTACGAGATATAGGTCAGTAAGGAGAATGAGACGAGATGCACAATACGTACGAGATGTAGGCCAGCATGAAGAATAAAGGTAGGCAAGCGACACGTATTACAAGTAGAACAGGTAGGTGTAATGGCGCAGGGTCAGGCGGGCTCGCGGTAGCAGACAGGACAAGGGCAGCGGCGAGCGGACGGTGTGGGGCGAGGACAGGTCAGGGATGGTGTGCCGCGAGCGGTCAGCGTGCAGCGAGGACAGGACAAGGACGGCGGTGAGCGGGCGGTGCACAGCGAGCTGGCCAAGGACAGGATAAGGACAGTGTGCAGCAAGCTGGCCAAGGACAGGACAAGGACAACGTACAGCGAGCGGGCGGCACGCTGCAAGAAAGAGGGTTGTGGGGAAGTATTAATATTCTTCTAGTGGGGAAACAAGGGAACAAGTTGTTGCGTGAGGAAGGAAAAGGAAGGGAAAGAAGTGGGCGACGGCTCCTTAAGAGGATATCCATCACCCGCACGGCGTCACTCTACATTCCCTTGTCCGCACGGTATCACTCCGCATAACATCCTCCCGTCACTCCATATTCCATCCTTCCGCATTCCAGTCAGCGTCAAGGGTCCAGGCCCAGCTGGCACGCACTGTGACAGTAGCCCCCCTTTAGGCTCGAGTTCCCACGAGAGCGGCTCGTACAGGTACAGCTCGTGTGGGTGCAGGCCGTTCCCGATATCGTTCATGGTCATTGTCAATGGCTTCCACCTCGGTCAGGTTCTCCTCGGGTTCCCACGTTGGGTCTGCAAAACCCTCCACTTTACCAAATATTGCAACCGACCTCGTATCCTCCTGCTATCCAGAATTTCTTCCACCTCCCACTCCTCCTCTCCCTCAAAGATCACTGGATGTGGTGGTGGTGTCACCTGGCTGGGCAGTGGGTCTTCAGCCGCCGCATACAGGAGCGAAACTGGGAATGTTCGGTGTTTCTGGATTGTTGCCGGTATATCCAGCTTGTAGGCATAGGTCCCTATGGTTCGGATGACACGGTACGGTCCGTGGTGCTTATTCTCCAACTTCCGACTCGGGTGTGCAGTTCGTCAGTTTCTTCCATCAACCCAAACCAAATCGCTTGGTTGGAAAGCGGGGGCAGGCGTGCGGTAGTGGTCAGCACTGTCTGCCTGCCGCATCTGGGCATATCGTATCTCCGCCCTGGCGACTTTATGGATACATTCCAGTCGTTCTGCTGCCATCTGAGCTTCCCTCATCAGCAAAAAAATGAAAAGTTGAGGTATATTGCTTTTTTTCGAAGTGAGACACAAATTTTAAATTTCCTTTCTCGGTGTTTTAGTTGAAATAAAAGAGATTATTTTTTTCCAAATCCTTACGGGAGCAAAATATAACTTCTCTCTTACAGAAGCTTAATAAAGCTTAATAAAGCTTACAGAAGCACCGGGAGCACCGGGAGCATTTTTCGAGTTTTTGCTGATGCTCTCCTCGGGGGCATCCACTCATATATCCAACTCGAAGTCATAACGCGGTTGGTACCCAAAGTTGCCAAAGAACGGCGACAGCGAGGTGGTGTCGGATACCTAGTTGTTGCCTGCGAATTCTGCCAGAAACAGATAGTCCACCCAATTGTCCTGCAGATAGGTGACATAAGCCCTCAGGTGTTGTTCCACCACTGCGTTCACCCATTCGGTTTGTCCATCAGTCTGAGGATGAAAAGCGGTAGGGAGGCGTGGATCAATCTTAAGACAAGAACAGAGGTGCCTCCAGAAGCGGGATGCAAATTCGGGCCCTCTATCAGATACGATCGTCTCTGGTAGTCCGTGGTAGTGGAAAATCCTATCACAAAAGAGGTCTACTAATCCTTCCGCAGTAATCGTAGTCGTACAGGGGATAAGATGCCTCTGTTTGGACAGCGGATCAACCACCACGCAAATGGCATCGAATCCTTTTGATCGCTGTAGGCCCGTAACAAAGTCCGCAGAGATGTGTTGCCATGGACTTTCTGGTACTGACAACGGTCACAGGACTCCATACGGTACATGGCGTGTAGACTTCGTTCCGCGGCAGACATGGCAGTTCCGTACAAAATGATTGACATCCTTACTGATTGAACGCCAGTAGTACCTTCTTGCGAGCAATTCCAGCGTTTTGGCACGTCTTGGATGACCCACAGCAGGAGGGTCATGATGGTCCTGCAGTAGTCGAAGCCAAAGCGGTACATGGTCTGGTATGTAGATGCAATCCCACTAGATCAACCTGCCGTTTCTTTCCTTGCAGTTGGCTAACGATATTTCCTTGCATTGCCTGACACAGTTCGGGAGTAAACCCAGTATCCGCTCAGGAAATGAGTGAGCTTGGTAGGCTTCGGCGAGTAAGGTGGATATCCGTCCAGCGTCCGGAAGGTCGTACTGTTCGGCGTCCAGCTGTCCAACATCGATCCGTTCGACACCCATAATATCCATCCGTCCGGCATCCGGTTGTCCGTCGTCCGGAACTTCGATATGTTCGGTACCCGGAACGTCCTTCCGTCCAGTGTTCGGCTGTCCTGCATCTGGAACGTCGATCCATTGAGCACCCGGAATGTCCATCCGTTCGGCGTTCAGCTGTCCGGCGTCCCAAAAGTCATTGGCCAACAACTCCATGCCACAATCCCGATGCAAGTCCGACAGGTTCTGAGGTTTCAAAATGGCATGCTGGTTGGCAAGCAGTCTTTCATCCCCCTCCTTAGGAAGATCTCCTGATCTCCAAGTCAAGGCGTCCGGCTTTTCTCCTGCTTTTCCCGGCCACTACATCATCCTGAAGTCAAAATGGGAAAGAAATTCAGACCATCGGGCCTGTCAACGGTTCAACAGTTTCGTGCTCATGAAGTATTCCAGGTTCTTATGGTTGCTCAATACCAGGATTGGGTGGCACAAGCCCTCCAAGTGAGGCCTCCATTCCTCGAATGCCCGGATGATTGCAAGGAGTTCCTTATCGTAGATTTCATGATTGCATTCTGCAGGGCTGTGTTTTTTCGAGTAAAAGGCCACCAGGTGCAAGATACCTTCATCGTTGTACTGAGAGAGGATACCAGCCGAGACATAATCCGAAGCATCGGTTGAGACTATTATTTCTCGGTCGTAGTCAAAGTGGCCAAGAATGGGGGCCGACGTAAATGCTTTTTTGAGGAGATCGAAGGCTGCCTGCTGCTCTGGTCCCCATACAAATGGAACGTATTTGCCTCCCTCCTTTTTTGTCATTCTGGTCAATGGCGTCACCACGTTCGAGTAATCTTTGATAAATCGTCGGTAGAAGTTGGCGAACTCAAGGAAGCATTGGACATCTGTAACATTTTTCGGGGTTAACCAACCCAAGACGCAGGACACCTTCTCCGGATCCATCCGGATTCCCTTGGTGGTGAAGTTGAATCCCAGATATTTCACTTCCTGCTCATGAAAATGACATTTCTCTGGCTTCAGATGTAGTCCTGCCTGCGACAAAGCTTGCAACACCTTGTACACCTATTCCTTGTGTTCCTTCAAGGTATTGCTGTGTATGAAGATGTCATCAAGGAATGCAGTACAGAAGTCGTCGAGGTAGGTACGGAGCACATAGTTTATAAGCGGGTTGAAATCGGATGGTGCATTTGTCAACCCGAATGGCATAACCAACGATTCGAATAACCCGTAACACGTCTGGAATGCCGTCTTCCACTCTTTGCCTTCTGCCATTCGTACCATGTTGTATGCACCGCGAATGTCCAGAGTCGTGAAGTATTTGGCCTTCGACAACCGCATCAATGTTTCTTGCAGCAACAGCAGTGGGAAATGATTCTTGATAGTTCCTTCTTTCCATCCGCGGTAATCAACATACAACCGTTGGCTGCCGTCAGTCTTTTTGACGAAGAGAATTGCTGAGACCGCAGGGGAGGACAAAGCCCTATTGAATCCCTTACTCAAATTCTCCTCCAACCATTCCTTTAATGTCTGCATCTCGGTCCTGGACATCGAGTTTAGCGGGCGCAAGGGAGCCGTGAATCCCACTTGCAAGGGAATCTTGTGGTCACAAGGCCACTGGGGTGGTAGGGTCTTTGCCAAGGCTTCCAAAAATAATGGTAGGAACTCGTGATATTCTGCTGGTATATATTCTTTCAGGTCCAGTTCCTTCTTTTTCTGCTCCAGCCCAAGCGCTTAGTTTATTTCGTATAGGGAAATCGAAAAAATAGTCAATTTTTGCTTATACGCCATTCGTCGGAACATCTGGCCTCCGATAGCAGAAATCCGTATTGGATATCTCATTTTCGGTAATCCGGCGCTCATTTCCAGCAGTCTGGCGCTAAATTCCAGTGATCACATACTCATTCCCGCCGGTCCGTCGCTCAAATCCGGCGATCGGGTGCTCATTCCCCGCGGTCCGTCGCTCAAATCCAGCACATTGTCCTTGCGATCGTTAACTTGGTTCTGAAAAAATAATTTGGGAGACGTAAATCACCGGGCCCCGAATTCACCGGCCCCTGCGCTTACCGCGGACTCCTAATGAGCTATGTTTGGAGTGAAAGAATCGGCGTGAATGACAGTCGGTATCTGGTTGCAGTGTAAGAATCAATATTGCAATCCAAGTATGAGGGTACGGGAGCTGAACCGAATGGCCACATCATGCAGCTCCAACCACAGGATGCCCAGTACAATGGGGTAGTGACCAAGCTTTGTGATGAAATTCGGTAATATTTCATGGTGTTCGAGGATTCATAGGTGGGTGTTAGCGAGATGGGTGATGTCGCCAGAGAATATAGGGTGGCCATCGATGACTTCGAGACTTCTAGGATACTGGAATGGTATGAGGGGTAATTGGTGATGGCGGGCGAAGTCTTCGTTGAAGAAAGCCATTCCAGTGGCTGCACAGTCGACTTGGGGAGTTTGGAGAGAACTTAAGATGTTTGAGGATTCTTGATGAAGAGCGCTGAACTGCTTGTATAACAAACTCGAGTGTGGTGGTTCGAAGTGTGTTTTCGCCGTGATGGCTCTTCAGTACTTGGTGCAGACAACTGGATATATAGACGTTTTCATCGATGGCGCGCGAAGTGCGATTCGCCCAAGAGCGTTGCCTAGAGGAGATCACGCAATTTCCGACGGAAATGACGCACGCATGAACCTGTTCGCAAGGCCGCGTCATCTTCAGGGGTGAAATTGCCTCACGACGCGCGTCGTTGAGTCATTTTTCTATATATGGGTGCATAGGCGTAAGCTTACGCTGACATGGCGCGCTAATGTCATGCGGGAGAGAAATTAATCACTCATGCACGTATGACCGCATGTCGAAATTAATCGCTCATGCAAGGCGTGGTGAGTCAGACGCTAATGCAATGCAGGCGGGAAATTAATCCCTCATGCAGAGTAAGCTTATGCGCATATGCGCGTTATAAATAAACTGTGGCGACGTGCATGCATATGCATGCACGGCTTACGCCCCCGATTCGGCAGCTTCCCCTTTGGGTCCGCGTAGACGTGTCACCACGCCTGGGCTTTCCTACTTGGTCGAACTGCCTAATTCGGACATGTCACGTTTTTTATGACGTGATGCCACAGTTTACGCCACCGCCACTAACTAAGGCAATTAGTTAGGGTTAGGGTTAGGGCCGGGGTCTAAGAGCTTCAATTCTAGCCCGGCCTGCCGTGAGGTGGAACGCATCCTCATAGCTACGCTTCTTTGTGCCTACCGTTTTCACGGAGTTAAGCGTAGCCCAGTTCCACTTGGAAAACTTATCGTAGAAGTTCTCCGAGCGGCGCAGCGATTTAATGATCGGCCCTTGTAACGACTTTGGTATTTCTACCTCGTCGTGTTGCCAAACATTTATCATTGCGTCCAGAACTGGTCTGAGGTTCAACATATTCCACACCTCGTTGTATTTAGAAGGGATAAGTAGCGGGATGTCCCTCTCTGACGATCTTTGCCGGGCATTCCCGAGCGTCAAAGAGCGGTCCGCGTACTTAACTTGCAGTCCAAATTCAGCGAGCTTGTCCGCCGGGTATCCACGCCGGCGCAGGTTCATGAACAGCGTCTCCTTACTCTCCTCAAAGTAGGATCTTTGTGACGACACGATCATGTACCGGGTCAGTTCCGCCTTAACAAAGCTGCGTTTCACAGACTCTGGGTGCGCGGACGACCATGGAATATATTGATGTTTGTTCATTGACTTACGGAAGAGTTTCGTTTGAACTCCCGTAACACCTGGCTTCTCCGAGAAGAAGAACTGTGCGTCGAGAAAAGGTGTTTTCTCCCAGGCTGAACGTATTTCCCAGGTAATTTTTAGTTTACCGTAGGCTCTAGAGTCGATGAAGCTCTGGAGTTGTTCCCTTGTACCTTCGAAGATGAATTTGATGTCGTCGATATAGCGAACAAAGGAAAGAAGCCCTTTTCCTCGCCATACATCAAGATCTTGTTCAAAACGAGCAGCGTAAATGTTCGCGAATACGGGCGCACAGCTCGTGCCCATCGCGATACCACTTATCTGTCGGTAGAATTCATCTCCGTACGTGAAACAGTTGTTTTGCATGACCGCTACAAGACATATCTCGATCAATGCGACTTTCCAGGGCTCGTACGCCATTCTCTCGGCCACCACGGCTTTAATGAGAGAAATTGTTTCTGCGATCGGGACGTTTGTATAGAACGATTGGACATCACCAGTGACTATCCACGTTTCTTTCGCCCGATTGGCGCTGGAATCTCTTACGGTGTTGATTACCTCGATGGTCGAGTTGACGACCCATGGGTAGAGTGTGAGCACCGGTTGGAGAAGGTAGTCTGCTACTTTGGAAGCGCCTGCCGTGATCCAGCTATGGCTGGGGATAATCGGTCGAAGCGTCCACGTTGGTTTATGGACCTTTGGAAGGCCTTTAAACGTCGGGACCGAGAGATTATCCATATTCACATTGGTGAGCAGGTATTTCATGAAGATGCCGAACTCCGGGGAGTTGGTGACCTTCGAGGCCGAGTTAAGAGCAGATTCTACCCAGTGTGCAACCCGAGCGGCACGGACGACAACATTATAGTCCTGAAGGCGTTTGTATGTACACGTATCAGTTATTTGTTTCGTGCATTCGGAGATATACCACGTTTTTGACACCACGGCAATTCCCAGATTCTTATCGGTCGCTAGGACCAACAGGTTTAACGCTGTTAGTTCGTCGCGGATGGTGTTTAGATTTGGATTAAATCTAACCTTAGACACAACGTTTAGGGCCGCTGCTTTTTCAAACAGTAAGTCC
>Ga0307508_10005428_pt1 | contig 12120 bp, 19 predicted proteins | sample 9_EM_MG_FD_203089 | JGI IMG/M metagenome (GOLD analysis project Ga0307508, IMG submission 203089) | Populus trichocarpa ectomycorrhiza microbial communities from riparian zone in the Pacific Northwest, United States - 9_EM | ecosystem: Host-associated > Plants > Roots > Unclassified | place... | reverse complement strand
GAAAGTCCTCCGGTCGCGTTTCAAGAGCCCCCTTGCCAGACTCTATGAGGGTGTCAATTAGACCCCTGACCCTTTGGAATGTCTCATCTGCCCCCTCCTCGACGTCACTATCATCGTCATCATCGTCCTCGTGGTCCAACACAGATGCGACAGCCTTGTATGTCTGGGGTGGGAGAATAAGCCTCGATTCTCTCAGTTTCCGGCGCAAGTCGCGGATCTCCCTCGCCTGCCGATTCTTGGTCGTTTCCAGAGACGCGTTGATGGCCAGAAGAGAGCGATTCGTGATTTCTAGGTCTGCTATCTGTGGAAACTCTTCCCTCAGTCGTCTCAAGAGAATAACCGAGTGCAACGAACCTTGCGGTTGGTCTTGGCCTCGACTCTGAGCTGTCGCTCGGGTCCCTCCGATTCTGCGTCACTTTCGCTTCGGTGAACGAGGTCACGGGGACTCCTCTCTTTGGAACGACTACGATCTCGCTTCGTTTGGACTTTAATTTCCGCCTGCGGGAAGAACGGGTTTGGTTGATTAATCCGTTCTATGCTATAATGTTTAATATGGGACCGGTTGTCGACCGTTTGGTCGTTATTCAGAGATGGGGATGTTCTCGAAAGGGACGATTTGGAAGAGAGAGAGAGTGCAGATGTTGGAGGCGAATGTGGGGGTAGGGGAACTGAAGCGGGGTCGACTTTGGCTAGGGGCGATTTCTTTGCAGAATAGGGTTCGCTGGAAAGGGTGGGTGACGTGTAAGGACGTGCAGGTGACGGTGCGTGTCGAGGTGTATAGCGGTGGGGGTTGGCGGCAGGCGAAGCGGTCGTAATGGGGTAAAATGCCGAGGATGGTGGGTCATTCAAAGAAAAGCTAGAGGTTATCGAGGGTGTTCTAGAACGGGTATGTATCGGACGTGTTGTGGCATAAGGTGGTGACAGTGATCGTGACGTCGGGTCTCCTACATTCGTTGACATTGATTTAACGAAACCGGTGACTTTCGATTTGATCTTGATTGGAGCCAGCATGGGTGGATTCATCCATCCGGAGTCTACCAAGGGGGGTTCAGCTAGGGGTGATGGCTGTGACTGTGTTGTGGAAGAGGATGCGTTGAGGTCTGAGATGGAAAGAGCACGATGTAGTGAAATCACACTCCCGCTTCGCGGTCTCTCCTCGGCATGTGGAAGCTTGAGCTTGGCAGACGCAGTGGTGAGAGCGCGCTGACGGGATTCTAGGCTGCCCGAGTTTGCTTGAACCGGACTCATTCCGGGCCGTGATGTAGGTCTGGCCGTAAAGCGAGCTTTGGGTGAGCTGCTTGGTTCAGACCCGTTCGGCAACATTCGGGACGGCCTTAGAGGGGAATTCGGTCTGGAATGAACCGGAGCAGAGACAATGTTGGAGTGGGAGGCGCACAGAGAACTGGAACTGTTTAATTTCCGGAGAGTGGCATTGCTGTTAACCTTGACTTTGGGACGGAAGGGAGGCGGAGAGAGGGAGGAAGTTGGCGATTGCTTTGTGGGAGAAGCTGGTCTTGACTTGGATTGACGGGGAAAGGCATTTCCTGCCTTGAGGTCGACCCTTGCGGTTACCTGTATCGAAAGGTCGATACAGAGGCAGGGGATGGGGAATCGAGTCGTTGAGTGAACTCACTTTTCGCAGAGGGACGTCCATTGGCGAGACATGTAGATAATTAGATGATACCTGGAGGAGTGAGTTCACTGGGGCGACACTCACGCCGGTGTGTAGTCGCGGTGCAAGCCGTCACCCGCTAAACCAGTCGCATTCAACGCGTTTGCCGACGATATGAATGTTGGAGTAGAATCATTCAGAACATGATACCGGTTTGACTACCACACTACTTTTGTTTTGCAACCACATTCTCCACCGCCTTTTCCACCAGTCGGCGTATCCCATCCTCCCCTCCACCACCCAACGCAGCAATGACGCTCTTCCTGACGTACTTGCCCACCATGTCCACCTCAATGTTGACACGCGCACCGTCCGCCTTCTTCGCAAGTGTTATATTTTCTTGGGTGTGTTGGATGAGCATGACCGCAAAGGTCCGCTGGGAGTCGTTTACTTCGGTCAAGGTGAGAGACGCGCCATCGATCGCGACATATCCTTTCGGGATGAGGTATGGCATGAGTGAAGGACGATCCGCTGTGGGCTCGGGCAGGCAGAACCACAGCCGTAAGGAATCGCCGTCACGCTCTCGGCGAATGATAGTTGCAGTGGTGTCGACATGAGCCTATGCGAGTTAGTCAAGATGGTATTTGGATGTGCGTCGTGCATACCTGGACAAAATGACCACCAAACCTCACATGGGCAAGCATAGCACGCTCGAGGTTCACTTGCTCGCCGGCTACGCGGTCACCTAGCAAAAGGAGGTCGAGATGGGACGAGATGGGACTGTGATGCATCCGCACCCAGATCGGTTCTATCCAACGTTTCGTTGGCTAGCCATACTTTGAAGTAACCATCCTGTTGCTCCTTGTCGAACTCGGTGACAGTCAAGCATGCCCCATTGACTGCTATCGAATCACCAATGTGACAGTCACCCAGAATGGGTGCCGAATCGGATATCGTCAGAGTACATCCTCCTGCATCCCGGTGGAGGGAAGAGATGGTGCCAAGATGCTCGATCTAGACGGCGTTGAGTGCGACGGCGCGTACAAGGAGAGAATTGAAAGGCTTGCCAGACCAGTGAACATGTTCTGGGAAAAAACAACGCAGCCAAATTAAACTTGCTCATTTGGGGACATCTTGTCTGAAACGCTCATGTCGCCGAACAAGGGGCAAGGACGTCAAAGCTCGGTATATTCACAACCATCCGCTCGTAACCGGAGCTTATGGGAATCATACAAAGGCAACGTAGATTGTGTACAACGACGGACATCATGCTCATGCACTCGACAGTGCTCCCCGCGAGGACCAGGCTGTATGTGGCCATGGCAGTGTGCACCGTTGGCGCAGCGGGGGTGTTCGTCTCTGACTACTTGGAAAAAAGAATTCCTGCGGAACATCCTAGGCAGACATAAATCCGGGTTGGTTGTGGGTGGATGGTAGGATGTGGGGGTGGTGAGTTCGGCCAGCCGAGCACAAGTGAGATCGGGAGCTTGGCGGAGTAGATATTGAGTGTCTAGGCGGCGGGAGGATGGTCGTTTCGTCGAGATGGCTGCCGGTGCAGTGCGTTCCAGTCTTGGGTGTCAGAGTTCCATGGCAGTTCTCGTACTCGGATAGTATATGCAGACACTCCCTCGTGGAGCGACTCGGGCTTGAAGTGGTCCAAGTCGGGGGGCGATGGCGAGTGGCAGCTTTGCTTTTCGCAGTCCGGGATGAACTCCTCCGAGACAAGGGAACGAGAGGTGCAGCAGAGGGCGTCCTTGATGAATCTCCAAAGACGGTCGAAGAACATGGCGCAGGTGACGGACGTGGCGATAAAGAGAACGGCGATGATAGCGATGCCAACTACCTGCCATGTCTTGCTCGCGTGGTCGGTGGAGTGGCTCTCCGCGGACGCCGGCAGGATGGACGGTGTCGAGGCAACGGCGATCCCGGCTGTGGTGGTGGGTTCGGCGGAGTCGGTCCGTGTGGTGGGCGTGGGCGTGGGCTGCTCTGCGGAGGTTGCGAGGGAAGACGAGGGTAGACTGGAGGTGTGGAGGACCGCGCGCGTGTGGGCTGGGCTGGGGGTGTCGCTGTCGCCGCCGAACAGGCCGAGGATGTCTCTGTCGAACTCGCTGGGGAGGGCGAGGGCGGAGAGGGCAAGCACAAGACACGCCAGGACGAGCATGGGGAAGGCAGAGTGTCGTCATCACGTGAGACCACAGTGTAGTAATCCGGAGACTGCCGAGTCCCGAGTGGCGTCATAGTGGTTGCTCGCCATCGCCATCGCCAGCGGCAACGCCCCAATCGTGCAGAATGTCCTCCAGAGAGCCCCTTTGGTTCTGTCACCAAGTCCGTCTGCTCCTATCGTGCCCCCATCCGACTGACATCCGCCCCAGTGTCATGCAGAGATGAGACCGTTGCTGGTCGGTCCTTCTTGGTCTCCATCCTGGCATTCATTCATCCTGTTTTCGTAGACACCAGACCCTATATGCGCTTCTTGTCGTGGACCTTTCGTGGAAAAAGTCTGTTTCTACTTACCCAACCCGCGTCTTCTAACTCCTCTGCAGCTTGAGAACCCAGCCGATGACCCTCGAGAATTTCAAGATCGCGCCCCTGGCATGTTCGACATCCCAAATGAATTCCCCGGCGCGTTCCAAGGTTTTTTCCGCTCTCGTTCCATCTCCCCTCGCCCTAATCAATCCTCGCCCTAATTCGCTTCCTTTAGACTCTTGGAGAACTAGCCGCGATCCCCCCACCCGATCCTCTCCTCCTCCTCGTTCCCCGCCCAGACACAGACCACAAGATAATCCCTCTGTATGTACTGCATTTGATTCCTGCACATCCTCCGTGCTCAGCCACGCCCTAGCCAACCTCCGGCCTTCACTTCGAGTTCCACAGTGGTCCCGGAGGGGCAAGCACCAGAACCTTCATCCTTGGAGGCCCTAATACACTCGGGCGCTCATCACCACAGCCAGATCGTCCCGTCCCTCCCATATTTGAGTCCGTCTTCGTTTCAAGATCCCTCCATTTGATCAAACTTGACCTCCCCTTCAGGTTTCTACGTCGTGAATCAGACAACGCCGATAACACGCGTCCCCCCGGCGACATCACTGGTTCATTAATGGCACAGTACCTCTTGGCTTTGTTCGGTCGCGAACCCCATGGCCCTGCCGATCCCTTTGCCGAGCTCCTAGGTGTCCCGCCATCAGCGCGATGGGGTGATTACGTATTTAACCAGGAAGGCTGGTGTCCTGTCATCTCACCCTTGGCGCATCTGACAACCCTAAAGCACTCGACCAAATATTGACCCAGCTTGCTGAGAATTCCACTGCCGGAAGGCCAGTACCCGCCACAGACGATATAATTAGCGAATTACCAAGAGATGTGCTCACAGAAGACTGTTTGTGTTCCCGTATCCTTTGCATTTACCCACCTTGCTAATGTACCATACAGCACCGCTGTTGGGAAGAGATTGTGCAGTTTGTAAAGAATCGTTCAAGTTGGATCCAGAAGACCCGGACGAGTTGGTCGTAGTCACTCTTCCTTGCAAGCACTCGTTTCACGAAGGTTGTATTCTTCCCTGGCTCAAGTCGAGCGGGACATGTCCGGTTTGCAGGTCCGCCTTGAACGTCTCGTGTTTCAGTGGCCCCATGTAACCCTTGGCGTATAGGTTCGCTCTGATCGCCCAGCCACAACAACATTCCCCTGGCGGGCCTTCTGGAGGGAGCTCAAGCTCCAACCGCCCGAATCCTTCATCCGGATCACGCCAGCGGCCACCCGGGAACTCTGAGAGAAGTAGCACTGGTGGTTTCTTCCATACTTTTTTCGGAGGTGGAGCCGGTGCTTCCGGCAGAAGCAGCGACACATACGCAACACGCTCTCACCACAACCTGGGAAGAAACAATCGTAATGTCCATCCGGAGGTGGTATCTCATAGCACACCGTCTTTTCCCGGGCAATGGATCGAGGACATAGATTGACAAGAACCCCACGCCCCCTTGTTCAATGTCTGGATATCTCTACATTTGCGCTGCTCGTACCACCGTCTGGCTTCCCACATTACCCTTTCAACTTTGAGTCGCCACTGTATCTGTCCGTGACATTTAGATCCGTGTATCCAATTCCTGGACCTGTATTTTCACCACCGTCGTCAAAAGTATCCGAGACTTTGTGGCCTTGGTCACCTTCCTGAGAAGGGCAAACAATATTATGCACGAGTGAACGCTCTCCCGGGACTTTTCGATCGAGCGTGAAAACAATATGATTTGACAATTACTTGATTATTGGTATACTACTTTACACCAAAACCCCAAATAACAGCATGGAGAAATACACCCCATCGTTCGCGACTTGGTTGGTGGTGCATCCGTGTAACTCGTTGCGAAACCGACCCATCGACTTCATCTTCCCAATGCGCAATATTTTGCTTACATACTAAAACGAGGACATACATAGTTCAGGACATACATAATTGATCTCTCAAATAAAGAGAAACAGGAGAGTAAATACATGGAAGTCCACACAAAAAGGTATCATGGTGACCCGCGTCCAGTGAGCAGGCATTCTCAAAGAGACACGAGACGTTTTCATGCAAAACGAACCTTTTCTCCTGGCCGACCTTCGGATAGCAGAACAACGGCCTGGAGAGCGTGTTCATCGGGAACGGTCAAAGACTCAAAGGGAAGTTTCTCACATATTTCCCACTGATCTTCCATCCCGGCTCGTTGTTGTCAAGTTTCTCTGCGATGCTATCTCCATCATCTCCAAGCCCAACCACAACGTCACTCTTGATAGTTCGCAAACTGCACATCTTTGGAGCACCCGCGGAGCTAGCCATCGGTCCAATTGCGATATCAAAGGGAGTGCTCGCCGGAGCGGCACAATCATACGTCAGCTTGCGATGGTTTAGGTCTCCCTTGAAGAAGACAAGATCGGAGCGGGAGAGATGGAGGAATAGATCAGGTGCTTCGCTGTGCAGGTCCCAGAATGTATATCCAGTACACCAGAAGGGGTGTTGCTCATATACCCATCTGCCATCTTTTTCATATTGCTGAACAAATATATTCAGCACCACAAATCTCCAAGCCAATGGAACGTCTGACCTTCCAACGGGCACCGAGGCACCTGAGTGACTCTCTTTCCGCTTCAGTTGCTTTGGGGAAGAGGTGTCCATACACCATGGTGTTTAGGAGCCACTCCCAGTCCTTTCGGGTGACATCCGACACGAACCACGGGTACCGCTTGCCATGGAACCGAACTTGCTTCGCAAGGCCACTCTGGATGAGGAAGTCGGCTGTCAGTCCGTCAATCAGTTGCAAGTTGACATCGCGTGGTCCTTGTGCGTACCATAAACACAATCACAGTACAACTCGAAACCAGCATTGTCCAGAACGAAATCGATGCGACCCCCAGTCTTCTCACGAAGTTCCTTGAAGGTATCCCATAACTGATTGAGGTGATTTCCCAGAATGTTCTTTTCTGTCGCAGCGAGATTATCGCCGCCAGTGGACTGCAGTGACTTGATTTGCTCTTCGGTCATGTTGATGAGCAACGACAAGTCAGTGGCGTTCCCCCACAAGCAGACTAATAAAAGTTAAAAAGGAGGGTACTTGGCGACGCCAGACACTACCTTGCGAGAGTTCCAGAAACATGAGCCGTTCAGCCTCGGTCCTCTCCTGATCGGTGATATTTTCCGACTGCTTGAAAGGTTCTGCGAAGCGCATCGAGAGCTCAAAAACAGCCTCCGACGACCTGGAAAATGTGTCGCACTGGGAATGATGGTTAGCAGCATACATCGGATGTGTTGCATTGGTATACCTTTTGGCGGTAAAATACGTCATAGTCCTTCCAGTACTTGCTTACGCTGAAGCATTCGTGCAAGCGGCGATACTTGTACGCTTCGGCGAAAAGCCAAGGTGCGTTCATAAAGTCTTTACCTGGACGAAGGCATTGATATCAGGTGGCTAGTGTGATGCCATTTCTTACCCTGGAAGTATTTAGCAATTTCTTTATTCCAGAGGGCGACGTCGCCTTCACCATCGTCGATGATTGGCCTAAGCTTGGCATTCCCACTCAAGTCGGCCATGAGGGTGTCCATTCTTTCAAGACACTGGACGAGGTCGATGATGCGATCCTCGGCGGACTGCTCATTGAGCGTGCGTGAAGCGTCGTCGATTGCCTTCCCCAATATGGTTGGAAGGCGAACGCCCATGGTTGCGTGGGCAAAGGAGTATTCGTGATAGCCGCGAAAGGCGGGCCAAGGGGGGTTATTTGGGTCAACCTAGTTTGGACGGGTCAATGATGGTGATTCGAGGGAGCCGGAGAGACGCACCCTCGAGGGGGTTCTTGGCCATGGGGTTTTTATGTCCTTCTTGTCGGGCAAGTGGCCAAGGTGAAGGGTGACGCGAGATGGGCGGGCAGATGAAGGGGCATGGTTGGTGACGGCGGGGTCGGCGGGGAGGGGAGGTCGTGGCGCAGAGGGAGTCATTGGCTTGACTGGATCTGCGTGGTCTGAAGAAGCTGGGGTTGGAGGGAAATAGTCGGAAAGCATGTTGGGGGAGAAGAAGAAAGGAATGGGCACCGGGAGGCTTTTATCGGATGGGGGCGCATAACGACGCGGTGTATATATTCGATGATAATGGTCGCAAAATGAAGCAGATAATCCCAAAAAGGAAGGTACATGGTCTGACGTCACAAGGCGATGACGTCTGGAGCGAGCACGTCGCCGTTCCTGTTAATCTCCCGTATCTACGCTTCTCTGCCGACAGCGCTCTGATTTGGCCGTTGGATTGTAGCGTATTACATAACAAACACCCCTTATCTTCACCCCACTAACATGTGGCAAACGCGAGGGCTTCCTGGCTCACTCCATGGCCCGCATGATCAAGTTCACCTCCTTCGGCATCCCCTACATCCTCGAGTTTGAAAACGTCTCTTTCGCCCCAGAACGTCCCCGCAAAACCGACAACAGCTCTCCTTCACCGTCATCCTCCACCTCGTCCTTCTGCTATATCGACAGCCCTCCTCCGGGTCCTCCCCCGCAACGCCGCCCCTCCTTTTCTTTGCGGTCAGCCTCATCCATTTTCAAGCGAAAACCTACCCACCATTCACCTACTCGTCATAACATTCCCTCAGGGACTTCTGCTTCCGAGGGCACCAAGCCGCTTCCTCCTCCTCCCCAGTCTGACGTTTCGGAGCCACATGGGATTTATATCCAATTTCCTGCCGGTCGAACTCGTCCACAGATGCCTCGCAAGGAGAGGCTGGTTCAGTTGCAGCAAGCCATCAGCGCTGCAGTCCTTGATGCTGGCATGAGTCGTTCGCCCGGCAATACTACTCATCCCGACAAACACTCGAATGGGAATGCAGTACATGGGAGCCGGGGATACAGAACCCCTGATGCTTTGTTCTGCGGGACGTACGGCCAGATGATGGCTGCATTGGAAGGCGCCGGCCTATCTGCAACACCATGCCCGGGGGCGGACTTACCTGGCTGTGGGTATCTTTCTTTACTTCGAGGACCCATCATCTAACCCCCATTGCAGACACACGTCTCGGTGCTCTATTTGTAGCACGAAACGATGGCGCCAGCGGTGTACAATTGAGAAAAATCACCCTGTGGGGCTGATTTATCCGACTCTGGTCGATTGTATACCACAGGGTGCGATAGCATTCCACAGCCGAGGGCTACGGGCGTGCTTGTCGACATGGATACCTCCGTTACGCCCTCAGTGCCCTACCCCACTAAATTGTTGTTGGAACTTGGAAGGGCTGTTAATTATTTTGCTTTCAACTTTAACCATTGTTGTATATTGTATGTATGTTATATTTGTCCTTTATCTAACCGATCCAAATCGATCTGTTGCACTTTGGCACTCCCATATCACTTGTTGCAGTGCTATCATGGCTAGCGTAGAGACTCAGGCTCCCCAGAAACACCTGGTCGTACTTGGTGCCGGTGTCATTGGATTAACTGTAGCATACTTGGCTGCGACAGACCCAGATGTCGCATTCAGAATAACTGTCATTGCAAGAGACATGCCTGAGGATATGGACTCGCAGGCATGGGCTAGTCCTTTTGCTGTATGTCATTCCTTGATGGTCGCATACACTTATCGACTTGTCTGGAGCTAGGGTGCGAATTGGGCTCCTTTGCCAGCAGCAGCCACGGATCGACGAGTGTATAACTGGGAGCTAGCATCCTTGTGAGCTCGTTGGCCATTAATGACCTCAACCTGTCCATTGATTCGTATGGGGGAAGTAACAAATTTTGGGATATGATCCCGATGGGTTTGGTCAAGGTCGGTGTAGCATGCTCGTTTCCTTGATCGAAACTAATTGGCACCAAGAAATTACCATCCAAGATCTATTCGAGGCGAGTCAGAGACACTTCGGAACTATGGTGGGGTGAACTGGCCCGCGAGGTGAGCCACTAATAAACCCTGTCTGTCGCAAGAGTGTTCAGATAGCACCTCTTCAGTTTCACGTGCTCGATCAATCTGAGATCCCGGAGCCATACAAGTTTGGAGTCGGGTTTTACACGATATCAGTGAACCCGCAGGAATACATCCCCTGGTTGAAGTCCGAGTTGTTATCTCGCGGCGTTTCATTTGAGCGACGTCAAGTGAGAAGCTTGGAAGAGCTGCGGCCCCTGGTGGGGTCTAAAGGCATTCTCGTGAATGCCACCTCTCTCGGTGCGCGACATTGATGCGAGATTATTTCAAACGTCAGAGGGGTCGTAACCATAATATCCCAGGGTCAAGATCTATCATTGGTGTCGAAGATACCAAGCTATATCCAATATGTGGCCAGGCAATTTTGATAAAATCACCCCAGATACATGAATTTTTAGCTGTGGATATTGGTGCGTACCATTCGCAAAACAGGGCCACTAAGCCAGCAAATTGAATGGATCAATAGACGATTATTCGAGGCAGGGAGAAGTGACATACATCATTCCTCGCCCTGGCACAAGGTACACGGATACTGTTATTTTGGGCGGGACATTCAAGTCTGGAGATTGGGATACCTCTCTTCATATGGATGTGGCTCAGCGAATCTTTGAGCGCTGTGCTGAGATTGCACCCTCACTCAAGGACAGTGAGGTAACGAAGATCCTGAAGCATCAAGTAGGGTTAAGGCCAGCAAGGGAGGGAGGAGCACGCGTCGAGGTGGAGGTTGTCGAGTTCCCTCTCAGTAGCGCACACAACCTTGCCCCTTGGGACCCGGCGGGTTTAGAGGGTGGAAACATGCAAGTAGTGCACGCATATGGATTTGGGTGAGGCCAGATTGCAACATGAAAGAGATCACTGACTGATAGTTTTGTTTGCAGCGCGGGGGGGTATCAGGCGTCCTGGGGAGCCGCAGCGCATGTTTTGACTTTGGTCAAGAACTTTAAGGGGTGAAGCTCGTGGAGTTGCAAGTAGAAAGAACACGACCACGTGATCCAACGCGTCGAGAGTGTATACTATTGTTTGGACCCACAAGTTCAATCGAGCACTACTTTTGCCGCGATCACCACAACGTCTGGCAAGCTTGCCACTTTGGCTAGCGCCAACCATGTCCCTCGCAGATCTCGGCAAGAATGACGTCTCGGAAGAAACTCAGGCCCTCAAGGATAGGCTTGCAAGTCGAGGTTGGCTGGATCATCAGATCGCTATTTGCATCCGGGCTTACCTAGCTATACGTTAGACACAGAGAGTGCGGGGCTACGTACCCAACTTATGAGACGTGAGGCGGAACTTGAGGAGTTACAGGCGACACTTAATGAAACCGTCTATAAGGTTAGAGGTCTCCCCGTGGTTCGTGTGATGTTCCCGTTGACACATTCACAGCTAAGTAAAGAGGCCGAACGGGCTCTCCAGTTGGAGGAGGAGGTTTCAGTTCGGTCTTCTGAGCTCAAGACAGAACGCTTTTCCCTCCGGAACACAGAATTGGCTCTGCAGTCCGCCCAGGAGAGGCTCAAAGCCGAGGAGCGCTCGAAAAGGGAACTCGAGTCGACACTGGACACGGTTTCCTTGCACTCTCAAGCCACCAGCGCTGAACACCAGTCCGTCCAACGTGAGAAACGTGCTCTCGAGTCTCGTGTGCGCGAGTTGGAACGCATTGTACAGACACACGAAGTGAAGAGTGTTTCGAATATCCCTCGCAAGAATGGTAGACCCCGCTCTTCCTCGGTCTCGCATTTCCGCTTTCCTGCTGTGGAACAAGAGTTGAACGACACCAAAGCCCAATTGCATAACAAAGACACAAGTCTTCGGGTACTAGAGCAGAAGCTCGCTCAAGCCCAAGATAATTTAGTCAAGGCGGAGAATGCGCGGATCTCCATCGAGAAAGCTGGCCAAAAGCGCATTTCCGAGCTCTTGTCGATCTTGGAGGGGAAGGAGGAAGAACTCGAATCACTGAGGGAGACGGACAATGCTGGTGAAAGAGAGGAAGAGCTATTGAAGAGAATTGACGAAGACGCTGCGAAGATCGCGGCCTTGGAGAAGCTGGTCGCTGAAAGTCAGGTCACCCGGACAAGCCAGGCTAGG
>Ga0307508_10005427_pt1 | contig 12120 bp, 17 predicted proteins | sample 9_EM_MG_FD_203089 | JGI IMG/M metagenome (GOLD analysis project Ga0307508, IMG submission 203089) | Populus trichocarpa ectomycorrhiza microbial communities from riparian zone in the Pacific Northwest, United States - 9_EM | ecosystem: Host-associated > Plants > Roots > Unclassified | place... | reverse complement strand
TCACCTTCACTTTTTAACCACCCCCCCCCACAAAAAAAAAAAAACGCCTCCCCCCCCCCCCCAACCGAGCATCCAAGTCGACTCGAATCAAATCCAACCATCATACTCTGCAAAACGGAGCCGCTGACGGGCGAGGACGATGACGACCGCCTCAACTGCGCGCACGCATATGCCCGCAGAAAACCCCTGCGACTGGATAGATGTAGGCTCATCACCACGGCTGACAGCCACGGAACATCGGAATCCGATGGAACAGTCCACCAGGATGGGAATTCCCCTCATCCCGATGGGACCGTGTCGCCCGCCATCAGTAGAATATGTAGGAATATGGCATGCTCGGCCACCCCAGCCCAGTCCAGCCCCACTGCCGGGGCGTATCTACAGATGTTATGGACTCGGCATGCAGGCGGATGAACCCCCGCTCCCCTTCAGCCTCTTCAAAGCACTCACAAAAAGAAAGCATGCGGAGTCGGAGCTGTGGCCGCGGGAAGGCACTAAATCCTGCCTGCCTGCCATAACCGCGCCGTTAATGGCGGGGCTCGAACGACGGCCCGTTCGATGCGGGGGGGACGCGTCCTCACGGCATCCAGAAAAAAAAATACATGGTGAAGGGCACGCGCAAGCACGACATCTCTATCCACCGGCACTCCACGGGACACTACATAACCATATCTATTACATAGCCTCGCCCGCGTCCGCCTATCATACATATCCCGCCGTCCTCGCCTATGTATGCTGCCCGCACGAGTTCGGGATCGGCGAGGGGTCTTGGTAGAATGTCTACGTAGTATGTGGCATGCAGGACTTGATCTTCGGCCCTTAGATTGAACAATGTCCACGTACATGTGGACTTGGAGCTGTCTGTATTCCGAGCCCTTGGAGCTGGCTCAGCCCCCCATCTCACGAATCTGTAGTCGCCCAACCGCAATCGTCCAACAAACAAACACATGTGGTCAGTCGTCAGCGCCGACGAGCGATCCGCCGGAACAGAGCACATTGGCAGCGCACAGAATCATGTGCCTACGGAGATCTGAGGATCGGTGATCCCCGGAAAAATTCCCGGAGCATCGTCGGTCGTCGAGAAACACCGGAACAGCGGACGGCGCGTCCGATTGCTTCCGACGCTTCGGCCCTGGGCAGTTCATTCCAACGTCACAACAACCTTCAACTACCTGTCGTGAGACAGTGGTTAATTCAAGAATTTTTCGGCTTTCCTGGAAGCATCAACCTTGAAGGAAGGTTACCTCAACCTTCTACATACGCGCACGGGAGGCCCGGTCGAACCTTATGTATGATCCGTCTCCAAACTACGGCCATCCTATGGGGGGGGCGGGGGTGCGACGGGGGGTTTCGGATCTCTTACATGCGCAAAACGTCTCGGAGGGTGATCCGTCAGCACATCGTCAACGTCACATGTGTGTTTCGCCATATTTCCAGGAAGCCTATATATACAGCTGGTGAGGGGGAGAGGGACATGAATGGTCGAAGCCGGCAAAGTTAAAAGGTGCACGTTTGAGCCAGAACTTCCGCTCGTTGTGGCGCCGAGGTCGTGCACGGCTCTCACTCGTCCCTCGTGACGTTGTTATCTAATCGAATCGCATCGCATCGATGACCCGCCCCCCCGTATTGCAGCCACCGATGCACCGTCAGCTGCCAGACAGATCCTCGGATCATCCCACATTACGTAGCACAAGCACTTTTTGCCCAATTCTGGTCTAATCCACCTCCATCTCCCCTCTCCCAACCCCAACCCACCCCCACCGAAACAATCTACAAAACACACAACCAAACCACACACACGCACACAGAACAATGCTCCGCACCACCCTCACCACCGGTACTCGCACCATCGCCCGCTTCACGCCGTTGATGTCCACCCGCTTCAGCAGCAGCAGCGAGGGAGCAACCGGCAGCGGCTTTTCCCGACCAGGCGGTCAGGCAGCGGGGTACATCCCCCCCCCCCCCTCCCCCCTTATCTTCGCCATCAACCGATGATCCGTACCCCCCTACTGACGTACAGAGCAGCGACTCATTCACCAAGCGCGAGAAGGCCGCTGAGGATATGTACATCCGTCAGCAGGAGAAGCTGAAGATTGTTCGTCCCCTCCCCTCCTTATACATTGTAACGCATCAATTAATGTTCCAAAACAGCAAGAACTCAAGGCCAAGCTCGCGATGCAACGCAAGCACCTCGACGAGCTCGACCAACACGTGTTTGTCCCTCTCCTCCCTTCCCTTCCCTCTCCCCCCCTTCCCTCCCTCGCCCAGGCGGTGCGTACGCTGACACGAAACCCTCCCACAAATACCTAGCGACGAGATGGCCAAAGAGCAAGGCGGCGAGAAGAACTGAACGAAAGGTTAGGGAAGAGGGGCTGTGTACTTGGATGACGTCATGGGCTCGGTCTCGGAAGAGAAGAGGAGGGGGAGACTGAGGGAAAGGGATATAGATAAACCCCTCTCGATCGGGCCAGAGTTGTGGAAATACCTTTCTTGAACAGCTGTTGGATGCTGCTGCAGCAGGTGTTTCGAACGTGATGCCCATTCGATACCTCCGGCGAGCGACCGGCCCCAGCCATTTTCACACTAGATACTTACATACTCGAGTGATAAGTATCTCTCTTACCGAGTGAGATTCGTGAGTCGGATGATCCGCTCTCGGATCAGAAAAAATGACCACTTTACCATCGGATCCCAAGATTCCCAAGATGTATGAAGTATGTATATGGTACGACGCAAAAAAAAAAAAAAAAACTTGTGCTCGCGAATATATATATTCATCGGTGCAAACCCACCTAGTCCCCGTCCCATCCCATCCCGTACACATAACCATTTCCATACACATTCACACACATAGAAAACATTCACCCAATATAAAGCACCGGTTGCATCCCATGCCCACCAATCAAAGGGAAAAAAAAGAAAAAAAAGGAACCAGTACCAATCCAGATTCCTCGAAAAATGGGAAAGGAAATCGGAAGTACAAAATGCGAAACAACTGCTGCTAAAAAGCACAAAAAGCCGTTACCGAAGAGCAAAGAACGCAAGCCTTAAACACATACACAAAACAAAAGGAATCTCGTGGGAATCGAACAATAAACAAAAAAAAAGATGAGAAGATGCCGTTGGGGGCAGAGGGTAGAAAAGAGAGCACAACCAATACAAAGATAAAACTAACCACCAAAGAACTATCCCATAACCAAAGACTACATAGGAGATGGGAGATGTAAAAGGAGAAAAAAAGATGGGTATACTGTACCGGGGGGGGGATGGGCAGGTATACAGCGCCAGACGCAAAGAAAGTGGCCGGAAAAAAACCCCAACATGAGTGGATCCCGCTCCCGCCACCCCGCAAGCATATGCAGACGCACAGAACAAGTCCATATCATTCGCCCTCCCCCCGTGCGTCATTACTTTTTTCATAACACGTGCCCAGTCATGCCCATCTTTCGAACGCGGGCATGCGAGCTTTAGAAACTCCCTTCGTCCCTTCTCCGGCCCGTTGAACTTGCAGAGCCAATTATACCGCCAATGGATCCTGGCCCGGAACTCCGGGGGCTACCGCGGTCAATTTGAGACGGGGTACGGGTCTCAAGCAATTGCGGACGCTGCGTAACGTTCGGGCCGAACATCCGACTCTGAAGCCTGTCGTCGTCTGCCTGCATCGACGCGCTGAGGAGCCCATTCCCCCGCTCCAACAACGGCCCTCCAAGAGTCGCGCACTGCTACGACGGTGAGCTGGGAACTTTCCGTTGAGACGATCGGCACCAGACCTTCAATATCACCTGGATCAGGCTGTTCTGCTTCAGCGGCTTGGATAGATACTCGTCCATTTGTGCTTGGATGCACTTTTCTCGATCACCCAACATTGCGTGCGCCGTCAGCGCTACGATGGGTGTCCGGGCAAGCTTCTGTTCCTTCTCCCACTCGCGGATCTTAGCTGTAGCTTCGAATCCACCCTATCACGGCCGTCAGAAAGGAATATCCTAGATACACATGCAATTGGGAGGGGACGAACCATTACTGGCATCTGTACGTCCATAAGGATAACATCGTAGCGCTTCTTTTTGACGGCATTTAGAGCTTGAAGACCATTCTCGACTACATCCACAGTGTGATGATACTTCTCAAGAATCTTCACCGCAAGCTTTTGGTTGACGATATTATCCTCAGCGAGCAAGAGATTAAATGACCTGGAGTTCTCCGATACCGAAGGGGCGGCCCTTCCTTCTAGAGCAGGAATCATACCATTACCCAAGTCAATGGGCAGGCATGGTGTTGTCATGTACGAGCTGATACCGAGATCGAGCGTCGACTTGAGCGAGACCTGTATTATTGGGCACAGCAGAACCAACGGAATATACTTGAAGTCGTCAAGAGTTCTCAGCTTCAGTGCTGTATCCATGGAATCCACTAGTATCACGTCGAAAGTGACACCCCGCCCGTGGGACCCTGGAGGGTATGGCTTCGCCTCCTGCACTGATCGCACGATGGCAGGCACTAATCCCAAAAGTCGCAGCATCTCCGGTATATCCTCGTTCTCCCGCTTTCTGTCAATGAAGAGAACGTGATGACCCTTGTACGGCTTGAGTTGAGGCATTATCAAGCTGAGCTCCGTGCTGGCGAGGCGGACCACACAGGTAAAGTAAAATGTGCTGCCTTCGTCGGGCATGCTCTTGACCCAGACGTCACCGCCCATAAGATTGACGAGCCTCCGCGAGATGGACAGCCCAAGTCCTGTACCACCGAATTTCCTCGTTGTGGAACCATCCGCTTGACAGAACGTGTCAAAAATCATGTCTAGCTTGTCGGGGTGAATGCCGATACCAGTGTCCGAAACAGAGAACTCAAAGCAGTACTCGTTCTCCGCACACCGCGACTGGTCCGTTTGTCGGATTGTCAGTTTGACTTCGCCGTTCTCCGTGAACTTGATTGCATTTCCAACCAGGTTGAGAATGACCTGCCGAAGGCGGAAGGAATCACCGACGACGTGGTCGGGAACGACATTATCCACGCAGTACACAAGGTCCAGGAACCGCTCGTTCGCCTTTACTGCCAGGGTCTTGAGGGCGTTGAACACGGTCCCCCGGAGGGAGAAGGGGATCTCTTCCATTACCATACGGTTGGCCTCAACTGAGATGGTTTAGCATTAACACGAGTTTACTCGGACTCGGATGACAACGTACTCTTCGAGATATCCAAGATATCATCGATGATGGTCAATAAGCTGTTCGCCAAGTTATGAACGATGTTTAGCATCTCACGCTGGTACTGGGTAAGATCGGTATCCAAGGTCAGTTGAGTCTGCAGTCGAAGTCAGTGAGCCGCTGCGTCTTCGTCTCTCCGGTCCGGAGTGTTTCATACCATTCCGATGATACCGTTCATCGGTGTTCGAATCTCGTGCGACATGTTCGCGAGGAATTCCGACTTGGTCCTGTTCGCCAATTCGGCGGTCTCGCGCGCCGCTGTGTTCTTCTGGATACTGTCGCGCAGGTTGAACACCATCTGGTTGATCTTCGTCTTCAAAGCGTCCATTTCACCGGATGCTTCGACGGTGATGAACCGGTTGAAGTCACCATCAGCGGCAGCAGCCGTGATGGAGCCAAAGGCTCGCACTTGGGTCGTAAGGTTCTGCGCCATGGTATTGACGTTGCTGGTGATCTCCTTCCAGGTTCCGTCGACATCGTTCACCTCGGCTTGCACACCCAACTTGCCGTCTATTCCCACATCCCTGGCGACCCGCTTCACTTCCCGAGAGAAGACCTCCAAGCGGTCCACCATCTTGTTAATCGTGTTTTTCAGCGCGAGCACCTCGCCCTGAGCGTGGACGTTGATCTTTCGGCTCAAGTCTCCCTGCGCGACGGCTGTGGTGACATCTGCGATGCTTCGCACTTGGGTGGTAAGGTTATTGGCCATGATGTTGACGTTGTCGGTGAGATCCTTCCAGGTGCCTTCTACGTCTTGGACCTAACCATCATCCATTAATCGCTTGTCCTTCCTGCGCGATCTTCACGGGGAGGAGGAGGAGAAGCACATACCCTGGCTTGACCGCCGAGAATACCGTCGGTTCCAACCTCCTTGGCCACCTTTGTCACTTCCGTTGCAAAGTTCTGAAGTCTCTCCACCATCTTGTTGATGGTGTCTTTCAACAGCAGGATTTCGCCCTGGGCGTGGACGTCGATCTTCCGGGTAAGATTTCCTTCCGCGACAGCTGTCGTGACGGATGCGATACTGCGCACTTGTGTTGTCAAGTTTCGAGCCATGCCATTCACGTTTTCGGTGAGGGATTTCCAAGTGCCTTCGACGTCTTCCACCCTCGCCTGGCCTCCTAGTTTCCCTTCCGTTCCAACCTCGCGGGCGACCTTCGTGACTTCGCTGGCAAAGTTTTGCAAACGGTCAACCATCTTGTTGATGGTCTCCTTGAGTTGCAGGATCTCGCCCTTGCAGTGTGCACTGACCTTCTTCGTGAGATCTCCTTCGGCGACGGCGGTGGTGACTGCGGCAATGTTTCGGACTTGTTCGGTGAGGTTCGCCGCCATTGCGTTGACGTTGTCGGTGAGCTCACGCCATGTGCCCTTCACCTGTAACTCACCCATCGCGTCAGTTCAGCCAGGCCCGCTTGACAGAAGGCGGGAGAGAGATTATACTTCAGAGATTTCTGCCTGTCCACCCAGGATACCATCGATTCCGACCTCGCGGGACACACGTGTGACCTCGAACGCGAATGTTCCGAGTTGATCCACCATGGAGTTTATGGTTTGCTGCAGCTCCAAGATCTCTCCTTGGGCGTGCACATAAATCTTCCTGGATAGGTCCCCGTTGGCGACAGCGGTAGTGACATCCGCAATCTCGCGCACCTGATTGGTGAGGTTCGATGCCATAACGTTGACTGTGTGGCCCCACCCCGTCAGCATCCACCAACCCCACACCACGCCGGCTTTTTTGGCTTGTTTTGTTTTTGTTTTTCTATTTTTTGTTTTGTTTTTCCTTTTCATCCTAAGGGTGGTACGTACCGTTATTGGTCAATTCCTGCCATGTTCCCTCAACGCCGACAATCTTCGCCTGACCTCCCAAGCGACCTTCGGTTCCGACCTCCCTTGCCACACGAGACACCTCGCTAGCGAACGTCTGGAGTTGATCGGTCATGGTGTTTATGGTGTTCTTGAAAGTCGTGATCTCGGGGTCCATCTCGACATCGTGGATGGTAACCTTTTTGGTGAGATCACCCCGCGCAACTATCGCCCGAAATATCAGCAGACCGCCCTTGGGGCCCGGCCCATCTCTCGCGCGGAGAATTTGCGCAGCCAATACAACAACATACCAGCCGTAACAATCTCTCCGATCTCTCGGAGCGCCTTGGAGAAAGCCTCGTTCGCCTGTTGCGACTTCTTGAGTTCCCGTTGCAATCTGTCGATCTTGGACGCCTCGTCCGCTGGAACCTGCGGAACAGTCTTGACTCTTTCCGTCTCTTGCAGCAGATCCCTCAACTTCTTCTTGTTCTCTTGTATCTCCTGCTCGTGGTACTTGCACTTTGCCTGCAGATATTCGAGTTGCGACTGATCGCTGGCGTCACTTCCGGGACTTGCGGTCCGGCCCGTCAAGGCCAAGGGCACCGGAGATGGGTGTCGATTCGACCCGACGGACGCCATGGAGAACGGCGATGCAGGCGGAACGAACTCGTTAGGTGTCTCTGGGAATGTCTGGCCGTTGGTGCTGGCAGCCCTGGCCTCGAGTTGCCGCATGCGAAGCACCAGCGACTTCAGCTCACACTCCAGCTCCTTCTTCTCCGCCGTATCGTCGCCGGGTAAACTGATTGCTATTGCTTCATCGCCGAAGGCGTGATGGTCACCCTTCGCCAGCGAGCGAATGAGCACCGTCGTGGCCCTGTAGGCCTCGTCGTGGTTGTGCATGTCGAGTGCCGTTTCACTTCCAGAACTCGAGGGGAGCCGAAAGCAAAAGAGATTTCTGAGAAGGCCACTCAAACCCGCTGTTTATGAAGCCCAACCCTGTAGACGAGATTGTCTAGAGAGGAGTCAGGGCGAAGGGGTGGTGGTTTGGGGGGGAGGGGTAGGGGGTGTTTGTGACGAGGGGAGAAGAAAGCGGGACAGGACGTGGAGGATAGCGCGGTCTGGACTTTGGCAGGCCTGGAGGCGGGACCAAAAGTGAATGCGTGGGGGGGCTATGGGGCTATGGGTGGAGTAACCGGCGACAGATGGTGGTGGATGGAATTGATGGCAGGACGACGAGGGTTGCCGCAAAGCCCTAAGCCAGCGGAACAGAAAGTCTACCTCGCAGCAGCGGTGGCGGCTCGCGGATACGGGAGGAGCATGTAAACGTGATGGGATGGATGGATATATTGTATATTTTTCGATTATTCGCGAGATTCCCGGGAGAAGGAGAGAATAACGGAGAAGGAGTAGGCGACAAGCTAAGACGCCGTGGAGAGAGAGCAGGAGTTGGTAAGTTGGCGGGGGGGGCTCTCTGTGGATTTTGGACTCGAGAAGGGAGTGTGTGTGGAAGGGGCGTGGTTGAGTAAGTATGTAGGGGGGGAGTTGCTTTCCTGCTTTGCTAGTTGGGGACTTTTGGAGGGAGGGGGAGGGGTACAGGGCGGTGGGAATGAATGCGGCAGGGCGACGACGAGAGCCGGGATATTCTGGGAGGTGTGGGCAGCGGAAGTTGGCTTGTGGTTGGGTCCGGCGGGGTGCAAGAGGCAGGCTGCGCAGCAGAACAACACAGAGAAACACAACCAGCACGACCAGACCAGTTACGGCGCACGAAGCAATAAAAGCGGCGATGTGGAGGGTGGAGCGGGAAGAGGGTGGAGGGGAGGGGGCGGTGGAGATCTCGAGCGGAGCAGAGGTGGGCAGGCGGCGGGATCGTGGTGGACAGGGATGGTGTTGGACGTTGGCCAGCCAACCCGAATTCTGCTCACGACCGGCGTCTCTCCTCCAGTTCTCTGGCGGCTTTCCACTCCGCTGCTGCCGCCGCCGCCGCAGGCTGCTGGTGCTGGTGCTGCTGCCACTCGAATGCCACAGCACCTTTCCGGATGCACACGGCGATTGTCCACACCGGCGTCTGTCGTGGCGATGGAGGGCCGGTCGGTTTGCGCGAGACCGGCCGGGCCGGATGGGGGCGGGAGCAGCAGAGACGGAAGAACGTCCTCTCCTGGTGCCGCGGTAGGCAGAAACCCGACGGAGGCAAGTGCCGTGGAGAAGACGGGGCTCTGCGGTGCAGCGCAGAAAGGTGCTTGGGGTGGGACTGTGGGCGGTGCGGGGTGCGGGGTGGATGGGTGGGTGGACGCATGACTGGCCAGAGCACACCGCACACCGTGGACGGCGGGGGCGGGGACGGGGACGAGCGAAGTCGGCGCAGTTGCGCCCGCCCGCCCGCCCGCCCAGGACCGGTGGGAGGACGCATTCGGAGACGACGGGCCCTGTCGCGGCGGACCGTGTTCGCGAGGCTATCAGATGGAGCTCTGTTCCGCAACGCCCCATCGCCGCCAGTATGTATCTATGTAGTCTATGCACTTCTCTCGGCCTCCGCAGATACCTGTCTCGCCGCTCACGTGTTTCCCTTTGTCCAACCATCAAAATCTTCGGATCGCGATCACACGGCGGAGGGTGCAGGAAAAAAAAGGGTGCAGACGTTTCACGGCCGGTCCATCATTCCGGTCGTCGATTGATCCATCGGCGCAGCCAACCCCAGGCGCCAGCCAGCCACCGAGGGGCAAACATCGAGTCCGTCTCAGAAAATTCTCCTTTGGTCGCGGGGGAAATGAACCATTTTTTCTTTTCTTTTTTTTCCCTTTTTATCCCTCCTTTTCTTTTTTTCTTTTTTTTTCCTTTCTGGGGGTGCGAGGGGTTCCGTTAGCCCCAAGCCTCGTCAATGTGCAGATGCCTATCATGGATGGATATATCTATATGTAGAATTACGATTTATGCTTCCCCTCCCCAAGTCGAGGAGATTCCTTGGCTTCACGGAGATCCGGGAAGAATAGGGCCCCCCAAAGCCTTCAGGGACGGAAACGGGCAAACTTCCCGAACAGCGGAATCGGGAGAAACCCCTTGAAAAAAAGGGGTTATCTACCATTAATATATCTCTACATATGTACCATGAATACCACCCGGACTGTACATAATCTCGCCATGATCTAGATATCTAGGTCGCATGCGGGTAATGAATAAACAAAAAAAAAACCTCCCCCCCAATGAATACCATCGACAGGGTACAGGTTTAGACCTGTGTCACTGCCCGCAGTGGCCATCGCCGCTTTCCCAGGTGAGTAGGCATTTAAGATGATTGACTTGTCATTCAAAAGTCTGTGACCGGTCAATTCAACCCATTTGACTGGCGATGGTGGTCACTCGCGCCTATTGGCCAGCCACTCAAAGTGAACGACTCTTCATTTCCCCTTTTGTGTGTATTCGCTTAGAAATGCAGCTTTTTTTTCTTTTTTTTTTTGGTCCTGGACACGATATCGCTGTGTCGCAGCAACGGGATTGAAATGGCAGCGATATAATTTATTTACGGTCTTCTTTATTTACTAGCGGCGACGCCAATTGATTCCGCACCCGTTCTCTCCCTATTTGAATCTATGCCCGCACTTTGCAACAAAAGTAGTGAGAGAGAACCGTGCGGTGAAACTTGCATCGTGTCGATGGTATTCATGGTAGGTACGTAAAAGGTTAACCCCCTGTTTTTCGTGGTATAGAGTACAAAAGGTTTTCTCCGGAATCGGAGGTCCCTGAGTGTGCGCCCGACACGTCCGTTGTGGTCGGTCCCGTTGACCTCGGGATGCAAAGGTGGATGGAAAGGAAGGAAGGAAGGAAGAGCGCTCGAGACCCCTTCTGCCACGCCTTGATAACCATGTGGGCAGAAAGTGGATGACGCAAGTGCCAGCTGCCAGCCAGACCCAAACATTTCCGTTCGATATTCGGGGTCGAAGCTGCGTTCGGATAAGTTCTTATCGGCAAGGCCCGAGAGTACATGGCACTAGAGAATGACGCACCCCGAGCCGCTATGTAGCAATCACGAGGGAAAGTCAAGGGCTCGCTCACCCCTTATTTTCAGGCAGCCCAGCGGGGATCAAATAATGCACCCACCTTCACTCCGCAAAAAAAATAAGCCGACAACTCGCAACTCGTGTCTGGAGCGAGTTTCATTTCGTTTCGTTTCGCGAGTCCCATCGCGTCGTCCTTCCGTTCGTCCTTCCGTTCGTCAATTCCCCTGGGATGCGGCACAGATTCTGTCTCCTCGAAGGCAGACGTCGAAGCCGAGCTGGCGCGGAAAGAGTGGGAACATGCATCTTCCGAAGGATGATTTCTGCCTCCTGGAAGAACGCCTCCGGGGCGTTCGGCCAGGTCGTGGTTGCTTCGGAGCGGATGCATAGATATTCCATGCCGGTCGACGGGTGGTGGTGAGCAGAAGTCTGGACGTTCACGCACGCCCAGCTGCTTGCCGCCGAGACGTCGACGCCCCGGGGTTGGCGGATATGTATGTATGTAGATAGAGTATGTAGAATATGTAGGATAGATATCTAGACACGTATCTAGATACCGTTATGTGCTCAGGGGCGGCGGGCGGCGGGGAAACCCGCCACCACGTGCAGCCCCGCTTGCAACTGCCGCAATCGGGCCTAGCCCGGCTCTCCACGCTCCCGACGTCATGCTGCAGCAACAGGTATGTACTACATACTTCTTACTTTCATTCAACTCCCCACGCGCCCAACGATCAGCCCACCAACGATCAACCCAAAGCTGCCGATCTGCCATTTTGGCCACCGCCGCCCAGCCGCAACCTGCAACCTGGGGCCCTCCACAGATATCGGTACTTGGCGTGGTATCTGCCCTGAGGATGCTCGCACAGGAGGGGGCATGGGACATGTAGATATCTTGCGCGAATCCTACAGTACGGGACCGGACGGCGTGGGATCGCGAGGCCCGTCATGACGAGAGGACTCGGGCGGACGGCGGATGGCGGACGGCGGATGGCGGCAGGACGATTATCCGCGCGGCAGAAGGCAGGTTCGAACCCCCCTACTAGTTTTGGCACCCTGGTGTTTTGCAGCTCCACTCAGCTCCGTGTCCGTCCAGCAATCTCGCCCCGGAGCTTTGTGTGCCGCTT
>Ga0307508_10005426_pt1 | contig 12121 bp, 8 predicted proteins | sample 9_EM_MG_FD_203089 | JGI IMG/M metagenome (GOLD analysis project Ga0307508, IMG submission 203089) | Populus trichocarpa ectomycorrhiza microbial communities from riparian zone in the Pacific Northwest, United States - 9_EM | ecosystem: Host-associated > Plants > Roots > Unclassified | place... | reverse complement strand
CAGCGAGCGCTTCGAAGTGGCGACCGCCGAGAGCGGCGAAGAGGGGCTGCAGCTCCTCATGAACGACGGCCCCTTCGCCGTCGTCATGTCCGACATGCGCATGCCGCACATGGACGGCGCCGTCTTCCTCGGTCGGGTCCAGAAGCTCGCGCCCGACACCACGCGGGTCCTTCTCACCGGCCAGGCCGAGCTGCAGTCGGCGATCGACGCGGTGAACCGCGGCGGCATCTTCCGCTTCCTGTGCAAGCCCTGTCCGGCGGACATGCTCGAGAGCGCGCTCGAGCAGGCTGCCGAGCAGCATCGCCTCCGCTTCGTCGAGCGCGAGCTCCTCGAGCAGACGCTCGCCGGCACGGTGAGTCTGCTCTCGAGCCTGCTCAGCCAGGTGGCGCCGACGCTCTTCGAACAATCGAGCCGCATCCGCGACATCGTCGCGCACCTGGTACGCAAGCTCGGCGTCGGCGACGCCTGGCAGTTCGAGGTCGCGGCGCTCCTCTGTCAGATCGGCCTCGTCTCGGTCCCGTCGGACGTCATCGAGCGCTCGCTCGCCGGCAAGACGCTCACCGACTTCGAGCGCAAGATGTTGAACGACCACCCCGTCGTGGGCCACAAGCTCCTGGCGCAGATCCCGCGGCTCGAAAAGGTCGCGACCATGATCCGCGATCAGCGAACGCCGTCGAAGGAGGAGATCGCACCGGTCACGCTAGGCGCCGAGATGCTCCGCATCGCCATCGATCTCGACACGATGCTGGGCCGCGGTGTCCCGTTCGCCGAGGCGCTCGGGGTCCTGGTCGAGCGGGGCAACGACACCAAGCTCGCCACGGTGCTCCGCGACTACAAGCCGCCCGCCCAGCTGACGCGCCGCTCGGTCGTCGACGTCAGCGAGCTCCGCACCGGCATGGTGCTCGATGCCGACGTCCGGAGCCGGAGCGGCACGCTCATCGTCGGCAAGGGCAGCACGATCACGCCGATCATCCTCGAGCGCGTGCGTCGCTTCGCCATGACCATGGGGGTGGTCGAGCCGCTGCACGTCAGGGTGGCTGGTTAGACGGTCACGACGGCCAGGACGGCGGCCGCGGTGAGGAGCGCGGACTCGCGAAGGCCGACGCTGCGCGGATCGACGCGACCGGCCACGCGACCCGTGGCGAGCGCGATGTCGAGGCTGCGGGGGAGGAGCACCACGAGGGCCAGCACGCCCGAGATGCAGAAGACGCCAACGGCACCGGCGGCGACCAGGAAGCCTGCCAGGAGGACCTGCGGCCGCTCGCGACGGCGGACCTGGGCCCGGACCAAGGGGACCGAGGCGGCGGCGTGGGCACCAAGGAGGATGCCGAGGACGAGCGCGCGCGGCTCGGCCAGATCCCCGCACCAGGCGGCCAGGCCGGCCGAGGCGCCGAGACCCAGCATCGCGACGAGCTCGAAGCCCGCGCCGTGAAGCCAGTGACGCCGTCGCGCCAGCAGCGCCCCTCCAGGTAGCGCGAGCGCTCCGGCGGCCGCCAGCGCCGCTCCGGCGATACGACCGCGAGAAGCCAGGTACAACCCGAGAACGCCGAGGACGGCCATCACCGCAAGCGCCGCATGATCCCACGGCCGCGCGGTGGCCTTTCGCTCGAGGGGTCCGCGCGCCAGGAAGGCGACGAGCAGCATGAGCTCGACCCCGAGTGCCGCGGCCGGCGACGGTGCGAGGAGGGCTGACGCGGCCGTCGCTCCAAGGAGTGTCAGCGGACCGCCATGCTCACGCGGCAACGTGATGCGCTTCACGGTCGAGTCTCCCGAGGAGGATCGTCACGCCCGCTTCCCCTGCCATCGACATGCCAGTCAAAAGGGCTGAAATTGCTTTCGATTTGGCCACTCGCGCGCAGATCTTGCGGCCGCGCATCGGACCCCGCAGGAATTGCGCTGGTCCCACGATCCCGCCGGAGACTCCCTCGGCTGACGGCCTGACGTCGAAGATTCACCACCCCGGCCAATCGTTCCAGAGGCTTGGCGGTGGCACGTGGTTCGCTCTCTCCGGTCTGCGTGCGAACCCTCGGAAAGAGTGCCCTCGTCGGGCTCATCGCGACGGCGGTCGATCTCCTCACCCTCGCAGTCCTCGTCGAGGGAGTGGGGCTCGTCCCGCACGCGGCGAACTTGCCTGCCCTGATCGTTGGGCTCCTCGCGCAGTTCCTCGGGAACAAGCTCATCGCCTTCGGCGATCGGTCGCGTGACTGGCTGGCCCAGGGCGCGCGATTCGCCGTCGTCGAGGTGGGTGCCCTGGTCCTGAACGCGGCCCTCTTCCACGTGCTCGCCTTCGTGGTGCCGTACCTCATCGCGCGCGTCGTCGGCAGCGCGGCCGTCTACTTTGCGTACAGCTACCCGCTCTGGACGCGGATCTTCCGCACCGAAGGAGTTCAGTGATGATGGCCTTTCTCCTCATGGCGCTGTGCACGGCGGCCACCGTGGTGTCGCTCCTGGCGCTCGCCACGACACGCCTCCGCCGTTCCGTCGCCGGGCAGACCCCGCCGATCACCGTCCTCAAGCCGCTGTGCGGAGCCGACGAGGCGCTGCGCGCGAACCTCGAGACCTTCTTCCGTCAGTCCTATCCGGACTACGAGATCGTCTTCGGTGTCGCCGACGCCTCGGACCCGGCCGCCGCCGTCGCGCGCGAGCTCATGGCGGCGCACCCGGGCGTGCCGGCGCGCCTCGTCGTCCACGACGGACGGCAAGGCCTGAACCCGAAGGTCGCGAACCTCCGCGGCATGCTCGCTGCCGGAGCGCACGACGTCTGCGTCATCAGCGACTCCAACATCGCCGTCGGGCCCGGCTACCTCGCCTCGATGGCAGCGCCGCTCGAAGGACGCGTCGGCCTGGTCATGAGCCTCTTCGCCGGTGCCGGCGAGCGCAGCCTGGGCGCGACCCTCGAAGGCCTCCACCTCACCGGGGCGGTCGCGGGCGCGCTCGCGGCGTCGGAGCTCCTGACCGGTAGCGCCGTCGCGGTGGGCAAGTCGCTCCTGTTTCGCCGGTCGCTCTTCGAGACTCTCGGCGGCATGGAGAGCCTGGCGAGCGTGCTCGCCGAGGACTACGTCATGGGCCGCATGTTCACCGAGGCCGGCTACGAGGTCCGCATCGCCCACGAGGTCGTCCGCAACGTGACGATCCGGCAGACGTCGTGGACCTTCGTCCGACGGCTCGCCCGCTTGGGCCTCATGCGCAGCCGCCTCAAGCCCCTCGCCTACCCGTTCGAGCCGCTCCTCATCCCCGTCGCCGTGGCGGCGCTCGCGTGGGGGCTCGGTGCGGACGCCGGCGTGGCGTTCGGCTGGGCCGCCGGGCTGACGCTGGTCCGCGACGCCACGGCGTGGCTCCTCCTGCGCGGCCCCGCCGGGCTCGCGCGGGCGGTGCCGCTCGGCATCGTGAAGGACCTCCTCGTCCTCGCCGCGTGGGCGGCGGCGCCGTGGAAGCGACATGTCTCGTGGCGTGGCAACCGTCTGCGCGTCTCCGCCGGAAGTCGGCTGTTCGCCGAACGTCCGACGGCGTGACCCGCTCGGGCCGAGACTGAGCTTTCGAATGTCAAAGAGCGCGGAGAACCCTCCCCCCTCGAGCAACCGCCGTGCCGAGCGTAAGCCCGCGAATTCTCGCAGCCCTGTCCGGCTGCCGGACAGATCGCGTCCGAATCCCGGACAGCCCGTCCGAATCCCGGACAGCGAGCGCGCCGGTCATGCCGTAAGCTCACTCGATGCCGCCGAACCTGGCCACCCTCCTCGGCGAATACGGATACGCCGTCGTCGTCGCGACGGTGTTCTTGATGAACGCCGGCATCCCGGTACCGGGGCACGCCGCCTATCTGGCGGCCTGCGCGCTCGCCGCGCAGGGAACGCTCTCCTTGCCGCTGGTCTTCGTCTCAGGAGTGATCCCGGCCTTCTTCGGCGCCTGGGCCGGATTCGCCGTCGGTCAGCGCGGCGGCCGCAAGCTCGTCGACACCGTCGGCCCGCGCGTGGGCTTGAGCGCCGAGCGCGTCGCAGCGATCGAGCGCTTCTTCCAGAAGCATGGCGACGCCGCGGTGTTCTTCACGCGGTTCATCATCGTGATCCGAACATTCGGTAATCTATTCGCAGGCATGAGTGAGTTCTCCACGCGCCGCTTCCTGCTCGTCACGGCGGCGGGAGCGGCGGCGTGGGGCGCCGCCTACGCGGCGCTCGGCACCATCTTCACCGAGAGCTGGCGGCTCATCGAGGACTGGCTCGGCACGACCGGCCTCATCGTGCTCGGCGGGCTCGCCCTCGTCGGATTTCTTCATGTCCTCTGGCGTCGCCGCAAGAAACGTCCGTCGTAACCTGTTGCCGGGACGGCATGCTTTGATAGATTGACGCCCGGACCATGGGCTTCATCGACCTTTTCCGACCCAAGTGGCGCCACAGCGATATCGACGTGCGCGCCGAGGCGGTGCGCAGTCTCGGCGCCGATCAGTTCACCGCGCTCGTTCAAGTCGCGCAGAAAGACAAGGACGCGCGCGTTCGCCGCATCGCGGTCAAACGGCTCGACGACCCGCGCCTCCTCGCCGACATTGCCGTCCACGACCCCGACGAGGGTATCCGCGAGCTCGCCGGCGAGAAGGCCGCGGGCTTCCTCGTGCAGGCGGCCCTGGCTGACTCCGCCGGCGCCGAGCGCGCCCTCGCCGAGCTCCGCTCCGACCGGGATCTCGTCGAGGTCGCCCGCCGCGCCGCGCGCGAGCCGATCCGGAAGCAGGCCGTCGCCCGCATCACCGACGGCCGCTCCCTCCTCGAGGTGGTCCGTCGCGCCGAGATCCACGACGTCCGCGCCGCCGCGCTGGCCCGGATCACCGACGTGACCCTCCTCGCCGAGATCGCGTCGACCGAGGAGTCCAAGGCCCTCGCACTTGCGGCCCTCGAGCGCGTCACCGATGCGGCCGCGCTGGTTCACATCGCCCAGGTCGCCAAGGCCAAGGTCGCCCGCAGCGCCGCGCGCGACCGGCTGCCGAAAGATCCATCGCCCGATGCTCCCGCCGCCAAGACGGCAGCCGCCGCCGTCCCGCGCGCGGCCGAGAAGACCCGCCGCGCCAAGCTCATGCAGCTCGCGCTCGCCGCGGAGGCGGCCGCGCAGCGCAACGACTGGGACGCCGCCACGCACGAGCTCGATGAGCTCCGCGGCCGGTTCGCCGAGGTCGAGGCGGGCAGCGACGCGACCCTCGAGAAGCGCTTCGAGGACGCCCTCAAGAAGTTCGCCGCCAGGCGCGAGGCCGATGCGCAGGCCCGCGCCCGCGCCGCCGCCGAGGCCGCCGCGAAGAAGGCCAAGGCCGAAGCGGCGCGCCGTTCGGCCGAACGCGCCGCGGTCGCCCCGCCCGCCGCCGAGAAGCCGGTCGAGAAACCCATCGAGAAGCCCGTCGAGAAGCCCGTCGAGGCGCCCCCGCCGCCCCTCGCCGACCGTCTCTCCGCCCTCGTCCTCGAGGCGGAGAAGATGGCCGCCGGCAAGACGGGCGAGGCGCGCCTCCTCGACCTCGAGCGCCGCTACCATGCCGCCGACGACGCCGCGGTGACCGAGGCCGACGTGGTGGCGCTGCGCGAGCGGTTCGAGCAGGCGCGGGCCCAGATGGCGCAGCGGATCGGCGAGGAGAAGGCCAAGCGCGACGCCGAGCAGGCCGAGTCCCGCGCCAGGCTCGAGAAGGCCGCCGAGGAGCTCGAGCGGCGCGCCGAGAAGACCGACATCCGCGGCGCCGAGGCGGCGATCAAACAGGTCCAGGGCCTCCTCCGCGCGCCGGGCGACGAGACGCTGAAGGGCAGGATCCGCGCGGCCGTCGACAAGGTGACCGTGAAGCTCGCCGAGCTCCGCGAGGCCGAGAGCTGGAAGCGCTTCGCCAACGTGCCCAAGCTCGAGGAGCTGTGCAAGGAGGCCGAGGCGCTGGCGACGGTCCTGAACGAGGTCGAGGACAAGCGCCGCGCCCCCGCGCTCCTCAAGGATCTGCAGGCGCGCTGGAAAGCTGCCGGCGCGGCGCCCAAGGACAAGCACGAGGCGCTGTGGACGCGCTTCAAGGCCGCCTGCGACGCCGTCTTCGAGAAGTCCAAGGAGTACTTCGGCAAGCTCGACGAGGAGCGCGGCGCCAACCTGGTCAAGAAGGAGGAGCTCTGCGTCAAGGTCGAGGCGCTCAAGGACTCCACCGACTGGAAGGAGACCAGCGAGGCGATCAAGAGGCTCCGGGAAGACTGGAAGGCGATCGGCCCGGTGCCACAGGAGAAGGGCGACGAGATCTGGAGGCGCTTCCGCGCCGCCTGCGACGCCTTCTTCGACCGGCGCGCGCAGAACGACAAGTCGCGCGACGAGGAGCGGCTCGCCAACCTGTCGCGCAAGGAGGCCATCTGCGCGCGCGTCGAGGCGCTCCAAACCTCGAGGGAGTGGAAGCAGACCGCCGACACGATCAAGGCGGCGCAAGAGGAGTGGCAGACCATCGGACCGGCGCCGCGCGACAAGGGCGACGAGGTCTGGAAGCGCTTCCGCGCCGCCTGCGACGCCTTCTTCGCGGCGCGCAAGGCCGCCTTCGAGATGGCCGACAGCGAGCGCCAGGAGAACCTGGCGAGGAAGCTCCTCCTCTGCGAAAAGGTCGAGGCGCTGAGCGCGGCCGACGACCACGACGCCGCGCTGGCGACGGTGAAGGAGCTGCAAGCGGAGTGGAAGTCGATGGGGCCGGTGCCCAAAGATCAGTCGGACGAGATCTGGCGGCGCTTCCGCTCGGCGTGCGACGTCATCTTTGCCGGACCGCAGGGGGCGTCGGTGGCCGAGATCCAGCAGGCCAGCGCGACCGGGGTGGCCGGCTTCGCCAACCGCTTGCCCCTCGAGGGCATCGTCGCCAAGCTGCAGCTCCCCGATGCGGCGGCGCAGGGCGACGCGGGCAAGAAGCGCCCTACCTGATCGCGATCGTCCCGCTCACGTTCTGCGCCGAGACCTTCGGACCGCCTCGTCCGACGGTGGTCCGCACGCGCGCCTGGTATTCCTTGCCGAGGATCGTGATCCGCCCCGACACGGTCCGCGCCGAGACCTCGGCGTCGAAGCGCTGCGGGAGCTGCGCGAGGATGTCGCCGTTCACCGTGGCCATGCGGACGTCGCCGGGGCCGAGCTCGCCGAGCCTGACGTCGATCCGGCCGTTCACCGTCTCGGCACGGAGCGGCGCGGTGCTGCTGTCGACGGCGACGTCGCCGTTCACCGTCACGGCGCCCACGCCGCCCGTCGCGCCACGCACGTCGACGTTCCCGTTCACCGTCGCGCCCTCGAAGGCCACGCCGGCCGGGAGCTGCACCTCGAAGGCGACGGTCAGGTCGTCGCCCTCATGGTTGTTCTGGTGCTTCCCTGGCCCGTCGCAGCTGTCCATGCCGGGCCAGAGGGCGCAGACCTTGGGCCCCCGCGCGTCGTCTTTGATCTGAAACCGGATCGCCTTCGGATCGGACTTGTTGAACCCGACCTTCGCGGTCACGTGGACCTCGCCGCCCGAGACGGAGGTGACGGTGATCGGCCCGTTCAGGTTCTGAACCGTCAAGGTCCTTCCCGGCGCGATGGCGTTTCGCCAGTCGAGGCCGTCGACGCTCCGACCTTCCCCCCAGCCGAGGGGCTCGAACGCCCACATCCCTGCGACGAAGAGCGCGCAGATACAAAACGGGCCGAGAATTCGCATGCCGCCTCCTTGGTACCGGGGAGTGACACCAGCGCCCTCGCGGTTACAAGAAACGCTATGCTTTGCGATATGCACAAGAGCTCGGTCACCGCCAACTTCGCCGCCGTCGAGACGCCGCGCATCCATGGCGACCCCTGCACGGTCGTCCTTCTCGGCGCGACCGGCGATCTGACGCGCAAGAAGCTCATCGGCGCGATCTACGACCTCCTCCGCAAGGAACTGGTCGCCGAAGATCTCAGCGTCCTCGCCGTCGACCGCGAGCCCATGACCGACGACGCCTACCGCGAGCTCATGCGCCAGTCGCTCAAGTCCTCCGACGAGGTCAAGGGCTACGACGAGGCGATCTTCGCCCGCCTCGCGCGCCGGACGCGCTACGCGAGCGGCGATCTGACCGCCGCGCCGGCCTATGCCGGGATCGCCGCGACCCTCGCCGAGATGGAGGGCGGGCAGCCGCAGAACCGCCTTTTCTACCTGGCGGTTCCACCCGTCATCTTCACGCCGATCGTGACTCAGCTCGCGCAATGGCGGCTGGCGGAGCGCACCTCGGACGACCGCGCGCGCCCCTGGCGCCGGCTCATCATCGAGAAGCCGTTCGGCCACGACCTCGAGAGCGCGCGCGTCCTGAACGACCTCGTCCTCGGTTTCTTCGGCGAGCATCAGGTCTACCGGATCGACCACTACCTGGGCAAGGAGACGGTCCAGAACATCCTGGTCTTCCGCTCGGCGAACGCGATCTTCGAGCCGCTGTGGAACCAGGCGCACATCGCCAACGTGCAGATCACCAACGCCGAGACCGTCGGTATCGAGAGCCGCGGCCGCTATTACGAGAGCTCCGGCGTCGTGCGCGACATGTTCCAGAACCACCTCCTCCAGCTCCTGGCGCTCACGGCGATGGAGCTCCCCAACACCTTCGATGCCAACGACGTGCGAAACGAGAAGGTGAAGGTCTTGCGAGCGGTGCGGCCCTTCCTCGCCGGCGGTAAGCCGGACGCGGTGCGCGCGCAGTACGCCCCCGGCACCCTGGGCGACAAGGCCGTACCCGGCTACAAGCAGGAGGCCTACGTCGCGCCGGATTCGATCACGCCCACCTACGGGGCGATCCGGGTCCTCATCGACAACGGCCGATGGCGCGGCGTGCCGTTCTACCTTCGCTCCGGCAAGCGGATGGCCAAGCGGGTCACCGAGATCGCCATCCAGTTCAAGGTGCCGCCCTACCTCATCTGCGGCCTGTCGGGGCCGACGCCCGATCTGCCGGTCGAGCCGAACAAGCTCGTCCTTCGCGTCCAGCCCGACGACGGCGTGACACTCCGCTTCGAGGCCAAGATCCCCGGCGCGGCGATGGCGCTCACCCCCGAGATCGAGGTGTCGTCGGTGGACATGAACTTCGGCTACGCCGACGCCTTTGGCGCCGAGACCCACCCGGCCTACGAGACCCTGCTCCTCGACTGCATGATCGGCGACGCGACGCTGTTCACCCGCTCCGACGAGGTCGAGGCCGGCTGGCGGCTGACCGACCCGCTCCTCGACCACTGGGAGAAGCGCGACCGGCCGCCGGAGCTTCCGACCTACGCCGCGGGCACCGCGGGCCCTCTCGAGGCTGACGCCCTGGTGGCGCGCGACGGATTTCGCTGGCGGCGACTCTAGACCGATTCGCGTTCGCCCTCGCAGCATTGTCTCCCGTTCCGGGCGACAATGGTTAAAGGTAAACTGCGTCCGTGGCCGACCTCACCGACCTGATTGGGCGCGCGCGGCAGGGCGAGCCGGACGCCAAGGCGCGGCTCGTGCCGCGCGTCTATGCCGAGCTGCGGGCGCTCGCGGGGTCGTACTTTCGCGGGCGGCCCGGCCAGACGCTGCAGCCGACGGCGCTCGTGCACGAGGCCTACTTGCGCCTGTGCCGCGCCGACGCGTCGCAGTGGAAGGACCGCGCCCACTTCATGGCGGTCGCGGCGACGGCCATGCGGCAGATCCTGACGGATCAGGCGCGCCGGCGCACCGCCAACAAGCGCGGCGGCGCCAAGAAGGAGCGCGTGACGCTGTCGAACCTGCCGGCCTTCGCGCCCACCGTCGACGTCGTTGCCCTGGACGACCTCCTCGGGCGGCTCGCCGAGCTCGACGAGCGGCAGGCCAAGCTCGTCGAGCTCCGCTTCTTCGGCGGCCTGACCGAGGAAGAAGCGGCCGAGACCCTCGGCGTCTCGCTGCGGACGGTGCAGAAAGACTGGCGCAAGGCCAAGGCGTGGCTCCTGGCCGAGCTGGAGCGGAACGAGGGGTAGCTCGTGAACGACCCGGCGCGGCACCGGCGCCTCATGGACCTCTTCGACGAGGTCTGCGATCTGCCGGCGGGCGAGCGAGCGGTCCGGATCGCGGCCCTCCGCAGCGACGGCGAGACCGCGCTCGCCGACGATCTGGCCAAGCTCCTCCAGGCCGATCGCGACACGGTCCGCGGCGTGGCGCTCGAGATCGGCGCGGCCGCGCTCCTCCACGTCTCGTCGGCGCCGCCGGCGCAGCAGCGCCTCCCCGAGCGCATCGGTGGCTACCGGGTCGTCGGCCTCCTCGGCCACGGCGGGATGGGCGTCGTCTACGAGGCCGAGCAGGAGCTCCCCCGTCGTCGCGTCGCCGTCAAGGTCGTGCGCGCCGAGGTCGACACGCCCGCGCTGCGCCGCCGCTTCGTCCACGAGACCCAGATCCTCGGGCGGCTCTCGCACCCCGGCATCTCGCGGATCTACGAGGCGGGGATCGACGGCGAACAGTGCTTCTTCGCCATGGAGCTCGTCGCCGGGCAGCCGCTCACCGACCACGCCGACGCCGCCCTCCTCGATACCGACGCGCGCCTCGAGCTCCTCGCCCGCGTGTGCGAGGCGGTCCACCACGCCCACCTGCGCGGCGTCATCCACTGCGACCTCAAGCCGGCCAACGTCCTCGTCAGCGCCGACGGGCAGCCCAAGATCCTCGACTTCGGCGTGGCGCGCATCGTCGACCCCGACGGCCTCTTGACCGGCGGCACGATGAGCGGCCTCCTCGTCGGGACGCCGGCCTACATGAGCCCCGAGCAGACCGCCGTCACCGCCGAGGCGCTCGACGCCCGCACCGACGTCTACAGCCTGGGCGTCATCGGCTGGGAGCTCCTCGCCGGCCGCCTGCCCCACGACTACAAGGGGAAGGCGATCCCCGAGATCCTGCGGATCGTCCGCGACGTCGACCCGCCGCCGCTCGGCCGCGTGGTGCCGGCGCTGCGCGGCGACGTCGAGACGGTCTTCGGCAAGGCGCTGGCGCGCGAGCCCGAGGCCCGCTACCAGTCGGCGCAGGCGCTCGCCGATGACCTGCGTCGCACCCTCCGGCACGAGCCGATCGCGGCGCGTCCGCCGACGGCCGCCTACCAGATCAAGAAGTTCGCGCAGCGGAACCGCGCCCTGGTCACGGCGCTCGGAGGCCTCGCCCTGGCGCTCGTCGCCGGGGTGATCGTGACCGCGGCGCTCCTCGTCAAGACCGAGCGCGCCCGTGCCGAGCTCAGGCGCGCGCTCGACCTCCAGACCATCGCCTTCGCCCGCGGATCCCTCGGCCACGACCCGACCGCGGCGCTCGCCCGCCTGAAGACGCTCTCCGACGGCGCCGACTGGGGTGAAGCGCTCGCCGTCGCCCGCGAGGCGATCGCGCGCGGCGCCGCCGCCGAGGTCTTCTCGGGCCACCCCGGCGAGGTCCACAGCGCCGTCTTCTGGAAGGGACCCGAGCACGTCCTCTCGGCCAGCTTCGACGGCACCGTGCACCTGTGGAACCTCGCGCAGCACACGACGCGAACCGTCCAGGCCGACGGCGAGGTGCGCTGGGTCGCGCCCGGTCGCGGCGAGGACTGGGCGGCGGGCACGGCGATGGGCACCATGTACCTCGGCAGCGGCGCCAAGCAGCCCCAGGTCTTCCGGGCGCACGACGGCCCGGTCGTGACCGGCGTCTACAGCCCCGACCGGATGACGCTCGCCACCGCCGGCGCCGACGGTCTCATCCGCCTCTGGCCGGCGGGCCGGAGCCTCACCGGCCACGAGGGCTCCGTGACCGACCTCGCCTGGTCGCAGAACGGGGCGCGGCTCGCCAGCGGCGGCGCCGACGGCACCGTGCGGATCTGGGACGTGGCGTCGGGCGAGGCGACGCTCCTTGGCCGTCACCAGGGCGAGGTGCCGTCCGTGGCCTGGTCGCCCGACGGCGCGGCCCTGATCTCCGTCGGGCGCGACGGTCAGGCCATCCTCTGGGAGAACGGGCGCGGGCGCGTCCTCGAGGAGCACGGCGACGAGCTCAAGTCGGTGGCGTTCGGCGCCCCCGGCGTCGCCGCGTGGGGCGGCCGCGACGGCCGGGTGCGCCTCTGGATCGACGGCGCCGTGCGCGTGGTCGGCACGCACCAGGGGGTCGTCCGCGTGGTCGCCTTCGCTCCCGACGGAAAGAGCTTCGCCTCGGGCGGCGACGATCGCGCCATCCGGGTCTTCA
>Ga0307508_10005425_pt1 | contig 12121 bp, 7 predicted proteins | sample 9_EM_MG_FD_203089 | JGI IMG/M metagenome (GOLD analysis project Ga0307508, IMG submission 203089) | Populus trichocarpa ectomycorrhiza microbial communities from riparian zone in the Pacific Northwest, United States - 9_EM | ecosystem: Host-associated > Plants > Roots > Unclassified | place... | reverse complement strand
TAAGAGGTTTTTGCGCCATATCAAATTCCAATTTGTCTCCTACTATTATGCATATACCACTTGATCATTTTTATTTATAATTCATTTGTAGCGAAATATATATATTAATATTATAGAATTAATGATCATCAACCCGGAGTCCTTTGATCTGATCATTTTATTAAAAGTAAAAGGATTCGTTAATGTTATGGCTAAGTTTTTCATTTTGTCAAGTGGGTTAGAGATAATGCTTGAAAAATACCCTTTATTAATGGGGATTAAAGATGATATTTCAATATGGAAGTCTAAATCTTACATAAGTTAAGGGTAACGAGATTTCAACTTGTAATTATATGGTTAATAAAGTTTTGGTAGTATATTAAAAACATCAATTCAATCTAATAATTTAAAATATTAAATGAAATCTTAAAAATAATTTTATATTATTTTCGTTTATAATTTTTTTTATTAATGTGGGTGTCAGGGTAAGTTTGCGCACACCTCGACTAATCCCATTAACCCTAAAATTAACAATTATGTAAGCCTCCAGTGACCTTAAAATAACTTAAACTTATAACTATTAAAAAATAAATTTAAAATTTAATAAATTGAGTTACCTTCCAGGATTTTTTTGATGAAAATTCTACCCCTATATAATGTTAAAGTATGAGCAAAATAGATGGGAGGGGGTACGAAGAAGTATGCATCAAAAGATTTGCAACCATTCTTGGTGGTTGTCTTTTGCCTTGATGGTGAAAGGCAACAAGCGGGCTGTTTTAAAGAACAGTGGCATGATCTAACATATACTATGATAGGTAGTTGGAACTATCCGGGTGCTGAGTACATCGAATGGATCTTTTCTTGAAGAGCTTTTTTTTTTTTGTCAAGAATATTCTTCTCTTTGCCGAGAATTTTTTAAAGACTTTTTCATCTTCTTCATTCAATGTTATCTTAATATGTGAGTTAGGAGATAAGTTTTCTTATAAATTAGGGTTTTGTTGTTAAAGCTGTATTTACATTTTCTTGTTCAAAATCTAGGTCACGAAGGATCTAACAGTTTAATCAATCTACACTTATTTTTAAGAAATAACATTGAAATAAAGTCATTTAAAAAAAATAAAAAGATAGGTTTTTTCATTGATCTAACTAGATTAGGTTTTGGATCAGGATGAGACAACTTTCTTTACTACCTACTCTATTTTGACTAACTGGCTGGCTCGAGTCTTATAATTATAATTAAAAACTTAAATAATTATATTATATGCAGTTCAAAAAATAGAAAAGAATAACTGGTTCTTTATTTCCTTTAAGCTTGCCTTCTGTCTTTCTTTTCTTTACTATTTTGGTTCGGGTTTTTTTTAATGTTATTGTATGTTGATTCCACTCATAAAGTCATGGGTTTTGTTGGGTATAGATAATTTTAAATTTTAGAAAAAACCACTTCTTTCCTTATTCTCCCGAGTTTTTTTTATTTTTATAATCATCAAAAATATATTAAAAATGCTATAAAATCAATAGTTGAAGCAATATACAGGGACAAGACCAAACAAAAAAAGAAGTAAAGGGAATAAACTTAGAAAAACAGAGGAAGAGAAGAAAAAAAAAAAGACATCCTTCAATGTAAGAAAAAAAGACATAATAGATAAGCAACGAACTCAAGATACTTTAAATTAGGTAAATACGCATTGCCATATTAACATATGACCTCTCTACATACTCAATTTTCTTTTGAAATTCTTAATATAGGCTTTCATGTAAACAACCTTTAAGATCAGATTTCAAAAGCATATCTAGATAAGAACAAGACAAGAAATCAAATATGCAAAAGACGGAAAATATCATCCTAGCACAAGTATCTTTTCCAATGTTTATGTCAATTAAAAAGCTTTTGTAAAAGTTATTGTAAAAATATGAACAAATGGAACCACAACAAAATCTTTTTAACTGTTTTGGCCATTAAAGGCATGAAAATCAGAGTATCGTTTGAATATTGCATGAATAAAGCAAAAGCTATATCTGAAAAGGATACATTTGAAAAGATTAGTCATAGCTGCTCCATGAAACAAAACAAATAACAGCTATGCTACAATAAGAAAAAGGAACGGCGAAGAGGGTCTTCATGGCGACTGGCCCATCAAGCCTTCTTTTCCTTTTTCTTTTTTAATATTATCGTGGGTTACGTTCTGGATATTTGCTGGATATACGATGATAAAGCTATGGAATTAGTTGCTGTATAACCCCAGAATGCAGTCCTTTATTTGATTATTAAAGAAATGAAATTTTCATGCAAAAAAGGGATAAAATGTGTACAGAGTAAATTATAAATTAGTTTTTTTAGTTTTGTAAAAATGAATTGAATAGTTCATTTAATTTTAAAACTGATTAATTATTAACTAATCCCTTTACTAGTACTGTTGATCATGCTTAATTTAGTTTTTTATTTCAAGAAATATTTTCTTTCTTTGTCAATCTTTCCATTCTATCTATTTTTTTCTTCTTTTTTATATTTATTAAAACGAAATAAGCAAAATAAATTAAAAAGGAACAATATGAAATAAACATAACAGGATCATGCTATAAATAATTTTAAGAGCATAGCGACTAATTAATTTATTTTGAAACTAGAGGGGTTGATTTAACTTATTTTAAAAAAATTATACGGACTCATTTATTATTCACTCTTATATAGCTTATCACTAGTCCTGTCAGTCATGTTAAGTTATAGGTAGGGGTATAAATTATTTTTTAATATAAAAGATTAAGGATTTAGCATTGTAAATGTGTTTTTTGTTATCATAATTGTTTTTAATTGAGAAATATATTTCTATTTCCCAAGATGGGTATTTTTGATGCCAGAATATAGTTATTTTAGTACATTTTCTCTTCTCCATATTTTCTTAGATTTTCTCTCGCATCTCCCAAAATGAAAATGAGATTTGTTTTTTTATTAAATTTATTTTTTATTCTTTTAATTTTTGTAATTATATATAATCTAAGATTCTATTTTACAAATTCAATCTTTAATTTATCATCAGAATATTCCTTGACACTTCATATATACAAGAGCTTGCAAAGTGAAAAGGAATCTCAACACATAAAACCATCCTAATATAACTTGAAAGGATAAAATTGCAAAGAAATAAAATTTATTGACTGAAATAAAAAATTAAAAGTATTAGAAATAAATAGTGCAATCAATAGTAAATTGATTCTTGATCAACTGTGAATTGCTCCGTGTATTTCCTCCAATATTTTTAATTTATAATATAATTATAATTATAATTTAATTATAATATAATATAATATAGTTATAGTTATAGTTATGATATGATTATGAATAAAAACGGAGCATTAGTCTAGCCTAGCGCTTAAAATTTTACATTTATAACCTGAATTGTGGCTCGACTTTGGGGCCTTCCTGGCGCCATTAATATGGTCTGTCCTGGGGCTACTTTTCTTATGGCCTTGGGCCTTTCGTGGCCTGCCTTGCTTCACTTGAGAAAAAAAAGGTCTTTCCTTCTTAACATTTTAATCTCTTCTTTTATTCCAAGCCAGAAATTTCATCAAAAATCTATTGCTCCTTGCACACGACAAAATGCATCACTTCCTCTCTTTCAATTCTTACTCTCCCAAGTATACGTGAGATTTATCATGTTAGTTGCTTCAAGCTTGTTTTTTTAAGAAAAGTTTTGAATTCGAGCCTCGTAAATGAAATATATTATTGCTAGAAGAATTTTATTTTTAGTGAGCCAACCCGACTTGACCAGATTAATCAAGTTCAGTAGGTTCCATATATATATATATAAAGTGAGATTTAGATGCAACTTTTTTTTCATCTCTTCAACTGGCTCTACCAATTAAGCATCACTTTAGATGCTTAAACATGCTCTAGCTAGAGTCTAGATCGGCAGATCACCAGGTTGACCATAAGGGTTTTTCAGAACTGCTGGCATGGCTACTATAGCACCCACACTTTCGAAAACAATGTTATATGGCTCCGTCAACACATTGCTACCAATGGATAACCAAGGGTAGAAAAAGCTGGAGGAAAAGAACCAAGCAAGCACATGGGGTCTGTTGCCATTGCCAGGAACTGCAATTTGCACTTTGGATTTGGACCCTCGTGATCAGGCAAAATAATGACTCCTGAAAATATGCATCTTGATTGCCTTTGTTCCTTCATTTTTTGCCCTTTCTAGGGCCGACTACATCATCAATACATGCTTTTCCCTTTAGCTTTCACTTTACCAGGTCAGAGAATGATCTTTTGTCACCTCGTTTTTTACTCACTTAGCAGCAAAAAAAACTAAAGTTGTTTATCTTCAAGAATGTTAATTTGGTTCTGCATGAATTTCTTCTCTCTCATGTTAGCCACTTTAGATCAATGATGGCGTGAAAAAACATGCAAGAGGAGTTCTGTTATGGAGAAAACTAAAATAAAATGAAATGAAATTTTATATGCACTAAAAGCATGTTTAAGTATAGTTTTTAAATTTGATATGGTTGATAAATTAACTCGGGATTTTATCGGCTTGAAATCCAACTCGGATTAGATTTAAAAAAATAATTATAAAAATTAACTCTGTCAATACCAAACAATTTAGTGAACCAACTCGCAATCCAGTTTGTTTTTTCTTAAAATAAACTTTAAACAAAGTCATTCAAACTTTTTTTAAAAAAAAATAAAACCTTAAAATAACATAGTTTTAGGGCTTGCTTATTTATTAAGTGATACGAGATCTAAACTAAATCATGAACCTAACTAAGTAACTTTACTTGAAAATGTTAATGTTAATGATGAACATCAACCTCCACCTTCTGGGAAGATAGAACATATCCCAATCTTCTTCATGACTAATGGAGAAAGAGCAGATTAACAAATGCAAAATTGATGCAAAAAGCATTTAGGTAAGGCTGACATAACTCAAAACGAGTGCCGACAAGCAAAGAAAGATCATTACATGGGTCCATTGCCTTAATTAGTTGTCTCCAAGTATCGTATTATCTTAATCCCAGAGAAGAGAAGTGTAATTATCCTATTTCATTCAAACTCGATAAAAGTAAACATGGCATTGGAAATAGAAGTCTTAAAGATTATTTTTTTCTTGTTTGATAATGATCATAACTAGGAAGGCACTGTGAGATCAAGACAAATACTTGAATTCGGAAGCTACAGTCAACTGATAATCCTATAGCATAATACTTCTTTGGTTTTTGTATCATAGACCAATTTGTCTTGAAAATATATATATTTTTATCAATTCTGTCCCTCGAATTTCAAATTTCTCTATTAAACCTTTCATTCCATCCAAATTGTAAATTTTCTTAAGAAATGATAGTGTTTTCTGATAAAAGAATACAATTGAGAAATCAAAATTGTAAACAAAATCTATGCAAACACTTGTTTAAGAGCAAGATATAACATAATAGTTGAGGGGTGTATTAGAAATTTTAAAACTCGGATCAACCAACCCGGAATCTACACCGATTTAAGTTAAAAAATTAAAGAAAAAATTTAACTCGATATAATCCTGAACTTGGGTAAAACCATGTTAAATTTGGTGAAAAACTCAATGTTTTTTTCTAATTTTTTTTATTTAATAATTTTTTTTTTGAGTTAATTATCGAAACTTCAAATCAATCTAAAATAACTATACCAACAAGAACTCGTAGAAAGAGAAGAATAAGGTAAGAAAAAATATTGTCTTCGTTAATATCAATAAAAACATAGTATGTCCAAAAGATAAATATTTAATTACATGGAAGGAGAGAAAGAAAGCCATAAAGAATTTACAAAGAAAATTCTTGGCATGATTCTTTTGGCACTATTATTGGAGCTTCTTCCCTATCCCCACACAATCTCTACTTGATCCATTCCCAAAATCCAAAACAAATTTCATCATAGCAAAAATATAATTAAACATAAGAATAGCAGCTTCAAGATTTCCATGTCTTCTCCTCCATAATAATCAAGAGCCTCAAATTAAACACCTTCAAGATGTGACATGATCATGGTGGTAATATCGGCAGCAGCAAGAATGTAAGCAAAATCTTCTGTTGTTGTTTCACTATAGTGCGTTAATTAATCAGAGCAAGGTTTGGTTTTCAAGCGATAGAGGAGCTTCTTCTTCTTCTTGGAAGTGGTATTGTCAATGGTGAGAACAACTTTACCAGGTTCACCAACTTTAAAACTGTTGCTAACCACTGGTTCTTCAGTTGTAGCAACCTTTCTAGCCTTTTGGATGATCACTGTGTAGCTATCATCAGCACTTGGTACGAATTCGGCGCCATAGCTCACATCCCATCCCACAACTCTCATTTCCCAAGTCAGAAGGCATGTCTGCAGATCAATTAGATTAACGTTAATCAAGGGAAAAAAGTAAAACAATGTCATAATGACAATACTAAATTTAACCCTTGATTGTATCACTGCATAGTTCAGAGTTCCCAAGGAAAGATTCCCTTGTCAAGGAAACACCATTCTAGGTGCTCCTAGTTAGACAAAGTCACATGTTTCTTTCCAAAGAAAAAAGAAACTGCCTTTGTTTTAAACATAGTAGTTAAATCCAAACAGGGATCGATAAAATCCAGAGTTATATATTAGCGGATTAACTGGTTTAACTTAGATTAATCTAAAAAAGTTATTTTAAACAAAAATTACATCAACTTAGATTTTTTTCCCCTTTATCTTTTATAAAACCTCAAACATGTCTGGGTCACAGGTCAATCGGTTCGATCCAATTCACGGTCCAGGTTTATTAAGCAAGATTTGTAAGTACTCCTTAGCAGTCAAAAGAGAAAGGGTACCTCAGTAACTGGGAATTCTACAGTGTGCTTTGCTGATGCCTTCACTGTAATCTCAGTAACAGCATCAGCTGTGCAAAATTCACCATCTTTGCTTAGTCCTCCATACTTCACTGGTATTTGCTCAGCAGTTATGTACCTGATTGATGGTAGAAAGAAATTTTAACTCACAGCCCAATAGTACAAAAACGCATGTCAGAAAGCTAAGACATTTTCTATAGCAAATTGAAATCTTTTGGGAAAAACCTGGTGAGGGTTTCTGCAGATTTGGAAGGACCAGCAAAGACAAACTTGCTTCTGGTTCTCTGAGTTAAAAATGGACTTATCATTCTATTGACTGTGAGGTACCACCAGGGCACATTGATGAAGATCTGCAGAGCAAACACCAAAGAATCAAACAATTTTAAGTTGTTTGTTTTCAAACAAAGAGGAAAGGAATCAAGAGATGAAACAAACAAATATACCTGTTTGGCCACAAATTCTGGATAGTTGTCTTGAAGCAATTGAAGTGCCTGTCTAGTAGCTTGTCTAAGCTCTCTCTTAGCTGGTCCAGGAGAATTTTTCAAGTCATTAACCTGAACAATGGTAGAGACTCCACCAGGACTGAAATCCAATTTCCTAATACTCCTTTCCAGGAATTGAATTCTCCACCTCAAGAATCTCTGCCTCTTCTCTTCATCAGAAAATGAATTCTTGTAAAGCTCCTTGTTTTGGAACTCCCCGTAGACATTGTAGCAAACTGGGTGTCCCTCTTTGTCAAGACCATGCATAAATACCACCTTCCCCAAATCATCACAGCCCAAATCTTGTTCAAGCAATTCATCAATGCCGAGCTCCTTTCTCCAGCGAATTGTGTTCTTGAGCATGGTGAAGGCATCTTTCACCTTGAAATCCCTGGCTCTGAGAAATTTCAATAGAATCACATCACTTCTGTCATCAGCAAGAAGCGTTATGCCCCAGATTGATACTTCCTCTGGTGTCACTTCCACCACAGTCTCAGACTTAACTTCTTTGGCTCCCTCATCTAATGCTGAGGCAGCCTTTGTCTCTCCCTCAGGCTCTTTTGTAGCCTGAGCTGAAGTCCCCTCTTGTGAAGCCACTGAAGAGGAGACAGCTACAATGGTCTCTTCAATGGCTTCTACAGTCTTGGCACCATCATCATCCACAGTACTAACTGCAGTAGTATCACTAGCAGGAACGGGAGCCACCTTTTCTTGATCATCAAGAACCTCACTTTCCACCACTTCTTTCTTCTCTTCTTTCTCTGCTACAACTTGAGGCTCCACGTTTTCCTTCTCCTCTATTACTGCCGGTGTTTCCTCTTCTTGGGCTGGTTTTTTCTCCTCCTCCGAGGCCACCACCACATCTTTCTTCTTCTCTTCTTTAGCTGGTGCTGGTGTTGTTGTTAAAGCACTAAATTCATGCTTGTTAAGTGCTTCCTGAACAAGTTTCTTAAATTCTTGAAGTGCTTTCTTCTCAGACTCAAGAAGATCAGCAACTTTAGTACTTTCTTCCTTAAAAGAAACCAACTGAGGCATCTTCTCATCATCACCTCCACTAGCTTTCAAATCCTCAGTCTCCACAACAGCCTCCTCAACCTGCTTTGGCTTCATTGGCACCTCCTCAGTCTCAGGCACGGGCAATGGTAGCTCTTTCCCCACCACTGGCATTGTTGGTGGCACTGGTGTTGTTTTCTCAGCTTGTGGAACATCAGTTACCACCACCACTTGTTCTTGACTCACGTTTTGTGCCACCTCTGCCATTCTTGAAGACAAAACAAGAAATGCTAGAGATGGAAAAAGAGAGGGAGAGGGCTATGTTTGTTGAATTCTTGCAATGCAAGTGTTTTGAGGGTATGGTGAGGGTTTAAGGGAGGGGGAGGGGGGGAGTTATAAAGAGTGGAGTCGTGGGGGGTGGTGGTTGGGCTAGAGGGCCAAGCTGTCAAGCTGAAAACAAAGCCAGCATGAAGTCTATGATTCTCTCTGTGTGTGTGGGGAACCATAACTATCCATTTGCTGTTAATTTTCTTGAATGTTGGACACAATCTTTGCCCTATTTTGTAACGGTTCTTTATAGGGAAAACAACATTTTTGTCCCTATACATTGACCAATGCTTCATCTATATCCCTATAGTTCAAGATTTATAGATTTGTTTTCCTAAAAACTTTGATTTGATTTTATTTCTTTTTTTTTTTTCATTTTTACTATATGTTTGAAAACGTTATAAATTCAAAAAACCTCTCCCATAAAATCAGATAAAGAACAAAAATCCATCTAGATTTCGGTCCAATCTCATAGATTCAATATTTTCACTCATTCTATGATGAATTTGTGTATCTATAGCTTAATTTGAGCAAAACTTCTAATAGCCATTGTCAATATAAAATGTGATAGGATCCCTCTATATGGATGTGAAAAGTACCTCGGATATCTGATTAGCCTAATTTTATTAGCTGCTTCGTGTTTAGGGATGAAATTAAAAAATCTTAAAAAGTATAAGGATAACATTTGAATCTTTGAAACAGTACTAATAGCAATGGAACATTGATAAATCTAGAGGGGCAAAAGTGTAGTTTACCGTTCCCAGTGCTAGAAATCATCGCCGGATGTGCAGGCATTTTCTTCTTTTTAGGCGTTGTGGTGTGTCTGTGTGTATCTTTGGGGTGTTAATGGGCCCTACAACAGCCTGCAAAGAAAGAAGAAATGATGATGAAAATGAGACCGTTTGATGTGCTGGACACACCGAAGATCCTCGTGTCATCCAGTTGGATAATCTCAGCCGTTGAAAAAGAGGTGGGACCAGGGTGCTTGGTATTCCTCGTTGCCTTAGGCCAGCCCAAGGCGACTGTGGTGCCAACCCTCCAAGAACTTGGTGTTTTTGAAAATAATTAATTGTGGCAATCAATGATAATACATGGATTTAATGAATGCTAATTATGTGAAACGGTCGAAGTCATTGATATATTGTAACCATTCTAAATAAGGTTTTGTTCTCATTTTTAAAATAAGAGGATATAAACAATTCATGGCTAGATAATTAGCGATTTTCTTTTTAAATAGCGCAATCAGCCAATTTTTTTATATATAAAATAACATAATTAGAGAAATAGTAATTCTTTTTTTTGTTGGTTGCATTACTCAAGAGTCACACAACAAATAATTTTTTTTTTGTTGCACAATCTTTGAAATTTTCTTAGATAAGAATTTTGGCACAAATAAGTCCTAAATTAAGCTAAAAATCTAAAATTAAACAGGAAAGAATAAAAATGACATAAACAACAACTTCTAAGTTTAATTTGAAAGTCTTCCCAACCTTGGTTCGTTATAACAGTTAACTTAGACTATGTCTAAAAGTACAGTTCATCTCGTATTTTCAAAACATTTGAATTTTATTTTTGCTTAAAATTAAAAAAAAATTAGTGTTTTTAGATTGTTTCGATATGCTGATACCAACAATAATTTTTTAAAAATAAAATAACATCATCTTAATATATTTCTAAATAAAAAATATTCTAACCCGTAACTGTTACCACAATTTCAAACAAGCTCTTAATATAGAACCAACTTGGAGAATCTACTAAAGAAATTTGAATCTGATTCAATAATCAGATTAAAAATTATGTTTATTTTAGTTAATTAGATAGTTTATCACAGATATTTTATCACGATAATATTTCTTTTTAGATTAAGACTCATCATTTAATTCAAAAATATACATGCTAGGTTTTCCAAACAATCCAGCAACATTAGATTTGTATCCCATTGATTAGTACTTCTTGCATGAAAATCTCAAGGGAATGGTTGCGCTCCTCCAAGCAGCGCAACCATTGAATTATACTCTTCTTGGTAGCATGTCTTGGTTGCACTATTGAGAGTTATGCAACACAGAGTGGCTGTAATATAATGGTATATTATTCGGATTGTAGTTCTAGCCCTCGTTTTTATTTGTGTTTTCCAGGCTAGCTAGCTCAATTAATAATGTTGTGCCAATTCTAATAGATTATTTTTTAATATTTCTTGAATATTATAAATTATGACCATCAATGCTAATACGTTTATGCAATGAAAGTTAATTACATGGATTAGAAGAAATTATTTGGTATTAGTGATTTAAAATTAGGTTTCGTTCACATTTCTTAATTAAATAAAGAGTATACAAACTATTTATTCAATATTTTGGCTATTTTCCTAGGAGGACTTAAACGACCTGTAGTTCATACATGTTGTTTTCATACTTTTTTTTTTCATTCTGTTTTTTACTCTTCAATTATAATAAAAAAAATATTCTTGGATTAAATTTCATGTATTAAAATTAAATATTTTTAATATTTTTTTTTATCATAACTTCCCATGATCAGAGATGAACCCTAGATCACATCATAACAATGGAGAGAACACTAACTTAATAACCAAACTAATACTCCAACAATAGTTTTTTGTCTTTTATGTGTTTCGGTTGCTGTTGGCTTCGGTTGTATAATAAATATTAAAAAATAAATAAAAATATTACAGGTTTATCATTTAACACGTATTATATTTTTTATCTAATAAAACTAGAATAATCATATTAGCATATATGTACCTAAATCTTAGCTTCATCCCATAGTCAGCCAAATTCCTTTCCCTAAAAACTTGTTAATTTATTTCAATTTAATTTTTTATATTATGAGCATCTAAAAATGAGTGGCAAAGAGCTAAATTATAGAAAAGAACACGAAATCCTGAAGTTGCTAATTGATTATATATTTATATATGAATTGAAAAATATAATTGATAAAATTCAATCTAAAAATATCTTCTTTTTTAATTTTATATTTTTTAAGTAGCGTGGTTGTCTTGGTTAACTTGTATATATCTTGATTATTTATAGTTTAATAATTATCGTACCTTCGTTCATCTATTTCAACATAAGGCATGCTATAAGTATAAAGAAAGTTCAGTGGAGCTGATTTGGAAAATGATCGATAATATATGAAAATCATATGACAAGCAAAAGGAGAAAAAAATGATTAAAAATGTAAAGTGTAATTTCATTTATTTTCTTCCCCGAGTCAAGACTTGTCTTGGGATTTACTGGTTGCTGAGATGGGTCCAGTCGAGACCAATTTGTTGGGTCTTTAAGTGATTCGTTTGTGCCAAGCATATTGTCAATAGTTCGGCTCTACATTTCACACCAGATTTGTTATTGGGTTAGGTCAATTAGTCTAAACTCTTGTTTGAGTCTCGAACCCATATGAATTGGGCAAAGAAAACCTCTTTACCCAATTTTAATTTATAATTCTTATATTGGATGTACACTAGAAGTTGTCTCAAGTTTGACATGATGAGCTGCTAGGCC
>Ga0307508_10005424_pt1 | contig 12124 bp, 10 predicted proteins | sample 9_EM_MG_FD_203089 | JGI IMG/M metagenome (GOLD analysis project Ga0307508, IMG submission 203089) | Populus trichocarpa ectomycorrhiza microbial communities from riparian zone in the Pacific Northwest, United States - 9_EM | ecosystem: Host-associated > Plants > Roots > Unclassified | place... | reverse complement strand
AACCGAACCGAACCGAACCGAAACCGACAAAAAACCAGAAAAAAACCGAGCCAAACCGGAAAAACCGAGCCAAAACTGAGCCAAACCGAAAAAACCGAGCCAAAACCAGAAAAACCGAGCCAAACCGGTTTGAACCGGTTTTTGCCCTAAAAAACCGAACCGAACCGAAAATGATCACCCCTAGTAATAGTGAATTGATGATTTTTCCCTTCAACAAATCAGTCAAGAAGACTAATCTCAAGAATTAAAATGATCTTTTTCATGTGATTCATTTGTCATTTTTTTTCAAAAGAGGTACAAAGGTCTTTGCAAAATTTTTTAGAACAATGAAATATCTTTATTGCCCTTATAAATAAAAATAAGATAATTGGTTGTTACGAGAGTTTTTGAAAATTCACATTTTTTTCCCACAATGAATTTATTAAATTACTCTTGAATTCAAAATTAATTAAAATTTATTTTGGGATCATCATCTGATTTTTTCATTATAATCAGATTTGTAAAGAGGTAAATTGATCTTTTATTATAATTAAAAAATATTAAAAATTCAAACTTGTCAAACATGTGCCTCACATGCGGAAACACATGAAAGGAGCCACGAAGCTTTGGCGGCAGCCGGCATGTGAAGAGTTATCCGATGCTGAAAAAATTTCTTCCTCCTTCTTAGTCGATTACTCAAGGCGTCCTTTTCCTTCATAGGTAGCGTGTGTTGGGTTTTGCTAGATGGATTGTCGTTAGAGCTATTTTCTCTTTTCTCTCTCTTCCCTCAAAATTCATGTTTGACTTTTAAAATTTCAAGGTACCCCCCTTAGTTAAGTATATTTGAGTATTAATTCTTATTTTTTTGATTTTTTGATTTTTATCATTGGCCCTTTTGTTAGTTATTTTTTTTCAATTATATCCTTCAATCTATTTTTTTTAAAGTTCGGTCATGATTCTTTTTTTTCCTTCAACTTTTTTTCTCTCTTTTGTAAACTTTCAATTATTTTCAATTTTATTCTTTAATCAAAAATTTTAATTTGTTATTTTTTTAATTTGTTTCTCATTTTAAGATTTCTTCTTTAATTCTTCTGTGAAATTAATTTTTCTTTTCAATTTAGCTGTTCAATTCAAAATTATCCATGCTCTAATTTGTTTTTTTTTTCAAATTTGATCCTCGTTCATTTGATTACTATTTTTTCATTTGAATTTTTCATTGATTTTTTTTTAATTTCATTAGTTGACATTTGATTTATTGAAATTTGAGCTTCATGATTTTCCGGTTATAAGTTTTATAAGCTAACACGAGTTCAATTCATTTTTTTTCTAGACTTATTTTCTTTTTCGATCTCATTACTTAATAGTAACTCTTTTTTTTTTAAAAAAAAAATAGGCTTCATGGTTTTCTTCTTTTTTACTTTTATAGGATTATCCTGATCTCATGGTCTGGTCTGTGGGTTTGACGGTTTAACCTAGCTTGAATCATTGTTTTGGGTTTTAATTATTTTTTTCTTTGGATCTTTTTGTGTGATTTTTTAAATTTTATTCTTTAATATTTAATTTGTTGAGAATTGATTTTCGTGATTTGTTTATGTTTGATGCTTCCGATCAAGTGGATCGGGACATGAGTTTTATATGCTAACAAGGGTTGATATTATTTTTTTGTTTGACTTTTTTTTTCATCTCATAATTTGATATTGTTTTTTAATTGAGTTTCATGATTTTCTTCCCTTTTGTTTATGTCTAGTTATCTTGATTTGTTTGTCTTTTTTTAATTTTATCATAATTGAAATTTAAAAATTAAACTTTGAGATATTTTTAAATTTTTTATTTTTGATTAAATAACTCGGGGTCAATGATTAAATGCGTAACACAAGTTAATATCTTTTTTTTTTTCCGGTGCATTTATTAAGGTTGTGTTTGTTTCCGGAAAACCATTTTTCAAACTTTCCTGTGTTTGTTTGCCATTAGAAAAGTTGGTCAACGGAAAACACTTTCCAGTCAAAGGAAAATTTGGCTTGGTTTCCGAGAAAGTGTTTTCCTTTTATTTTGGGCGGAAAACACTTTCCGGAAGTTGTGAAAAATTTAGAAATGTCATATTATTTGCTGATTATATCAAATTTAGTCCTCAAACTTTTGATTGCTATATATATTTTGTTTTGAATATTTGTTTTTCAATTTCATCCCTTAAAATTTAATTTTTATATTAATTTTGGTTCTTATTTTTATAATTTTTATTTGCTTTTTCCTTATTATTTTTTAATTGAAATTTTTTATCTATCAAATCTGGTCCTCATTCTTTTGATTGTTACTTATTTTATTTGAAATAATTTATGAAATGTTAATTATTATTATTTTAATTTTATTCATCTTTCAATTTTTTTATTTTTTAGATTTGATCTTTATTATTTTGATTATTATTTATTTTATTTGAGATAATTTATGAAATTATATATTTTTTTAATTTTATTCTCATTCAACTTTTTAATTTATAAGATTTGTTTCTCATTATTTTAATAAACTTGAAAAAAATAAAACATTAATAAGTTATTTTCCAGCTCATTTTCCATGATATAACCAAATACTGGAAAGTGTTTTCCAATTTATTTTCTATTACATTATCAGACATCAGAAAATAATTCACTTTTTTGAAATTTATTTTTCAAAAACAAAAATACTTTTTAATAAACAAACGAGATTTAAACTTTTTTTTTTTCAAAACCATGGCAGAGTTCGGGTCAAAACTAGTTAATAAATTCGAAGAAAGCCCCCGAGGTACGACTGCATTTATAAAAATAAACGAAGCACATACAGAAGTGAAAAAAGAGTAAAAACAGGACAAATAAAGAAATCAGTCCTTCCCCCCTCCCTTCATCCCATTTCTACGATCAATCTCTACTATTCCTCTCAAACTGCCACCACTACTGCCTCTCTCTCTTCGTCTACAAGCAACTTCACTTCCAAAACCAGTAGCACTTGAAAATCAAATCATTGAACTTATGAAACCCTAAAATTCGTCAACATGAGTATCGAGCCTTTCAATAGGTAACCAACTCGTTGATTCAATAAAACTTAATCAGTACATAACTAGACTTAATTACTAACCGTATAAAATTTAATTAGTACATAACTCGACTTAATTACTAACTGTTTTCCTTTCCAATTTCAATTTTGTTTGTCAAAAAAACAAAACAAAACAGGCTTGTGAAGCTTGCGGCTCGAGCATTTTATGATGATATAACAACAAAAGGAGACAATCAACCCAAAACGGGACGGAGTGATAATAGGGGCATCGCTGTAGTAGTGCTTGACGCTCTCACTAGGTGCAGCTTCTCTCGCTTTCTCTTGTAATTGATTTTGAGCGTACTTGTTTTCATTTTACTAATCAGTTTAACTTTTAGAAGTAGAAGTAACTTTTTTTTTCCTTAAATTTTTGTGAACTTTTTTTTTGTAATTAATTAATATGTGATTTATAAGGTCATGTGTGTAGATAATAGTTTGGGGATTGACTTAAGGTTTTAGTGTATTTTAATATGGTTAGTTGTGATTGTGATATATATTGGATCACAGACGACAATGGGTAAGGGAAGAAGATTTGGCCAAGGAGTTGAAATTACACTCGAAGCAACTTCGTCGGACTCTGCGGTTTTTCGAGGAAGAAAAACTCGTGACCCGGGATCATAGGAAAGAGGTTGATGTTTTACTTTGTTTGCATCAATTTAGTCTGGTTGATAGACTGCAGGATAAAAAAAGTCATTAATTGTTGGAAATCTGGAATTAAAGTTTGTATTTTGATGTGCCACTGAAGCATTTTATTTCTCTTTCTTTTTTCTCGCCACAGAATCCATTCCCGAACCATGTTTATTGAAGTAATATTTGCTAATAAGGAAGTACAACTTTGCTCTTTTCTTGTTTTTTCTTATTTAATTGTTTTAGATTTCAGCCTTATTTTCCTTTTGTGGTCATTATCCTCATGTACAGTGCTTGAGCTAAGGAAAAAGAAGAGAAGAGAGGATTTTTAGGGCCTAGGGATACATTTGTTATCTCTCGCATGAGAGGCTTTTTTTGTGTTTTGAGTTTCCAATTGTTGAACTTCCTAGTTTCCTCTTCCAATAATCTAGCCCTGTCCTCACAGTCCAAGTTTTTTTGCCATTTATTAACAATGAACAATCTTGGTGGAAATTTGTGCTTCTTATTCACAATCTTAGATGCCATCATTTGATTCATTAAGGATATCTTTCCTCCTGCGTTATTGTTAGTCTTTTGGTTTGTCACAGACGGCTAAGGCTGCGAAGATGCATAATGCTGCAGTAGCTAACACTACTGATGGGCATAGAACCAAGGAGGGAGATGACAAGATCAAGATGCACACTCACTCTTATTGCTGTCTAGATTATGCACAGGTTCTCTCCCTCTCTCTCTTTCTGTGCGTGCATGCACACTCAATATAGGAACCTTCATTTGATCAGCTTTTTCACTGTATTATTTTACCAAATGTTGAGCTGACTTCTTTACAAATTTTGGATTCCAGATATATGATGTTGTTAGGTACAGACTGCACCGCATGAGGAAAAAGCTGAAGGACGAGTTGGAAGACAAGAACACTGTTCAAGAGTACACATGCCCCAACTGTGGAAGAAGGTATTTATTGGTGTTTTTTTTTTGTTCTCATTTCTGTCTGTTTTATTTTGAGAGAGGATTTGTCTCTATCTGTACATATGAGGGTATTTGTTTTTTGTTTGATGTCATATAACCAGATACAATGCTTTGGATGCTCTGCGCTTGATGTCTCTAGTTGACGAGTACTTCCACTGTGAGAATTGTGATGGGGAGCTTGTAGCTGAGAGTGACAAGTTAGCTGCCCAAGAAGGTGGAGATGGAGATGACAATGCTAGGAGGCGGAGGCGTGAAAAATTAAAAGACATGCTTCAGAAAATGGAGGTAGCTATTCATTTCTATTATCTTGTTTGTTCAGGATGCTAGCAATCTTTTCCTTTTTAAATGCTACTTATTATTAATGAAAGCTTGTTATAGAGTTATAGAAGAGGTTCTTGGCAGAAGGTTTGTCATTGAATAACAAAAATATATCCTTTATTACTCTTTGGTATGGTTGGAGTTATTTTATTAGCTATGCCATATCTTTGTTTCTGTATTAGTGATGCAGGTTCTATGCTGTGAAGCTGAGCAAGTGGCCATATCTTTGTTCCTTTATTACTCTTTTTTGGTTTATGATTTTCTTTTTTACTCCTGGATTTCTCCATGAACAGAGAGCATATGGAGATCCAAATCCTTTATTTTACTCATAACTAAAAGAATTTCACAATGTCATAACAATGAGGATTTGACTTTTGATGTTTTTCCTAGGCATTATGAATGTTTTCGAATCATAAAATCTGGGCATTTTTGAAACCTAACTCTTCTTTTTCAGACTTACCATCCCCTTTTCCTTTTGGTTTTCTTTTCTCAAGGTAGTTTTCTCTTGTATATTCCTTTTGTGTTACATTTAGATAAGCAAAATTGGTGTTTAATGTTCGGTACATTCACAGTACCTCATCTTGGTTGATTAACTGGGTTGCATCTTGATAACATGTTTGATGTGCTTATTGCATGCAATAAAAAAAAACAAAATACAAGGATGGACTTCTACTACATTCTTAATCATGCTTATGACAGGATGTGGTGTCATTGTTGTGAGAAAAACTAGTTGACTATTCTGTTCTCATATGCACATAAGAAAATGCAGGTAGATTCTAAATCTGGAATTGTGCACAGCTTCTGAAATCGTTGATTTGCATATTTCAAGAATGTTTTGTTGGATGCTACATCATTCCAACTCTTAATGTCATGTGATATGTGAACTCTTGCTCTCTTTACTGCTTCTGTATAATTTATAGGTTTATTTTCTCAATGACTGGACAAATTGAAATGGCTAGGTACAACTTAAGCCATTAATGGCTCAACTTAGCAGGGTGAAAGATTTACCTGTCCCTGAATTTGGGAGTCTTCAAGAATGGCAAATTCATGCAAGTGCTGCTGGCCGTGCTGCAAATGGTGATTCTAGTTACAATGATCCCTCCAGATCTTCTCAAGGGTATGGTGGAACACCAATGCCATTTCTGGGAGAGACAAAGGTAACACTTTTCTCGGTCCATCCTACAATCGCTCTTTCTGCTTGAAGTTTGAGTGCAGAAAATATCTGCTGTTACTCATGCAGTGTTTTTTATAAACTATAAGGACTTTTTATATGGTTTCCTACACTAAAATTTATGTAGAAGTTATTTTCATAGAGATGATACTTCTACCAGGGAGCTTTAACGCCTCTGGTGTACCCAAGCAGCACTACACCTTTCAGAGATCGTAAATTATTGCCATCCCTAATTTTCTAGGGTTAGCTTTTTGCATGAAGTTAATGGACAAAAATGGTTTAGCATAAGCTAAGGTATTGCTGCACTTTGGATTTAACATTGTGCCTTTTAGTAAGCCATCAATTTTAATTTAATGCACCAAATAGATGAAATTTAGGCTAGAAGGTGAATGGGGTGTTAGGTAATAAGCATTTTGAATCAAACCAATTCACTGCCTTCTAGGCCATGAAGGAGTTGGGTGCTTCCCTCATCTGTTAAGCCATAGCTTTACATGTGAAAACTCCATATGATCTAAGCTAGGTTAGTTCAAGCCTTGGTGGTGGTAGCATGACAAGTTTTAAGGCTATAAATTAGGGTCATATTTCAAAGAGTTGATCAAAATCATAACTCTCTCAAGCACTCTGTCTATCATTCACTGATCTCTTGAATGTGGATGGTACCTTGCCAACCACGCAGACCTTACTGTTTCTCTCAGTCTCTCTTTCAAGAAAGGGATCAGTGTTTTTTCTCTTCTAGCGAGTCATAACTTCACTTGTCAAACCTTCAGTCCATCAACGGTAGGTTAGTTCAAGCTTTGGCTCTAGTGTGAGAATGGAAGAATCATTTGCTCCAACTTGTAGACTTTACTGAAAGTTCTTAAGGCAACTAACGTAATCTTGCATGCTAAATTTATTTGATAAAGTGTTTTGGCTTATCATCCTCACCTGGATGTTACCTAACAAACCAGATTAGGTGTTTTGACCTATTGTTTTGGGTGTTCACGACAATAATTCAGTGTGAATTTTTAGTAGTATTTTTGGGTTTGTTGATCTTTATTTAATGAGTTTAGGTGGTGTTTGAGCAAAAAAGATATGTGCCATGTACAATAATGTATGGTATTGTGTTGATATAATCCATGAGAGGCGTGTAATGTACAAACTCCCTTCACTTTGCCACCACTTAAACCTTCATACATATGGGAAACGAGTTGAAGCTTTTGAAAGTGGTATGGATATGATGAAATCACTCCTTTGAACTATCTGGCTTGTGATGTGATTATTTAAGGCAATCTAGAAGTTTGATATCAAATGTGATAGTTGAAATGGCATGTATAATATCTAAATGGTAACTTTCCCAATTGAAAAGTTGTTAGTGCTTTTTTTCGGTGAAGTTCATCCATACTTGGCTATGATCGGTCATGAAAACATCAGTTACAGGTGTTATTTTGACTAGCACATTTGACATGCAGCACCGAGTTGAATTTAATGCATCAAAGAGATGCCAATTGAGACATGACCAGGTTTGAGAAAGGCATACTGCAGACAGGCTGGTTTACTTTATAAATTTGGCGAGATAAAATGGAACCATTTTTGTCAATAGTGCCCATTTTGTTCAGTTATATCATGGGCTTGTTGTTGACAAAGTTGATAGCATCAGTGATGATGCTCTATTTGAATGATGCCTTCTTAGTACAGGGATGCTGAATGTGTTATAAACTGCTGTCCCATCAATGTGGCTGGTTAAAGTGATATTTTGAGTTGACTGATTAATTAATTCCACCAAATAGATATATTTAGGTCTAAATAACTCTTTCAGAGCATTTCATACTCTCTTTTTACAGTGGGAAATCAATGCTGATGATACTAGGAAACATTGAGGGCAAGGGCAAACTGTCTCCCTCGCTAACTGTAGAGAGATCTATTACATGTTTCTCTTTCATAAATAATTGGTTGTATTGACATTAATGATCCATTTCAAATGGTCAGTAAAAGGATCATGGAACCAATGTTCTATATATCATGTGTGCTTGTCTCTGTGTGTGATAAAGGAAAAGGACAGCTCTACAAAAGGGAGGGTAAGTCGTAAAAAAAAAAAAAAAACCCCTCAAAGCTGTAACCAATGGCTGTGTCAGATGTAATGGACATTCTTTGAACTCCCTTTTTGACAGGGTCTTTTTTTTTCCCTGTTAGGTGATTCAGTTCTTTTTAACCTTACCTTTTTTGTAGGAGTTTTTTTTTTCTTTTTTCAGTCTTCTGGTTACATAGAAAATTTTCTATTTACCATGCTATGGCTAATCATTGAAATTTGTTGGGTCTTTGTTACGAACACTGGCCATGTAAAAGTTTCTAACATCAGCATTTGCTTCGATATTGGATTAAATTATTCACAAGCTATAAATTGCTAAACTTTGACAGGTTGAAGTTTCGTTTTCTGGTGTTGAAGGCAAGGAGGATCTCAAATCTGAAACTGCAAGTACCGGTCTGAAAGTTTTACCACCATGGATGATCAAGCAGGGAATGAACCTTACGAAAGAGCAACGTGGAGAGGTCAAGCAGGGGTCTAAGATGGATGACAGTTCAGCAGCAGCAGAGCCCCCAGATGACAAAAAGATTTCTATTGAGAATGATGACAAGATAAAGGTCTCCTGCATGATATTATATTTGCATGTTCTGATTTGTTATACATGGTTTTGCTTCCTCTTTTAACCTCACTTTCTTATCTTTTGACTTGGCTTCTTCTTTTCAAATGACAGGATGAGTATGTTAAAGCTTATTATGCTGCTCTGCTTCAGAAACAACGAGAAGCAGAAGAATCTGCTGAGAAACAACAGGAATTGTTACAGACATCCATCTCCAATGGTTTTTCCAAATCATCTTCTGATCGTCAAGTGGGCATGAAATCCAAACGCGAGGAGGATGATGAGCCAGATGATGATGTTGAATGGGAAGAGGCTCCAATTGGAGGTATGTCTTATTTATCAATGGAATGGGATCCTCTCCAATCCTACTAGGGACTAGGAGGCGTGTCAATGCATCCTATGCATGCTAGGAAGTGGCATCCTGCCCCTGCATTTGTTGTGCTTTACATTGGTGAAAATTGTTATTTGTTTTTCTTTAGTTAATAGATGAACAATAGTATTCCGAGACTAAAAAGAATGAGTACAAATGGAAGTTAAGACATCCTCCTTGAGGAAAAAGAAAAAAAATCTCAACTTATATAAAAGTGAACTCCAATTGTTTTGCATGCTCACTAAAAACGCCGCACATTAAGTGTGCATGTTGGGATTTGAGTTTTCAAAACCATGGTTTTAAAAAAAGCAGCAGATTGTTGCTTCTCCAAAACCATATGTTTTGAGTTTTTGGGATTTCAAAACATGGTTAAAAAGATAATCAAATATCCATTTTGGGATTCCAGACCTGCCTTTTGGCTCAAAACTTGATCCTAAACACACTTTAAAAAGCTGTGAAAGCAATACCAATCATATTATTGTGGAAGCCCTGCATCTCCAAAGCATCTGACCTTTCATCTCCAAAGACCAATGTATATTGTATCAACTCCAGGCTATAGGGACAGATTACTGCAAATTCACATAACCTATTCCAACCTTATGCTATTGAGCTACGGGAGGAAATATGATTCCCTGTTTAGTTGGCATTAAAACACATGATGCATGCATATGTTTAAGATGCATTTGGCACATATGGAGATAGATTAGGAGCTTCCCATTTTTTTATCCTTCGAAGAAGATATGTACTTCCATATTTAGGGTATAACCTGGTTTCATTTATAATGAAACCATTCTGGCTTGGCTTTGTAAATGTTGTAACGGGTGAGGTGGGACAGCCAGTGAAAGATTTTGGAGGCAGTTATTTTAGGAATATATTTAGGTTTAATTAGTTTCCTGATAACATTAAAGACTGTTTAGTATGTTTTCCTCTTCCTATTTCTATTTGGTTTGGCACCCTTAATATCGCCCTACCCAGACATTCAAGTCACATTTTGAATATTGATTAATCAAATTAATTCAGGGTTCTCTTGTGTTTTATACATCACCTGGACTAAAACTAAAATTGCAGAGACTGAGCCATACCAAATTTGGCGGCTTGGGAGTGCAGAAAACTTTTAACTTCATAGGTTGTTGAAGTTTTTCTTCTTCCGTTTGAACTCTTCTCCTCCCAGTTCATTACTTGTTGTCTACAATACTGCAGGCAACACAAGTGAAGGTTTTAAGGTTAATGACTTGAATGCTGAAGCTCCTGCTTCTGGAGAGGATGACGAAGATGATATAGACTGGGAAGAAGGTTGAGCAAACACTGCTTTTGCATTCCCCATCAGCTTAGGCACCATAAAATTGTTGTAAAACATATGATGTTCAAGTTGGCTAAAGTTTACCTGGATATGGTTTTTTCTGTAGATTTTTGTTTTGATTGAACACTAAAGAAGCTCTAGACATTAGTACTGAAAACAACTGCAAGAGCTGATCCTTGCATGATGGAGAGGACCTCTGTGTCAAGTGGTGGGACTTTCGTGTTCGTTTCAGCAGTTCATGTAAAACTGCATTACATTGTATATTGGCTCTCTTGGTGAAAGCTGAAACTGTGAAAGACATTTCCAAGTGCTTGAAGCGATCATTTCGCATTCACCAACAACTAGCAAATTGTGAGAGTAACTTTGATGGCCATGGGTGCCATGAAAAGGGAAAAAGAAAAGAAAATGAAGGAATGAATGAATAAAGATGAAAACTTCGATTAGCTTGTAGAACCAGGGAGGGGAGAGGACGGACCCCCAAATTCATTTTCTAGTTTAAAGGGGAAATATTTCCATAACTTACGAAGGGAAATTATTAGTATTGCTATTAATATGATTAGTAGTTTAATTGCCATTCCAGTCATTTGTGTTCTACTGGATTCACTGTCAGCAAGTTCATAATAGAAAATCCACTCCTTGGAAGTTCAAATGTGCACGACAAAATGCTAACCAAAAGGGTAATAGTAAGTTAGTAAACTCCCCACCAAAAACAAATTGAGCCCCTTGGATAACATTTGAGTTTTGGATATCTGCAAGTGCATAGACTATCACAAACACACTTGTGTTTATAGTGGGTGTCTGTGGTTTAAAAAAGTGCATGGTTAGGTGGTTGACCATGGATGCATCATAGTTGGTAATGATCATTTTCTTTTGATGCCCAACTACTCCTGAGAACTTTATGTTACCCAAAATAGTGTGTTAAATCGGATGGCCAGTGTTGTTCACTATCGGTATGGTGAGCCATCTCAGGCCATCCATGTGTCGGAAAGTAGACATGAATGAGGAAATTAGTGGTGCGGTGAACTTCAAAATTATCTTCATGGTTCCCCAAGGCTTGCTTTAATTTCTCAAATTTCAAAAAGGCATTGAAGTCATTACCACTTCAGGAATATATGGAAAGTATCACAATTAACCAGAAGAGGGGAGAGAAAGATTGAGGAAATTAGTTCAACCTGCCTTTGTAGCTGGTGTAAGAGCACACAACCATACTGGGTCCTTGTCCTCATGTGAAAAATATTAAGTGAAGGAGGTTTTAACTTTTATTAGTTGAATGGTGCTGCCCTCCCCGTACATAAAATTTAATCCCATGTAGAATTGAACATGCATATCTATGATCAAGAGTAGTGAAAATGAGGTTTTGTTATTAAATGTTTGGTATGCTGGACAATATTGATTGGATTAAATAGAACAGAACAGAACAGAACATGACTGGACAAATAACAATCTTGTCTTGTATTTGGTGTGCTTCGGACTGAACATGAAATTTGTTTTATTTTATATTTGGTAGACAATAGACAGAACTCGGCTGATCTATACCTGAAAAAGTTTGGGTTTAAGAAAAAATAGAGAAAAGATTAATTTGACTTTAGTTAAAAACCTGGGTTGAACTGCGACCTAGTCAACCTGAGATAAAACAAGTGGAAAAAAAATCTATTGACCTTTTTTTTTCAATTTTTTTGGTCAAAACGAGTGTCGTACCCTTTGCGAGAGTG
>Ga0307508_10005423_pt1 | contig 12125 bp, 11 predicted proteins | sample 9_EM_MG_FD_203089 | JGI IMG/M metagenome (GOLD analysis project Ga0307508, IMG submission 203089) | Populus trichocarpa ectomycorrhiza microbial communities from riparian zone in the Pacific Northwest, United States - 9_EM | ecosystem: Host-associated > Plants > Roots > Unclassified | place... | reverse complement strand
GCACGCCGGGCGTGACGGATACCGCGAGAACAACGAGCCCACGCAAGGCGTGTGAGAAGACGACAAGACCACGCAGAGCGTGTGAGTACGAGCGCGGCGAAGAGCACGCCGAGCGTGACGGATACCGTGAGAACAACGAGCCCACGCAAGGCGTGTGAGAAGACGACAAGACCACGCAGAGCGTGTGAGTATGGACGCGACGAAGAGCACGCCGGGCATGACGGATACCGGGAGAACAACGAGCCCACGCAAGGCGTGTGAGAAGACGACAAGACCACGCAGAGCATGTGAGTACGGACGCGACGAAGAGCACGCTGGGCGTGACGGATACCGCGAGAACAACGAGCCCACGCAAGGCATGTGAGAAGACGACAAGACCACGCAGAGTGTGTGAGTACGGTCGCGACGAAGAGCACGCTGGGCGTGACGGATACCGCGAGAACAACGAGCCCACGCAAGGCGTGTGAGAAGACGACAAGACCACGCAGAGCGTGTGAGTACGAGCGCGACGAAGAGCACGCCGGGAGTGACGAATACCACGAGGACAACGAACCCACGCAAGGCGTGTGAGTACGAGCGGCGTGTGAGTACGAGCGGCGTGTGAGTACGAGTGGCGTGTGAGTACGAGCGGCGTGTGAGTACGAGTGGCGTGTGTGTACGCCGGAAGTGTGAGCGCGCCGGAAGTGTGAGTACGCCGGAAGTGTGAGCGCGCCGGAAGTGTGAGTACGCCGGAAGTGTGATCGCGCCGGAAGCGTGAGGACGCCGGAAGTGTGAGTAGGAGCGCCCGCTCCGAATACCGAAAGCCTACGTTGCCTGACGAGCCGAACGGAGTAGTCGAGGCAGGATCTTGACACATTGGATCGCTCGTACTTCCGCTCGTCAACAGCTTTCACGATGGTTTGCACCCAGTATTTCTCCGCGGATGGTAGTGGATTGGTCATCCTTTCTCTCGTCAGAGGCTTTCACGGTTTGCGCGCCGTATTGCACATCGGATGGCAGCGGATTGCTCATACTTCCGCTGGTCAAAGTCTTTCACGGTTTGCGCGCCGGATTGCTCAACGGATGTCCGCGGATTGCTCATACCTCCGCTTTTCAACGGCTTTCCCGACGATTCGCGCCCCGTATTGCTCTGCGGATGGCATTGGATCGCTCCTACTTCTGCTCATCAATGGCTTTCCCGACGGTTTACGGGCCGTTTTGCTCAGCAGATGGCAGCGTCTTGCTCGTTCTTCCGCTCGTCAAAGGCTTTCACGGTTTGCGCGCCGGATTGGTCAATGGATGTCAGCGGATTGCTCATACCTCCGCTTTTCAACAGCTTTCCCGTCGATTCGTGCCCCGCATTGCACTGTGGATGGCATTGGATCGCTAGTACTTCCGCTCGTCAACGGCTTTCACGACGGTTTGCGCCCCGTATTTCTCCGCGGCTGGTAGTGGATTGGTCATTCTTTCTCTCGTCAGAGGCTTTCACGGTTTGCGCGCCGTATTGCTCATTGGATGGCAGTGGATTGCACATACTTCCGCTGGTCAACAGCTTTCCCAACTTTTCGCACATCGTATTACTTAACGGATCGTAGCGAATTGCTCATACCTCCGCTCGTCAATGGCTTTCCCGATGGTTCGCACGCCGTATTGCTCAGAGGATGGCAGCGGATTGCTCATACTTCTGCTGGTCAAAGTCTTTCACGGTTTGCGTGCCGAATTGCTCAATGGATGGCAGCGGATTGCTTATACCTCCGCTCTTCACTGGCTTTCCGAATGGTTCGCGCTCTGTATTGCTCAGCGGACGGCAGCTGATTGCTATACTTCCGCTCAAGGGTGACAAACAGCATCCGTGGAGCAGTATCGGGGGCGGTACAAGTCAAAGCAAGAACGGACGTAGCGACTCTGACGGCTTTCACGACGGATTGTGCGCCGTATCGCTCAGCAGATGGCAGCGAGTTACTCGTTCCTCCGCTCGGAGATGGCTTTCCCTACTATTCGCGCGCCGTATTCCTCAGCGGATGGCAGCAGCTTGCCCGTTCTCTTGCTCGTCAACGGCTTTCACTGTTTGCGCGCCGTTTTGCTCAGAGCATGACAGCGCATTGCTCATTCTTCTGCTCGTTAATGGCTTTCACTGTTAGCACGCCGTTTTGCTCAGTGGATGGCAGTGCATTCCTAGTTCTTACACTCGTCAATGGCTTTCCCTGTTTCCACGCCGTTTTGCTCAGCGGATGGCAGCAGATTATTCATTCTTCCGCACGTCAACGGCTTTCACAGTTTGCGCGCCGTTTTGCTCAGCGGATGGCAGTAGATTGCTCATTCTTCCACTAGTCAACGGCTTTCACAACGGTTTATGTGCCGTGTTGCCCAGCAGATGGCAGGGCGTTGCTCATTCTTCCGCTAGTTAACAGCTTTCATGGTTTGCCCGCCATTTTGCTCTGTGGATGGTAGTAGATTGCTCATTCATCCGCTCGTTAACGGCAATCCCGATGGTTTGCGCGCCGTTTCGCTCTGCAGATGGCAGCACATTGCTCATTCTTCCGCTTGTCAATGGCATTCCCGATGGTTTGCACGCCGTATTGCTCTGCGGATGGCAGTGGATTGCTCATTCTTCCGCTCGTCAACAGCTTTCGCGATGCTTTGTGCGCCGTATTGCTCACCGGATGGCGCTGGATTGATCATTCTTTCGCTGGTTAACCGCTTTCACGACGGTTTGCGCGCTGTATTGCTCCGCAGATTGCTCGGCGCATGGCACTGCTGCTCGTTTGTGGCTTCACTCATATCTTCCGCTTGTTGATGACTTTGCTAACCTTCTACGCGCCATAGATTGCTCGCCGTAGTGCTCATTCTTCCACTTGTCGACATCTATTATCCGCGGCCGATTCGCGTACCGTATTCCTCAGCGGATGGCAGTGGATTGCTCATTCTTGCACTCATCAACGGCGTTCACAACGGTTTTCGTGCCGTATTGCACTGCGGATGGCACTGGATTGCTCCTTCCTTCGCTCGTCAAAGGCTTTCGCGACGGTTTGCGCCCGGTATTGCACAGCAGGTGGAGTAGAGATCGTTCGTTCCTGCACTCGTCAAAGGCTTTCACAACGGTTTTCGCGGCGTATTGCTGAGCAGATGGCAGCATATTGCTCATTCTTGCACTCGTCAACAGCTTTCACGACGGTTTTCGTGCCGTATTGCTGAGCGGATGGCAGCGGATTGCTCATTCTTCCGCTCGTCAACGGCTTTTACAACAGTTTGCGCGCTGTATTGCTCCGCAGTTGGCAGCGGATTGCGCGTTCTTATGCTCCTCAATGGCTTTCACAACGGTTTGCGCCACGTATTGCTAAGCAGTTGGCAGCGGATTACTCGTTCTTACACTCCTCAACGGCTTTCACCAAGGTTTGCACGCCGTATTGCTCAGCAGATAGCTGCGGATTGCTCGTTCTTATGCTCGTCAATGGCTTTCACGACCGTTTCGGCGCCGTATTGCTAAGCAGTTGGCTGCGGATTGCTCGTTCTTACGCTCGTCAACTGCTTTTACGGTTTGCATGTCTTATTGAACAGTGGATGGCAGCGCATTGCAAATACTTCCACTCGTCAATGGCTTTCACGACAGTTAGCGCGCCGCCTTGCTCAGCGGATGGCCGCGCATTGTTGATTCTATCATTCGGCATCGGCTTTCACGGTTTACGCGCTGTATTTCTCAGTGGATGGCAGCGCATTGCTCATACTTCCACTCGTTATCGGCTTTTACGATGGTTTGCGCGCACTTTTGTTATGCAGTTGGCAGTGGATTGCTCATTCATACGCTCGTCAAAGCCTTCCACGACGGTTTGCGCACTGTATTGCTCAGCGGATGGGAACAGATTGCTCATTCTTCCGCTCGTCAATGTTTTTCACGCCAGTTTACGCGCTGTATTGCTCAGCGGATGGCAGCGGATTGCTCGTTCTTACACTCGTCAACGGCTTTCATGGGTTGCGCCCCATTTTTCTCAGCGGATGGTCGCGCATTGCTCAAGCTTTCATTTGGCATGGGCTTGTACGGTTTGCATGCCGTATTGCTCAGCGGATGGCAGCGCAGTGTTTATACTTCCGTGCGTCAATGGCTTTCACAACGGTTTGCGCCCCATATCACTCATTCTTACAGTCGTCTACAACTTTTCCGACGTTTCTCGTGCTGTATTGCTCGACGGATTGCACAACATCTTGACAGTGGGGGTAACCCTTTCATCCGCTTGTCGATTACATTGCAAAGATTCCACGCACTTTAGATTGGTTGCCGTATCACTCATTTTTCTGCTCGTTTATGGCTTTCCCAACGGTTTTCCGACCAAATTATGAGGTGGATGGCATGGCGGATTACTCGTTCTTCATCTTGTTGACCTTTCACGATAGTTTGCTCGCCGTATTACTCAGCGGATGGCGGCGAATTGCTCATTCTTCCACTTGTCAACGGCTTTCATGACGGTTTGCGTGCAGTATTGCTCAGCGGCTGGCAGCAAATTGCTCATAATTCACCTCGACAACGGCTTTCACGATGGTTGCGCGCCATATTGCTTCCAGATGGCACTGTGTTGCTCGTTCTTAGGGTCGTTGTCAGCTTTCTCGAGGGTTGCGCGCCGTATTGCTCTGCGGATGGCACCGTGTTGCTCATTCTTCCGCTTGTCAACGGCTTTCCCGACATTTCGCGTGCTGTATTGCTCAGCGGATGGAAGCATATTGCTCGTTCTGCCGTTTGTCGATGGCTTTCACGGTTTGAACGCTGTATTGCTCAGCGGAGGGCAGTGGATTGCTCCTTCTTCCATTCGTACACAGCTTTAATGACGGTTTGCACGATGTATCGCTCATTCTTCCGGTCGTCTACGACTTTCACAATGTTTTGCGTGCTGTATCACTCAGCTCATGGCAGCACATTGCTCGTTCTTCCGCTCACCAATGGTTTTCACGGTTTGCGTGTTGTATTGCTCAGTGGATGGCGGCGGATTGCGCATCCTTCCATTCGTCAATGGCTTTCACGACGGTTTGCACGCAGTATTGCTCAGTGGCTGGCAGCAGATTTCTCATACTTCTGCTCGTCAATGGCTTTCAAGATGGCTGCGCGCCATATTGCTCCATGGATGGCACAGTGTTGCTCGTTCTTCCACTCGTCGACGGCTTTTACAGTTTGCGCGCCGTATTGCTCTGAGGATGGCAGCAGATTGTGTATTCTTCAGTCGTCAACTGCTTTCCCAATGCTTTTCTCAGCGTATTGCTTAGCGGATGGCAGCGTATTGCTCATTCTTTCACTCATGAACAGCTTTCACGACTGTTTGCGCACTGTATTGCTCAGCCAATGGCAATCCATTGCTCATTCGTTCACTCCTTGATGGATTTTCCGACGATTTGCACGCCATACTTCTCTGTGGATGGCAACGTATCACACTTTCTTCCGCTCGTCAACAGCGTTCACAGTTTACGCACCATTTTGCTCAGAGGATGGCACCGCATTTCTTATTCTTCCACTCGTCAACGGGTGTCATGTCAGTTTGCGCTCCATATTGCTTACAGGATGGCAGCCCATTGCTCATTATTCCACTCGTCAAAGGCTTTTCAGACAATTTGTGCCCCCTATTGCTTGGATGGCAGCGAATTCCTCGTTCTTCAGCTCACCAATGGCTTTCACAACGGTTTGTGCGCCTTATTGAGCAGCGGATGGCAGCGCATTGCTCATTCTTCCGCACGTCAACATCTTTCCCGACAGTTTGCGTGCCGTGTTGCTCAGTGGATGTTAGTACGTTGCTCATTCTTCCGCTCGTCGATGGCTTTCACGGTTTGCACACTGTAATTCTTGTCGACAGCTATCCCAACGGTTTGCGTGCTGCTACGCTCATTGAATATCGTATCGGATGGCTCAATGCTTCTGATCGTCGATGGCTATCCCATCAGATTACGCGCCGTGCTGCTCCTTGAATAGTGCATCTGATGGTGTAAACTTTCAACATGCTGGAAATATGTCGGAAAAACCGAATATTTGAACTCCAATGGATGACTAAAGTTTGCATTACACAAGAGAGTCAGAAAAAATGCGAGTGTCTTGTGTAACCTAAGTTACTACTATGTTCAATCACAACGGTTTTCGCACCACAATACTTGTCGGCGGCTATCCCATATAATTGCCCACCGCAATAATTGTCAACGGCTATCCCAATGGTTTGCACGCAGTAACACTTGTCGAATAGCGCATCGGATCACTCATTGCTTTCGCTTGTCGACGGATATCCTTTCAGTTTACGCGCCGCAATGCTCGTCGAATAGTGCATCAGATGGTGTATTGCTTCTGCTTGTCGACAGCTATCCTAACTGTTTACGCGCAGCAATACTTGTCGACAGCTATCCCGTCGGTTTGCATGCAGCAATACTTGTTAACGGCTATTCCAACAGTTTGCTCACCGAAATAATTGTCAACGGCTATCCCGTCGGTTTGCGTGCTGCAATACTTCTCGACGGCTATCCTGACGGTTTGTACGCTCCAATACTTGTCGACAGCTATCTCAACGGTTTGCATGTCACAATACTTGTCAACAGCTATCCCAACGGTTTACGTGCTGCAATACTTGTCGACGGCTATCCCAACGGTTTGTGGGCTGCAACTCTCGTCGAATAGTGCATCGTATTGCTACTCGCTTCCGCTCGTCGACACCTATCCTGGCGGTTTACACGCCGCAATGCTCGTCGAATAGTGCATCGGATGGTGTAAAGTTTCAACATGTAGGAAATATGTTGAAAAACCAAATATTTGAACTCCAATGGATGACCAAAGTTTGGGTTACTCAAGAGAGTCAGAAAAAATGCGAGTGTCTTGTGAAACCTAAGTTACTACTTTAGTTGTATAACCTATGTTACTGTTTGCGCGCAGCAACGCACATCAAATAGCGCATCGGATGGCTCAATCATTGCGCTCGTCGACGGCAATCCCGTTGGATTGTGTGCCACAATACTTGTCAACAGCTATCCCAACAGTTTGCACGCTGCAATACTTGTCAACGGCTCTCCCAACGTTTTGCGTACTGCAACTCTCGTCTAATAGCACATCGCATCGCTTATCGCTTCCGCTCATCGAGGGCTATCCCGCCTCTTTACTCGCCGCAATGCTAGTCGAATAGTGTGTCAGATGGTGCATCACTTCCGCTTGTCGACAGGTATCCCAACGGTTTGTGCGCAGCAATACTTGTCAACGGCTATCCCAACGGTTTGCGCACTACAATACTTGTCAATGGCTATCCGAACGTTTTGCACGCCGCAATGCTCGTTGAATAGTGCATCGGATCGCTCATCGCTTCCGCTCGTTGAGGGCTATCCTGTCGGTTTACACACCACAATGCTCGTCGAATAGCGGGTCGGATCGTGCATCGATTCCCCTTGTCTCCAGCTATCCCAACTATTTGCACGCAGCAATACTTGTCGACAGCTATCCCGTCGGTTTGCGTGCTGCAATACTTGTCAACGGCTATCCCAAAGGTTTGGGCACTGCAATACTTGTCAACGCCTATCCCAATTGTTTGCGGGCCGTAATACTTGTCAACAGCTATCCCAACGTTTTATGAGCTGTAACACTCATCGAATAGCACATCGAATCACTCACCTCCGCTCGTCGATGGCTATCGTGTCGGTTTACGTGCCACAATGCTTGTCGAATAATGCATCGCCGGCTTGCCCTCATCACTGCTGCTGCAGCCACGGTCATCCTCCGCGCCTAAGTGCCTCGCCCGATCATATCGCTCCGGTAGCGATATTCCCCGGCTGCTGGCCAGTCTAGACCTTCTCTCCTTTGTTTCCGCTATGTTGCCTACGTGTCCTTTCTCATGTCTTCTTACGTATGTTGTTTCCGGTTGATTGTGCTTGCGTGTCCTTCTCCTGTCATCGTTACGTATGTCGTTTCCTGTTGATTATGCTTGCGCGTCCTTTCTCCTGTCCGCTACGTTTGTTGTCTCCCGTTGATGAAGCTAGCACATCCTGTTCCCTGTTCCTTACCTTACTGCTTGCGCGGCCTTTCTCCTGTTGCCGCGAGTAGAGTGTTGGCCGCGCGGCGGCTGAGTGCGATCATGTGTTTTTCTTGGGCGCGGCGATCGAGTCATGATATTAGACGGAGGAACTGTGTCAGTCTTGCGGGCAAGCTGTGATTCCACAGAGGGAAGGAAAAGTATAAAGGAAGGGCGCAGTAGCTAGTCTGCAGATTCTTCTCCACGCAATATTTTATCTATACACCTGGACCTACCTTTACCCATCTCTGAGCGGCGTGACGAAACCAGCGCCGGGATCTCAGATCACTTGCGCCGATGACCACCGGGTCATCCGGCAGCGCGACGAAGTGATCTGGGATCGCCTACGACGAACGACATCGAGATACGATTATCTATCTACTTTGACCTACCTTCACACATCTCTGAGCGGCGTGACGAGAGCAGCGCCGGGATCTCAGATCAGTCGCGCTGATGATCACCGGGGAGATCCGGCAGCGTGACGAGTGATCCGGGACCACCTATGACGGACCTGCAACACCGCTGCGCACACCGGGCCGCGCCGGACAGAACGGAACACCGCCGCATATGCCGCGCCGGGCAGAACGGAACACCGCCGCGCATACCGGGCCGTGCCAGACAGAACAGAACACCACCGCGCATGCCGCCCCGGGCGGAACGGAAGAACGCCGCGCATGCCGCACCGAGCAGAACGGAAGAACGCTGCGCGTGCCGCGCCGGGCAGAACGGAGGACTGCCGCGTACACCTGGTCGCGCCAGACAGAACGGAACACCTATGCCGTGCCGGGCCGAACGGAACACCGGCGTGCACACCGGGCCGCGCCAGACAGAACGGAACACTGCCGCGCATACCGGGCCGTGCCAGACAGAACGGAAGACCTCCAGGTATGCCGCACCGGGTGGAACGGAAGACTGCCGTGCATGCCGCCCCAGGCGGAAAGGAAGAACGCTGCGTATGCCGCACCGAGCAGAACGGAAGACCGCCGCGCATGCCACGCCGGGCAGAACAGAAGACCGCCGCGTATGAGGGAAGTCTGCCGCGCATACCGCAGGGCATGGCGGGCATGAAGGAAGACGACAACGACGATGCCACGCCGGGCATGAAGAAAGACGACAACAACGATGCCACGCCGGGCATGAAGGAGGACGAGCACGACGAGTGAGTGGGAATCACTTGCGTCAAACGACACCGAGACATGAGTAGCGATCCGAGATTGCTCAAGAACAACGAGAGAATGATACCGTGCTATAGTAAAGACCACCGGGTGGCAGTAAACGAAGACCGCATAAGACCTAGCACGGCCGCACAGAAGACTGGGAGCACGACACCTCGCCAGTGAGAAAGGCTACGCCGAGGGACATCCTTAGACTTCACCTGAGACAGAGGGAAGTAGTTGCCTGCGCCAGAGAGCTGAACGAACACAGCCCAACAGCCGAACAAACAGAAGTCCTACAGAGTAGGCAGAACACGGGGCGCCAGAGAGCTGAACGAACACAGCTGGAGAGCCGACCAAACGGAAGTCCTACAGAGTAGGCAGAACGCGGGGCGCCAGAGAACCGAAAGAACGGAAGCCCGACCGCGGAGACACGCCGAGGAGCTACGTTACCTGTCGAGCCCAAGACAGAGAATGGAAGTCAGGATCTTGACAACAAGTATTGTGGTGCCCAAACCATTTTGGGATAGCCGTCGACAACTATTGCGGCACGTAAACCGACGGGATTGCTGTCGACGAGTGGAAGCATTGAGCCATCCGCCACAATGCTCGTCGAATAGCATATCGGATTGCTGATAGCCTCCGCTTGTTGACCCCTATTCCATCAAATTACGCGCTGCAATGCTCTTCGAATAGTGCGTCGGATAGCGTATCGTGTCTGTTTGTCGACCGCTATCCTGTCGGTTTGCGCGCTGCAATACTTGTCGTCGCCTATCCCAATGGTTTGCACGCCGCAATGCTCATCGAATAGCACGTCGGATAGTGTATCGCTTCCGCTAGTCGCCGGCTATCCCGTCGGTTTACGCACCACAATGTTCATCGAATAGCACGTCGGATAGCATATCGCTTCCGCAAGTCGCCGGCTATCCCGTCAGTTTACCCACCATAATGCTCTTCGAATAGCGCCTCCGATAGCGTATTGCTTCCGCTAGTCGCCGGCTATCCCAACGGTTTATGCACGGTAGAGCTCATCGAATAGAGTGTCGGATAGCGTATCGCTTCCACTAGTCGCCAGCTATCCCAATGGTTTACGCACGGCAGAGCTCATCGAATAGAGCGTCGGATAGCGTATCGCTTTCACTAGTCGCCGGCTATCCCATCAGTTTATGTGCCATAATGCTTGTTGAATAGTGCGTAGGATCGCTCATTCGCGCTGCAATGCTTGTCGAATAGTGCGCCAGATCGCTCTTTCCTTACACTCGTCGAGGGCTATGCTGTCGGTTTACGCGTCGCAATACTTGTCGGCGGCTATCCCAATGGTTTGCATGCCGCAATGCGTGTCAAATAGCACAGCGGATCGCTGATTACTTCCACTCGTCAAACGCTATCCCGTCGGTTTACGCCCCGCAATGCTCGTCGAATTGCGTGTCGAATGGTCCATCGCTTCTGCTTGCCGACGGCTATCCCAATGGTTTACGCGCTGCAATTCTCGTCGAATAGCACATCGGATAGCTCATAGCTTCCACTTGTTAACAGCAAACCCGTCCGTTTTCGTGCCACAATGATTGCCGACGGCTATCCCAACGGTTTGTACACCAAAATGCTCGTCGTATAGCGCATCGGATCGCTCATTGCTTCCTCTGATTTACGGCTATGATAACGGTTAGCATACCGCAATACTTGTCGACGTCTATCCCAACGGTTTGCGCACTACTATTGTCGTTGAATGGCTCATCGTATTCCACATTTCTCCTGCTTGTAGACAGCTTTCCTACCGGCTATGTGATCCCATCGAATGTAGGTATGAATGATAATTACGAATTCAGATGAATGGTGATAATGTATGATGCCAAATCAGAGTGAGAAATCATGATGTACGGAAAGAGAGTGATATTTTATGAGGTGTTACGAGTGATATTTCATGATGACAGAAATGAGTGATTTTTAATGTTGCTGAAATGAGTGATATTTCATGTTGTCATTTTTTTGTTATTTTTTGGTTTTTGGTTGATTCATACTGTATAGTTGAAGTGGGGATAAGTTTTACACTAAAAGCATGTTATAATTACATTGGAAGCCTAAAAACTCCCATTTTCATTGGATTTATACTGTATTACTACAATCTTTTTCCTAATATACTAGGGGGAAAACTGGGAAGTGTGTTTATTGTCATAGAGCAGTACCGGCAAGGCTTCTGACAGTGGTGCATGTTGGTCAAGTGGGCGGGCATGGTGGTCAAGCGGAATGGGTACGTGGGGCCAGAATAAAAGAAAGAAGACAAGGACATATACGAGGATATGACTAAGAATACAGAATAAGGACTGAGGACAAGGACAAACAATAAGGATTTGGCGACAGTGTAAATAAGTTGTTGGATACCAATCTGTCGTGGGTGGCAGCAATTGTTATATTGAGGAACTCAGCCAGTACCGGTATATGTAATACCCTTGAACAAACATTAATACAATTAAACTTCTACTCCCTCATTTTGGCACTTCTATTCCCTTATTTCCGCACCTCACATTTCCTCATTACGGTACCCTATAACACTGTATTCCAGCACTTTGAGTGCTGCATTCTGTCACTTCCATGATATGACATCCAGTGGTCTGATGTTATGACTGAAGCACCCATTTACGCTCAAGTTCCTATGAGTACAAGCTGAGCCAGTGTCACGGTGCAGGTCCCGGTGCTCGATTTGGGTTTGGTTGTTTGATTTCGTTGTTGATGTCGGCACCTCGTTCCGGATGTCTCGATCTGGGAAAGAGTGTCGTCACCTCGCTCCGGATGTCTCCATCTTGGAAAGAGTGTCGTCACCTCGCTCCGGATGTCTCGATCTTGGAAAGGGTATCCGTTACGGGCCCCGGTTGCATAAGAGAAGGTTGTATGAGTTGTGTGGTTATGAGCACATATGTGAGTATGAGTACATATGTGAGTTGCGCGGGTATGAGTAGGAGGACGTATGGGAGTTGCGAGAACT
>Ga0307508_10005422_pt1 | contig 12125 bp, 23 predicted proteins | sample 9_EM_MG_FD_203089 | JGI IMG/M metagenome (GOLD analysis project Ga0307508, IMG submission 203089) | Populus trichocarpa ectomycorrhiza microbial communities from riparian zone in the Pacific Northwest, United States - 9_EM | ecosystem: Host-associated > Plants > Roots > Unclassified | place... | reverse complement strand
GTGACTGGGGGCGGAGCGCGAGCTTGGATATGCATGTATATAGTGAGAGCGTTCCTTCTGTCTCGCTCAGAAAAAAGGATCAAGCAACGGAGTTCCTACACACCCTATCACTCGAATATTTTTGACACTCTCTATCCTTCCAGCCTAGGCAACGGGGTTTGTGATATCCCGCCCAATTGCCGATGTGGCACTAACAATTTCCTGGCCTGGTCTCCCTGTGGAAGTCTCAGGGGTACCTTCGCGTGCGTCTTTGTACGTAGGCAGATAGGGGTGGCGGACCTGGGGTGGGCAGCGAGGTGGCGGTCGTGGAAATAGCGATGAACCACAAAGTCTATCGAAGGGGAAATTCATGGTAGCGGGTACCTTTGACAGGGACCGTCTAGGGTAGCCGGTACTGATGCCGTGGTGAGCAAACATGTGTTGCAGGAGGAGTGAGGGGTGGTAACTGGGGAAGAAGTCCGTAATCGCCGAAGACGTGTGCGGTAGCAGGTTCCAAAGCACGCAACCTGGTGGGAACGCTTTTGCCTTCGCCGTGATGTGATATCGTTTGGTGGTGGAGGTGATGGTTGGAACATGGGTAAGAAGCCCGTCCGAGGACGTACGAGGTAGCAGGGTCCGTAGCAGGGAGTCGCGTGGCAGCCTTTTTGCCAATGCCGTGGCGGGGAGGAACTAGTAGGAGCGGGTGGAAAGGACCGTGACTGACGAAGAAGTGTAATTGGCGGGTGCCGTTGATGTGACCCGTTCGACAAAGTTGCCGGTTTCGTGGTGCGTAAACATCTAATGCAGGGAGATGAGCAGGCGGTAGTAACTAGGGAAGAAGACCGTGATTGACGAGGCCCTGTGGGGTAGAGGGTGCTCTTAGTGGTGGAATGGGTATTTAACCCGATGTCGAATCGGCGGCGGGCAATCCCAGGGTGTTGGAATATATTGATAGATAACAGTGAAGATTGTCCCTCTTACATTATGCGGGCGCAAGATCTCTGTATATACAGGAAGGCCGTCGGGACAAAGGACGGAAAACTGCCCCCCGAGCCGGTGCTCGGGGATTCAGTCATGTCCGGACGCTACCTCCGGTCCGTCATGTCCGGACGCCACCTCCGGTCCGTCATCTCCGGACGCCCATTATTCTGACACTTCCCTCGTACGGAAGATGCAAAGGAAACACAGGAGAGAATGAGAAAAAATAATCCTCGAATGCCTCGTTAAAACTCATAACCGTGTAAAAAACCCCTCAAGGGAAAACCACGGACATAGGAGAAAGAGTGCATCCTCCAAAGAAAGAACAGAAAGAGTATCTTACTTCAAACGCTTGATTCGTGGTTGATCGGAGACTTCCCCTGAGTCCCTGCTTACGAGCCCAAGCCCGTAAACGTGCTTCCAGTGAGTGTCTCGAAGCAGGTTCTTCGTCATGATGTCGGTGAGCATGTCGGAGGTCGGGAGGTATGTAGTTTTGAAGGCGTTTCGTTCGCAGGCATCACGGAAGAAGTGGAAGCGGACGCTAATATGCTTGGTGCACTCATGGAACTTCGGGTTTTTTTGCAAGTTGGATTGCACCTTGGTTGTCGACGAGGATTTGCTGGGGCTCGTTAGCCTTAGAGTCGTTGTCTGAGCATAGGCAGTGCGGGCATTGCTCGGCGTGCTTGTACAGGATCTTGCCATACAATATGCGAGCGTATAAGGAGCGGATCCATATGGCTTCTTTTCCGGCATCGGAAGCGCCTATGTATTCGGCTTCCACCGCTCAAAAAGCGACGAGGGGCTGCTTACGAGCACGCCAGGTAACTGCACCTCTGGCAAGCATGAATACATAGCCAGATGTTGATTTTCGGTCATAAGGATCTCCGGCGAAATCTGAGTCGGTGTAGCCGATGGGCATGGTGGATTCGGAATCTGATGCATTGTACTGGATAGAGAGGTTGGCCGTTTCGCAGAAATCGTAGTGTGTAGGTGGCTGCTGACAAGTGCTCGGTAGTTGGGGTGGAGGAGAATTTGCTTTGCATGGAGACGGTGAATGCGAGGTCCGGCCGAGTGCATAGCATTAGCCACATCAGACTGCCAACAATTGACTGATACCGTTGTTTACCATCTGAGTCGAGAGTCCTTGCCGTGCCGTTTGTCGAGTTTGACTCTGGATCTAGTCGTCGGAGCTTACTTCCGGTAGGCTGTGGTGTCCAATGGCCGTTGCAGTCGGAAAAACCATTAGTCGCAAGTAGCTTCCGGACAGCGCGCTGTTGGTGGATATGAGTATCCGTCGTGATCGGTCGCGCTCGGGGAAATGGTTGTAGTTTTTTAAATATTCTTTTACATTGATATACTATTATCAATTTGGGGGAACCATGAGCAAACGGAAGGGTTAGACCAAGGCGTCAAGAAAGCGAAGCGGACGTCGTAGGGATTCCAGAGCAGTAGGAGAGACTTCTCTAAATTGGCGTTGACTGTTAGGTGTCTTCTTCATCGTTTCCCCGTTGTATGGCACTCTTTTTCTACAGCGGGTTTCTGACTGGGCACACCACATAGGTTTTAATGAGGTCATTGGCACTTTGTAATTTTTCACTTTCATCTTATATGGCATTCCTTTATGGGTTTCCTTTAAGTCATTCGGTCCTGTTTGCTGCTACGGAGGGCAGCAAGAGGGGAAAGCTTTCAATAGATCACTCGTTCTGCTTTGTCATGTGTAGAACCACGTCCATACATCCTGCACATATCTATTCATACTTTCCCGCCTTTCTCTCCTTGACAAAAGAGTACACACAAGACCTCATCGCTCCATCAAACCTATCGCGCCACTCTGCTCTTTGAGGTTCCACCCCATCTTTCCCTTCGCTCAAGTGGTCCCCCTGCGGAAAACAACCTAAATACATGACCAACCAATTACATAATCCGCCCTGCCGAATCGCCATACAACCGAAACTGCGTCGCCGCCAAATATTCACCGAAACACTGGGAAAAAAACCTCCCTCTAATTACTGACCTCTGCGGCATCCACCCTCGCAACCTCAACTTTGGTGCAGTCAAGGAACGCCCAATATGCCCGAGTCACATCCGTTGGCTTCCCCTCCAAATAGCCCTGATAACGACCCGACTCCTCGAAGAGTTGAATGAAATTTGCGAACCGCTTGTAGAATTCGACGCTACCGGTTTTGTGCTTCGAGGCGGTGATCCCGGCGTGAGTGTTCAAAACGTCTACTGTTTCCTTGTGAGCTGTACAAGTTAGCCTTGGTACGTAAACAAGTTATTAAGCACTGCATAAATCACTCACAGATCTTTTGCACGGTCTCAGGTAGAAACCCGTAAAGCGTCTTGTAAGCATAGAAATCGCGTCTTCCGTTTTGGCCTTCGTACAACTGTGCATCAAACACGGCGTCTCCTCCATGGGCCCAAGAATTCCCCGCTCCAATGATTCTCCTGTCCCTGTCGGTTGCTTTTTCCAATTTATCCCGCTTGAAAGCGCTGATGAATCGGTTTCTCAGGAGATTGTAAGCCTCAAGTGAACAAGTCAGACTGCTCACGCGATTCTGGAGAGAACCGATTGTGGTCATCAGCGCAGGGATATTGGCGACTTGCTTTTCGAGTACACGAACGCGCTTGCTGAGGCTATGGCCGCGGCGATTGCGAGCGAAACGATCTCTTCTCACTTCCTTAACGGGGAGTTCCTCCCGTTGCAGTGCCTGTCCGCGCGAACCTTCGGCTTCTTGCTTCATTCGTTCCTCGTCTCCAGGTTCCGATCGGGTAACCGGTATCGTTTTGCGTGTCGTGCGATCATGATCTCCTCGCGGTGAACGCCAACTCTGGTTCCCGTTGGAGACCCTTCCGTCTCTCCTGCTGCGGTACTTCGTTTTTGCTGACTTGGGAGGCATGGCTATCACGCTGTCTCAGACTCCGTCTATCGAATGCTGGTGGGGTTCAATGAGCTGGCTGCTTCAACCAAGTGCGAGGTGGGGACCTCCTCTTCTTAAGCACAAGGCAAAGGCCTGATGGCGTGGTTGCGTGTAGTGCCTACAGGCTTTCCTCAAGGTTCAGGTGAAGGCAGGGCACCCTACTGGACGGCGCACTCACTGGACGAAGAACGGGCCCAAGTCTCAATGCTGGTGGTGCCGGCATCAGGCCAGACCCACGACCACCCCCGTAAGGAGTGCTTCGAGTGGAGGTGGAAGAGTCGGTGGAAGTTCTAGGACCTTCTCGCCGCTGGGAGGATTTTTTTGGTTTAATCATCCTCGCATTCATCCTGCCTAGACTATAGCGGTGTAACTTTTTTCCGTTTTTCAGCGCCGATGGGAGGTGCGGCCGAGCGGTTCCAGACTCCCTCTCGACTACGGAGGCGGGATGCGGTACCGGCGGTGGAAGACGCGAGACGCGCGTCCCTGGAGTGGGAGCTACGGGAGCGCGCGGTGAGGGAAGATGAGTGGGAGGATGAGGTGGTTGCCGGGACGAATATTTCGCTGTTCCTACACACGCCCTCATAGCATCCCCAGACGAGGACTACATAGCGGGCGTGCCGCGCTTTCATTTGTCACCCCCGCTTGTTTCCTTCCCTTGTCTCCCACTCTTGTTCGGTTTTTTTCTACTAGGTAATTTCCTTGTTGGGCACCCTATCTTTCTGGGGCTGGCCTGGACGGAGGGCAAGGGGGGGCATGCAACGTGCCGCCACCGCGCGGACAGCGGACGCGAAAAACGGTTAAAATCTCACACGCGGCCATAGTCTAGACTGGCTGAATATGAGACTAAGATTAAACAAAAAAAGAATCTGCTTACGCACAAGACGCGACAGTGGGCCTAGACTAGCCGTATCTACTCTACCCATCATTTTACGCGTGCCCGTTCCACTGGCGCTGGTCCGAACACGCCCCTGTCAATCCTTGTTTCGGAACGTGATAGGAATTACCCTGTATTCCCTGCGATATGTTACGTGCACTCGCAGCTCTAGGTGCCAAGCCGCGCAGGCTTGCCGTCTGGAACAGTGGCCTGGTGGGCGGGGCCCCAAGTAGTAACGCGGCGGGTGCGCGGCAGCGGAGGTGGAGTGGAACAGAGGAAACGGTGGGCACGAGGAACGGGCGGGAGCGGGGAAAAGCGGACGCCGGAGCGAAGATAGAGGAACAGACCGAACGCCAACATTGTGGGCCAGAACGAGGACAGAGGAGAGTACGACGCCTGCCGAGATGACGAAGGAGTGGCGACCGCCCAACGAGCTATCGCCGTGAACGAAAGGACCAGAGATTGACAGGTCTTGGTTCGCTAGCCACAAGAGATAGAAGAGATACCAGAGATAAATGATACAAGAGGTTGAATGAGCGAGAAACAAGAGCAGGCGACACACAGAAGAAAGCCTTCCTTCTATTATGCAGTCAACGTCAGTTTAGAGAAACAAACCTCCAATACTGCACTGGTATCCCTACGACGTTCGTTTGGCTTTCTTGACGCCTTGGTCCAATTCTTCGGTTTGCTCATTCGAGATACATAGAAGGTGTCACAGCGACGGCGGTTGTTAGTTACAAAAGTCGAAATAGAAAATTTGGTACCGTATTAACTCACGCAAGAGGCACTGTTTTTTTGGCGGTAGACGCCGTCTTGGCGCTGAGTAAGCGCGGTTCGGAACTAGCGCAATATCAAAATCGCGCTAGTTTCAATTTTTCGAATTTCTAGAATTATCAATCTATCTTCCCAAGAGTGCCGCCCTTCGGCCGGAGGAACATAGCACTCATCTTCCGTACGAGGGGAAGTGTCAGAATAATGGGCGTCCGGAAATGATGGACCGGAGGCGGCACGTCCGGAGATGACAGCTGCCCGAGTCTCCCGAGCACCGGCTCAGGAGACAGTCTTCCGTCTTTACCCCTGGCGAGTCCCTCAGGCCTGTTGTACATAGAGAGAGTGTTCCTCCTTCGAAGTTGTATCAATCAACCAATTCACAATCTTCATCTCTATTGATCCCTATATTCCAACAGGTTATGAGCCCGGATTGAACGCTCTGCCAATCCGATACCCATCGATAATCGGACCCGCCGTACCTGCCGCTTTATGCCTCGCTTCTGCGTCTCATCCCTGCACTCTCGTTTTTAAGCCTTAACTTTTTGGAGCCGCGTCGCGTCCGACGACATCGCCAACCAGACAACGCGTCACGTTTGCAGTCGCCGGCCTTTACAATGCCAGCAACCATCGCTCACTGAAGAACGACACACCCGATAGTATCCTGGCATAGAGGGGCCTACCGGCCAACGCGACGGCCCAGGCTTGAGCCTTGCGCATTGAACGGTGCAACCATTCATCGATCAGCATCACTCGGTTGTCATCCGAGCGAAGCGTTGGCCTGCTAGCTGAAGGACCTTCGGATACGGCAACCCCACGAGCAATTGCACGAGCAATTCCACCAGCGATCTCACAAGCGATCCCACAAGCGATCCTACGAGTGATCCTGCGAGCGATAATACGAACAATCCTACGAGCGATCCTACCAGCGATTCTATGAGCGATTCTACAAGCGATTCCACGAGCGATCCCACAAGCGATTCTACGAGCGAGCCTAAGAGACTGAGCGGTCCTACGAGCGATCCTACGAGCCATCCGAAAAAGAAGCTCTCGGCCAACAGAGAACCACTCGGAGATTTCCTCTACTGTAGCGCGTTTGACGGCTACTGTGGATTCGGCCACTTCAAAGGATTTGGTGACTTCGGCATAATCGCTACTCCAGTGATTTTCGGCTTTGCTCCTGAATCGGCTTTGCTCCTAAGTGGGTTCTCCACCGAGATACCGATTGAACAAAGACCATATGTGGAATCCATTCCAAAAGCTGAGTATTCATTCCAGACATGAATACATCCACTGAAATACCCAGTTTCAGAACAGTCTCGCTGCTCAGACATAAACTACATCCACGCCGGATCTGGGTGGAAGTGCTACTGGATTAAGCAGATCCGTCAAGCAAGCGATGTCCTTCGAAGCTCCTATCACTGCCCCGACCGGCGTACCAAGAGTGGCAAATGGCAAGAATTATGGCGAGACCGAAATCTACCGCGAGTCCGATATCGACGGCGAGGCTGCCATTGATGTGGAGCCAATATCCACAAAAAGCCGATGTTGATACGAGGGCGGCATCAATGGCGAAGCCAAGAACCGATACAAGGCCCCCATCGGTGGCGAGTCAGATATCGTTGACCCTTCAATACTGATAAATGGACACCTAATCGCGTCCTTCAGCACAACTGCAGAAGGCCTGAAGGGTAGATGTGGACTCGTCGCCCCGAACGGACGTGGACTCGTCTCGGACGGACTCGTTACATCGGATAGACTCAGACCCACCGCCTTGGCGGTCAGATTGTGACCCGGATACGACGCCTTTGGCGGACTCGAACTCGACGCCTTGGCGGTCCCACTCAGACTCGGCGCCTCAGGTGGACTTGGACTCGACGCCTCGGCGGTCGGACTCGGACTCGGCGCCTCGAGTGGAAGTCTTGGCAATTTGGAAGTAAACACCGGCCGGTATAACATTCGGAAAAGACCTAGAGTGGTCGCCCACCGGATCCGGGTGGAAGAGGAACTAATGGATTCTGCAGATCCGGTGTCCTACCGGGAGGCCATTGCGCACCCGAGGCTTGGCCAGAAATGGTCTGATGCGGTTGATGAGGAACTCAGATCTTTGACTGAAAACTCAACCTGGGACTACGTCGGGCTGGAAGACGTTCCAGCTGGCGTCACACCCATTAGCTCCAAGTGGGTCTTCAAGGCCAAGGAGTTGCCAGGAGGCGGCATTCGCAAAGTTGCAAAGCCTACGTATGATGCTAGCCCTCGCCGCCGTCCACGACTGGGAAATCGATCAAATGGATGTTACCGCCTTCCTGAACCCCAAAGTTGATGGTGACGTCTATATGGCTCTGCCGCAGGCGGACAAACCTCAAGTCTGCAAGCTGAGAAAGTCGCTTCACGGACTTAAGCAGGCCCTCCATCTCTGGTATAAGCATATTGACCACTTTCTCAGATCTCTCGGTCTCCAACAATGCAAGTATGATCCGAATGTCTATCTCACGGCAAGTACCACCTTAACCGATCGAACGAATTCCCCGCTGGCCAGCTGGAATTCCAAGTAATCGGCTCAGAACGACGCACCAATAATTCTGCTGCTTGACATGCTGCTCTTCTCTCCATCGGCCAACCGGGTCACCACAATCAAGAACCGCCTCCGCGCCAAGTACAAGATGACCCACCTCGGCCCAGTTTGCTGCTTCCTCGGTATAGAGATCGAGCGCGACTGATCACGACGGATACTGCATATCCACCAACAGCGCACAGTCCGGCAGCTGCTTGCGACTTCCAGAGTCAGGCTCGGCAAACGCAAACGGCACGGCAAGGTTGCTCGACTGAGATGGTAAACAACGATACCAGTCCACAATCGGCAGTCTGAAGTGGCTAATGCTATGCACTTGAACGGACCTTGCATTCACTGTCTCCATGCTAAGCAACTTCTCCTCCACCCCAACTACTGAGCACTTGGCAGCAGCCACCTACACGTTACGAACCTGCGACACACAGCCAACCTCGCCATTTAGTACAATGCATCAGACTCTGAAGTCGCCATGCCCATTGGCTACAAAGACTCGGACTTCGCTGGAGACCCTGATGACCGAAAAATCGACATCTGGCTACGTGTTTACAATCCTGTACAAGCATGCCGAGCAATACCCCTACTGCTTATGCTCAGACAACGACTCTAAGGCTACCGAGCCGCAGAAATCTTTGTCGACAACCAAGGTGCAATCCAGCTTGCAAAGAACCCGACATCCGACATGCTCTCCGACATCATGACGAAGAACCTCCCTCGAGACGCACTGGAAGCACGTTTACGGGCTTGGGCTCGTAAGCCGGGACTCAGGGAAAGTCTCCGACCAACCACGAGTCAAGCGTTTGAAATAGGTTACTCTTTCTGTTCTTTCTTTGGAGGATGCACTCTTTCTCCTATGTCCGTGGTTTTCCCTTAAGGGGTTTTTTTACACGGTTATGAGTTTTAACGAGGCATCTGAGGATTCCGTTTTCTCATTCTCTCCTGTGTTCCTTTGCATCTTCCGTACGAGGGGAAGTATCAGAATAATGGGCGTCCGGAGATGACGGACCGGAGGTGGCGTCCGGACATGACTGAGTCCCCGAGCACCGGCTCGGGAGGCAGTCTTCCGTCCTTTGTCCTGACGGCCTTACTGTATATAGAGAGATCTTGCGCCCGCATAATTCTGTAATACAATCTTCACCTCTTATCGATCCATATATTCCAACACAGAGCGGGCCCGACCCGGGCTGACCATGTTCACAGATGCGTCACGGCTGGATGGGGCGACCGGATACGCGGTGGTGTGCAAGAGGGGCCTGACCTGGGCGGCCGTCAAAGGGCACATGGGCAACAACCAGGAGGCCGATGATGCTGAGTGCGCCGCTCTCGCCCAGGCACTGGAGGAAGCATCGAGAAGAAACACGACTCCTGAACGGGTCACAATCTTTACTGACGCGCAATCGGCCATCGGACGGATGGCGTCGGACGAACCTGGCCCCGGCCAGCAGTACGCCCTCCAGGCGCGGAAGCACATCGCCACGCTGCGCAGGGCCAGGCCGGGTATTGTCATTGAAATCCGGTGGTGCCCAGCGCACTAGGGTGTCGCCGGCAACGAAAAAGCGGACGACTGGGCCAAGGCGGCAGCGGAGCAGTCAGGCAACCACATTTCCATTCCGCGATCTCTCGCCAATCTCAGGCGGGAAATCTCGGAGAAGAAGTGGGTGGAGGCACGACAATGTGCGGGGACCGAACCTCCAAGAAGAAGTACCGGTTGCCTGAGAGCCAGCGGCCCGATGGCACGGTAGCTGGGAACACCAAGAGGCTCGCCACGCAGTTCTACCAGCTCAAGACGGGGCACAGTCAGACCGGGGAGCACCTCAACTGGACAAAGAGCCGCCCTACCCCGTAATGCTGGTGGTGCCGGTACCGAACGCAGACCCGGGACCACCTCCTCAAGGAGTGTCCAGAATGGAAGCCGCAGCAGAAGATCCTCTGGGCGGAGGTGAAGGAGGAGACCGGGAGGTGGAAGGACAAGTGGAAGGTGCGGGGCCTACTGGCCGAAGGGAGGTGCAGCCGGGCGGTGCTGGACTTCTTCTCGACCACGGATGTGGGCAGACGGTTGCCAGGGGTGGAGGAGGATGACGCCATGAGCACGGTGTCTATGCTGGAGGTGCGGGAGTGGATGGAGGAGCAGGGAGCGGGAGCGTGGGAGACAGGCGCTGTGGGAACTCCACTGTTGCTACCCACGCCGGACTTCATGGCGACCGCAGGAACGACTTAGGTTTCCTTCGCTTTTTCCTTTGTAATTTCCTTGGTGCGCACCACATACTCTCGGGACAGGCCTGGGCGGAGGGCAAAAGGGGTGCTTGCAACGAGCCGCCACTGCGGGGACAGCGGACAGGAAACGGATTGTACATATCCTCGCCATGAACTAGATAGGTCGCACGCGAGTAATGAATAGAAAAAAACATTTTTGAGTTGCAACGTTCCGAGCTTTGTGCCAAGGTGGTAGTTAGGCTTGGCTGCAGTGCTGCACGAGCAGCTGCGTTGATCCTCTTATGCCGCACCTTTCGACAACCCTCCACCAACCACCTCCACAACAACTTCTAGAACCACATCCACAATCACGCCGCTGCTATCATACCAACACCATCTCTTCCGCTACGCTCGCCAACTCTACATCCCCTACTACCGATCCACTATATCGTGTTTCCAGTAATACGCCATCCAGGCTCGAAGGCACATCGCAGCACTGCGGTGGGCGAGGCCACGCATCACCATAGAGATCCGGTGGTGTCCGGCGCATAAAGGTATCGCGGGCAACGAGAAGGCGGACGAGTGGGCCAAGGAAGCGGCAGGGCAGCCAGGCCCCTACAGGCTGCTCCCGCGATCCCTAGCCAACCTCAAGCGAGAAATCTCGGAGAAGAAGTGGGTGGAGGCTAGGCGATGGGCAGGAGGCCGCACCTCCAAGACGAAGTACCGCATGCCAGTGAGCCAAAAGCCCGATGGCGCCGTAGCCGGCAGCACCAAGTGACTTGCCTTGAGGTACTACCAGCTGAAGATAGGGAACGCCCGCACCGGACAGTACCTGCACTGGGCGAAGGATCACCCCACTACCCAGTGCTGGTGGTGCCAGTGCCCCTCGCACGCGAGAGACCACCTCTTCAAGGAGTACCCGGAATTGAAGTTGCAGCAAAAGGTGCTGTGGGCGGAGGTGCAGAAGGATACGGGGAGGTGGAAGAGACGATGGAAGATCCGGGACCTACTTGCCGACAATAGGTGCGGAGCGGCGGGGCCGAGCTTCCTCACCGCAACGGATGTAGGAAGGCTGCTGCCACCTTTGGAGGGGACGGCCCCGGGAGCCAGGCGTCAGAGTGGGAGCTCCGGGAGCGCCGGGAGCGGGAAGAGGAACAGGAAGTGGAGGCGGAGGAGCTGGGTGCTACGGGACGGTTGGGTGCCGTGGAGAAACTGCCATTGTTCTTGCCCACACCCTCCTTCATGGCATCGGCAGAAGAGGAGTAGGGGAGGGTCGCGTTTCCTTTGTCATTTCCCTATGGGGGTTTCCCTGATGCACACCTTTTCTTTTCTTTTCCTTTTGGGACAGGCCTGGGCGGAGGGCGAAGGGTAGCTTGCAACGTGCCGCCACTGCGCGGAATGCGGACAGGATAACTGGGCAAAATGGACGCCGCCATGATCTATACAGGTCTCATGAGCGTATGAATAAACCAAAAAGAAAAACTCGCTGCCAGACACACACCGCCATCAATTCTCCTTCATCTACTCGCCTTGAGGCCCTGACGGAGGTAGTGCTATTCGGATATTGTGTTCTTTCGAACCCGGGAGATTAATAATCTAGAGGTCTATCCACCCGAGGTTCCTTCGTATCGAGAAGCGCTCCAATGCAGCCAAATGACTGAGTACATTCGGATGACAGTGGCTCGTTCCGGTTGCATCCTCGGACCATTGGCTCTGCGGCTTGAAGTCATCTTCGGCGATATCGCCTGTCATCGCGACGTAGTGATAGTAGCCGGAAATCATTGTTAGTGTGGGTGGAGTCGCGCAAGAGAGTGTTCGGGAAGGGGCGGAGACATATAGCCAA
>Ga0307508_10005421_pt1 | contig 12127 bp, 6 predicted proteins | sample 9_EM_MG_FD_203089 | JGI IMG/M metagenome (GOLD analysis project Ga0307508, IMG submission 203089) | Populus trichocarpa ectomycorrhiza microbial communities from riparian zone in the Pacific Northwest, United States - 9_EM | ecosystem: Host-associated > Plants > Roots > Unclassified | place... | reverse complement strand
TTCTTTTTAAGGAAAAAAATTGGTTCAAGGGAAATGAAGGAAATATAGTTATATTTATTTGAGTATGTTGAAAAAAAAATATAAAGAAAAATAATTTTTTGAGGATATTATAAAAAAAATTATATTATATTTTATTTTCTTAGCTTCTCTAAATAGAAAATATTTGTGTATCACAAAGGAAAATTAAAAATTTATTTTCTTATTTTTCCTTCCTTTCTTTCCTTTTTTTATTCCTAATTTTACCATCAAAACTATAGTTTTAAAATCCGGATTAACCCGTGCAAGTCGACCCTAGGCTTGAATTGTCCACGTTGAAGAAAAAATAAACTCGGTTGACATGATCATTAACCTATTGACTCTTTTTAAAAAAACATTTAGTCAAAACAACATTATGTTGATTTTTTAAAAACAAGTAGGATCCACCCTCCTAATTCAAACAAAGAAGATTGACTTAATTTATTTGCCATTATTTTATTTCCCTTACTTTTCTTCAAAATATATATGATGTTAATCTTAATTTATAACACACAAGTTGATCAAGAAATATTTTTTAATTTCCATCCGAGAATACTCTTTATCAATGAAATAAAAAAATCATTGAAAAAACCATGTTGATGATTCAGCTTTTCATTAATCGGTTTGATTTGCATGTTATAATTTTGGGCTCAATTTAAGTGAAGAATATGAGATATAAGATATTTGGTGGATGAACTAATTGATTGAGAATGATATGTTGAGATCCTATCAAAAAGCAGTTGGTGTTGAAGGCTAGTTACTATTTGTTTTTGCGTTTGAAATTATATTTAGTTGTGTTTTAAAATAGCTTTTTACTTAAAAATACATCAAAAAAATATCTTTTCTAATGGTTTTTATGTACTGATATAAAAAAAAATCTAAAGAGAAAAATAATTTTCATGTATTTTCGAGCAAAAATCACTTTTGAAATGAACCTTGCACCATAATATGAAGCACACACTAAGGCTATATGATGTGACCTAGCTTTAGATAGTCATTCAGTGTCCATGTTTTGGGTTAATTAAAGAAATTTGCTCATGCTTCCATGTTAATTTTGCATATTGCATTAAGGCTATATGACATTTCCATCAAATATTAGTTTAGTCGTTATTAAGTTAGTCCCCTTATATGTGTTTAGCATCAAATAAAATTAATAAAATGTATGAGCTCAAAAGAAAGGATAGAAACATGCCTGAAACAAGCATATCTAAAGTTATGTTTGGTTAGTCTTTTGATATATAAAGAATAAAAATATATTTGATTGCAGAGACAAAGTTGGAAACATAACAATAAATTGGTCTTCATTGTTTTGAAGTAATTTTTTTTTTGTTTCAAAACATAAAAGACAAGGGACATATTTTCTATGTCTCAGCTATCTTCGCTTTTTTTCTTCAAAATAGTAACCAAACACTATTTAATATACCGAATTAAAAAAATTATAAGATGTTTTCATAAACTTTGTTATTAAGCAAACAACATTTATATTTATTTAAAAATTGTGATTTCTAGCTTTTGAAACTTATTAGTTACATTTATTTACCTAATAATCACATATAAGCATCATTTCTTTCTTAGATAACATGTTAATGTTTGCAAGAATGCTTTAGCACCATAATTCTATATGTTTTAACTGGTTGATTCATAAGAGAGTAAGATTTTAGAATAAACAAGGAACCAAATAGTTTACATGAGATGGATGTGCGAATTATATTCTACCTTCTAGTATGAGTCTAGCTATGTTGTATATAAATGAAAAAAAGTATCTTAAGGAATGATCAAAGAAAGGCACTAAGTAGAACTTAAAAATGAGCATTTTCTTAGCCAATAACTGATTTAGTTTCCTTTAGAAGTGTATCATTAGAGTGTAAGTAATCATCAACTTGGAGGTCTTGTTTTTCATTTTTTTTACCATCAATTTTAGCATGACCCAATCTATATAAGATTTTTAGAGGTTAAAGGAATTTATAGTCCCCATCACTATTTTGAAAAACGAGTGAATTTTAGGGAATAACCCAGAATTGGGTTGTAACAACCATGAATAGGAACAATACCCCACTCAATGATATAAGACACACCTAATTCTCCAAACCAACTACTCACCATCATCAACCCCATTAAACCTTACCATGTTCCAATCTCTTTTTGTCTATTCCAATAATAAGTCTCACTCATCCTATATAACCAATATCATCTCACCACATCACCAAGCTATTAACACTTCTCACCTACCAAATCACTCTCACTCTGCATGAAAAACCAAACATCATGTCTAACATTCATAAAAGTACATATATGAAGGTTAGATTCACCAATCGAATAACTGAAGAACACTAAAACCTATTAGTTTGTCCAAATGGCAAGATGTTATGTGTTGATAGCCATGTGGAGAAGGTCCCTTAAGTGTAGCAAATCATTATTTAATAGCAAAACATTGTCCCATTCAAAAATCAAAATGGTACACAAAACCTAACACATGGCACACACAATTTAACAACAATTTTTCACCTTTCATTAAAGCATTCCCCATGTACAACAAAACAAAACCATGCTTAAATGGGAAAAGGGGTAGAAAAAAAAGAGTAAGAGAAACTATAAAAATAAAGTTGTGGTTATGGTCTTGGACTCTTGTCTCTAGCTTCTTTTGGCTTTTTTTATTTTTAATTACAACTACTACAGTTCCCACCTAAAATATATGTTTTTTCTCTCTTTTTTTTTTGTTCTTTGGACCTTCACTTTTTAAACCAAATTTTTCTTTTTTGCTTCTAAAAAATGGAAGGTAAATGGAAGCAAATTAGGATGGTGATTGGAAGGGTAGTAATAAAAAAGGAAAGTGTTGATGAGTCATCGAATGATAAGGGGTATAAACAAAACAAGGTTGAATTTATAAAAGATAAAAAAAATTTAAAGGAATAGGAAAAAAATAGTGGTGATTACTAGTGGTTGTGGTAGTGGAAGAAAGGTGTCAGATGGTGGTGAAGGGATGAGGTGTTGTCAAGTAAAGAATTGTACAGTTGATTTGACTTATGCAAAGCAATATCACAATAAGCATAAGGTTTTTGAATATCATACCAAAGGCTCAGGTTATGCTTATAGCTGGAACTAGGTAGAGGTTTTGCTAGCAATATAACGAGCTGGAATTGAGCAACCATTTAATTTTCTTGTCATTGTTTTTTTCATGAATATCTGGAAAAATCTTGATCTTTATGTTTAATTGTGGCCTATAATATTGAAAACTTTTTATGTATTGTTGTTTTAATAAATAATTGTATAGTTTTAAGTGTCTTCTCTCTCTCTCTCTCTCTCTCTCTCATTTTATTTACACTAACTTAACTGTGTGAAAGAAGAAATAACAAAAGAATAAAAAAAAAGATTCATAGGGTTTGTCACATGTATATGGCATCATGGCGATATTCATATAGCCTGTCACACATGTGCGGCGTCGTGACAATCGTCCTCCTGAACAAGGATATTTGTAGTGATGAGTGGAAAGAACAAGGAACTCTTGTCCTTTATTAGTAAAAAAAGGATGGAGTCGCCTGACACGATCAAAAGATTGATGCCTTATCTCAAGTGCAGGAGTGTCGAAGTAATAAATAACTTGGCAAGACCGGGGTCGAACCACAAGGAGGTGAACTATATAAAATTATAAACAACAAATGAAAAGGAGTTGAAGAGAATTTTTGAGTTGTGATATTGATGTAAGGATTAAACAAGGATAAAACAATTGTCAAGGTTAGAGGATCCACTAATGGTATTTCAAATAAGTATAATATAAACTCTTTTTTATTACTTAACTGGAAACCACACACAAAGGAGGTTCCAATCGGATTATAAATTATCAACATGATTATATTAATTATCTTATTTGAGTAATGCCAATACTTGTAAATGTGATCAGGTATTCATGGTGATAACTTATGTTAACAACAAATTAAGTTCCTTTCATAGCACAAGTGTCGATTATACCATACAATAGGCTATGAAAGTGACAAGTATTTGTTATACCAAGGGTTGTACAACACAAATCTAGATTAACCATTTAATAAGCAAGGTATTAAGAGTGAGTAAGATAACAAATACAAAATATGTTAGTATCAAACATTAAAGTTCATGTTGAGTATATTATACTGATTCTTACACCATTAGTATACCCTTTTCACCTTGACAAAATTAACTTAGCTAAATAAAATGAAGAAGAGAAACATAAATAAACAAAATAAAAATAATAATAAACATTAACTAAGTAAAGGAAATAAAATAAAAAGCATAAACAAGATATTAATATAACATAAAATAAAACTTGAACATTAAAATACAAAGAGAGAGAGTGTGATCTTGATCTGAACACCAAGATGTCTATATGTATGGCAAATGCCTCTTTTTATAGGCTAAAATTCGGAACTATTGATTTGATGACTAATTATTGAGTGGGTGGCCACCTCTTGACTTGATGACAACCATTATCTTCTTGTTTGAATAAAACATCATTGTTAACATCATAATTTGAACAGATAGTCTTCATGAAAGTTATGGGCATTTGTCTCAGCTTTCTAACAAAAAAAATGAGCTCATTTGGACTTCTAGAACTCAAGATATGGGTTGAACACTAAACAGTATCTAGGCTACAAGACAGATTCTGACTTCTCTTTTGTTGCTATAATTTGAACTTAAAAATGGTTGTTTTGAATATTGGACTCTTCATAAAAGTTTTAGGCCTATGTCTTAGCTTTTCATCCATATAAACCAGATCTAAATCCAAGTTCTACAACTCCAGTTATGATCCAATACATGAATGGTGTTCTAGTTTGAATTGAATCAACATCTCTTATTTAAACTTAACTCTCTCTTTGTCTTTTCACTTTCAATAGTTAAACACATCAATAAATTCTTTAAATTATGAGATATGTCTGCATTCAAAATGAGCATTTACCATAAATTAAAGATATCTTATATTATCAAACTTGTTATTATAAAACATGCTTAAGTTAGGGAATTTAACTTTAAGTGCAATATGATAATATAAAACCTTGATAAAAATACACTTTTAAGTATTAATCATCACCACCTAATATTTTGGTTATTAGAAACCCTAACTGGTCTTGAAGTCTAGATAAAGGGATTGATTGTGCATAGGAAGGATGTATAACTCCTCGTACATCTTACTTAAGGTAAGTTGCATTGTTTCTCTATCTGATATAAACTAAAACACTGTTGTGTTTTCTAATTATTGATTTGTCTAATAATTAAAGTCAATCCACCATAGTAGAGCAGACCATAACTTTAAGAGTCAGGTCTAGCCATTCTAGAGTCAAAACATGAAAATAAAAAAAATATTTTTCTTTTTAATATCGAAATACGTCTTACGTATAAGTTTATAATCTCGTATATTAAAAGAAACAAAATATATTTTTGGGATTTTTGAAATATAGACCAAGTTCTCATAGCTTTAATAAACTAGTTATTACATCCAAAAATAGATGTAAAGATATCAACAAAACTATTTTTCTTGAATTTTGATATTTAAAGATGCTAAATGATGCCATGTGTTTTATTATTATTATTATTTATGAAAATATGGTTTTTTTAGAGAATTAGCCATATACAATTAAAAACATAAAGAATAATTTTTTTTATTATTTGTTTTTTTTAATAAAACAAAAACAAATGCACAACCCATGTAAACAAACATATATACACCCAACCTATGACATGAACTAATTTAGCCTAAAAGAAACAGAGGAAACATATCATGTTAGGCCCATATAATCAAACAAAAAGCATACCATGTTCGTCCCCTCCCCTATGTAAAAACCCAAAACAACAATGTTCTTCCGGGAGTGTGAAGAATCTCTGCAGCTATGTCATGAAAAAAAAAGGAGCTAATAAAATTCAAGCTGGAAATTTATTAGAAAGCATGTAAGCAATAGACTGGAGAAAAGAAATAGACAAGCTAGACATTTCCCTTTATCACATGCATCTCATGACATTTAAACCAAATCCTTGAGTTTACTCCCTACTGTTCAAAAATCCATTATGCGTATAGTTTAATTAAAGGCTGAGATTTCATTCATGCACAGACTAGTAAGAGAAAGCTAAAAGACCTTAGGTCGTGATCCATATTTAACCTTTACTTCCCATGATAGAGGATAAAAAAAAACAAAAGAAATGGGCTGATGGTCCTTAAGATTCCTATTTCTTGATAGGTTCCTTATAACTCACAAAGCAATAGAATCATAGTAAATACATATCATAGAGAGCATGTACTAAGAGGAGCATTTTTTTATAATGAACTGGGGCATGAAAAGAAAGAAAAGGAAAAGGAAAAAAAAAGGCAGTAGTTTTTATACCTTTGAATGCAAGAGGGATGTTAACATGAAATTGGACCTATTTTACATTTTAGATCTTGAGGTTTATATTGAGTGATATTGTTGATTAAAGCTCCCAACACCCTGACAAGTCTCAGCTAGTGTGAAAGTGGTAGGGATAAGAAAAGAGAGTTAAAGACGTTATTAGTGCAGAGTTTGGAGTTGTCAACTTTCTACCAGTTGAAGGTTGAAACTAAAGCTCTGTTGCTGTTGTGATTGAGTTACTGGAGAGGACTGAGGACATGAAACCTTTTCTGGCAATGGAAAATTCTGCTAAACTAAAATTGACCCTCTACTAGTGATGCGAACTTCTGCTGAACTAAAGATAATCCTTCACTTAGTAATGACATGATTTTACAGGTGGTGCAAAGAAGTTAAAATCACTGGAAAGAGGAACTGTCATGGCTGTTGTTTGAAGGTTCTTCTCTATTGTTAGAACAGTTGAAGATGAGATGAAGGTAAAAGAAAATACTTCAAGAATGTTCTTGGTACACCACCGTGACTGAGAAGAAACTCCTGTTGCCAAAGCTGCTCATTGTTATAGCTGTTGGAGTGGCTGAGGCTACAACCACTACTACTCATAGGTGAGAAGATGATGGATGTTGGCATTGGAAAATAAATGAGCATGGTAAAGTTTGTTGTCAGGGGCTGAATATTGAGCTAAGAGATAATGTTTATGACAATGCTCTTTTTTCTCTCTGGGCTGCTTGAGTTAGGGTTTTGTGGGATTTTTATAGGAGAAACGGAGAGGTTCTAGAGTTCATGGGTTAATAGGAGCTCAATCCTTGATATTAAGGAATAGATCTCAGTCATTCATTAAAGTTAGGGAGAAAAAATTATTCTGCTTTACAACTGATAAAGAAAAAACATAAGGCTATTTTTGCAAGCAAAACAATATTGGGTGGTGTTTTTAACAGAAAATCTACAGGTGTAGTTAGTGCAATAAAAGCTGGAATTTTAGCTTAGATTTAAGTACAACTACCAAAGTGTATGTTAGAACAAGATTTGTGTGGTGTGGTGCAAAGATAAAGAAGAAATTATGGTTAAAATGTGGGTACTTGGACATCTTTTCTTTCGTTTTTGGGAAGAAGACAATGAATAGTAAAATTATAATCTTTTTTAATTTGGTCCCTAAACCTTTGGAACTTTGCAATGGAGCCTTCAATCAATTATAATCTTCTGAATTCCTTACAATTTCACCCTTAGCCTTATTTAATTGAACACTCAAATTCCAGCGTTCTTTACAAACTAGTCCTTGGTTTTCGATTTTTTTTCAATGTGATCCTTAATTGAACTACACATTTTAAATTTCTTTCAATTAAGACCCTGAATGTACCAAATTAGCTTTTCAAAGTTTCAACTGTGTCCCATAATCTTTCAATCTTTGTGAATTAATCTGAATTAGGCATCTAAACTTGGTTTTTCTTCAATCGAGTCCTTGATTGAATCCGTGAAACCCACTAGAAGTTTAATTAAGTCCTTAAACTTAATTAATTCTTTCAATTTTTGCCCAATTGGCTTTTAAACTTAGTTTTGCTTCAATTAAGTCCTTAAAAAAGTCAATTAAACTTGTTAGAAGTTTAATTATGTCCTTAAACTTAATCAATTCTTTCAATTTTGGTTGTGATTGGTCTTAACCTCAATTTTCTTTCTTTGTTCATCCCATCGTGTTGAAATCTTTTAATCTGGCTATTCTTCTGGTATTTTGGTCTTTTACCACTTGAAATCTTTTCTTCTCATGTCCCAAGAATATTTTTAATTTTTAATTTTTGATATTTTTGGATTTTTTAATATGTATTTTTCTAAAATAATTTTAGGAAATCCAAAATTATGTTATGACAGGGTTGATCCCAACTTGGTTTCCAAGTAATTGGGAGTTTTAGGCTTCATGTTATGTCCTAATTATTGTTGAATGTATAGACTTTGATAAAGTAGTCTCGTGTTCTTTTCTCTTTGTTTCCCTTCTTGCTGAGACTTGGGTAACTGACTAGGGTTGTCAAAGTTTATTGTTATTGATCATCTATTTTGCCTTAGCTATGATTTGATTTAACAAGAAAATGAGTTATTTTTGGAATAATATTGATGGTGAGCTCTCTTAATCTCTAGTTATTTCCAAAAAAAAAAAAAACATTTGGCTTTAATAGTGTTATTAATTAAACTAATTTAGTAATTAACCAGGGGAGAACCTCAAATGTATTGAATTCATAACTTTGTTAGGTGAAAAAGAGATAGTGGTAAGACAAGATAGCTGAATAACTATTAAAAGATGATTTCAAAACAATTAGTTTGTCTTTGTCTATTAAAATATTTGTGTTTACTTAGGGGTTTTAGGATAATATTTTATTATATGAGTAGATCCCGATTGAAAGGTTATGGTAAAAGCAAGAAGATAAGATTTTCTTTTTTACCTGTATTAATATCCAAACGATCTTTTTATCGTAGGATTTCAGTCAACTTTAATTGTTCTTAATGTCATGTCTTCTTGTTCTTATAATTGAAAGATTTCATGATCTTGAAAGATTTTATGATCTTGTTTTATCTAGCATATTGCAGGATTCTAGCTATGGATTTTATCACAACTATTCTCTATGTTTAAATTGAAATTATTTATTAATAACAATAGAATCTACTGTCTTTACTCCCTTATTTTATGAAGTTTTCAGCATTTTTCCCTTGTGTTCTTATTTGACATTAGTTAACACAGACTCACATATGTACACACATGTAAAGTATCTTAATCAAATTACATATATCTACATGAATTACAAATTTCTAATGTTTTTGACCTTTCTGATGTCATAAATCATCAAGATGTAGCTTAATTGAGGATGATTATGATGCAGGTGGTTTGTGGATAACTTGATGAAATGGAAGAATTAAGATAATTATCCAAGAAAATGCCAATTATTAGCCAAACTGAGTATTCCTTCTCTTATGTCATCCTAAGGATGTAGTGTTGGTGATACTCTTTTCTATATTTATTATCTATTTAATACCCTGTTTTTAGGTTAAACACCTGCTGATGTCATATCGTGACAATCATATGTGGTGGTAGGGTTGTTAGTTATGGCACTAGGTATATGTTGTTGTGTGGCTTAATAAAAACTTTAGGTTTTGTCTGAATGCCTTTCAATAAAGAGTTCCTTTCATTATATCAAACCAAATAGCATCATACATCCTTAATTACAAGGCTGATTTCTAGCTCCAACCTAGCTAAATATATAAACCATATATACAATTATATAATTAAAATCCTATAATTAATATGGCTTTAAATAATGTCAACCTATATCTGACTGACACCCCTTTTCAAATTGATGTTGGTCGATCAAAAAGCATCAATTTACCAACCGGAAATTGATGGCGTTGTCAGGTTATAGCCTTGGCAAATATGTTGGCAAGCTGAAGATCAGTGGAAACATGCAGAAAATGATGATCCAGGTATCCACAACTTCTTGAATAGAATGACAGTCTACTTCAAAGTGTTTCGTACACTCATAAAAAACAAGATTGACCCCAATTTGAATGGCACTTGTGTTATTGCCATAAGAAGAGTGGGGTTGAACTGAGAGAAACCAAGCTCAGTTAACAGACCATATAACTAAATAATCTCAAAACAAGTAGCAGATATAACATGATATTCGGATTCTATAGAGGGTTTAGACACATACATTACTTCTTACTCTTTCAAAAGATCAAGGATTCATCAAGAAACATGCATAATCCAGTAACAGAACAATGAGTATTAAGACATCCAGCCCAATCAACATCACTAAATTCAATAAAGCGAAGGGAAATACAGGTAGGAAAGAACAACTCATGGCTAGGGAAGCCTCTGAGATATTGAATGACATGATGAATAGAAGCTAAATGGATATGACATGAAGATTGCATAAACTGGCTAACTTGCCAAATCGTAAAAGAGATATCATGAAATGTGATCATTAAATAATCCAGGCTCTCAACTAGTTGATGAAAAGCAGTAGGATCAAGAAGAAGGTCGTTTTTCTCATGATGATATTTCATGTTAACCTTTAAAGGAGTATCCATAGATGAGGTATCCTAAAAACTTGCCAAAGTAATCAAACCTTGCGTATATTTATGTTGATTCAGGAATTTACCAGAGGAATCGGTGAGAGACTATAACCCCAAGAAGAATGCCAGTAGACCAAGATCCTTCATATAAAACGAGGCATGAAGATGCTATTGGAGATGGGTAATCAAAGTGGAATCTATCCCAATAATAATAATATCATTAGTATAGACAATGAGAAGAATAATACTCATAGATGTTTTGTAAAGAAACAAGAAAGAGTCATACTTGTTTTGCTGGAAAAAAAATTGAAGCAAAGTGGCTTGATATTTGTCAATCTAAGCTCGAGGAGTCTGCTTTAGTCTATATAAAGAGTGCTTCAATTTATAGACATCCAAGAAAGAGTTGGAGATTAGACTAAGAGGTGGTGTCATGTAAGCTTTCTCTTGAGATCACCATGAAAAAAGGTGTTTTTGATATCTATTTTATGAAGCAACCAACCTTGTGAAGCAATAATCAAAATAATAGTTCGTATTGCAGTCATCTTAGCAACCAGAGCAAAACTCTCCTCATAGTCCACCCTATATTCTTGTTTGGTACCAAGAGTAACAAATTGTGCTTTATATCTATCCAAAGTCCCATTAGAACAAAGTTTGATCGAGTGAACCCACTTATAAACATTAGCTTTAACAATTGTTGGGCAAGGAACAACATCTCATGTATGATTATCTTAAGAGCATGGACCTTATCTACCATGGCCTCCCACCAATATTCATGCTTAATTGCCTCAAAATAACACGTAAGAATTGGAATAGATGACAAAGTAGCTTGGAATGAGGTAGGAGAAAATCCATATCGATCAAGAGGATGAGAGAGTCTAGTAGAATGATGAGGAATAGGGCTAGAATCCAACTCAATCATGGAAGGCATCATTAGAATAGGCTTAGATAGCGGGTCAGACTCAAGAAGAGACAAAGTTAAGCAACATCTTTCATACACAATTCCAGGCTTGAAACGTTCAGGAATAGAAGGCAAGTCATCAAAGTATATAAGAACAGGTATCTCAAACACAGAGGCAACATGAATGGGAAAAAGATATTGATTTTTAAAGAAAATAACATGACGAGATATATAAAATCTATTAGATCATGGATCGTAGCAAACATAACCTTTGTGAGAAATATTATAACTATAAAAGCACATCTAACATATTGAACAAATAATTTATTGTGTTTATGAGAAGGCAAATGAACAAAACGAACACCACCAAAGGTATGCATGTCAAGATAACAAGGATGTTATTAATAAAGATGATAATAAAGAGTCTTAAACTTCAAAACACTAAAGGGTAATCTATTAATTAGATGGACTATCATGGATACAACTTCAACCTAGATTTTAATGGGAACAAAATATTCAAGCAATAATGTATAAGTTACATCTAGTAAATGATGATTTTTACATTCAACAACATCATTTTATTGATGTGTATAGGTACAAAAACATTGGGAGGCTATGCCTTTTTGGTTAAGAAACTCATGAAATTCATGAGACATGTATTCCCCACATGTTTCAAACCTTAACACTTTAATACCTGAAGAAAATTGAGTTCGAACATAAGGAACATATCGTTAAAAGATAGAAAATACCTCAGATTTAGAACAAAGAAAACAAATCTAGATATATTTGTTGTAATCATCGATGAATGTAACAA
>Ga0307508_10005419_pt1 | contig 12131 bp, 8 predicted proteins | sample 9_EM_MG_FD_203089 | JGI IMG/M metagenome (GOLD analysis project Ga0307508, IMG submission 203089) | Populus trichocarpa ectomycorrhiza microbial communities from riparian zone in the Pacific Northwest, United States - 9_EM | ecosystem: Host-associated > Plants > Roots > Unclassified | place... | reverse complement strand
TGGTGTCGCCGGTCACGCCGAACACGTAGGTTCCGTCCGAGGTCAGGCCCCCCGAACCCCAGATGCCCGATCGCGCGCTCTGCGTCGCCCACCCGGCCAGGTGGGTCGGATCGGTGATGTCGAGCGCCACGATCCACCCCAGGTAGGTCCCACCGTCTCCGTACTGTCCGCCGAACGGGATGTAGAGGATGTGGTTCAACAGCAGCAGCGCGCCGTGCTGGTTCTGCGCGGCCGAATTGAACGGCTTGCCGTTGTACGACAGCGTCGTCGCCGACAGGGTCACCGGCCACCCGCCGGTCGTCACCTCGGTGCCGTCGTCGATCGACAGCGCGTGCACGAGGTGCGGATTGTTCCCGGTCACGACGAACAGCCTGCGCGAATCCGGGTCGATGGCCGGCGTGCCGCGGATGCCATCGCCACCCGTCGTGACGTGCGCGGTCCACACCGGCAGCCCCGTGGTCTCGTCGAACGCCACCACGTTGGGAGTTGCGCCGAGCGCCGGGAACGCGAACAGCAGGCCAGCGCCGGCGGCGCGCGCGGTGGCGGTGCAGCCCGTGGCCGCCGCCGGGCAGCCCGCCTGGGCAGGGCCGTTCTCCACGTAGAGCACCGAGGCCGTGCCCTGGTTCTGCGTGTTGCCGTTCGCCGGAAACCGGGCGTTCGTGTTGAACGTGGTGTCGGGCGCCATCGCGGTCACCGCCGATGCGGCGAGGCCGGGCTGGACATAGCTCGCGCGGCGATAGACGTCGTTGCCGCGCGAGAGCACCGATCGAGCTCCGGTGGTGCCGGATCCGTCCGTCCCGTCGCTCGTCGATCCGTCGAGCGCACCGCCTCCCTTGTTCGCGCCGCAGGACGCGCCGCCCAGCAGGGTGAACACGCCCAGGCCGATGACCGAGACAGCGTCAACGCACAAACGTGTGACCATGGAGTTCCGTCCTTGGTAACGGGTGTAGCAGCATACGCAGCGGAGATATTCTCGCCGGTCGCTCGACCGTGGGACCTGTCACAGGACCACCTTGTGCGCTGCGATGCGACCTCCGGCTCAGCGCGGCGCCGCCAGCGCTGGCGATGGCGACAGCTCGCGAGCGATCGCGACGTCAGGCGGGCGCGCGAGCCGCCGGTCCTCGATCACGGCGGCCGCACCCTGCTCGGCGATCATCACGGTGGGCGAGGCGGTGTTGCCCGACGTGATCGTCGGCATGATCGAGGCGTCGACCACGCGCAGGCGGGCCACGCCGCGCACCCGGAGCCGCGAATCCACGACCGCGGCGTCGTCGTCCGGGCGGCCCATCCGGCAGGTACCGACGGGATGGAAGATGGTCGTGCCGACGTCGCCCGCCGCGGTCAGCAGCTCGGCGTCGGACTGGAACGCCGGTCCGGGGATGAACTCCTCCGGCGCGTACTTCTTCATCGTCTCGGTGCCGGTCACGATCCGCCGGGCGAGGCGCAGCGACTGCACGGCGATGCGCTGGTCCTCCGGCGTGGACAGGTAGTTGAGCCGGATCTCGGGCGCGGCGCGGGGATCGGGCGACTTGAGGCGCACGTGGCCGCGCGACGTGGGGCGGAGGTTGCACACGCTCACCGTGAACGCCGGGAAGCGATGCAGTGGATCGCCGAACTTGTCGAGCGACAGCGGCTGGACATGGAACTCCACGTTCGCGGTGGCCTGACCAGGATCGGACTTCACGCACGCGCCCATCTGAGACGGCGCCATGGTGAGCGGCCCGGTGCGTCGGAACGCGTACTCCAGCCCCATCTTCACCTTGCCCCACCACGAGTTGGCGAGCGTGTTGAGCGTCAGCGCGTTCTCCACCTTGAACGCGGTGCGGAGCTGCAGGTGGTCCTGCAGGTTGCCGCCCACGCCGGGGAGGTCGTGGACCACGGGGAGGTCGTGGGCCTGGAGATGTGCGCCCGGTCCGATGCCGGAGAACTGGAGGATGTGGGGCGAGCCGATCGCCCCCGCCGCCAGGAGGGTCTCGCAGCGCGCCTCGGCGAACACGACCTCGTCTCCCCGGTAGAACTCGACCCCCTGGGCCTCGATCGCGCCCGCCGCGCCGCGCCCGAGCCGCAACCGCCGTACCTGCGCGCCGGTGAGCACGGTGAGGTTCTTGCGACGCTCGACCGGACGCAGAAACGCCTTGGTGGCGCTCCATCGCACGCCCCGGCGCTGGTTGACCTCGAAGCGCGAGCTCCCGGCATTGTCGCCGCGGTTGAAGTCGTCGATCTTGGCGATCCCGACCTCGGCCGCGGCGTCCTGGAACGCGTCCAGGATCTCCCACGACAGCCGCTGCTGCTCGACTCGCCATTCGCCCCCGGTGCCGTGGACGTCGTCGGCGCCGCGCCAGTAGCCCTTGAACACGGGGAGCACGCGGTCCCACGACCACCTCGGATCGCCGGTGAGCCGGGCCCACTCGTCGTAGTCGCGGGCCTGGCCGCGCATGTACAGCATCGCGTTGATCGACGTACAGCCGCCCAGGACGCGGCCCCGCGCGTAGAGGATGGTGCGGCCGTTGAGGCCGGGGTCCGGCTCGATGCGGTAGCACCAGTCGGTGCGCGGGTTGCCGATGCAGAACAGGTAGCCGACCGGGATGTGGATCCAGATGCCCTTGTCCCGGCCACCGGCCTCGAGCATCAGCACCGAGACCGCCGGGTCGGCGGACAGCCGGTTGGCGAGCACGCACCCCGCGGTGCCGCCACCGACGATCACGTAGTCGAACGAGCCGATGGTGTTCACGCGGTCCTCATGGCGATGGGCGGCCCACCATAGCGGACCACTCCGACCCGCTACAACCGCGGGCCGCGTTCTCGACGCCCGCCCCAGATCGAATGGATCTCGATCAGATCGCGCTCGCGATCATCTCTTCGGAAGTGGCACCATCACCCAGCGGGTTCGCGAGCTGACCCGTCTCGACGATCAGCATCCGGCCGGACTGTACCTCGTGGCGCTTGCACGCCTGCTGGTCGGCGCTGATCGCCTCCGATTGGTCGGACCGGCGTGCACGATGCCGCGGCCTCGGCGTTCACGATGCCGTGAATTTCGCAGCCGCACGACCGCGTCGCGGCGCTGCTCCTGCGTCACGGCCGAAGCTCCTGGGAAGCTCGCTCGCCAGGCAGTCGAGCACCGCGCGTACCGCTGCGTTGGCGCGACCCTGTGGATGAAACAACCCGTAGACACTGATCGGGAGCATCGTTGCGCCGTCGAGCACGCGCTTGACGCGGCGGGTTCGGAGGTCGGCATCGGCGAGCCACGAGGGCAACCACCCGATCCCGAGGCCCGCGACCACGGCGTCGCGAACGGCGACCAGGTTGTTGGTCCGCAGCCGGCCGTCGACGGTGACCGACTCGCGCCCATCCGCCGTCTGGAACTCCCATGCGGTGGGTGCCGCTCCGTGGAGGACGCACGGGAGCTCGGCGAGCTTCGCGACTTCGTCGATGCGACCGGTCTTCGCGAGGAGCCGCGGCGAAGCGCAGACCACGCGCTCGAAGCTCGCCAGGCGTCGTGCGACCACGAACGGGCTGTCCGGAGGGCTGCGGCCCGCGCGAACGGCGACGTCAACGCCGTCCTCGAGCAGGTCGACCACGCGGTCCTCGAACCGCAACTCGATGCGCAGGCGCGGATTGTCGTCGAGCAACGCTGGTACGAGCGGGCCGATCCCTCCCAGGCCGAGCGACGGCGGCACGCTGAGCACGATCCGGCCCGCGACGCCGCGGCCTGGGCGGATCACGTTCTTTGCTTCCTCGACACCCGCGAGGATCGCCCGCGCGCGGGTGACGAAGTCGAGACCAGCCTCGGTCAGATCGAGCCTCCGCGTCGTGCGCCGCATGAGAGGAACGCCGACGTCGTCCTCGAGCCACCGAAGATGTCGGCTCGCCATCGCCACCGAGAGGCCAAGCGAGCGCGCAGCCCTCGAGATGTTTCCCGTGTCGGCGATGCGCACGAACGTCGTCATTTGCTGAAACACAGGTACGGAGTAGAGCACTTTTGCATGCCCTGCAAGAGTGCTTCGCGAATCGCGCGTCTACTGCGTCCGGCCTGGCGAGTGCAGATTCCTGTCATCGACGGACGGCAACCCAGGCGCCGGCCGGAAAGCCAGGACCGCATGACAGCGCATCACTTCGCCACGTCGACGAATCCGGGGGCGCCGGAGAGCGAGACCAACGAGGCGGCGCTTCACCCGTGGCCGCGGACGGAGGGTAATCCAGTGAACACGCCGATCGTCGACTCCTTCGCGGTCGAGCACCGCGAGTACGCAACCGAGCGCAGCTTCGAACAGGTCGTGGCGGCATTCGAGCGCCTGGTTCCGCCGATCGACCACGCGGCGCTCGCCGCCGAGGTCGCGCGCACAGCGGATGCGGCCGAGCTCGAGGCCTACCTTCGCGCGCATGCTGGGCCGAGCGGTTTCATGCGCTTCGTCGCGTTCGACCACGGCGCCTGGCTCGCCAGGTTTGGCCGCTCGGCAAAGATCCGCTCGTACGTGCTCGGGAACCCGCTCGTCGCACGAACGATGATCGTTCACAACCCGGGGGTCGGGCTGAACGTCCCCGTACGGCTGCTGATCTACGAGGGAGGCGATCGCCGGACACGCGTCGCGTACGACGTCCCGTCAACGCTCATGGGTCGCCTGAACAACCTGGAGGTGACGGCGGCGGCGGCGATCCTCGACGGCAAGCTCGGCGCGCTCGCCGAGGAAGTGACGCACTCCCCGGGAACATGAGGCGGTCCACCGGTCACGTTTGAACATCACAGCTGGCTGAAGAGCACGAGGAAGCAACAGATCATGGCACATGACTCATACCGAAGCGCACGAACGCTCACCATTGCCGCACGCGGGCATTCCCTTGCCTACCGAGAGCTCGGCCCGAAACGGGGAGTTCCCATCGTCTTCCTGCAGCACCTGACCGGGAATCTCGACGACTGGGATCCCGCGATCATCGACGGGCTGGCGAAGGAGCACCACATCATCACCTTCGACAACGTCGGCGTAGGTGCCTCCAGCGGAGTGACTCCCTCGAGCGTCGAAGACATGGCTCGCGATGCGGAGGCATTCATCGACGCCCTGAAGCTCGACAGCGTCGACCTCTTCGGCTTCTCATTGGGTGGCCTCATCGCGCCGCTGATCGCAAGCCGCCGCCCAGCGCTCGTCCGCCGCATGATCCTGGCGGGCGCGAGTGCTCCGGGCGGCCACGGCCTGGTCGACATCGTCGGCGTCTTTCAAGGTGCGCTCGGGCGCGCCGGGCAGCTGCACCGGCACCCGAAGCATCTCCTCTTCTTCACTCCGACGGCGAGGAGCCAGGCTGCCGCCGACGCGTTCCTGGCGCGGCTGGAAGCGCGACGGGAAGACCGCGATGCTGCGACGACGATGGAGACGATTCAGGCTCAGCTGACGGCGATCGTCGCCTGGGGGCGGACTCCGGTGGATGCCGCCTTTGGTGCGATCACGCAGCCGACGCTCGTCGCGAACGGCGATCGAGACGTCATGGTGCCGACCGTGAACTCGTTCACCCTCCTGGAGGCGCTCCCGAACGCGCAGCTGAGCATCTTCCCGGACGCCGGGCACGGTGGCGTGTTTCAGTATCACGCGGAATTCCTCGACCAGGTGCTTCGCTTCCTCGCTGACTAGGATATCGACATGCAAGATGCGTATTTCGCAACGACCATCGCCCTTGCCGCTGTTTCTGCAGGATGTGCCTCCGCCGCGCCGACGGCCACCACGACCAGGGGAGCGGCCGGCCCTCAAAAGACCCCCACGGACCTGCACTGGAACGTGCTCACCAGCAAGCGTCCTGGCCTTACGCGCGACCTGCCGCCCGGGAACGAAGCCTTGTCGTGGGTGGCCAATTCGTCGACACTCATCTACGGCGAGCGAGACGCGGTCCTCGTGGACACGTTCCTCACGACGGAGCAGTCGAAGACGCTGGTCGATTGGGTCGTTGCGAGCGGGAAGAACCTGACCACGATCTACATCACCCACGGACACGGGGATCATTTCTTCGGCCTCGCCCCCCTGATCGAGCGTTTCCCGCATGCGAAGGCCGTCGCGACCCGGCAGGTCGCCAGGAGCATGCAGGAGTATCTGTCCTCGGGGCGCGTCGAGACCTTCTGGCGCAAGCTGTTTCCCGGCCAGATCCCGGAGCGCCTCCTCGCGGCGGAGCCGCTCGACGGCGATGACTTCGAGCTGGAGGGACGCAAGCTCGTGGTGGTGAACGTGGGGTGGACCGATACCTCTCCTTCGACGTGCCTGCTCGTCCCATCGATCGGCCTGCTCGTCGCTGGGGACGCGGTCTACAACGGCATTCATCCGTATCTCAGCGAGACCAACGAACACAGCCGGCTCGAATGGATTTCCGCGCTCGACCAGCTCGAGGCCTTGAAACCACGAGCTGTGATCGCCGGACACAAGGCGCCGGGAAACGGCGATGCTCCCAGCAACATCGGCGAGACACGGAAGTACCTTCAGGACTTCAACCGCCTGGACGCCGAGACGACGACCGCGCGCCAGCTCTACGATGGCATGTTGAAGGTCTATCCCGATCGCGCCAATCCGGGCTCGCTCTGGAACGCGGCGAACACCGCCAAGAAGGCGCATAGGTGAAACAAACGGGGTGTTTCCGACAACCGGAAGTGGCCGAGGCCCGAGCACCGGACGATGATGGTCCGGTGCTCGCGTAGCGTCGCAGCGCACCGCCTGTCGTCCGGAGTGGAGCCCGGCGTGCCGCAAGTGCGGTAGCGTCGAGCGCATGAAGCTCTGGTTGTGGCGCTGGCTCGCGGTGATCGTGGTTGCCGTCGCGGTGTTGCGCGGTGTCGCCGAGCGACGTGACCGCGCCAAGCTCGAGGAGCGCATCGCCAAGGTCGAGGGCCGTCTCCTGGACCACCTGCACGACCCGCACGACGAGATGGCGCGCATGCCATCGGTCGGCTTCGCCACGGAGGAGCCGACCGCGCGGGATCCTGACCTCGACAACCCGCACCAGTGGTGGTGTGTGTTGCCGTCGACGAACCAGGATCCATCGGAGTCGCGTTGCTACTCGCGCCGAAAGGACTGCCGGTCGGAGCGGGCGACCTGCGTCCTCGCTGACGCTCCGTACTGCTTCGATATCTACCTGCACGGCGAGCCAACCACCGCGGTGTGCTTCTTCGACTACCTCACGTGCGCGAGCACAAGGAAGCACGCGGCCGATGCCGAGACGGCACCCAAGGATTGCTACCACGCGACCCACGGGCTCGCGCTCGACCAGGCTCGTCAGGGCCTGTAGACCGTAGCTACGTGTCTGGTCGCAAAGCTCCCACTGGCGCGATCGTGACGATCTCGGTGCGACGCTCGACCTGGATCCCCCACATCGACACCGATCCGGGCCAGCATCAGCCGGCTCCCAGGGCCGAGCGACGGCTTGGCTAGGAGGCTCGACGAGGAACGACTGGTCCTCCAGCGCGGCGATGGTCGCGCGCTGGACCGAGATACCTGGCTATGGCAGGCGCCATTGCTGGTTCGAAGCGCCGCTGCAGGCCCACAGCTGGAGCTGTGTTCCATTGGTGGTGATGCTGGCGGGGTCGTCCAGGCATTTGCCGGTAGCCGGATTGACCAGCTGTCCGTTGACCCCCTGCCACTGCTGGTTCGCACCGCCGTTGCAGGGCCACCATTCGACGAGGGTGCCGTTGGCGGAGTTGTTTCCGGTGATATCCAGGCAGCCACCGTCGATGGTGATGGTTCCGTTGCTGTTGACGGTCCAGCTCTGCGCGGCAGCGAAGCCGTTGCAATCAAACATCTGTACCTTGTTGCCCGGCGTCGCGGCAGCATTGTTGTTGTCCAAGCACTTGGCGCCGTTGACACCGGAGACGACCGGACCGGTCCGTGTGCCGACAGCGGACTGGCCGTAGCCGGCGGCTACGATGTTGGCCTGCACCGCGTTATCGGTGGCGTCCGACGGAAATCCGGAGGTCATCACGCCCTCGTAGAAGGTCCCGGCGGAACCGTTGCTGTTGTCCCCGCCGATGCCCAGGATGATGGCGCCCTCCAGGTGCAGCGGGGTGTACCCGGCGGTGGTCGGCAGCGGTCCGCTGTAGCTGGTCTTCAGGCCGCCCGAATTCGCATTGCCGTCCTTGAGCGCGTAGGTCGTCGAGTTCATCTTGAGCATCCCGGTGACGAACGGGCTGTTGCGGCCGGTGTTGTTGGTGTTCGTGCCGTTCGCACCGGCGAACAGGCCGTTCTCCAGGTCGGCCATCACCCACGGGCCTGACCCGACACACTGCCCCGGCACGACAAACCCGAACCAGCACAACGTGCCGAAGTAGACCGCCCCCATGTGCCCGTTGCCGGTGTCCCGGGAGTTGGTCTCCGCGTTGCCGTAGTCAAAACAGCAGCCACTGTTCACGTGCCCGCCGGCGGCTACCATGTAGACCCCCTGCGACGCGCCGCCGGTGGCGATGCCCGAGGTGGCGTTGTTCCGGTAGCCGGTGCCGGGCGCCACGAACACGCCGTAGGCTTTGCGGCCGGCGATGGTGATCGGGGCGGCGGTAGCGTTGGCCAGGTTGTCGAAGCCGCCCGCGGCCGGTCCGGAGAATCCCCCGGGGGGCGCCTGGGTGAGGTGGTTACGCCGACCGGTCTGATCATAGATGGTCCTGATCAGGCAAGTGGCACCGGCGCAGAACGAGTCCTGTGCGGCGGCGTCAGCGGTTCCACCCGCAGTCAACAGCCCGATATCCCGGGTAGCGTTGTCCGACGATCGCTGCACCTGATACAGCGGACCGTTGTAAGCAGCGAACATCGCTCGCGTGGTGCTGTGCGCGGCCACGCACGGCGTACCTCCCGACGCGTAGATGTCGCAGGGGGCGGCCGACGCGGTGCCGGCGGTGCCGACCAGAATGGCTGCGGTGAGCGAGACAGCCACACCCGCCAGGAGTCGTGTTTTTCTCATGTGTCCAAGTCGTAATTGTGCAGTCATGGGGTCTTTCTCCGATCAATGTCCGGGAATGTGAGCGTTCACAATACCTCTTGACGCGGCGCTCGCTGAGCCCGCACGGTTCCACTCATGAACTGATTCGGGGCAGCGTGCAGGGCGCTCGGTCTGCCGCCCGACCGTATGCTCGACCACGCCTCTGATTGGCTCCCACCACCCCGGGCGGCGTTCGATGGGAGCGCTCTCTCCGCGCGTATGGCGATGACGCCGTGCGACGAATCGTCCATCGATTGCTGAGCTCCTCTCCGCGATGTGATGGCAGGAGGCTGCCAGGGCGAAGACCACCAATCAGGCGTCGATGACTTCGCATGGACGACCCCTCCCCGCCAGATGGCGAGCATGGCCGGCAGCCATCTCTATAATGTGGACGTTCACATGTCAACCGAGGAAGTGTGTATATCATTCGGGTCATCTAGCCCCGACGCGAACTGGCTGATAATGGTAAGGAGTTAGTCCGCGCTCACGAGCGAGAGGCTCCTCCGGAGTGGGCACGTGACAGCCGGGCGATCACCTCATGACCCGGAGGGCTTGGCGCCGGCTGACGAGTTCACGGCAGGAGGTCGGACCTCCGAGCCGATGCCGGCGACATAGCAGGCTAGGGCCACGGACGATGGAGGACTTGCCGCGACGCTGCGCGTCGAGCTCGGCGCGGGCCGACTGCGCCGCGCGAGCTACTTGCCGCAGGTCTTGCGCGAGTTGTCGGCGAGGCTGGAGATCAGCCAGTGGCCCTCGCGCAGCCCGAGCACGAGGATGTCCGTGCCGCAGTGGTCGATCTTGCCGTTGCGCAGAAACTCGTAGGGCGCCCACACCGACGCGACGTTGTCGTCGACATGGACCACGGCGTCGTGGATCCGCTCCTCGATCCGGTCCGGCGAGCTACTCGCGAGCTTGTCGAGCCGATCGGCCAGCGCCGCCAGGCTCATCTGGACGAACTCGTGCGCGCGCGACCATTCTATCTTCAGGCAATCATTGCCAGTCAGCGATGCACTGAAGATCGAGGCGGATTGTCGGTGCGTCGTGCTCGATCCAACACGCGATCATCGGGCTCACGACGTCGCGTGCCGGCCAGATCGATATCGGCAACGCGCTCACCGAGGTGCCGGCGCGGATGGTCGGCGGTCCCCGCAGGCCCACGGCTCGAGCTACGCGGAGCGGGCCAGCGACGTCGCGATCCGTGTTTCGACGTAGTAGCGGCGGTGTCAAATTCCACGCCTGGGTGACGATCGTCGTAAGAAACATCAAAGCTGCGGAAGATCCATCATTCACCGACGGGACCGCGAGACTTCATAGTCGCGGCCAACGACGTCGAGACGCCCTCACCGCGGGAACCCGTAGCAGAAGGATTACCGACATGCAATGCCGACCGGTACGCGCGATCCTCGTCGGGGGCCTGGGCCGCAGAGGGTCGATCTCGACCGTACCCCGGACCCGGCTCGGCGCCCGGCCGTGGCGCCTCCCGGTCGCGGCGAGGCTGCTGCCGCTCCTCGTGTTCGCGTGCAGCGGACCCCAGGATGGCCCGGCCGCCCAGTCCGGCTCGGCCCAGGCGATCGCGCCGCCGACGTCGGAGCGGGTCACGATCGATCTGTCGGCCGGGATGCCCGGCCAGAGCCACTGGCGCTACCTGAAGGACCAGGACGCCACGGCGTTCGCGGCGCAGTCGTTCGACGACTCCGGCTGGAGCCAGGTCGGGATCCCGCACGGCGCGAACTACCTGACCACCTTCCTCAACGCCACCTCGGGCGGCGGCGACGGGTTCCTGAACGGCGGCACCCAGTGGTACCGCCTGCACTTCACGCTCGCCACGCAGTACGCCGCCAGCAAGATCCTCGTGGAGATCGAAGGCGCGCACACCGGCGTGCAGGTCTACGCCAACGGCACGCTGCTGCCCGGGATCAGCGCCGTCGCCGGCGACGCCCAGGCCTCGCACGTCGTGGGCTTCTTGCCGTTCCTCGTCGACCTGACCCCCTTCGTCACGGCGGACGGCGCGACGCAGAACGTGCTCGCGGTCCGGGTGTCGCGGGGCGCCCCGTGGTTCACCCAGCCCGGATTCTCGGGCGCGTTCCGGTTCGGCCAGGCCGAGGCCGGGCTGTTCCGTCCCGCCCGGATGCTCCTCACCAACAAGGTGCACATCCCGGCGAACGTCTACTCCAACCAGCGGACCTGGGGCACCCACGTCGCCACGGTCTCGATCACGCCGTCCCAGGCCACCACCGCGCAGGCCGACTCGGCGGTCGTCGCGGTGCAGACCAACGTCCTCAACGAGACCGCACAGGCCCAGCAGGTGACGCTGACCACGCAGATCGTCGACGGCAGCGGCAACGTCGTGGCCGCCGCGCCCCCCATCACCCAGGCGGTCCCGGCGATGACGCCGAGCGCGTTCCCGTCGTCGGAGACCCCGATGTTCGATCAGCGCATCACCGTCCCCAACCCGACGCTGTGGTACCCGAACAACACCACGTTCGGCAGGCCTGTCCTGTACAAGGTCTTCCACGTGGTCAGCGTCAACGGCGTGGTCGTCGACTCCACCCAGACCAGCCTCGGGATCCGGACCATCACGTGGGACAAGAACCTGCCGTTCTTCAACGGCCACGCGATGTACCTGTGGGGCGGCTCGGGCCGCTACGACTACCCCGGCCTCGGATCGTCGGTCCCCGAGGAGCAGCAGTGGCGCGACCTCGCGCTGTTCGCCGCGGGTGGCGGCAACCTGTGGCGCCCCGGCCACTCGTCCACCAGCGAGGAGTTCGTCGACGCGGCCGACGCCTACGGCGTCATGGTCGTGCAGCCGAGCGGCGACGGCGAGAACGGGTTCAACACCCCGACCGCCGACGACGTCACGCTCAAGAAGGAGCTGCACCGCGACATGATCATCCGCGACCGCAGCCACCCGTCCATCCTGGCCTGGGAGTCGGACAACGGCGTGACCAACCACGCGGTCGGTGCGGCGCTCCTCGCGATCGATCAGACCTGGGATCCGATCAACCCGCGGGTCGCCGCGGACCGCACGCCGGATCCGGCCAATGGCTACCTGCTCGGCTGCACGCTCGAGGGCTGCGAGGTCGGGGTCAAGAACCAGTTTCCCAATAACCCGGCCTGGGGCTCGGAGTACTGGGGCAACGGCACCGCGCGCGGGCTCGCCTTCGACTTCGAGCTCGGCTTCGTGGCGCCGTTCCTCAACGACT
>Ga0307508_10005417_pt1 | contig 12133 bp, 16 predicted proteins | sample 9_EM_MG_FD_203089 | JGI IMG/M metagenome (GOLD analysis project Ga0307508, IMG submission 203089) | Populus trichocarpa ectomycorrhiza microbial communities from riparian zone in the Pacific Northwest, United States - 9_EM | ecosystem: Host-associated > Plants > Roots > Unclassified | place... | reverse complement strand
GGTATGAGAATCGACCTTGAGTAGCTGGGTCTCCAAGTATTCTTCCACCGAGAGGTGGGCAAACCGGAAAACGTTCAGGCGTTCGTCCAAAATGAGGAAGTTTTGGCAGGCTTTCAACAAATCCGTCAACCTTATAGACATACATTTGCGGGAAAATCCCCCCGAGCCGTCGACTTCGACCGTGACCTCATCGAGCAATGTTTCCGATCGTAATGGTTCGTAAGAGCAATGGACCCATCGAAAGGCGTTTAGTGCTAGTTGAGAACCACGGCGACCCTGCTTCCGAATGCGGTTGTATATTTCCACGTACGCATCTGTTAAGGTTTCTGGAAGGATCTTCAGACTGTCCCTTATATCGTCTGGATGGGACCATGTTGTAGAGCAAGATAATCTGAAGAGCAGCAAGTTGAAACCTTCATCCAGCCGTCAGCAGTGGCAGGTAAAATTATCAGGGCTCAGGCGAGCTTACATTCCCTTGGATCGTTCACAAAGAACTTGGCATATTTCGTCTTTTAGCGCATTTGGGACATTGCCATGGAGCAGCCGCTTCCGTTCGATCGTCTCCTGCACCTTCTCCTCAACAAACCGGTTGATGTCATCGGCATTGTCATCAGGTTCCAACTCACCCCTGGGAAACATCCTCGAACTGCATGAGGATATCGGTGTCCATTCGAGTAGTCGCGAAATATCTTGACCAGAGTATTTGATCTTTCCACGACGTGATTGAGGGCCTCCAGTAATTCAAACCGCAATTTGTGATCTACTTCGTCTAGGGCGTCGATGCAAATTGTTGTCTCAGGATATACAGCCATGAGCCGAACAAGGAGATTCTGGCATTCTGTCACAGCGTAGCACTGACCGTAGAGGTTGTGAGTGTTTGCGCGCTGTTTGTGTGTAGGGTTCAGCATCCGGGTTGCGTGGAGGAGGAGGATGTTAGTTGATAGGGTGTTACCCTGATGGCAGGAGCTTTCCTATAAAAGGAAGCCGACGCCCGCTGCTCTTGTCTTTTCTTTCCTTTCTTTCCTCACGCAACAACTTGTACATCTCGCTCTCGCCTAGCAATAGAAGTTGTCTCCGATTCTCTCTCTCTCTCTCTCCGGTTCGCCTCCTGTCTTTCCTTGTCTTGTCCCCCACCTCTCTGCTCGTATGCTCTGCGTGCGGGCGACTCGAGCGTCGCCCGCTCGCGGGTGCACCGCTCTCCGTCCTTGCTCGCCCGCGCCTCTCGTCTTGCTCGCCTTGCTCGCCTTGCCCGCGTAGCTCGCCTTGCCCGCACCGCTCGCCATGCCGCGCCTCTTGCGTTGCCTGCGCCTGTTGCCTTGGACATGAGAGTTGGCACCTACTACAGCTTTGGCAACCTTCAACTCGTCAGAAACCCTGGGTTTGGGGATGCAGCTTGCAACAAACAGGTCCTTAGTCATTAATTGTGTATACTACCAATATTGATCATGGCGATATGCACACTGTCCGTTTTCCGTCCCCTTTGCCCTCCGCCTACGCCTGTCCTAAGAAAGTGAGGCGCACCAAGGAAATAGCAAAGGACCTGACATAACATAATACCAGTACCATACCTCTGACATGTGCAACGCTATGTACGATAAAATCAAATTTCGTCATCTGCTAGCCGGGCCTGGACTTCTTGCAAACGGAAGAAAGTGAAAGAAAGTACTCAAATACTCGAGCTACATCCGATGGGTCGGTTATGACTAATACTTTATCATAAAAAGGAAGCGGCGCGGGAGGGCGGGACGGTGGTGGCCGCGAGCAGTCGGGCAAGCGCCGTGTGCCCGTTCTCGGCCGCGTCGTGAAGCGGCGTCCGCCCGTCACCGCCGGCCACCGAGACGTCGGCACCTCGACCCACGAGCAGCCGGGCCAGCGCCTCGTACCCGTTCTGCGCCGCGTCGTGCAGCGGCGTCTGCCCGTCACTGTTGACCGCCGAGACGTCGGCGCCTCGATCCAGGAGTAGCCGGGCCAGCACCTCGTGCCCGTTCTGCGCCGCGTCATGCAGTGGCGTCCGCCCGTCACTGCTGACCGCCGAGACGTCCGCGCCTCGATCCAGGAGCAGCCGGGCTAGCGCCTCGTGCCCGTTCCGGACGGCGTCGTGCAGCGGTGTCAACTCGACAATGTCGGCCGCCGAAAGGTTGGCACCTCGATCCACCAGCAGCCGGGCCAGCGCCTTGTGCCCGTTCTCGGCCGCGAGGTGCAGCGGTGTCCGTTCGTAGCGGTCGACCGCCGAGACGTCGACGCCCACGTCTAGCAGATGTTGAGCGATTCCTAGGTCTCCAAACTTGGATGCGCAGAGTAGCAATCGGTCTACACGGCCCCTCTGTACAGTCTCGGAAACGAATGTGGTAGGGATCTCCAATTTTATACTGCCCATCCATCCATATTGGGATTTGGATATGCTGGTAAGCTTCCGCCCTAATCCGAACACACACACTGTGGAAAGACGATCCCTCCCCTTGTTTTTCTGCAGAGCATTTAATCTAAGCCAAAAAGTGTCTTCAGACAACCACGAGATTTGAACGCGCTGGCGATGATAGTTGATCCAGCGTTGGAATGTAGCTTCAGATAGGAAAGTTTCCCAAAGGGCATCCAATATTTGACAGTTGTCTTTGCAACGATTCAAGTGCCATGGCCAAAATACTGCCGAGTACAGTAAGAGGTGGCGATCGTGGTAATGTCCTTCTCGAGTTGCAAGGGTTATGTCATAGTCCGTCCAAAACCTAGAAGTGCAAACCAGCGAGAGGCAGATTTTGGCGATTTCGGTATGAGAATTGGCCTTGAGCAGCTGGGTCTCCAAGTATTCTTCCACCAAAAGATGGGCAAACCGGAAAACATTCAGGCGTTCGTCCAAAATGAGGAGGTTTTGGCAGGCTTTCAACAAATCCATCGCCCTTAGAGCCATACATTTGTGGGAAAATTCCCCTGAGCCATCGATTTCGGCCGTGACTGCATCAAGCAACGTTTCCGATTGCAACGGCTCGTAAGAGCACTGGACCCACTGGAAGGCGTTGAGTGCTAGTCGTGGAGCGCTACCTTTCTGCTTAAGAATGCGGTTGTATATTTCGCCGTATGCGTCTGTCAAGGTTTCTGGAAGGACCTTCAAGTTGTCTCTTACATCGTCTGCAATGAGCATGTCACAGAGCAAGGTAATCTGAAGAGCAGCAAGTTGAAATCTTCATCCAGCCGTCAGCAGTGGCTCGTAATTATCAGTGGTTCAGGACAGCTTACATTCCCTTGGATCGTTCACAAAGAACTTGGCATATTTCGTCTTTGAGCGCATTTGGGACATTGCCGTGGAGCAGCCGCTTCCGGTTAATCGTCTCCTGCACCTTCTCTTCCACAAACCGGTTGATGTCATCGGCATTGTCATCGGGTTCCAACTCAATCCTGGGATACTTCTCGAACTGTATAAGGATATCGGTGTCCATTCGAGTAGTCGCGAATATCTTGACCAGAGTACCCGATCTTTCCACGATGTGATTGAGAGCCTTCAGTAATTCGAACCGCGATTTGTGATCGACTTCGTCAAGGGCGTCAATGCAAATCGTCGTCTCAGGATATACAGCCATGAGCCGGACAAGGAGATCCTGGCATTCCTTAAGGGTCAACTTCGATGAGAGCTGCCCCACATTCTCCCGGTCCTTGTACATATCGAGGACTGGCGTGAGGAGCTTGTCTACGCATGCAGTCTGCGCAAACTGCTGAACAAGTGTGCGCAGAATGCTCTCGGGATCTCGGCAACTTTCCTCGGCTCGATTGCAGTAGAAGTACGCCAACTTCGATTCGGCTGTTTGATTGGAAAGGAACCGGTCAATGACCTGTGATGCAATGTACATTTTGCCAGCTCCAGCTAGACGAACTGGTCAGAAGATCGCTTATTCCAGCTGAGGATTGCGGGAACTTACGGATTCCCCGCAACAGCAATAGCTTCGAGTCGGTTGATGCTCTCCAAGTATGGTATTCCTCCTTCTTCAAGATCCACTCCCCTGTGCCTGCTAGACGATCATCACTGATACGCTGGTGGTGATTTGTGTATGGGACCGCGGATATCCATTCCAGAATCTCGGATCTCTCTAGCTCCAGAGTCAGTCGGTGCCGGGAAATATTGGGAGGCTAAGCATGTTTCCAATCAAGAGGTGCTGCTCACTCTTGGGTCTGCCAGCGAGTTCTGGTTAGCGAACCGTAACATCCTGTCAAATCGCTCTTCTTTGCATTTCAAGTACTTACCCGCCAGAGACGAAGGTGATAGCGCCATGAAACACTCCTCTTAACTCGTTATGTGTGGAATCCCGGTAGCTCCGCCGGTTCTCTGTGCTCTGACTAGGGCCCATGTTGGGCTGATCGTTGCGTGTTATTCTCCAGTTGCGACTACCGCTGGGTTGATGAATAGGTGTTGGAGAGTAGGGAAGTTCGTCCGACTGAAAGAAGCTTGGAGTGCCTAGATGTAGTCCGCGGTCTAGCGGTATTGCTGTAAAAGGTTCGCGTGCTCTATAGTTGTTCAGTTCTCAGATGGAGTGCGTGTTGGTGGAGTTTCTAAGTATCCCCAATTACCCCGCTTTCTCCTCACTGAAGTCTCATCGCCCCCCCCCCCCCCCCGCCGAGACACGTGGACGTGCGACATGCATGTGAGTCATTCCTTACGCTTCTTTATTGGTTGATAGACGGGTGCGCGAAGTAGTGTGCTCGCAGCAACCCTGCGGCAGAGGCGGTAACCACAAATGTAAGTATGCAACGCACCGGTCCGATGATGGAGCGAAAGGGAGCCGCATAATTCCACGGCGGGAGTAAGCAGCAGCCAGGCGAAAGTGGAGGTACCCAGCCATCGCGCAAACACTGGAAATAACAGCTCGGCTGCGACGCGCTGGCGGCAATCCTACGGATGGGCATCAGGTCAGCCGGATGCGGCCAGGAAGCTTCGCCACGCTGCGCCAGTAGGAAGCTGAGACCGCAATTGGGATGCACCAACGCACCAAGGCGTGCCCGGAAACGAGGAGGCTGATAGATAGGCCAAACCGGCAGCATGACCGCTGAAGACTATTCCTGATTGTGCAGGAGAAAATAGGAGAACTAAAGAAAGTGGTGGGGACAGAAGTGAATTATGACCCTGTGAGCGTAGGATATTTTTTTTGTTTATTCATACTCGCATACAGCCTATCTAGACTATCGGCGATGTGAGCGTGGGATGTGTACAAGTTACGGAGCAAACCCGCTCGATGACTTGCTAATGAGCCGCAAGCTGACTACTAGATATATGTGTAGCCCATCCGTAGAACCCACATACGCTAACCCCTTTCCAGCCATTACCACATCCCAGTTTTTTTTTTTTTGGCTTATCCATTACTCGCATACGACCTATCTAGATCATGGCGAGGTTATGTACAGTCCGTTTCCTGTCCGCTGTCCGCGCGATGGCGGCACGTTGCAAGCTCCCCTTTGCCCTCCTCCCAGGCCTGTCCCAAGAAGATGTGATGCGCACCAAGGAGATTACAAAGGAAAAGAAGCCGAACGAGCATGATCAACAATGGAAATAAAGAGAAAGACAGCGCAGCCGCCCCCCTTCTCCCACCTGCGGACGTCATGAGTCAGGCGTGGGAAGGAACAGTGGTCGCTCCCCCCCAGCGCCCAGCTCCTCAGCCTCCGCCCCCTGCTCCTCCTCCCACTCCCGCAGCTCCGCCTCCTACACCTCGCTAACACGCGAGGCGGTGGCTTAGTCTGTACCCCTGTCCTGGGCGCTGCCATCCAATCAGCGTCTTTGTTTACATTCTACAGATGACGAACTTCAGTAGTTGATGGAGGCAACCGGGCCCTGGTCTAGAGTACACGATAGCTAGCTTTTTTTTTTTTTTTTTTTTGTTTATTCATTACTCGTGTGCGACCTTTCTAGATCATGACGAGGGGCGCGCGCCCATATGTACAGTCCGGTTCCCCGCTGCAGTCCGCGTGTAGCGGCACGGTGCAAGCTTCCCTCTGCCCTCCGCCCAGGCCTGTCCCAAGAAAGTGTAGAGCGCACCCAGGAAATGACAAAGGGAATGACATAGGAAACAGAAAACCGCGACCGCCCGCTACTCCTCTCCTGCCAATGCCATGAACGGGGGGGTAGGGAGGAACATCTGGGGTTCATCCCTGGCGTCCCCCTCGTCCTCGGCACCCAGCGCTTCCGGCTCCGCCTCCCTTTCCTCTTCCCGCTCCCTCCTCTCCCGGAGCTCCCATTCCGACGCCTGACTCCCCGCGTCGTCCACTGCCGCAGCCGGCACTGTCTTTCCTACGTCCGTCGAGGAGAGGAAATCCAAAACCGTCTGACTGCACTCGCTCTCGGCGAAAAGCTCGTGGGCTTTCCACCGCCACCTCCCCCTGCCCATCTCCTTGTACACCTCCTCCCACAAGGTCCGCTGCTCCTCCTTCCATCTCGGGCACCTCTTCAAGAGGTGGTCTCTTGTCTGCCTGGGGCATCGGCACCACCAGCACTGGGGATTCGGGCGCGATTTCGTCCAGTGCAGGTATTCGCCTGTGAGGCAGTGCCCCGTCTTCAGCTGGTAGAACCTCGCGGCAAGCCGCTTGGAGCTCCCAGCAACCGTGCCGTCGGGCCTTTGTCTCTTCGGCATTTTATACTTCTTCTTGGAGGTCCGGCCTCCAGCCCATTGTCGTGCCTCTGCCCACTTCTTCTCCGAGATCTCCCGCCTGATGTTGGCGAGGGACCTGGGGCGTGCGTCGTCCGGCCATTCCACCCCCGGGGTGTCTGGCTCCTCTGCCGCGAGCTTGGCCCATTGGTCGGCCTGCTCGTTTCCTTCCACGCCTTCATGCGCCGGGCACCACCTGATCTCGATAGTGATGCGCGGCGCTTTTCTCCGTAGCTCGGCGATGTGCTGCCTCGCTTCCAGTGCATATTTCTGCCCCGGCCCCGGCTCGTCCGATGACATCCTCTTGATCGCCGCCTGTGCGTCGGTGAAGATGGTGACGTGGCTCGGTGTCGGGACTCTCTTTGTCGCGGTCTCCAGTGCGCGCGCTAGCGCTGCGCTACACGATAGCTAGCGTGTTGGCTTGCCTCAATTAAGTAGTACTCCTGTCCGTTGCGCCGTCGAATTATTCGGCCCCCCGCACTCTACTATCGTACCTGCGCGTTGCATAATTAGATACATTCGTAGTGCTGCAGGGTTGCTGCGCACACACACTTCGCGCGCCCGGCTATGTATCAACCAATAAAGAAACGAAAGGAACGGCTCGCATGCATATCGCACGTCCACGTGTTTCAGCGATGGGCGAGGCGACGAGACCTCAGTAGGAAGGTTGTGCAACCCCTCGTGAACTACAACTACAACTATCACCACATATGTACCTAGGCAGCAGCCAGACGAGACCGGAGGTACCCAGCCATAGATAGTGCAGGCACTAGAAATAAGACGCGCTGGCAGCAATCCAAGGATGGCCTCGTGTGAGCCCGGATGCGGCCCGCAAGCCTCACCACGCTGCGCCCGTAGGAAGCTGAGACCGCGATCGGGATGCAATGGCGCCCAGTGCACCAACGTGTGCCCGGAAACGTGGAGGCTGATATCTATCTATGTAGATAGACCAAACCCGCAGCATGACCGCTGAAGACTATCTATTCCTGATTGCGCAGGAGAAAATAGGAGAACTAGAGAAAGCAGTGAGAACAGAATTGAATTGTGAGCGTGGGTTGTGTAAGCAAACCTGCTCGCCGACTCGCTAATGAGTCACTAATGCTGACTAACCCATCCTTGGACCCCCTACTCCATCCACTAACCCCTTTCCAGCCACTACCACATCCCAATACCGCCCGCCTTCCGATCATGCTCCATTATCCCCTCACTGCAACGTAGCGCTGGTTCCGCAGCTCCAAGGGACATTCGCTGCAATTGGCTTCATCGTTGATAACACCATTGAGCGTAGCCAAAATAGGGTTAATCTTCGCAGGAGCAATTGTCTACAGAAAAGCACATTAGTTTCCCACCATGAAGACGACCTCGATCCGTCTGCTGATGACTCGTTGTGGCTCCCCTTGCCCCCGCTCTGTCTATCGCGATGACAAAGGAATAGAAAACGGCCAGCCTCTTCGGCAAGTCCTCGTCCGCCACCACGATGGCTGCCTCAGTACTCTCTGGCGCTTCCAACAGGAACGCCTTTTCCAACAGAATCATTTTCTCCAACCTGCCGGAGAGTTTACTTGATGCCAGATTCCAACCGTTTGCCGGTGTGAGATGCTGCGCCCACAAGCCGACTGGTTTGGCTGTCGTGTGGTAGGCTTACAAGCCGCACACCGAGCCGACTCTGCCTATTCTCCAGTTGAGCCGGCGCCGGGCGGAGGGCCGATACCAGGGAACAGGACGCCTAGGCTGGTCGTTCCGAAGCAGCACGTGACCGCCCGCGCCTCCTGATTGGCGACCTTCAGTATGTCGCTCGCACTGCTTGCAGTGTTCTACGTAGACCAGACCTGTCGGCAGACCGGTCTAAGTCGGTCTGCCAAGACCCCGACCCGACCTGCGGTTTCTCGGTCTGGATGAAATCAAGCCGATCCAGACTAAGGGTTGGTCGGTGGGGATATAAGTAGACCGATCCCTACTCACCTGTCTAGGTCTGCCGGCGTTGGCCGACGTCGGGATAACGCTAGATATGTATATATATAAGTATATAAATAATTCTTAGCCTCCGCCGGGGTCAAGTTGAAGCGTGCCGACGAGAGTCGACACAAGTTTGACAACAATAAATCTCCCACCACTACCACCATACCATAATACCCACCCATCACAGCATGCCGCATCCTCGGGGAACAGATCGCCACTACCATATGGGGGACGATGTATTTGAGGCTGTCGAGTGCTTGAAAAGCTGGGAGAGGGATGGGCTACGAAGGAGGACGTTAAAACCATTGAGCAGATGTTGGCTGTTGTGAGGAGGATCTGGCGTAGTGTAGGCTGTAGCGATAGCCAACGTCAAAGTATTGATGAGTTGCTTCTAATCACTGGTGCTGCCGACGGGTGTCATGACCTTTTTTACAAAATCAGCGTTTTTAGCCAGAGCTATCCCGACCAGTCCCGACCTTACCCGAAATTATTCCGGACTGGTCTATGTAGAACACTGCCACCGACTGGATGCAGGCTAACGGGCTTTTTTATTTTATTCATTAATTTCGTGCAACCAGAATTACGTTGCATATTATCTCCTTCGCATCCGTAACCGGCGCTGCGACCAAATGACACCACAGATATTCACCAGAAGCGCACCGAAGCAGCGCAGGGCCCGGGCGGAGGGCAAAGGGGAGCTTGCAGCGTGCCGCCAACGCGCGGACAGCGGACGGAAAAAACGGACAAAATATACGCCGCCATAGTCTAGATAGGCTGTATGCGAGTATGATTAAACTAAAAAAATAAAAAATAAAAAAAAGCACCGAAGCAGCGCGGAGAAACGAGAAGCCCCGACAAGCGCGACGACGACAACGTCCTTTCCCACCTGCTGGTACCCCTCACTCGTCTGCAGGAGCGCCGCCGCTGTGGCCACCTGCTGTGCCCAGTTGGATTCCTGGGTCGCCGCCTGCGAAGGTAGTGCTGCGGCTGCCATCTCCGGCTGGGCTCATCCCTTCTCCCACCATTCTTCGAGCGCTTCCACGCCCGCGACGTGGATCCGGCCCCTCCGGAGCATCGCCTGGTTGAGGGGCTCCCCATCTCCACCCCCGGGGCCCTTGTCCATCACAGGGTCAGCCCCACCTCTTCCTTGCCGCTGCCAGTTCCGCCACTGCTGCCTCCGGGCGCTTGAGAATGGGCCTGACTTCCACTGGCGCCAGCGCTGTGACCGGCCCTCTTCTTCCCATCCTCCTGCCGCCTTGTCTGGGTTTACTGGGACGTGGCGCTCACTGGCCGCTGACCGCTACTTGTCCTTGCGCTTGCTGGCTGCTGTGCACTTGTGACCTCGTCATGTGCATGACGGGACGTACAGCCCTTCCCGGGTCATGACGACTCCCTCCAATTCCTCAGTTGCCCTGGTAGCTCTCCCCCAGCTACCTCCATCGCCATCCTTTCGCGCTCCACCCTCACCTTTTCCACCTCCTCCCTGCTTATCGACCTCGGTGGCCTGTCACAGCATGACCGGCCGCCGCGGCGGTTGTGGCGCCGCGCACGGGGCCTATTGCGGCGCCGTATCAGCGATGCTACGCGCAGTGCACGGCGCTGTCGGTGGTGCCGATGGTGGTGCCTGGGCCCTGGCCGCCAGGGCGGCGAGCCTCTCCTGACTCGCGCCGCCACCGTGACTACGCCTGCTGCAGCACGCCCAGGTCGGCCGTCTGCTTCGCCAGCGCGACCCGCGACTCGTCCCATTTGGCCATGGTGACCCGTGCCTCCGCCGTGGCCACACTTCTCTCCATTCTCTCCGCCAGATGCGTGATCATCGATTCACCCACTTCTCCATACCTATTGGCAATGGCAGCCAGTATCTTCACCAGGGCCACCCCGGTCATGAAGCCCTCTACCGGCGCTAGCGCAGCGCGCGCTCGCGCTCTGGAGGGCGGCATTCTCCTGATGGGCCGCGGCGTACCCTCCGCGACGGCCATTCTCTTGCTCCCCATGGTCGGCGTGACCGGGATCGGGGTCGGGGTTCTCCACCTGGCTGGTGGGAGCGGGGGTGGTCGGTCCTTTAGAGGTGGACACACCGCTCATCGCTCCTTCGTCCAGGTTGTCTTCCTCCGTCTGCCAATCGCCTTCTGCCACATCCATTCCTTTCACCTCCTTGCTTCCCTCCATTCCCGCCTCCCCTTCCCCCACTGGCTGGGCGCCGCTCGGCGTCTCCACCGTTCCCACCTGCTGATGATGATGATGATGATTCATTGATCGCATACGACCCTATTGGATCATGGCGATATTATATACAGTCCTTTCCTGTTCACCGTCCACCGCGACCTCTCACAGTCCGCCGGTGGCCCGCGGCAACTCCCCCTGCCCCCGCCTGGCCTGTCCCGAAAAGAAGAAGAAGAGAAAAGAAAGAAAGAAAACCGAAAAGACTGACGAGACAATCGAGACATGTAGGAAAGAAATTCGGACCAAAGGGAAGCATCCACCTTACTCCTCGTCCTCGCTCCCTGTCTCACCCTCCCCTTCGTCCGGATCCTTCTCCTGCTCACCCCCCTTCTCGCTCCCATTCTCTGGCGGCCTCGTTTCTTCTCGGGGTCCTATCCTGCATCCCACCCTTGTGGTGCGCAGGAAGTCCAGTACTGATCGGGTGCATCGTTCGTCCGCTAGCAGGTCTCGGATCTTGTAACGATTTTTTCCCCGTCCCGTCTCCTTTCGTACCTCTGCCCACAGAATCTTCTGCTGCATCTTCCAGCGCTCGCAGTGCTTGAACAGGTGCTCCCGTGTTTGCACCTTGTACTTGCACCACCCGCGCTCCGCCGTGTCCGAGTTCTTCGTCCATTTCATGTACTGTCCCGTTCGGCCCACCTGCTGTGGGCTGCTCGCTGCCGCTGTGAGAGAGCGTGCGAATGCTCCCTCATGACTGTCTTTCCAGGCGTGGCGAAGGCGTCATCGCAGTCCTCTATGCAGTGCATGCTGTGGTTTCCGGTGCTGTGCCGAAAGAAGTCCTGGGTACTCTGCTGCTTTCCGACCCCGAGTGCGGCGCGCTTCAACTGCGGTCTTCCTGCCCCCTTCTCGCTCTCTTTGGCGTCTCCGCCTCACTCTCCTCCACCTCCATCCTCTCTTCCTGCTACTCGGCCACTCCCCTCGAGCTGGGCCCCCTCCGTATCTGCTATGGGCTCGCTAAGGAGGGAGCCCTCGTTTCGTTCGCTGCTGGCGGCTACCACATGGGCCACCTCACTCGAACCGGTCGCTTCACCAGGGATCTTGAGGCCGGTGAAGTCGAAGTGCGCGAATTTTTTGCGTCAGACGGAAAGCTGAGTGTCTTTGTGGGGCTGGGCGTTCCGCATGATGAGGAGGGGGTTCAATACATACACTAGTTGCAGCGGCTGAAAAATTCGAATCACCAAGATTTTTTTAGATACTGTAGATACTTTTACGGGGGTGGAGAGAGGAGGTTCGTCGCTGGCTGTTCCCAGGCCGAAGAGAAAGGAAGAAAGGAGGAATGGGTCGGGGCCGCTCTCCTCTCCAGTACGCACTGGAGCAGGACGAGATGGGCG
>Ga0307508_10005416_pt1 | contig 12136 bp, 2 predicted proteins | sample 9_EM_MG_FD_203089 | JGI IMG/M metagenome (GOLD analysis project Ga0307508, IMG submission 203089) | Populus trichocarpa ectomycorrhiza microbial communities from riparian zone in the Pacific Northwest, United States - 9_EM | ecosystem: Host-associated > Plants > Roots > Unclassified | place... | reverse complement strand
CGGAATCGCTGGGCTTTGTTAATGCGCCACACGGCCCCATGTCAAGCCGCCGCGAGGCCACAAACCGACCATTCGTCCGACTTGTTCCCGGACCCGCGGTTTTATTCGGTGAACCGCGCTAAACGATGATATCGAAGTGTGAACTGGAAGGTGGACCGGCATGCCGGGTGCAATCATCGCGGTCATGAGCGAGCTCCGCCTCGTTGCCTTGCTGTCCGTGGTCGGCGCCGCCGGCTGCTACAGCGACGCACCGCCGCAATCGACGCTGCCGGAGCCGTACTACGTGTCCGGGCCACCGGGTGCAGCCAGTGGCCTCGGCACATCGACCAGGCCCTCCGGCACCGGGCCTGGCTACGCCGCCGCGAACCCCGGCTATGGCCCTGCGCAGCCGAGGGTTTTTCCCGGAGCCACCGGCGATGGCCCCACCGCTCCCGGTGACGCCACCGGCGGCGCCGCCGGCGCGGCGGACGACCCGGCGGGTGCCGGGGAGCCCGACGGCGTCGAATCGGGTGAGGTCGGCTCGATCGGAGGTACTGCTCCGGCCGCGCCGGACGCCGCTGGCCCGCCCGGACCTGGACCGTTAAATGATGCGCAGGGTGGCGACATCGCTGGGGCGATCACGGCTCCGGATGCCATTGCCAACCCGACCGCCAGCGTCACCGACCCCGAGATCGATACGGCGCTCAGTGGCTATGGCCAGTGGGTCGAGACCGATGACTACGGCCAGGTCTGGCGTCCAGACGCCACGCAGGTGGGCGTGGATTTCACACCCTACGAGTCCGGCGGTTCATGGGCCTACACCGACGCCGGCTGGGGATTCGCGTGCGACTACCCGTGGGGATGGCTGCCGTTCCACTACGGGCGCTGGGCCTGGTTCCACGACTACTGGGGCTGGGTGCCCGGCCACCGCTGGAGCCCCGCCTGGGTCGAGTGGCGGCACGGCGGCGGCGTGGTCGGCTGGCGGCCGATGGGCCCCGGCAGGCGCGATCACCGGGGCGATGGCCACCGGTTCGGCGGAGGTTCGCTGGTTCGCGACCACCGCCACGCCGAGCAGCACGACGCCCACTGGCGGTTCACCGCGGTCTCGGACTTTGCCAGGCCGCACGTCCGCTCGCACCTGTACGGCAACCTCGCGGAGGGCCTCCGGGTGACCTCGACGGTCGCGGCGCCGCCGCTCCATACCCGGACCACCGTTCGCGCCGGCGACCTGATGCGCAACCGGTTCGCCGTCCGGGGAACGCCGTCGCAACCCGGAACGGGACGCTACGGCGGCCCGCAAGCGGTGCGCGACCATCGGGTCGGCCCGGTCCGCGCCTACCAGCCGCCGGTCCGCGCCTACCAGCCGCCGGTCCGCGCCTACCAGCCGCCGGCGCAGCAGCAGCGCTACTACGCGCCGACGCGAACCTATCAGCCACCGACCCGCGCATACGCTCCGCCGGCCCGGACGTACGCGCCTCCGTCACGCACGTGGAGCCCCCCGTCGCGGCCGAGCTCTCCGCCCAGCAGCGGCGGCTCGCACAGCACCAGCGGCGGCTCGCACAGCACCAGCGGCGGCTCGCACAGCACCAGCGGCGGCGGCTCACACAGCACCAGCGGCGGCGGCTCACACAGCAGCGGCGGCGGTCATCATCGCTGAGCGGCGGCGCCGCGATCAGCGCCGCTGCATCAGACTGAAGACCGGTAGCCCGAGTCGTCGCGCAGCACTGCCGTACCGCGTGTCCTTGGCCGCTCGCACCAGCTCGACGTGGCCGTCAGCTCCTCGCGGCAGCCCTCGGCGGGAGCGCCCACCGCCGAGGGCGCCGGCCTCGACCAGCGCGCGCCGCGGGTCGGCCTCGAGCCCGAGCTTCTCGGTGGAGCGCGCCTTCGCGCGATCCGGGTCGGTGACGTACACGGCGAGTCCGAGCGCCTGGTGAACATGACCACCGGGTACCGCACGCCCGGGATCGCGGCCTGTTCATTCGTGACCGACATGGCGGGCGCCGTAGCGCGTGGCGCGCACGCTCGAGCTCGCTGCGCGGCGACCGAATCCGATCTCGAGGAAGCAATCGCTGTCATTGATCGTAATCATCGATGGTGAGCAACACGACAGTCCCGTTCGCGGCGTCGGGTGTGTAACACCGAGACGACATGCGACCTGCGCGGCACGCGCGTGTCGCACCCGCGACATGGACGCGCTCGCGACACGTGGCGCTGCGGGCCACTGCCGCCGCGCCGCAAGCCATCGAGGGAGTGTTGCCTTCGGCAACGTCGTGCCGAAATGCCCCAGCTGACGTCCTGCCGCATGGTCGGCGCCGGACGACCGCGTGATTGCGACCGCTTGGCGGCGGATGGCGACACTCGTGGTTTGCAGCTGCGCAAGGCGCTGCGCTGTCGTGATGTAATTTTGCATTTCCAGAACGAGTCCATTCCGCACAGCGCGCTCGTACAGAATCGAAGTCTGTGCCTGGATGTTCAAGCAAATCTTTGCGAATCGGCGCCGACGAGACTCGCTGGCTGATTTCGCCACACCGCCGAGGCCACGACGGCCGTTGTGCAGGCAATGTCTGGCAGCGACGCTTTCGATCGGGAGCACCGAATACCATGCTTGAATGATGGGTGGGTGTATGTTAGGGTGATCAAGATGGTGCGATTGGTAGTGTATTGGAATGGTGCCGCCGTCGGATCACGTCGCGAATCCCCGCGAACCGCTCCGTGAACATCCCGCGTACCCAACATCGCTGGCGTACTGCCGTTGTCATCGCGCGTGCCCTCGTCGGTCGGCGCGTGGTCCGCGGCGTGGCCCGGAGCCTCGAGCGCCACGGCGACGTGGGGCCTGCACGCGATCGGCCGCGGACGGTACTGCATCGAATCATCTCTGGCCATCGGGCCAAGGAGCTCCCCCTGTGTCACTGCCTGTCTCCGTTCCCTCGAGCACACCGTTGTTGACCCGCCCCCAGGACGAGCCGATCGCGATCGTCGGCATCGGGTGCCGGTATCCCGAGGTCGACGGTCCCCGCGAGCTCTGGCGCTTGTTGCTCGACGGCCGCTGCGTCGTCGCCGACGTACCGGATAGCCGCTGGGACCCGCGCCGCATCTTCGACGCCGAGAAGCCGATCCCGCGCCGCGGCGGATTCCTGCGCGATGTCCGCTCGTTCGATGCCCAGTTCTTCAAGCTCGCGCCGCGTGAGGCCGAACAGATGGATCCGCAACAGCGCCTGGCGCTGGAGGTCGCGTGGGAGGCGCTCGAGGATGCGGGATGCGACCCGTGGCGCCACGGCGGACAGCGCACCGGGGTCTACCTCGGCGCGCTCTGGCACGACTACGAGATCGTTCACGCGCGCTCGGGCGCCGCGCACACCCCGCACAGCGCCGTGGGCCAGTCGGTCGACGTCATCGCGGCCAGGGTGTCGTTTGCGTTCGGGTTTCAGGGCCCGAGCCTGGTGCTCAACACGGGGTGTTCGTCGTCGCTCGTGGCGCTCCACCTCGCGTGTCAGGCGATCCGGGCGGGGGAGTGCCACAGCGCGCTGGTCGGCGGAACGAACGTCATGCTCGCGCCCGAAGTGATGGTCGCGCTCACCCGGTTCGGCGGCCTGGCTCCCGACGGGATCTCGAAGGCATTCGCCGCCGCCGCCGATGGCTTCGGGCGGGGCGAGGGCGTGGCCATGGTGGTGCTGCGGCCGCTGTCCGCTGCGCTGGCCAGCGGCGATCGGGTGTACTGCGTGATCCGCGCGAGCGGCGTCAACAACGACGGCGGCGGGCGCCAGCTCACCTCCCCGAGCGCCGCGGGCCAGAGCAACCTGCTTCGCGAGCTCTACGCGACCGCCGGGATCGATCCGCTGCACGTCCAGTACGTGGAGGCGCACGGCACCGGCACGCCCGCCGGTGATCCGGTGGAGGCCCAGGCGCTGGGCGACGTGCTCGGGCGAGGCCGCGATCCAGCGCGGCGCCTGCGGATCGGATCGATCAAGACCAACATCGGGCACCAGGAAGGGGGCGCCGGCATCGCCGGGGTGATCAAGGTGGCGCTGTCGCTGTTCCATGGCCGGATCCCGGCCAGCCTGCACAGCCAGCCACCCAGCCCGAACATCGACTTCGAGCACCTCGGGCTGGAGGTCCAGTCCACGCCGGGCGGCTGGGATCCCGGCGGCGGGCCGGCGCTGGCGGGCGTGAGCTCGTTTGGCTGGGGAGGAACCAACGCCCACGCCATCTTGCAGGCGGCGCCGGGCCCTGCTCCGCACGCGCACCGGAGCTCGCGATCCGCCGCGGCGTGCCGGCCCGAGCGGGTCCTCCTGGTCTCGGCGACCGCGGCCGCGAGCCTGCGCCGCCGCGCCGCCGACCTGGCGACGCTGCTCGACAGCCGCCCGGAGGCCCTCGACGAGGTCAGCGCGACCCTGGCGACGCGACGTGCCCACCTGGCGCATCGCCTCGCCGTGGTCGGCGCCGGGCACGACGCCGCGGGCGCGCTCAGGCGCTTCGCGGGCTCCGGCGCAGCGAGCGACGACCGCGCGGCCGGCGGCAGCCTGACCGTGGTCGGCGAGGCCGCCAGCGCGGGGCGCAAGCTGGTGTTCGTGTTCCCGGGACAGGGATCACAGTGGCGCGCCATGGGCGGGGCGCTGCTCGCGCAGGAGCCGGTGTTCGCCGCGGCGATCGCGCGCGCGAGCGCGGCGCTCGCTCCGTTCGTCGACTGGTCGCTCGAGCGCGTGCTGTCGGACGCGCGCGACGATGCCTGGCTCGCGCGGGTCGATATCATCCAGTGTGCGCTCTGGGCCATGCAGGTCGCGCTGGCGGAGCTGTGGCGGTCCTGGGGAGTCGAGCCCCACGCGGTCGTGGGCCACAGCATGGGCGAGGTCGCCGCCGCATGTGTCGCGGGAGCGCTCACGCTGGACGATGGCGCGAGGATCATCGCGAACCGCAGCGCGCTGGCCAGGCGGCGCGGCGGGGGTGGGGCCATGCTGCACGTTGCCCTGTCGGAGGACCAGGCGCGCGCGGCCCTGGACGGATACGACGACCTGGTCTCGGTCGCGGTGTGCAGCAGCCCCAGGGCCAGCGTGCTGTCCGGCGATCGCCAGGCGCTCGAGGAGATCGAGCAGATCCTGGTCGGGCGAGACGTGTTCTGCCGCCGGGTGCGGGTCGACTACGCATCTCACAGCCCTCACATGGACGGGCTCCTCGACGAGCTCCGCGAGCTCCTGGCGCCGGTGGCGCCTCGCGCCGAGGCGCTGGCCATGCACTCGACGGTGCTCGGCAGACCGGTGCGCGGGACCGAGCTGGGAGCGGACTACTGGGCGCGCAACCTGCGCGAACCGGTCCGGTTCGCCGAGGTGATCCAGGGCCTGGCGCGCGACGGTGCCACGGTGTTCGTCGAGGTCAGTCCGCATCCGATCCTGGTGTCCGCGATCGAGGAGAACCTGCAAGCGCTGGAGCCCGGTGGCGTCAGCGGGACGGTGGTCGGCACGCTGCGGCGGGACCAGGGCCAGCGCCGCGACCTGCTCGCGCGGCTCTGCGAGCTGCATGCCGCCGGCGCGGCCATCGCCTGGGATGCGTCGGATCTGATCCCCGATGCAGGGCCGATCGATCTGCCGGGATATCCGTGGCACCACGAGCCGTACTGGCTGGCGGAGCCGGCGACGGCAATGCCGGCGCGTGGCAGCAGGCATGCGCTGCTCGGTGACAGTCGAGCGGTGGCGACCCCGGGCCGGTTGACGGTCGTCCAGGCACGCCTCGCCGCGAGCGAGACCGAGTTCCTCGCCGACCATGTGGTCCAGGACGCCGTGGTGTTTCCGGCCGCCGGGCACATCGATCTCGTGCTGGCGGCCGCGCGCGAGGTGTATCCCGACCGAGCCTGGGCGCTCGAGGATCTGCGCCTCGAGGCCGCGCTCACGCTCGCTGCCGAGGAGCCGCGCACGGTCCAGGTGCTGCTCGACGAGGCCGGCCCCACGCTGGTGAACTTCACCGTCGCCAGCGCGGCCTCGGGTGAGGAGGCGAATGGCTGGATCCGGCACGTGCGCGGCCGGCTGCGGACCGATCGCGACGACCTGCCGGCGCCTTCGGTGACGCGACCGGGCCCGGTCGTGGCGAGCGACGTGTCGGACTACTACGAGGCGCTGCGCGCCCGCGGCCTGCCCTATGGACCGGCGTTTCGCGGGATCACCGATCTCGGCGTCGCACCGGGCTACGCCGAGGGAACCGTCGACGCACCGGATCGCGTGCGCGCCCAGCTCGGGATGTACTGCGTGCATCCCGCGATGCTCGACGCGGCCCTCCAGATCGCGCTGGCAGCGGCCCCGGTGGTCGCCGGCGCGGTCACAAGGGTTCCCACCGCCATCGCCCGGGTGAAGCTGTACCGGCCGTGGCCGGCGCGCGTGACCGTCGTCGCGCGTGACCGTGGCTACGCCGGCGAGGCGACCGCGCTCGAGCTGGTGGTCAGCGATGCCGACGGAAGCATCGTCATGCACATCGAGGGCGTGGAGCTCGCCGCGCTGGCCTCGTGCCCCGAGCCCACTGGCAGCGCCGATCTGCTGTTCGAGACCATCTGGCACCCGGCTGCTTCGCCGCCGGGTCCAGCGGTTGCGCCGCCGGGCTCCTCCGGGCGATGGGCGATCATCGACTTCGGCGGATCGGGGAGCGAGCTGGTCCGGCAGCTGCTCCAGGCCGGCCAGTCGGCCGTGCTGGCGATCCCGGACCCGGATCGCGCCCTCGACGACGCCGGCAACGACATCCGGATCGATGTCACCCGGCGCGGCGACCTCGAGCGCTGGATCGCCGAGCTGGCGAGCCGACCGGACGCCGCGCTACGCGGCGTGGTGGTGCTCGGCGCATTCCATGACCGGTCTCCGCGCGAGCCCGACTGGGCGGCCGGCGAGACGCTGGTCACCGCGCTCGCCCACACCGCCGCGGCGCTGGGTGCGCTCGAGGGTGGTGCGCGCCCCAGGCTCGCGCTGGTCACGACCGGGGTCCAGGCGGCGGGCTGTGCCCGGCCTGAATGGGCCGCGGCCTGGGGCGTCGGTCGCGTCCTGGAGACCGAGCGGCCCGACATCCCGTGCCTCCGCATCGACCTCGATCCCGGCTGGACGTCGCTCGAGGACGTCACCCGAGACCTCGTGGGCCAGATCGCCGAGACCGAGATCGCCTACCGCGGCGGCGAGCGGCGGGTCGCCCGGCTCGAGCATGCCACGTGGGGGCCCGAGCGGGCGATGGCCGCGCGCGCGCGCGCCCGGATCGACGCCCGCGAGACTGCCTATCACCTGGAGACCGTTGCCCCGGGCTCCCTCGCGCACCTGTCGCTGTGTGCGACGGCCACGGCGGCGCTCCCCGACGATCGGATCCGCGTCGCGGTCGATCACGCGGCGTTGAACTTCATCGATCTCATGAAGACGCTCGGGATCTACCCCAGTTCGGGCCCGGGTTCGGGCGCCGAGCTCCAGCGGCTCGGCGAGGAGTGCTCCGGGCGAATCATCGCGAAGGGCCGGGCCGTGACCGCGGCGCTCGCCGTGGGTGACGAGGTGGTGGTGACGCCGTTCCATGGCTTTCAATCGGTCGTGGATGCCCGGCCGGCGGACGTGATCCGCAAGCCCGCGGGCCTGTCTGCCCAGGAGGCCGCCGCGTACCCCTGCGCCTTCATGACCGCCTGGTTCGGGCTCCACGACCTGGCGCGGATCCGCCGCGGCGAGCGCATCCTGGTGCACGCCGGCACCGGCGGGCTCGGGCTCGCCGCGATCGACATGGCCAGGCGGGCAGGACTCGAGGTGTTTGCGACCGCCGGCAGCGACGACAAGCGCGCGTACCTGCGCGCGCTCGGCGTGGAACACGTGTTCGATTCGAGGACCATCGAGTTTGCCAGGCAGATCCGGTGCTGTACCCGCGGCGAGGGCGTGGACGTCGTCCTCAACTCGCTGCCTGGCGAGCTGATGGACGCCAGCCTGGGCGTGCTGCGCTTCGGCGGGCGGTTTCTGGAGGTCGGAAAGCGCGACATCTACTCCGACGCCACGCTGGCCATGCATCACTTCCGCAAGGCGATCGCGTTGTTCGCGATCGACCTCGGGACCCTGCACGCGCAACAGCCGGAGCGGTTCCGGCAGCTGCTCGAGGACGTGACCCGGGAGCTCGACGCGGGCCGGCTGTCCCCCCCGAAGGTTCGCGAGTTCCCCGCGCGCGACACGCGTGACGCGTTCGAGCTGATGGCGCGCGCCGAGCACGTCGGCAAGCTCGTGGTCGACATGACCGCGGTCAGCGACGTCGCGGCGCAGGCGCTGCCCGCCGGACGGGCCCGCGGCGACGGCGTGTACCTGATCTCGGGCGGCCTGGGCGCGCTCGGGCGCGCGGCCGGCGTGTGGCTGGCGGAGCGGGGCGCCGGGCGCATCGTCCTGATCGGCCGCGGCGCGCCCGAGGCCGTGGGCCTCGCGTCGATCACCCGGATGCGCGAGCTCGGCGCGCGGGTCGACAGCGTCGCCTGCGACGTCGGCTCGTGGGCCTCGGTGTCCGAGGCCTTGCCGCGCGTCCTGGGCGGCGACCGGGTGCGCGGCGTGGTCCACGCCGCCGGGATCCTGGAGGACGCCACGCTGGCCAACCTCGAGCGCGCGCAGGTCGAGCGCGTGTTTCACCCCAAGGTGCACGGGGCGTGGAACCTGCACCGCCTGACCGCGGCCATGCCGCTCGACTTCTTCGTGCTGTACTCGTCGGTGGCCGCGCTGTTCGGGTCGGCCGGTCAGGCGGCCTACGCCGCGGCGAACGCCTGCCTGGACGCCCTGGCCCAGCATCGCCTGGACCGCGGCCTGCCGGCGACCTCGATCCACTGGGGCCCTGTCGCCGACGTGGGGCTGGCGGCGCGCGCGGCCGTGCGCGGCGACCGCCTGGCGTCCCGCGGCCTCGCCGGGATCGGCGTCGAGGACGTGACCCGCGCGCTCGAGCGCGTGCTCACCGAGGGCTGGCCGCAGGTCGCCGTCACCCGCCTGGATCCGGCCCGGTGGCGACAGGCGTACCCCGCCGCCGCCGATGCACCGAGGTGGTCGAAGCTGTTGCCCGCCACCGGCGCGGAGCCGCGGCACCAGGCGGAGCTGCGCGCGCGGCTGGAGGCGGCCAAGCCGGAGGCCCGGCTGGCGATCCTGGAGGGCGCGGTGCGCACGCTGGTCTCACAGGTGCTGCGGCTGGAGGAGGCACGCATCGCGCGGACCACGCCGTTCGGCAACCTGGGCCTGGACTCGCTGCTCGGGCTCGAGCTGAAGAACCGCCTGGAGCGCACGCTCGGGCTGTCGCTCGCGGTCACCACGCTGTGGCGGTATCCGACGCTCGATCGCCTGTCACATGCCTTGCTCGAACGCACCGGGCTGCGCGCCGAGCGCCCGCCATCGAGCGCCGGGCCGAGATCGAGCCGCGGGCCGGTCGACCCCATCGCCGAGCCCGTGACGGTCACGGGCGGTGACCTGATCGCGGAGCTCGAGGCAGAGATCGCGCGCGGTGCCATCCCGGGCCCGGTCGGATCGGAGGAATAGCGTGGTAGCCCAACCATTGGACGGAAGCCACGAGCTGCGCCTGCAGCGCGCGCTGGCCACCCTGCGGGCGCAGCGCAAGCGCCTCGACGAGCTGGAGGCCGAGCGCCGCGAGCCGATCGCCATCATCGGGATGTCGTGTCGGTTTCCCGGCCCCGCCGCGGACCTCGCCGGCTACTGGCAGGTGCTCGAAGGCGCCGGCGCGCTCGGCCGGCTCGACCATCGCTTCGACGACGTCGCGCTCGACGGCCACCCGCCGTTTGCCGGCCTGCTGCCATCGATCACCGACTTCGATCCGGTCGTGTTCGGCATGGCGCCGAAGGAGGCCGCCTCGCTGGATCCGCAGCAGCGGCTGCTGCTCGAGCTCGCCTGGGAGGCGCTCGAGCATGCCGGGACCGCGCCCAACGCGGTCAAGGCGCAGCCGACCGGCGTGTTCGTGGGGGTCACCTCGGTCGATTTTCGCGAGCTGCTCGGCGCGAGCACCGGCGTGCTCGATGCACACGCCGCGACCGGGGCCGCCAACTGCTTCGCCGCGGGCCGGATCTCCTACGCGCTCGGCCTCGACGGTCCGGCGCTGGTGGTGGACACCGCGTGCTCGTCGTCGCTGGTGGCCGTCCACCTCGCGTGTCACAGCCTGAGGACGGGCGAGTCGCGGATGGCGCTCGCCGGCGGGGTCAACGTCATCGCCTCGCCGCTCGCGTTGCAGCTGGTCGCCAGGACCGGCGCGCTGTCACCGACCGGCGAATGCCGTCCGTTCGACGCCGGCGCCAACGGCTTCGTCCGCGGCGAGGGCGGCGGGCTGGTCGTCCTCAAGCGCCTGCGCGACGCGCTCGCGGAGGGCGATCCGGTGCTCGCCGTGATCGCGGGCTCCGCGGTCAACCAGGACGGCCGCTCCATGAACCTCACCTCGCCCAACCTGGATGCTCAGATCCGGGTGCTGCGCGCCGCCTTGCAGGCGGCCGGTGTCGACCCGTCCGAGATCAGCTACGTCGAGGCCCACGGGACCGGGACGGCGCTCGGCGATCCGATCGAGCTCGAGGCCCTGCGCGACGTGCTGGGCCACGGCGATGGACCGCGCTGTCATGTCGGGTCGGTCAAGGCGAACCTCGGGCACCTCGAGGCCGCGGCGGGGATCGCCGGGCTGATGCGGATCGTGCTGTCGCTGCAGCATGGCCGGATTCCCCGCCAGGCCAACTTCGAGCGGCTCAATCCGCACATCGCGCTCGACGGCACGCGGCTGGCGATCGCCACCGAGGCGATCCCCTGGCCCCAGGGCGACCGGCCGCGGATCGCCGGCGTGAGCGCGTTCGGCATGAGCGGCACCAACGCGCACCTGATCGTGCAGGAGCCTCCGGTCCGGCCACGGCTCGTCCCGGCGATCGATCGCACACGACACGTGCTGACGCTGTCGGCGCGATCGGCCGAGGCGCTCGGCGAGCTCGCCGGACGCTATCGCGAGCTGCTCGCCGCGCCGGACGCGCCGGCGCTGGCCGATGTGTGCTTCACCGCCAACACCGGGCGGGCGCAGTTCCGGCATCGCGCCGCCCTGGTAGCGGAGACGGCCCCGGAGATGGCCGCGCGCGCCGCCACGCTCGTGGCCGGCGGTGGCCCGGGCGTATTTCGCGGCACGACGGCGGCCGAAGCGGCGCCGCTACGGATCGCGTTCCTGTTCACCGGCCAGGGCGCGCAGTACGAGGGCATGGGCCGCGTCCTCTACGATCGCATCGCCGAGGTCCGCCGGACGCTCGACCGCTGCGACGAGGTGCTGCGCCCGGTGCTCGCCGGCTCGCTGCTCGAAGCGATGTACTCGCCGGCGGGTGCCGGCCGGCTCCAGCACACGGCGTATGCCCAGCCGGCGATGTTTGCGCTCGAGGTCGCGATCGCCCGGATGTGGATGGCGTGGGGCGTGCTCCCGGCGGCCGTGATGGGACACAGCGTGGGCGAGTACAGCGCCGCCTGTGTCGCCGGGATGTTCACGCTCGAGGACGGCCTGGTGGTCGTGGCCGAGCGCGGCCGGCTGATGCAAGACCACACCGAGGACGGCGCGATGGCGACGGTGTTCTGCGAACGCCGCCGCGTCGAGCGCGAGCTCGCGGCCGCCGCCGGCGAGATCACGCTGGCCGCGGTCAACGGCCCCAGCAACATCGTGGTCTCGGGCCGGCCCGAGCCCGTGGCCCAGCTGTGTGCGCGGCTCGAGGCCGAGGGGGTGCGCTGCCGGCCACTGCCGGTCACGCGCGGCTTTCACTCGCCGCTCATGGAGCCCATCGTCGCGGATCTCGAGCGCGCGGCAGGCCGGATCACCTACCACCCGCCGCAGCTTCCGGTGATCTCGAACGTCACCGGCCAGGAGCTGCCTGGCGCCGCGCTCGAACCGGCGTACTGGCGAACCCACGCGATGGCCCCGGTGCTGTTTGCCGACGGCGTCCGCACGCTGGTCGGCAGCGGGATCAACACGCTGATCGAGGTCGGCCCGACCGCGACGCTGCTCGGGCTCGCGCAGCAGTCGCTCGAAGGCACGCCGGCGGCGCGGCTGCTGCCGTCGCTGCGCAGGGGCAAGGACGACCTCGAGGTCACGCTCGACAGCCTGGCCGCGATCTACGTCGACGGTGGCGACGTGAGCTGGGGGGCGTTCGATGCGGCGTTCGATCGCCGGCGGGTGGCGGTCCCCAGCT
>Ga0307508_10005415_pt1 | contig 12137 bp, 15 predicted proteins | sample 9_EM_MG_FD_203089 | JGI IMG/M metagenome (GOLD analysis project Ga0307508, IMG submission 203089) | Populus trichocarpa ectomycorrhiza microbial communities from riparian zone in the Pacific Northwest, United States - 9_EM | ecosystem: Host-associated > Plants > Roots > Unclassified | place... | reverse complement strand
GGGTCATATTATGCGGGATCAACAAATTATCCGGGAGGCAAACGCAACAGAGGATGGCAACAAGTGCCAGAGACGGAGGGGCCAGTTAAGGCAACAGACCAATTTAATGGGCGGGACAAACATGCGGAAGAGAGTGAATTAAGTATGGAAGGGATGCGTTTCAGGTCGGGTTGGAAGTTGCGGAACGGGTCGGAAGAGTGTCGGGAGCAGAAACGAAGAAGGGATGTGTGTCGGGTTGGGTGATGCGGAACTGGTCGGGTGTTGTGGAAGGGGTCGGAAGGGTGTCGGGAGCGGGACAGAAGCAAGGATATGGGTCGGGTCGGAAGATGTGGAATGGGTCAGGAGGTCGGGTAAGTGGAACAGGTCGGGCGAGTGAGGGAATAAAAGCGGAACGGAGGAGGAATAAATTGTAACAAAAAAAAGGCAATAAAAGCGGAATAAAATCGGGACAAAAACAGAATATGTGGAATAAGAGTGGAACAAGTGGAAGGGTCAAATTAGAACAGATTATAAGCAGTAAAAGAGAATAGGAATGGGTATACAAATGAATCCAGGACAGCTAGAGTGGACAGTTACTGACCATATGGCCAAATTCTCCACAGCGGAGGCAGAGGCCATTGTCCATGCAACGCTGTGGTTCTTCTGGCTTGAGTTGTCCATCTGGACCAAGGAGGTCCGCGATTTGGTTGACAGTAGCGGAACGCGACTCCCGGTAGACGTTCCTGGTGTCATCATCATCCGATGAATTTCCGGGTGAATTTTCGGAAGGAGTTTCGGAGTGCTCATACGAATTTTCGGAAGAATTTTTGGATAGAATTTCGGAATGGACTTCAGAGTCTTCATGTGAATTTTCCGAAGAATTTTCGGAATGATCGGAAGGAGGTTCAGAAGAGCTTTCAGAAGGATACTGAGAGGAATGAACTTCGGAGTCCTCATCCGAGTTTTCGGAAGAGTTTTCGGAAAGAATTTCGGAATGATCGGAAGAAGAGTCGGAAGAGTTTTTGGAAGGATCTTCAGAGGGACTTTCAGAAGGACTGTCGGAGTCGGAGGAACTTTCGGAAGTGGACTGGAGGTGAGCGGAAAACAACCTGGTGGTGGGAACAGGGTTCAGAGCAGAAAAGGAAGTATCGGAAGGGAAGTTGGGAGTGGGTGCGGAAGAAGAGGAACTTGTAGGTTGATGTCAGGAGAGAGCCATCAAGGCTGCACCTATGCCAGCATTGTGTGAAACACGGGTGGTCCTGCCAGAGGTGCGCATTATGTGTGAATGAGTGGAAGTCTGAATATACTGTTACAGATCAGGTTCGGGACGGGTGCGGGTTGCGGAAGGAGCGTGGGAAAAGAGCGGAAGCAGATCGGAAGAGCTTCGGAGCGGACGGGAAGCAGAAGGACTTGGCTTCAACTCGTGCGTTGTGCCCTCGTGCACACAGGTGTCCTATTTCAGAAAAGCCGATCGGACAGAAAAGGAAACAGGGGGAACTGAAGTCGATATTCAGACTGGAGATACAGGAGGAAACATCTGAGTATATATACTAACTATGTGTTTCATATGGAACAAGTCCGGAGAGATAGAGAATGGAAATCATAAGGTAGAATATCGCAGACAGGAATGGGCATGAATGTAATATGTGGTGTCGTCCGAAGTAGTACCGAAGAGGAACCGGTAACCGACCGCGGCGGGATCGTGTTCCGAAGCATAATGAAGGCATAAGTTCTTCCGAAGGGGTCCCGACATCCCGCGGGTCGCGGGATGTGTACTGATAGTGTCGGGATAGCTTGTGCGTACCGGAAGGCGGGTGGTGGGTTCTGGAGTCACGTGGCGGGACGGTACGTGACATGTACACCCTGTAAAAATATATGGCAAGAATAGAAAATCATCAGAGCCTATGATTAAAAAAAATTACAAAGGAAATGGAAGAGCAGAGAAGAGAAGAGGGTCCAAGCTGAGGTGGTCAGTGATATATAAGGGAAATGACAAAGAAAAGAGAAGAGATGGAGGGACTAGAAAAGGGGTGGGAAACTACAAGAAGGCTCAGTTATGGAAAGAAAAGTCATGAAAAGGGAAAGAAAACAAACAGATAATCCATTACTTCATACCTGCATCTTCAGGATAACCCTCAACAGCAGAAGAGGAGGTTTCCTCAGAGCTGGCATTGCTCAAGCCTGGATTGCTTTGTAAAGAATTAATGCGACTGTGCCCACCAACATGATTGAGTGATATCAGAACCTTGATTTTGTCAACAAGAATCTGCTTGTAAATTTGCAGCATTTGCTTCATCATTTTGATAGGAAGCCAGATTGGCAGCTGCACTGGGGAAAGAACAGCATGACAACCACGAACAATCAGATCAGTTAGTGGCACCTTTCCCATATAGTCGGGTCACCCGATGATGACAATGTCACGTCAATATCGGCCCACCGGACTCAGCCCCATACGTACCAATATCACGGTGATATGGATCGGGCCGGATTCCCTACAAAGTCACGACATTATCGAGCCACCCGAATTCAGTTGGTAGCCATCAGAATCTGACCAGAGTCTGCCAGAACCTCAATATTCTCTCCACTCCATCCAGTTATTGCCACATACCTGCTGCAAGTTAGTTATATACATTAAGCTATAAAATCAAGAAACACAATTAATATTACAGATCTAGATGAAATACACTTAAATCTACAGAACTGAGGCAGCATATATTGCATTTTCGGATGTTCTGCCAGCCATATACATTACCCAAATCCTCGGAAGTCTGACAGTTTTTATAAAATTCTTCTGCCATTGGACAGGGGCCTCAGATATTATGGTTAGTACCTTCGCATATTGGTACAGGCTCTAGTTATTCTTATAGCAATAGTAGAACCAATAACTGAAAATCTATCACCTACCTTCCATACACCATGAAATTTGGTATGGCGTGATGCATCAGGAATGTAATACTCCACGATTTTGTAGTCAGAGATGGTTCATCCTGAATGGAACCCGACATTGAATCCAATGTGTCAATGTCACACTGAAGTTAAAATATCATTGAGCGGGTCTCTGACCATGCTCCACTCAGTTGCAGTCAAAGAAAAAGTAAAGGCGACTCTCATCACCCACCTTCCACATAGCCCGAGAATTCACATATAACTACAGTCGGTTTCGGAGAGGTTGACCAAACAAAACCCGACAAAAAATCTAATTTACCGTGACAGTGCGGGTCCCGACTGCACACCACTTTGAATACTAGACTCTGGATGTTGTGGTCAGAGATTTCCCAAACCCCAAACCGCCACTGAATGTAAAATTCCACGGAGCGGGTCCCGACCACGCACCAGATGTATGTAAGTGTATTGAAAGTGGGGTGCTAATCTCCTACCTTCTATGAGTTGCAAGCCACCATAGTGGTCCCTTACCAGTAAATTCCTTCTGGATGTTGTAGTCGGAGAGGGTACCTCTGCGTTTAATCCCTGAGCAGCACCCGACAGCAAATCAATTTCAAACAGAGCGGGTCCCAACTGGAATACCAATTACCTTCAATATACCTCGAAGATTTGCATACCACAACGGTGGCCCATTACCATTAGATTCCTTCTGGATGTTGTCAGAGAGGGTTTTAATGCGTGAATGGAACCCAACAATAATTTCGTCGACCCCAAAGCTGTGACTGAACATAAATTCCATAGAGCGGGTCCCGATGGTTTCCGCTCACAGTACAAAGGTAACACTCGACTTCAAAACTGTGACTGAACGTAAAAATTCCGTAGAGCGGGCGCCGACAATGCACCGCCCACAATAAAAAGGGAACACTAGTCACCCATCTTCCATACCACTACGGTGGCCCATTGCCAGTAGATTCCGCCTGGATGTTGTTGTTAGAGAAGGTTTTAATGCTTGAACGGAACCCGACAATAATTGTGTGGACCTCAAAGCTGTGACTGAAGGTAAAATTCGGTAGAGCAGGTCCCGACAGCTTCCGCTCACAGTACAAAGACACTATTGCCAGTAGATTCCTTCTGGATGTTGTTGTCAGAGAAGGTTCATCCATCTTGAATGACTGATCGGAACCCGACAACAATTTGGGGACCTCAAAGCTGTGACTGAAGGTAAAATTCGGTAGAGTGGGTCCTGACAGCTTCCACTCACGGTATAAAGGTAACACTAGTCATCCATCTTCTATACCACTATGGTGGCCCATTGCCAGTAGATTCCTTCTGGATGTTGTTGTCAGAGAAGGTTTTAATGCTTGAACGGAACCCGACAATCATTTTGTGAACCTCAAAGCTGTGACTGAAGGTAAAATTTGGTAGAGCGGATCCTGACAGCTTCCGCTCACAGTACAAAGGTAACACTATTGCCAGTAGATTCCTTCCGGATGTTGTAGTCACAGACGGTTCATCCATCTTGAATGACTGATCAGAACCTGACAACATTTCTTTCCCAAAACCGTTGAACAGAGCGGGCCACCCATTACGGCGGGTGATTACCAGTAGACTGCCTGTGGGTATTGTATTCAGATAGAGTTCATCCGCCTTCGATGCATGAACCGACAATAAATCACCCTCAAAACTGTGACTGAATGTAAAATTCCACAAAGTGGGTCCTGAAAATGCCTGAAGTAAAAATACTAATTACCCATCTTCCAAATGCCACTATGGTGACCTATTACCAGTAGATTCCTTCTGGGTGCTATAGTCAGAGGTGTGTTCATCCATTTTTCGTGCCTGCACGGAACCCGATAACAAATTCCATTTCTCTATCTCATGCCACCGAATGGAAATTCCACAGAGCAGGTCCTGCCAACACACCGCTCACAGTGAGACTGTAAAGTGCGTGCCGAGGTCCGCGGAACTTGATGCCGCGGCGCGGGACGGGATCAGGATACGAGACGGGATGGGAGTCGGAAGGAGACTAAACGGGAGTCGGAAGGAGACTAAACAGGAAGAGAGGACTTACTGCCAAGGTATTACACTTGGCCCGCGAGAATCGCAGTCCTAACCGGGATCGGGAGTTAAGCGTGGGAGAGCTTAACAGACGGGCAGTAGAAGCAAGAAGGTTAACTTGATATTCAGACTGCTGTCCCACTTCGGGGTGCGGCAGTATTTAACTAACTAAATACAATGGGGCCGTGTACAATAGAAGCGCAGGATAATGGAAACGATGGGAACAGTGACATAATGGAACATGTAATGACAATGGGAAAGAACGGAACAATAACGTAACGGGAAGCAGAGAAGCGTACCGAAAGTTTGGCCTGTGGAGCGGGCTGTGGATACCGCGGGAGCGGTTTGAGTCGCAGGCCGGAGCGATGATGTAACGGTACGTTACAGTACCTCCCTCTTAAGGCCAAGCCCCCGAGGCCAAATCGTACGATCCGATCTAGCCTGGGGATATAAGTAGCACGGCGAGGGCAAGTCGAGTTCCCCAGAAAAACACTATGCCTATCAACCTGAACGAAACCACAGCGGAGCGAGTGGCCCGGCTTGCGGCAGAGCTGCAAGCCGTGGAACAAGAAGTGATGGAGGAGCTTCGGAAGAAGCAGGCGTCGTTGTGGAAAGAAATGGAGGAGACGCAGCGGAGGGTGCGGGAGGAAGAGGAGGTGACGGCACAGGAGCGGTGGGAGGCCGACTTGAGGGAGCGGGAGGAGGCTATGACGAGAGCCAAGGCCATTCGCCAGGCCCAGGAGGAGCGGGAGTTCCAAGGTAAGTCGGCGACGGGATTTCTTTATTGAGTTGCTAAGTTCCCTTTTTCAGAGTTGAGCGTGAACACCCACCCTGAGGAGGACAGGGATTACCAGCCCGAGGACGCCATGGACGTCGACGAAGGGGCTTCCCCGAGAAAAGGGAAAGGGAAAGTGAGGGCAGTGGAGCTGGAGGAGAGAGAGGGGGCCGCCTGATGCGTGGGGTGTGTGGGACGAAGGTCCCGTTGTTGGGTGGATCCTGCGCGGATCAAGAGGTGGAAGGAGGCGGTTGCCTGCAGGGTACCTCCTGGTCGCACGCCCGCGGGAGTGGCATGCAAGAAGTGCTCGGGCAGGAAGCAGAAGTGCTTCCTGCCGGAGTTGTCAAAGGAGCGGGCGGCGTTGAAGCCCGCATCGAAGAGGAAGCGAGAAGAGGGGGAGCAGGCCAGGGAAGACAGGGAGGATGAGAGGCAGGCGTCGGGGAGCAGGGCAAAAGCGGGTGGCGCGGGCAAGAGGGGCGAGAGGGGCAACGAAGCCCCAAAGAAGAAGCAGAAGGTCGAGGTGGTGATTCCACCTCGACCGAGGGAGAAGGGTGCGCCGTAGGCGGCGCAGGACAGGGACTCAGGGCCAGACATAGTCATGGCCCTGGTTGCGATCAATAACTCCGTGGCGGCCTTGGCGAGGGCCGTCATGGAGTCGAATGATTACCTGTGGGTAATCTCCGAGTACGTGGATCGGCTGGAGTGGGAGGGGGTGCCGGAGGAGTCGTCGGACGAGGAGTCCGAGGAGTGGGATTTGGGAGACAAGGAGGTGGTCCGCAGGGCGGACAAAAATATTGTAAAATAGAAATGAAAAATAAAAACTACGTTACTGTACTACTAGAGTGAAAGAAAGAGAGAAGAAGAGAAATAAAACGGAAGACTTAGTAGGAAAAGGTGGGACTAAACAGGTCCCGACTTGTCAGGGTATCGTCGGTGGAATTCTTTCACCAAGTCCGCGGCGTGGCTCATTTCGTCCGCAGGGAGCCAGGAAGTTTCTTCATCGGTACCTTCGTACCCGAGCCACTTGACGTAGTAGAGTAACTTGCATCGTCAGCGTTTGTCGATTTTGGTATTGAGGATTTCGGCTATCTCATACTTGAGATCACCTTCGACTTCAACTGGCGCGGGTGGCGGCTCGGTGCGGTTCGGGATGGTACTCGGTGTGTGCGGTTCGAGCATGGAGACATTGTTAGGGGAGGTGTAATGCCCGGAAACCAAGTTGATATCAAGCTGGAGTATCTTCAATACCCCAGCTTCACTATATACTACAACGTAAGGCTGTGCTAAGCTAAATAGGAAAGCCCTAAGCCCTAAGGCTATGACGGGGCTGTGCTACTAAACCTGAACCCTAGTCCATCGGCCGCCGGGACTAAGTCGGCGGCCGGTGTGCATAAGTGTACGTACGTAAGATAAGAAAAAGGCCGCGAGAGAATGCGGCAGTGGTCCGAGGAGAGCGTACAACTACAAAGGGGGAGGGAGAATGAAGGATATGATGTGCGGCGTAGCCTCGACGTAGAAGAGAGTGGCGAGGTGAAAACTAAGCGTACCGAGGGTCGGACCTATAGCAGGTCCCCTTACAGACATGGAATACGGGGTGTATGGATTGGAGTTCTTCGGGAAGTCGTAACGTGAAGGAATGGGTGCCCACTTGGGCTATGAGCTTGTACGGGCCGAGGTACTTTTCAGCTAGCTTCTTAGTGGGTCTTCGGGTGCAGAAGTACTTTTCTTTGACATAAGCGCGCTCTCCGAGGGTGAAGTCCGGGGGTGGCATACGATGAGTGTCTGCAGCCGCTCGGAACCTTTGCTGAGCCTCGGCCATCTCGGTCTTGAGATACTCGTGGAGCTCGCCTAGGTCGACAGCGTATTCTCGGGCGCAACTAGAAACTAAGTCCTGTTCAGGATGGATTGCGAGATTCGGGTAGTAGCCTTTGTTGGCGAAGAAGGGGGATACCCCAGTTGTCTCGCTAGGAGCATTGTTGTAAGCGAACTTGGCTAGTGGGAGGAGTTCGGACCAGTTGTCTTGCTGGTAGTTGCAGTAGGTGCGGAGATACTGCTCGAGGGTCTGATTGACCCGCTCGGTCTGTCCATCTCCCTCGGGGTGATATCCCGAGGTAAAGTGGAGTTTCATGCTGAGGGCAGTCCCGAGGCTGCGGAAGAAATGGGAAACGAACTCCGAGCCGCGGTCCGAGGTAACATGTCCCAGTACTCCGTGTTTAGAGAAGACATGGAGGACGAAGAGGCCGGCTAGTTGGACCGCGGTGAGGGTATCGTGAGTCGGGATAAATATTCCTTGTTTGGAGAGTCGGTCGACGACAACAAGATGGCTGTGTGTCCAGCCGAGGCTGGGAGTTGTTCTATGAGATCCATGGATATGGAGTCCCAGGGGCATTTGGGGACAGGAAGGGGTTTGAGTAGACCATAAGGCTTATGCCGACGAGGCTTGATTCGGCCGCAGACTGTGCAGGAGTTGCAATAGTCCTTTACGAAGTCGCGCATGCCGGGCCAGGCATAATCTCGGCGGATCAACTCGATGGTCTTGTTTTGGCTGTAATGGCCCACGAGAGGATGATCATGCTTGTACCGAAGTACTTGGAGTCAGAGGTCATCGTGGTCCGGGACGTAAAGCCTCTCGTTGAGGAGGAGCATGCCATCCTCAGATAGGGACCATTTCAGTGCGGAAGGGGTAGGAAGTTGCGCGGAAGAGACGGGATCATGCGGGTAAGCAGAGCGGATGTCTTCGGTTAGCTGTTCTAAGTCCATTACATAAGCTCCTGATACTGCGGTAGAGTAGAGTTTCGAGGTGCGGAGGGACGAAGCCAGCTGTTCTTGGCTGAAGATTGGCTTAAGATTTTGAGGGTTTACAGTGGCGTAGTCGCTACCTCCCTCTTTAAGGTACACATTCCATCGTCGGGTTTAGTACCGAGTTTGCCGGGGCGGAAACGGATGATGAGGTTGAATTGGGCGAGATATTCCGACCACCACGCCTGGCGGCGGTTCAAGAGTTTTGTTGTGGCAAAATATTCGAGGTTCTTGTGGTTGGTGATGACATCGATGGGTGCCGCGGAACCTTCAAGGTAGTGACACCAGATTCGGAAGGCTTCGTAGATGGCGAATAGTTCTTTATCATGGACGTTGTAATTCAGTTCCGTGGGGGAGAAGGATCGGGAGTGGAATGCCACAGGATGGAGTTCGCTGTCTTCGGTCTCAATGGAAAGAATTGCGGCGAGGGCATAGTCCGAGGCGTCAGTTTCAATGATGATGGGCTGGTCCGGGATCCAATGAGTAAGGACGGGAGCCGTGGTAAAGGCTTCCTTCAGTAAATTGAAGGCTTCCCGAGCTTTATCGGTAAACTGGAACGGGATCCCTTTGCGGGTGAGACGGGTGAGCGGGACAATGATGTCGGAGTAATTGAAAACGAAGCATTGGTAGAAGTTGGCGAAGCCGAGGAAAGACTGGATGTCCCTCACTTTCCGCAGCTCGGGCCATTCTTGTATGGTCTTAACCTTAGCTTGGTCCATGGAGAGTCCCTCAGGAGAAAGAATGTATCCAAGGTACTCAACTCGTTCTGCATGGAATTCGCATTTGTTAGCGTGGGCGAATAGACTGCTTCCGGAGCCGTCGGAGTACCTCCTTGACGTGTTTGCGATGCTCGGCAAGGTTGTTTGAGTAGATGAGGATATCGTCTAGATAGACGATGACCGAAACGTCGATTAGATCCGAGAAAACTTCGTTCATGAAGCACTGGAAAGTGGACGGGGCATTGGTGAGTCCTTCGGGAATCACCAACCACTCGAACGAGCCGTAGCGCGTTCGGAACATGGTTTTTGCCTCGTCTCCCTCAGCTATTCGGACGAGATGGTAGGCGTGTCAGAGGTCAATTTTCGTGTAGATGCGAGCTTTACCGGGCGCATCAAGGAGGTCGGAAATGAGCGGAAGGGGATAGCGATCCTTCTTCGTTATGCGGTTTAGGCCGCGGAAGTCGACGCACAAGCAGAGCGAGCCGTCTTTCTTCTTAACGAAGAGGATAGGCGCACCGTGGCCCGCCTTTGAGGGGTGGATGAATCCGATGCGAAGGTTCTCATCGAGGAATTCGCAGAGCGCCTGGACCTCGGTCTGCGACAAGGAGTACATTCGGCCGAGGGGTGGCTCGGCGCCGTCTTCCAAGTTGATCTTGAGGTCGTAGGGACGATGGTCGGGAAGGGTATCTGCCCTGTCCTTGCTGAATACGTCAGCGTACTCGTGGTATTCCTCCGGAATGCCAGACATATCAGGCTTGGCAGGAGCAGCAGAGGCAGATCGTCCGCGGAGGGACGGGTCGGAAAGAGAAAGCTGGAAAGAGACCGAGCCTTCTGCGCGAGCGGCGCGGGCATAGGCTGCGGCGTTAATAAAAGAAATGGAGGGTTTAGGCTGCTCAACTTTCGGAACTTCTGGTGTAACAGGACTGGATGGGGGTGACTCAGGCAGCAGGGGCACAGAATTGGTGTGCTGCGGCTCAGAGAGCGGCGGAACGGTCGGGGTTGACTGAGGCTGAATAGGCTCAGAGTCATTTGGCCACAACTCTGGGAGCCGCGGACCAATCGGGGTTGGTTTCGAAACCTGTGAAGGGGTCTGGAAAGAAAGGATCTGGCCCTTGTACCAATCAATCAATGGATTGTAGCGGTAGAACCAGGTATATCCAAACACAAGCGCGACGGGGGAGTCCAGTTGAGTAACGAGAAACGTTACCACGAAGATATCACCAGTAGAATGACGAATTCTCAGGTCCACGGCATGGGTAATCCATGATCCGAGGGATCCGTCGAGTAGTCGGAGCTTTACGGGGTGAATACGATACAGAGACAAATCGAGTTTATTGACGAAACGAGTATCTATAAAACAATGTGAGGACCCGCAATCTACGAGTCTGGTAGAAGAAAAAGAAGGTCAGGATGGGAAAGAAACGGGTATAAACAAGGAGTCCGGCTCGGAGAGAGCGGCTGCGTTGAGCCGGACCGTGCGTAGTCGTGTACCGCCAGAGTTTGTGCAGCCCCCCGACAGTACGAAGTCCGAGGGGCTGCTCACTCTTTTGCCTGCTTAGCAGGCTCAGTAGTCGAGGCCTTCCCCTTGGCGGAGTTCTTGGCGCTAGGACAATCAGTTACCTTATGCCCCGCGTTGCTGCAGAAGAGGCAAAGCTGAAGCTTGAAGCGGCGGTCCCACTCCTCAGGAGTCAGCTTGCCGTTTTTACCGAGCTTGTCGGTGTTCGGGTTCTTTGGTTTGGACGAAGACGAAGGCTTCGATTGGGCCGGGGTCTGCGAAGAGGACGCCGCGGGACGGGCACTGTTGTTGTCGGAGGACTGCTTCGGCTTGTCGGTTTGGGTCGGAGCAGTGTTCGAAGAGGCGCGCTCAGGCTTGTTGCGGCTGATTTCAGCTTGACGTTCCCAATATCGCTGGTCGAGGACTTGCACTTGATGTTGGAGGGGAATCAATGTTTCGGCTTTCCCAATCCGGGTGAGCTCGTCCTTGAGTCGATCCGGCAGCCCCTTATAGAACTGCCGGTAGAGGGCCTTGTCATTCCAGCCGGTGCGCGGCGCGTCTCGGTTAAAGTCGAGGGTGTATTTCACAGCCTTGCCCGCGTCCTTGTATCTAAGGTTCTCGATGCAGACAGTGGCTTCATTGATGGGGTCGCGCGGGCCAAAGAGGCGACGGAGTTCATCGATGAACGTCGAGGTCGAGGACAGCCAAGCCGTGGACATGAGGCCGGATGAGCCGTGGGCAGCCGCGGTCTGAAACCAATCGAGCGCGGAGCCCTTGAGGTAGGAGAGCATAAATGCCACCTTAGAGGCTTCGTCCGGAAAATCCTGTCCGCGGAGTACAATGTACATAGAGCACTGGAATATGAAAGCATCGAGCTTCCCTGGGTCGGATCTGTCAAACGTGTCGGGGCTCCTTGGCTTGACGCGGGACTTCGGTTCAACAGGTGCCAGAGGTGCAGGAGGCATGGGAGGCGGAGGGACGGAGAGCGTGGCCAGACGGTTAGTCATGGCACGGAGTGTCTCCGTCAACTGGATTTGGTACTGGTAATGCATGTAGTCTTCGGTAACCGAAGACTCAGAAGTAGGTGCACCAGTCAATTCAGCTGGTAATTCGAGAGTTTCGGGGCTCGGCGTTTGGATCACAGGTGCTTGAATTGTGGTAGAGAAATCCTGGCCTTCTTCCATGTGGGAAGGGTTGGATGTGAGCAGGAAATTCCCTTCCGAGTCCATTGAAGGCACTGGGGATGCTGGGGTCTGGACGACTGTCGGGACCTCCGTGGTCGGCGGAGATCTGTGTTGGCCGAAGTCCAGGATTCTTTCAGCAATGCCGGCTTGCTGAGAGTTTCGCGTAGGACGGCTGGGTCCTTGCGTAAGAGGGTGAGACATATCGGTAATTTGCGATTTCGCGGTAGAAGTCTGAATATACTGTA
>Ga0307508_10005414_pt1 | contig 12139 bp, 17 predicted proteins | sample 9_EM_MG_FD_203089 | JGI IMG/M metagenome (GOLD analysis project Ga0307508, IMG submission 203089) | Populus trichocarpa ectomycorrhiza microbial communities from riparian zone in the Pacific Northwest, United States - 9_EM | ecosystem: Host-associated > Plants > Roots > Unclassified | place... | reverse complement strand
ACGCTTACCACGTAGATCAACAATCTCTTCTTTATTGTGCTCTTCTAGCTTTACATCTTTTATTTCGACCTCTTCATTCTTAAAGTCAGAATATCTTGATGGAAGTTTCTGCATGAGAAAAACCAGGTGCATAATCATAATCAAAATCAAAATAAAAATCAAAACATCTTTCCTATCAGTGATCACCTGAAATTTTCTAAAGTGCCACTGGCAGATTCTCTCCTCTTTTTTAACTAAATGTGTGGCCCCAACTTGCCCATAAAAGGCAATCATTCCAAGCATGGGCTTGAAACTACTCTTCCCCCAACCAAGTATATGGGTATAAACAGCCTCAGAACATGTGGGATTATAACTTCCCTTTAAAACACTCGAACGACCAACCCTTTTAGGCTTTTTGCAAGAGTTTGCACTCGATATAAACTTGGAATAAAAAAAGAAGGAAAGAAAGAAAGTGATGCCAACCCACCTCCCCCTCTCCCTCTCAAACACACACACGGGAGCGCACGCGCACATAGACAATTGCAGTAAATGAAACAGAAAAAGATCAAAAGAGGAGGGAAAAACTAACTGACCATGTATACTTTGACTGACTTGTCTGTAGAGGGTTCAGGTTTCTCATTCTTTACATAAATAATAGATGCATCTAGCTCGAAAAGCCTCAGGGCCACAGCTGCACTGGTTTTTGGCATCCATGGAAGTAGAGAAACTGATCCCAGACTAGCAGAATCACGTGCTGCACTTCCTGATGATGCAGAGGGGCCCAATAATTCCTTAGTCGTCTCAAAATTTGATGACAATCTCTCTCTTTTTATGGCACTCTCGAACACAGTCAATCTCTGCGATATGAACTGTAAAATAAGCAAAAACATCCCACCATACACACAAGACAGAAACATGACACTAGGCACGTAAAATGCTTGTTGTGCTACTGGCTTGGTACAAATCATAACAGGCTACTAGCTTGGTACAAATCATAAGATGGGCACATCCACAGGCACACTTGTCCACGTAGGAGCACATTAGCACAAAGAAAATTTTAATCCATGCAGATATATTGAAATCCATGGTCTTTTATAGCCTCCCGGGACAGAACTTCAGCAAGACGATAACAGGGCAACAGCCTTTTTGGGTCTATTATACCATGTCATGACTTTATTATCGCAAAATGTGATTGTGTACTGCATTAAGGAGCAATGAATGCATGAAAATAATGCCGCAATGGAAACGGGAGAAAATCAATATACATGATTCTTCTATATATCAAAACCAGGTTCAGATTATATGCGAGGAAGTAACAAACAGTGGTACATACCTCCAAAGATGAAGCCTGCATATCCATGAAATATTTGAAAAAAACAAAACAGTGTTGGAATAACAGTATGTTTTCTCTGAGAAAATGAATGAAAAAATGCTTCCCCCACCCCATCATTAACAGAATAAAACAACAGTAATAGAAGCAACAAAACAAATCTAAGATCATCACTATTTAAAATAAATTGATTTGGCATTACATATTTATGCCAGAAATGGAGCAGGAAAAACACAGATTTAGCATAGGGGTGTGTGTGTGTGTGTGTGTGTGCAAGTAAAATTTTAGCGATGTGTAAGATGTTGAGAACCTGTAGGAGCTCCTCAGTTGATGATGACATTATCAACTTCACAACCCAGTCCTTCCTGCAGATTTCCATCCAAAATGACTCAAGAGCTTCCTGTGGAACAGATACCTGCCAACTCAAAAGTGAAAATATATGGGTCAACATGATTAGAAGTTATCAATGCTTAGAACCCAGAATCTTAAGAAAATATTTTCCTCGTATTTTTTTAATTGATAGAGAGAATTGGGAAATCAAAATTAAACTGTAATATGAAAATGTCATTCCAACCTCTATGGAACCTAATAGCGCTGTCAGCAACCTGATTCCCAGTGGTAAACAAGAATCAAAAGCACGTGCATTTCCAGGATCAAACCTTTTCTCTTTGCATTGAATCTCATGTTCAGCAAAATCAAAATTCTTTTTATCAACTTTAAATGTTTGGTGGCAAAAAAGACAATGGGTGTCTTCCGAGAGATAAGAGCTGAAACACAGGTTACAGGTATCCAATAACTGCTCACATCTTTTCTTCCCAAATTTCATGGCACGTAATGTTGAGGAATTGAAGCAGTCTTTCCACATCCAGTTCTGAAAATCCAGGTACCTTTTCAAAGCACCCTTCTTCTCTGCTGAATTTCTCCCAAGCTCAATTCTAAACAATGAAAAAGTATCGAAAGTATCTGAGCTGGAAACACAAAACATACTGCTAGGATCATCGATGTCAGCTGGGCAATTACCGCTGTCTGTTTCAGCTTTTTTGTTTTCATCTGTTGTTCCACTTTGGCACACAATGTTTGGAGACCACAAGTTCCTTCGTCCATTTTCTTTGAAAGAAGACTCAATCTTTTGCAACATTATACGCAAATGAGATTCCCTAACCCCACGAGTATCCAGAGATGACAAAAGAGTATCAAAGGCCTGAACAGAAATAGTGTTGAATATGGTGTCAGTGAATGCTGCAAGGCATCAACCAAAGAACAAAAAACAACCATATGACCCAAGGAGGTTCGTACTCTCATGCAATCAATCATGAGAGATAAAGAGAGCCTGGTTTTTCATCAGTATAGAGATGATTTTTCAGCTCTAGCAAACAAGGAAAAAGTGGAGTATTTCTTGCTTTTAATGCCAGGACAACCTCTAAGGAAACAGCCAACAGAAAGGTAAGAGATGAGAAAACATGTGCTTCCACTACAAGAGGTGATTATATATTATCTCTAAGATTACAACTATATGCTTCCCCTGGAATGGTGGAAAAGCACTAATTATCCCCAAGATGATTTAATAATGTCCCATAATTGTGAAGCCACATTAAACCAAAACACACCATCATCATGTCCAAACCACCCTGCCCCCTCCCAATAGGTAAAATCATTATAGTTACCATTATTCAGATTATGTCTGCAACTAATATATCCATGGTCGTTGTGGATAATTGGTGTTATTCTTCGACTAAAGAACCTCATTTTAACTCTAGCTTTAAGAGTCAAAACAAATATTAATATTTTTTTACCATGGGTTCTTAGATATTTTTCAACAGAGATTGCAATCAAGATATAAATGCATAAACCACAACAAGAGAAATTACCTCTTCTGAATCAATAACTCTCCAATTGCCGCCATGCAGTTCTACAAAGATCCTACCAGAACAAGGATCATTTCTAGAAGCAGATGCCACAAACTGCCAGTATCTATTACGTCTGCGATCTTGGCCAAGAGGCAAGGACCTGTAAATATACAGCTCTTCTGCTAAGTGGGTAACATAAGCTTTCAATTGTGAACGTGACCTTTTTGAAGCATATCCATGCTGCTGCACTGAAATGTTATCTGGATTCATGGAAAGATCTTGAACAACTAAGGCTTTTTCAGAAAGAACACTGCTTAAGTGATTCTCTACATTTTCTGCCAAAGATTTCTGATCCTCAGCATTACTTGGAGATGCTTCCTTATTTTTGCTATCAACAAGAACCAAGGGGCTTTGGCTGCCTTCCAAAGCAGAACTAGCGACTTGTGTTTCAACTCTGCCCCCAGTTAAAGACGGAAAATCTAATTTACTGATGAACTCTTCTTTCAACCGACTTCTATCTAACTGCGCCTCAGCCCACATTTGTTTTTTAAGAGCATTTGCAGCTTCCAAACGATCCTGTAAAACTTGCTATTAGTTACAAGGAGAAAAACTAACAGCTTCCTGGGATGAGAGTGTGATTTAACATTTAACAAAATGAAAAGGAGCTTTTACCTCAAGAACAGAACGAATGGAATTCCCTTCATTCGCAATACCAACTAATACAACAAGAGCATTAAGACGCTCTTCGACACTGAGATGAGAATATTCCCCTTCTGTGAGTCCCTGAATCCATGATTCACCTGACTTGCTTTCATCGATTTCAATATTTTGTCCATCTCCATTATTAGTCCCCTCATCTTTATGAGTAACACACTGCTCGATGATAATGGGAGTCATCACATCCTTTGGACCATTCAGAGAGAAAGTTGAAAGACCTTTCTCAGACTCATTTTGTACAGTTAATGAAATATCATTACCGACTTTATATTTTCCACTCACTGACAAAGTATTTAATTTACTAGAAGGGACAGTGCTTTTGTTAGCACTCAATGGAGTAGCTAAATCATCAACTTCAGGATCCTCATCAACATCGCCTTCAGATTCTTCATCTCTTTCAACATCATCAGCAACTTCTCCACCTAAAAATCCATTTTCAAATATTCGAATTTTTTTTCTTGCTGCTGCAAGTATTGCCTCGGCATCAGCAGGATCCTTTCTGAAAGCTGCTCTTACACAATATGTTGAAGGAGCAATTCTTTCAAAAAGCTTTTGATCCCTTGTCAAAGCAACAGAAATAGATGCCTCTGGCGTCTTGCTTGTTGTCAGGTCTCGAAGTCCAGATTTCTGTAAGCAAAGGAGACAAGTAAGGAAATATCTGTAAGCAAAGGAGACAAGTAAGGAAAACAACAGTGGGGAAAATTAATGTTGGCAAACAAAAGAACTCACCTGAATCTTGTCTGCAAGTTCTAGCACTGTTAATCCTTTGCTCCCTTCAAGAGAAAGAACATGAAAAGCTGCAAACTTAACAGTTCCAGGTGTCAACCGATGCCTAGACTTTCTAGGAAGCAATAAACCCTTTTCTCGCATTAATGCAAATGCATTTTCAGCTGCTGATCCGTTGCGTATAGTAGAAATGATATCTTCACAATCCTTAACCTGCATCTAAAAATACAATCATCTGTGAGTACAAGAAGGACATAGCATAAAAATAATAATCGGTCAGCAAACATCTTATTATACAAAATAACACACTAACAAAATGTGGTGACAGTTATCAACTAGATTGAACATGATTGATATCACAACAAGTTATTTGACAAGTGTCGAAACATAATGAAGCTCAAAACCCACCAAGAAACATTTTATGTATGACACTAAATTGATAAAAACCATTACCAAGTTATCTATCTTAGGAGGGAAAATTTAAAGACAGTCATACTTTTCAGCATTTTTTCATTAAATGCCTGCTTCTCAGGATCCAAACATGGAACTTTATAGCTGAAAACCTAGGAATTTCACAAGTGCACCAAGGAAGACTCATGTCATTTATTTGATGAGTTAGTTATAAAGGCACAACAAAATCCTGAAGAATCCTAAATGCCAAATAGTCCTAATAATTATAATAATAATAATAATGAACTCGCTCCTAAAAGGCAGATATATCCTAATTAACAAATTCACATAAAATAACCATAATTATGTAACTACTCCCATTAAGTGCAGTTTCAGCATTCAATTTTATTGACTGTATTATTCCTCCTCTCTTTAGTTATATATCATTTTATTTATAACTCCAATGAAAAAGCTTCAATCTTTTACTAAATGTGCTACCCGAATATTTTGCCTATGTCTACCTATCTTCCAAGTCTATAGCAAGACATCAATTATGTCATTCCAAATGTTACTGCTCTGAACATCCATTGGTGTACAAGACCAGTTTCAGTTGGCATATATATGGCACATTAAAGGAGCTAAAGCAGGGAGAGCATTGAAGAAAATAAAGAAATGAAGACAAGGACAAACCTCGTCAATATCGCCCAAACCAGTCCATGTTGCATTCCTTTTCCTCAACTGTGGCCCAAATCCTGCAGACAATGCCAATTGCCGGAGTATTTCGGGCCACGTTAATGGATTTAAGTGTTGCTGCCAGTTGCGTATATCAAAACCCCATGTGTATGCCTAATACATTGGAGTAAAAGTAAAAAATGATTAAGCATCAACTGAAAGGATATCATGCCAATGAATACCAGTAAACATGTCCATGGAGCAGAGCTTACCCCTTGAACAATTTGTGGATGTCCACCTTCAGGATTGGCTGTATAATATTGATTTATTCCTAATCCAATAGAAGGCGTCCTTGCAACATCTTCAATGTCTTTTATTATTAATTTTAGAAGAGCAACATGTAATTCACTGAGCAATCTTGAATCCTAAAATCAAAATAGTATAAAAATCAACTGAGAGGAAGATGCATAAAATGAAGTTAGACAAAACAAAATTGAGACATGAAACTCACATAGTCATGGAAAGCTTGAACAAACTCATCAAGTGTAAATGGCCATAACCCAAGAACATCAGCAAAAGTAATAAAAAATCTCCAGACCTGAAAAGGATAAAGATTTTGGGACCTCAAAATAAAGACAAGAGAGTATTAACATTATCAAAAATTATCTGGATCAACACAACAAGCATAGAGAAGCAGTATAGAAGAAAGCATAACTTTTATGATTTTTTTTTTCATTTTTATGAAGTTAAAAAGAAATGAGCAGTGAAAAATGAGCCAACTAGAAGTTGTCAGAATTTCATTAGTGGGACTAAAATGGAACCTAGTGAATCACATCATCATCTGCTAATCATGGATAGATAATACATATCACAGTTCAAGAAAATAAAAGGTGAGTTTTAGGACATACCATCAGAAGATTCCCGATATTTTCTTCAGAATCCAACCAAGGTTGAAATCCAAAGGGTTTTTTTAATTGCACGGACTCGGATGGGAATGTGATCAACAAGTCTGGAGCACAAAAATTTGTTTTTATAACTAATCAGAAAATGTAAAACAAACAAACTTCTAACCGTCCTATTTCAACAGAAAAATTAAATTATTCTTTTTCAAAATGGTCTAATCTTCAGGTATCATCATTACCTCTGAATGAATCGAGGTTTTGCAAAGTATCATAGTTGAGGTTAACTATTGAGGCTAAGCCTTTGCTTGCAGCAGCCAATTCCATGAGTTCTAGCTGTTCATCCTCAATAAGATCCAAAGAGTCTTTAGCAATCTTACGTGCAGTAGCCTTCTCCATGGCAGCTTTGCGTTTCACTGCCTCTTTCTCCCTACGAAGCTCTTCTTTTTGTCTTCTTTTCTCGGCCTTAAAAATAAACAAGGAGAACAAAGAGATGGTTGGGATACTGCTATCTAAACATTAAAAAAAAATTACCTAAAAGCTCGGAATAATGGACTCGAAACTCACTCTTAAATACTCTTTCTGCATAAACTTTTCTCTTCGCTCAAGTTCACGTTTTTGCTCCCGCAGTAATCTCTCCTCCTCTCTTTGTCTTTCACGCATTAACCTCTCTTCTTCTTTTCGTCTCTCACGGTCAAGCCTTTCCATCTCTTTCCTCATTCGTTCTTCATTCTGAAAATGCAAGTTCAAACATCTGAATCAGATGAAAAAAATACTACATCAGCAATTCAAGACTGATAAGATGGTACCTTCCGCCTTAAAATATCTTGTTTCTCAAGCTCTTTGCGCATCCGATTCTCACAAGCTTCAACATCCCTTACAGTTCTTGGTTCCTCAATCTACAAAAGGCAACCACATATATAATTACCAATCCTTGATTAAAAGAGAGAGAGAAAGCAAAAATCTCTTGAAAACTTCAGGACACCTTGCGTTTCCTTTCCAACCGCAGCTCAGTGTCATGGTGGAAGGTTTGTGCATCAGAAAAGACATTTGGATTTTCTGGTCCCATAATAGGATGACTGTTAGATTGAGCACTTGTTCTATTGTTTGCAAAGGTGTCTCGTTGCAGGAGATAGTCATCATCCCTCTGAGGTGATGAAAAAACATGCCCCCTCTTGTCTTGTTGAGACATAAGGCGAGCACGTGATATTTGGCCTGCACCAAAAGGTGAAGCTCTTCCCCTCAAAGTATCAACTGGTGAATCGTGATAAGGAGATTGAGTAAGTCCATAAGCATCAGATCGAACATTGGCATGATCCTGGAAAAAGTGGTGCTCATTAGTAGCCTTTACAGAGGCCTAGGATAGAATTGCTATTCAGAGTTTAACCAATATGAACTAGGCGAAATACAAAATCTACACTTAGAAGCCCAGCATTTACATGGGAATGCATGCATCATATCATTCTATTGTACCAATCATAAATATAAGAGTTAGGTTATGGAATCCAATACAGAAGTGGAGTAATCTCCAAGAAAAGCAATGGAGAGAACTAGCTATAGAAACTTGACAGATATGCAACAAGGTCAGTTCCATTAGGTCGATAATAATAAGATGTGGCCTTTTTTTCCACAGCCTTCAGGCTGTCACATATTATCCTTTTGCATTTTTAAAGAAGGATGGTGTTTTTTTTTGGTTAACTGTTAATTGCAGCTTGTTACTATCTTTTAATGATTTAGCTATAAAGAGAAAAGTGAGCATCATCTTGACCTAAGAGATGGTGATAGAGGCTGACCAGAAATGTTTTTCAAAAAAAAAAAAAAACCACGATACCAAGAACTTGGAAGGGGAAAGCAAATGAAAGTTCCCTAGTTTAATGAAGTCGAAACATTTAGATGCTGATAGGCTGATGATAGCACATCAAAGTATCTAAATCATATTGCAGTTCTATAGCACACAAGGAAATATCACAAACACCACAAAAATAAAAGAGAGGGATGAGGAATTTAAGAAACTACTTTGCTTGATTTGGCATCATGTCGCTCGTATACTTTGTCCTCATAAGAATACCCCATTCGCTTCTGTTGTTCAGTAATAGATGCTGCATGTGATTACCAATAAATTTTTAGCAGATGCGATCCCAACATCAAAAAGAATAAAAATGTCACATGCCAATGTTAAACAGTCAAAATTGCATTCTAACATGAATACATTCTGGAGAGAAAATTGATTTCTTTTCCACATTCATCAGTGAATGAACAGCCAGAAACAGGATAACTAGGCAAGTTTTAACTTTAATGGATCATGTGATCAAAAATGCCTAGGTATTCACTCTCCAATTAAACATCAGTGACAATAGTAGCATGAACTAATCACTGTGGTAGCATGAACTAATCACTGTGGTAGCATGAAAAAATCAGTATCTAAATATAGTACAAGTGCAGTTCGGTTGTTCATTTCAAACAACAAACAAACAAATACAAAAACAGGAGAAATTAGCACCAAAAAGGCATGAATAAAAGAGTATCCTTGAGGACTAAATATTTTTCTTTGCTCAAAATTGAATTCACGTGAAATGCCAATGTTCATCCCACCTCATTTCAAAAATAACCATTACTACGATATCAAGCAATTAAAAGTATGGCATTGTTAAGATCAGTTAAGTAGCATGACCTATGGGTGTCCCAAACGCATCAGGTGGCAACGGATCAAACTCCATTCCAAGAATTGGCCCATCCTCCCTCAATGGTTCCCCAAGCTGTGCCTCCACACAGGCAATAGCTCTAAGCTCCATAACTGACTGTGGTGATGAATCGTAGTACCTTCTCATCGTATGCCCATCATCTAAAATCACTTTCCTTGACTCTGAAAGTGGACTAGAGCCCGAACCGGACCCAGACCCATAATCACTTCCATTCTCAGCCCCTATCCTCATATCCTCCAAAGGAGACTCGGGCAATGGTGCTGTATTCCGCTGCTTCTTTACTGGAGTCTCCTTTTTGTCCTTCAACCTCCTGTGGCAAAACCACATCTGCAACTGCCTATCAGATAGTCCTAATTTCTCCGACAATTCTGCCCGCATCTCCTCTGACGGATATGTCTCAGCTGATGAAACCAGCAATAGCAAACAAAAATCAACCAAAAAAAAAAACATGCTGATACGCGCGCGCATAATGCAAGAAATAAATAAATAAATAATAATAGCTAATTATTGAATCAAAATCATCCAAGATCCATGCAAAAAAAAGAAAAAAAAAACAAGTGAAGTAAACATATTACACATAAATCTAGAGAAAAAATTAAGCATCTATAATCACTAACACGAAAATTAACTAGTTATGTGATTAAAATTGCCAAAAAAATCAAAATTTCAACAAAACTAACAAACAACTAAGCCTCTTTCATTGAATAACACATAAAATTAGCAGGAATCCAAGCATAAACAGAATCACAAACACAAAGAAATAGAGAAAATCCAAGCCAGAAGAGATCAAAAGCAAACAAATCAAATCAAAACCGTGTAAACATAAAGAGAGAATGAAGAAGTGTACGGACTGGCATAAGCTTTCTCTAGGGTTTCAAGTTGGAAAGGAGTCTTCATCTGTCGTTTAGGCTTGCTTTGTCCTTCATTAGAGCTCACCACGTTGTTCTTCGATCTGTTTTGTTGTTCTTCGTCAGAATTGGCCTCCATCCGGAATCGCGATCGTAAAGATTAGGGTTTTCAAAACAGAAAACGAGATAGAAAGAGAGAGAGGACTGATTTGGTTTACTTTTTTCTCTCTCTAATATCGTGAGGGTCAAGGCCCAGGGAAGAAATTAACATTACTCCTCCTCCTTTTTAATTTGTTTATTATCTTTAAGAAGTAAATTGAATCCGAAAATAATATTGATAAACGCCGCGTGACGAAAAGAATTGAACGATCCTATGAGAGAAAAGGAAAGGAGTGATAATAAGAAATGGGGAAAATAGGCAACAAAAAATGAAAGAAAGAAATCAAAAAACAATAACAACGAGAGAACAACAAAAACAAAATAGTCCTTCTTGACTCCAATTCGGATTTCCATTTTTTTTTTTTTACTGTTTTTATTATTATTATTATCAGTACTATTATTATTATTATTCTTATTTGATTTTTGTGTTTTAAGTGTTGCTGGCAGGAAGGAATGGGTTTTTTTTTTTTTTGTAACACTAAAAACATCCTTTTTGTTTGGAACATGTTATATGTTCGTTCGTTCGTTCATTCGCTTTCCTCCTCTGTGCTGCCTCTTCTTTTTATCTTTTTTTTACTTGGTGGTCAACTTGTCAATGCACTGTAACACTTTGTATTTATTTTTTTCCCTGTTTAGGCTCTGGAATAGTTCTTTTATTTTTCTTTTTCTTTTTCTTTTTTAGAAAAGATGGATGGTTTCTTTGCAAAGAGGGATGGGATCGTGGGATATTTGGCTGCGGCTGGGTTCTTGCTTCCTTCCTCGTTGAAGAGTTCCTTGTTTTTGCTTGTGGATATGAGCTTGATTGAGCCTATGGGATCTTCGGGTGAGTCAATCATTTTGACATTTTTAGTTTGTGTTTCTGGTGGGCCCTTTTCTTTTTCTTGGTTCTTGGGCTGGGTTCACGGGGTTGGGCTCGCGTGGGCCTGGGTCTTACTTCTTTTTTTGTTTTTTGTTTGTATGCTTATAGAATGAAAAATAGGATGCCACGAAGACAAAGGAAAATAAGTTCTGTTTGTTTGGTAATCTAACGTACGAGAGGAAAGAGTGCGTGTATGAAAAAAAAATCAGTTAAAGAACCGGTTGTAGGGTCCTCTAAGCCAGCCAATAAAGATTATTTTGGTACTCGCATAAAGAATTTTCTATGTACAATACAGATATAATTTATAGTGACATGGAGAATTTCCATTCATATATATAATTAGTATTTGTGCTTTTATAGTGTAAATTCTCTTTTTATGTTCATGTATTTTGTTTTTATAAAAATATATATTTGTATTATTAGTATGGTTTCTTGAATAAAAATTGAAGGTGATTAAATTAAATATTCGGAAAAATTCTAATGATTTGTAATAATGATGAAAAAATGTATCTCTTGAGTTAAGACTTCCTTTTTTATTTATTTATTTCCTTTTTACATAACATGCCTATTTTTATCAAAAACATTATTTTTTAAATAAAAAGTTATCATAATCTTATGGTTCTATGGTTTTAACAATAATAATTATGATTCTATAGTTTTAACATGAATGTATTAAAAAAAATACAAACATAATAAATTTGAGAAAATTCTATAAAATAATATAATAAAAAATAAATATTTGATTTGAATTAAATATTCATGACCTATTTTTTAAAAAACAATTCTACATATTATATTCATATATAATTATTCAAAAATTCATTTTTAAAAGTTCTAATATTATTTGAAAAATATGGCATAATCAAATAATTATTTTAATAAATTTGTTTTTAAGGAACATTGCAATTAAAAAACAATGAAATTAGAAAAACAATTAAGGGCCACCTTTTAAAAAAAATGCCTACAAAAGCAATATAATAAAAATAACAAAATAAATATGTTATTCATATT
>Ga0307508_10005413_pt1 | contig 12141 bp, 10 predicted proteins | sample 9_EM_MG_FD_203089 | JGI IMG/M metagenome (GOLD analysis project Ga0307508, IMG submission 203089) | Populus trichocarpa ectomycorrhiza microbial communities from riparian zone in the Pacific Northwest, United States - 9_EM | ecosystem: Host-associated > Plants > Roots > Unclassified | place... | reverse complement strand
TTCCAAACGGGTGGCACGCCGATCAAGAACGATTACAATTTCTACAGCCTGCACGTCTCGGACCCCGAAGCGACGTACACCTTCAATCGCAGCGAGGAGAAGGTGGGTCACTACACATTCCCCATCGACTATCGCGTGACGATTCCGATTCGCGGCGGCGCGACGGTGACGATGGGCGCGTACGACTCCAATGACGTGGCGATCGCCAACCACAAACATTTCGTGGTGGCCGGCGTGTCGCCGGCACCTGCGCCTTTCGACGGGCAGTTCTTCCAGCTCGATGTGGAGTCGGTGAAGGCCGCCCGCTAGGGCGGAGCAGGTCAGTAGTGCGGAGGCATCTGTGGAGCTCGCCTGTAGCGGGTAGCGGCGATCTCCCACCGGCTGTCTTTACACGCCGAATGTCGGCTTTCGGCCCACATCGCGCCGAAAAACGATTGCTCAACGAACGGCGGGTTTCAGGAAGCCGAAAATCTGCGCAAACCGGCCGGGTTTGGGGCGTTAGCCGCCATGTTCTCGCGTCTTGGCTGCAGACACCTCATTTATCACCCATCGGCAATAGAGATAGGCCCAGTTCCTTCAGAAATGCGTTGTGCTTCGCGGTTGCCGTCCGGATCTGCTCGTCGAGCTCAACCAACTCACCGTGTACGGCCGCCAGTTCGATCTCTTCCTCGCCAACAGCCGTGCTTATGTAGCGAGAAATGTTGAGGTTGAAGCCCTCATGGGCGATGCGCTCCATGCTCACGCGCTTGGAATAGCGTTCCTCTTCCTTCCGGAACTGGTAGGTTTCGACGATCTTGGCGATGTGGCCATCCGAAAGCTGGTTCTGGCGCTTGCCCTTGGCGAAATGCTCGGCGGCATTGATGAACAGCACGTCGTCCGGCTTCTTGCACTTCTTGAGCACGAGGATGCAGACCGGGATGCCGGTCGAATAGAACAGGTTCGCGGGCAGGCCGATGACGGTGTCAATGTGACCGTCCTTTAGCAGCTTCGTGCGGATACGTTCCTCTGCCCCCCCTCTGAACAGCACCCCGTGAGGCAGGATGATAGCCATGACGCCCTCATCCTTCAAATAATGAAAACCGTGCAACAGGAAGGCAAAATCGGCTGCCGATTTTGGCGCAAGCCCGTAGTTCTTGAAACGCACATCGTCGCCCATCGCGTCCGTCGGCTCCCAGCGGAAGCTGAAAGGCGGGTTGGCTACAATGGCATCGAAGGCGGGCTTCTTGGCTGGGTTCAACTCACGCAGGATGTCCCAGTCATTGGCCAGCGTGTCGCCATGGAATATCTCGAACTCAGTGTCCTTCACCCCGTGCAGCAGCATGTTCATGCGAGCAAGGTTATAGGTGGTGATGTTACTTTCCTGCCCAAAAATCTTACCGATCCCATGAGGCCCCATGCGCTTGCGAACGTTGAGCAACAGCGAGCCCGATCCGCAGGCAAAGTCCAGAACGCTGGCGAGCCGATCCTTCTTACCCGACGCCGGCTCCTGACTGTCCAAGGTGACGATCCTCGAAAGGATGTCTGAGATTTGCTGCGGGGTGTAGAACTCGCCCGCCTTCTTTCCGGAACCGGCGGCAAATTGGCCAATGAGATACTCATACGCATCGCCTAGGCCATCAACTTCGGAGGAGAATTCCGCGAGCCCCCTCGCAATCTCGGCGATGATGGAGCAGAGCTTCTTGTTCTTCTCGGTCTGGGTCTTCCCCAGCTTTTCCGAGTAAAGGCTGATCTCCGAGAACAGTCCATTGAACGTGCTCTGGAAGGACTCGTTTTCAATGTATTTGAAGCCCTCGTATAGCGTCAGAAGGAGCTCATCGCTCTGCGTGCGAGCCAGGTTGGCGATGTTGTCCCACAGATAGGACGGCTGAATCACGTAATGCACCTTTCGGCGCATTTGCTTTTCAAACTCGGCCACATCGTTCGGATTGTCTTCATACCACGCTTGCAGGGGCGTGCTCGCTCCCGAGCGCTCCAGAACCTCTGGCGGCAGATTGGGGTAGTCCGAGCCCAGTTCCCGCTTCGCCGCCACCTCGTAGTTGCTCGAGAGGTAGCGCAGGAAGAGGAAAGACAGCATGTAATCTCGGAAATCGTCGGCATTCATCGCGCCGCGCAGCTGATCGGCGATGTTCCAGAGCGTCTTGCCCAGTTGCTTTTGGATTTGGTCGTTCATTGTGCAAGTGTTTCCTGGGGGGCTGGCGCGGGCGCCGGTGCTGCGGGCGGGCCGGGGACAACATCGGGCAAAGCGAATTCAAATCTTGTGATGAATTCCCCCAGGATGCGGCGGAAAAGTTCCTTGTTGTCCTCGCCCATTTCAGTCGGCTCATGGATGGCATAGGCGCCGTGGCTCAGCAGGTTCAAGGCACGGTTGAACAGCGCGCTGTCTTCCTCGTTGTCTAGCGCCTTCAGGCAGAAGGCCATGCTCGAGTGCCCAAAGAAAGAGGACGTCTTCTCCATGATGCTGCGCAGTGCGTTGAAGTGAAAGGTGTAGAGCTTCCCCCTCTTGGGATCGGCTGCACGCTGCAATTCGGCAAGGGTCGCCACGTGGTGAAAGAACGGCGCATCCTGCGTCGCCTGGAGCGTGTAGGCACCCACGCCATTGGGGCGGTGCAGAAAATGGCGCTTGTGGGTGACCTTCGGCTGCCCCTCAATCCGCCTGCCGAGCTCGTTGCACATCACGTTGAAGAACAAAGCGTGATGCGAGGAGAAGATCACCTTGATCGGGGCGGGCGCACCGGCGCCATCCTTCCGCGTGGCCGCCCGACGGAGGAGCTTCGCCAGGTCGCAGGCGACGGAGATCGCGTTGTTGTCATCCAGTGAAGAAATAGGGTCGTCAATGTAGAGGTATTTCTTCCCTTGGTACGATTGATGCCCGTCCAGCATCCGTTCGCAGATTGCCATGAAAATGCACCAGATGAAGATGTTCTGCTCGCCCCGTGAAACTTTGATGTTGATCTGATTGCCCTTTCGGAAGCTCACAAAATCGGGTTTGGAGATGGTCTCCTTGCCCTGCTGAACCTCTTTGTAGGTGAAGTCGAAATCGAAGTCCGCGTATCGGGAAAGGTAGAGGTCAATCGTTTCTTCCAGCGCAAGTTCTGTCATCGCGTTAAAGAAGGACGACTTTTCGTTCAATTGCAGGCGGCGCACACTGTCGCCGTCAAGGTCGTTTTCCCAGACGAACAAATCCTCGGTAAAGGCGTTGAAATAAAGCGTGTCGGGCGCCCCGGACGGGTTCTTCTTATTCTTGCGCTTCCCTGCGTCCTTGAATTCCATCGATAGGCGCGTTTTGCCGGTACGGTTAAAGGCATAAAGCAGTACAAAGTCAGCGTCGTTCAGATCGTCCCGAAGACGCGTTACCAGCTTGCTCAGGCTTTGATAGGTTCGGACACCGTTCATGCGTCACCCTCCCCAACTTGGGGGAAAAGCTGCTGCATCAACCCCGTCTTGTGAGCCTTGAGCGTGTCCAGCTTTCGGGTCTCGGCGGCGATAAGGTCGTCGAGCGAAGTGAGGCAGTCACCAACGCGCTGTTGCTCGGGCAAACCAGGTCGATAAATCAGTACATTTCTCAAGGCTTCCAGCGAGACTTCTTGAAATGTGCTGCCTTTACCAATGGCTAAGATTCGGGTCCGAACGGGTTGGCTCCGAAGGGCATGCAGGTAAAACTCAGGCGGCCCCTTTGTCCTTAATCTTGCGGTGCCCTGCGTTAGGTTCGCAACCGGTATTTCCTTGGGAACAATTTGCGATACCCCGATATTACCCCTAAGTGAGAAAACAATATCGCCCGGATTTACTTCCGACCTACGGTATTTTGCTGCAATTTCGTTGGAGGTGCATGATAATCCGTTCAGGCGAAGCGTTGAATTTAGGTCCATGCTTTTGATGTACGGCATTCCGGCTGGGACATGAGGTCCAGCCTGCACAATTCCGTAGGAGATTTTCGCAACGCAGAGATTCTCGAGGATCTCGGGTGCCCACTCACCCGCATTCCGAAACCCGGGGAAGCGGAGGCGCGGTTGGACTTCGCCTTCCTGAGGGAAGAGCTGCTGCATCAAGCCCTTCTTGTGCGCCCTTAGCGCCTCCACCTTCCGCCCCTGCGCGGCAATCAGCGCGTCCACAGAGGCCAGACAGTCGCCGATCCTTTCTTGTTCGGGGAGGGAGGGTTTCAGCAAACGCAGTTCAGAAAACTGCTTGTAGCTGATCATTTTCCCGTCGCGAAGTCCCTCAAGATTCTTTGTCAGCTGCTGGATGAAAGCATGCGATTTGAAATGCTGCCTGTAGAACAAGTCAGACAATGGAGATCGCTTGCGGAGTATGACATAAGCTGGACTACAAATGCCGTGATACTCAGAGAACTCGATGCCCCCTTGAAACGATCTGAGGCTGATTATAAAATCACCCGGCCGCACTTCTTTGTAGGTTTCAAGGCTTCTTTCAGTCACCGAAACATGATAATCAATCATGTCGCGCGGTATCGCACCGTGTTCCTGAGTGATTGCAAGGATCGGCAGGCCAGTGGGTGCCTTTCGGTTATTGACTTGCTGGAATAGTTCGTTGCCACGCGCAGTCTCCCAACCGCGCGCTTCCAGAAACTCCGGAAAACGCCGCTTGGGCGTCAACGCTGACTCGCCGCCCGTCGCGATTGGAAACTTCACCTTATTGCTCATAAGCGCTCAGCCCGGAAATCGCTCGCCCGCCCGCGCGCTTGAGCAGAAGCGGCATGAGGTCGGCCATCAGGTCTAGTTCCATGACCCGCCGCGCCTTCCAGTTCAGACCAAGGGGCTCCATCAGGTCGGTCAGCGCCTCGCCATCAAAGATCATGCGCTGAAGGATGGTGTCGACAAAGATTTGCAGCGCCTCCGTGGCAAGCCCGTGCTTGCCCGCGATGCCCGCCAGTTCCGCCGCGTTCTTTTGCACCTTGAAGTGGCTGTATCCGTCGCGAATTGCCTTTTCGCTCAACCCCTCACCCGCCTTTAGAGTGGAGATGTAGGCGGCGATATCGTCGCGCTCGTCCATGAATTTGGCATCGGACTGAATCAGGCCGATCAGTTCTTCCCGGCTCATCTTTTGCTTGCCGGGGGTTGCCTCGGAATAACGGGCGATCAGGCCCATGATATAGTCATAATCGATGACGGCGGAGGCGAAGAGGACGAATTCAAAATCCAGCTGGTCGGCGTATTGAGTCGGCTTGTCCGCGCCCTTGCCCTGCTGGGCTCGTAGGCGCTGGGCAGTTTCTAAATAGGCGCCACGGAAGCCCAATAGATTGTCTCGCGGCAGGATTTGCTCGATCGCGGTGGTGTTTTCGGGTGTCAGATCGGTGTATTGGTCCAACTGGGTCTTGAGCCGCTGGACCTCCTTGAAATGCTCGATAAACGCCGCGCGGGCCGCATCGCCCTTGAGGTTGGGCACGGCATCAGGGGCACAATCGAGGCCCTGCGATTTCATGAAGGCGTCAAGCTTCTGGACGGCGGTTTCCAGTTTCTGAATGATCACTGGAGCCTTGTCCACCAGCCAAATTTCCCGGGCCTTTTCGGCAGCCACTTCGCCCGAGAAGAGGGCGATGGCAGCATCGACGGCCCCCTGCTGCTGGCGGAAGTCAAGGATGTTGCCATAAGGCTTGGTGGCGTTCAGCACGCGGTTGGTGCGCGAGAAGGCCTGGATCAGGCCGTGGTGCTTCAGGTTCTTGTCGACGTAGAGCGTGTTCAGAAACTTGGAGTCAAATCCGGTCAGCAGCATGTCCACAACGATGGTGATGTCAATCTTGTGATGCGACACATTGGGATATGCTTGCCGCAGATCAGCTTCCGGCCACTGTTGATCTTTGATGCGCTGCTGCACATCCTGATAGTACAGGTCGAACTCGCCGATCTTGTAGTTGGTGCCATAGTGGGCGTTATAGTCACGGAGGATCGCCTGCAGGGCCTCCTTTTTCTTTTCTGGCTCGACGGCGTTGTCTTCCTTCTCCTGCAGCAGATCCTCCTGAATCTGCTTCACATCAGGATTGCCCTCGGCGGCCGGTGAGAAGACGCAAGCGATGTTCAGCGGCCGGAAGCCAGGATCGGCGGCTTGTCGTTCCGCCTGCATAGTCTGGAACAGCGTGTGATATTCGATGGCATCATTGATAGACGCCGTGGCTAGCAAGGCGTTGAACCGGCGCTGACCGGTGGCCGCGTCGTGCTTGGTCAGGATCGCCTCGATTATCGCTCGCTTTGCCAGCGGCTCGCCCGGCTTGGGCACCGTCTTACCCTGAGGCCTGAAGTAATCGACATGGAGCCGAAGGACGTTTCCGTCTTCGATGGCGTGCGTAATGGTGTAGGTGTGCAGGCGCTTTTGAAAGAGGTCTTCCGTCGTTCTCATGCTGGCCTGTGCGTCCTCGATCTTCTGCTGGGCAGCGTTCTGATCAAAGATGGGCGTTCCGGTGAAGCCGAAGAGCTGGGCACGCGGAAAGAACTCCTTGATAGCCTTGTGGTTCTCGCCGAATTGCGACCGGTGACATTCGTCGAAGATAATGGCGACGCGCTTGTCGCGAAGGGGCGCAAGCTGCTCCTTGAAGCTCTTCTTTCCGTTCTTCTTCTGCTGCTTGTTGCGCTTGCTGTTTTCGTCCAGCGCGAGGCCAAGCTTCTGGATGGTGCAGACGATAACCTTGTCGGCATAGTCATATGATAGAAGGCGTCGTACGAGGGACGCGGTATTTGTGTTTTCCTCGACGCAGCCCTCTTGGAACTTGTTGAACTCTTCGCGCGTCTGCCGGTCTAGATCTTTGCGGTCCACCACAAAGAGGCACTTCTCAATGTCGGGGTTGTCCTTCAGGAGCGTTGACGCCTTGAAGGAGGTCAGTGTCTTGCCGCTGCCGGTGGTGTGCCAGATGTAGCCGTTGCCACAGTCCTGGGCGATCGAGTCGACAATCGCCTTCACCGCGTAAATTTGATACGGTCGCATCATCAGGAGCTTCTGCTCACTTGCGACCAGAACCATGTAGCGACTGATCGTCTGGCCGAGAGCGCATTTGACGAGAAAGCTCTCGGCGAAGCCATCGAGATGGACAACCTTCTTGTTGTCTACATCGGCGAACTCATAGACCGGCAGAAAACGCTCTTCGGCATTGAAAGTGAAGTGGCGAGCATTGTTGTTCGCGAAGTAGAACGTTCGATCACGGTTGCTGACAACAAAGAGCTGAAGAAAGCACAAAATCGTCTTAGAGTGGCCGTTTCCCGCATCGCTCTTGTATTCGACGATCTGCTCCATTGCTCGCCGCGGACTAATGCCAAGAGTCTTTAATTCGATCTGGACCGTAGGAATACCGTTTATCAGCAGGATGACGTCGTAGCGATGATAGCTATTATCGGTATTGATGCGGAGCTGATTGACCACTTCAAAGGTGTTTTTGCACCAGTCCTTGATGTTGACGAGCGTGTAGTTGAGCGGCGTGCCGTCATCTCGCGTGAAGCTGTTGCGCTCGCGCAGTGTGCGAGCGGCTGTAAAGACGTCGGGCGTGACGATTTCGTCGAGAAGCCGATGAAACTCGGTATCTGTAAGGCGAACGCGATTGAGCTCTTCGAACTTCTCCCGAAAATTCCTCTCCAGTGAAGTCCGGTCCCTAATATCAGGACGATGCTCATACTTTAAGTCTTGCAATTTCTTGACTAGTGCCTGCTCTAAGGCGAGTTCGCTTATCTTCATAGTTGAGCATAGCTCCACAGGCTCTGACGGCACAATTCTGAACCCCGTTTCGAAACATGAATTTGTGATACGAACGGAAGGGGAGCCTCATGTTGGCCTGCCGATGCAGTCTGATATCCCCTTCCAGCAACGCTGGGAAGGGATGGGATCCGAACCTGTGGCATCGCATTGCGAATGCGAAGGTCTCGCTCGAAAAGGCGCCCCGTTGATTCAAACCTAAGCGAATCGCGTCCATCTCACCGTCCATGACAAAAGGACGCCCCACAAGCTACCGCCCCGAATATGCCGACCAGGCGCGCCAGGCTTATGAGCTTGGCGCGATCGACGAGGAGGTCGCGCGGCTCTTCCACGTCGATATCTCGACCTTTTATCGCTGGCGCCATGCCCATGCGGATTTCGCCGCCGCCTGTGCGATCGGGCCGGAGGGAATGATCGCGGCCTGCCACTAGTGCAGTTGGAAACTGACATTGGGTCGAGCGGGTATATCAGCCGATACCAAAATCGATCTCACGCGGCAGCTCGCGCGATCGGGGGAATTCGACATCGAAATCATATTCGGAGCCGCCAGACTGGGCGAGCGCTTCAGCAACGCTTTTTCCCATGCCTGCGAGACGTTCATATTCCGCCATCGTCAGCAGCACATAGGCGGGTTGGCCATGATCGGTGATGAACACCGGTCCACGGTCAGCCCGCCGCCTGGCGCCGGGCGTATCCTGGTCGAACTCGCGACTTGTGATGGTGGTCATTCCCATGGTCGCCTCCTTCGTAGATATGTATCTACTTACGCGCGCTCTATTCTCGTGCCGTCGGCCGCACTGTGTAACGCTTGACAATCGTTAGCCAAGTTCGGCTGCGATCTCTTCCACCGGCAAATACATCGTCCGACTGCCCGGCGGAAACATGCGGAAGCGATAGCGCAGGTAAAAAGCGACCGCGTCATCATCGATTGCGTGCACCATCAGCAGGCGGACGCCGGCGGATTGCGCAATATCGAGCGTGCGCAGCATCGCCTGGCGGAGCAATGCCTTGCCGAGGCCGACGCCGGTGTGGCGGCGATCCACCGCCAGCCGGCCGAGCACCATCACGGGCACCGGATTGGGCAGGTTGTGGCGATATTTGCCGCGGATCTCCCGCAGCGTCACGCCGCCGGTGGCCAGCGAATAATAAGCGACGACCTCGCCTGCCTGTGGCCCGGTGTTGGCGACGACGACATAGCTCCGCGATGCACGGCCTTCATTGTCGAGCGCACGCGCGCGCAGCCATGTATCAAGCGGCGCTTTGCCGCTATCGAAGCCCTCTATCCGGTGATCGGGCTTGATTGGCGCGGGCTCGGCGTAGGCAGATGGCGGCACGCCTCCCGTCACGCGCGCGGCCGCAACTTGCTTATTCCCATGGCGCTTTGGTTGCCAACAGGGCGCGTAGTGCCGCATTCGGCCTGGGCGGCTTTGCCAGCGCTTCGGCCAGTGCCTGGCTCTGTTCGGAATCGAGGGTGAAGATGCGCTGATCAAGCAGCACATCGACCGCATGGAGGCGCGCGCTCTCCACCATGAATTCCGTGCGCGACTTGCCCAGCGACGCGGCGGCCGAATCGATCAGGTCGCGGGTGCGCGCGGGCAGACGCATGGTGATGGTGGTATCCGACCTAGGCCGGTCAGCGGCGGTGGCCATGGCTCTACTCCTGCAGAGGCATAGAGGTAGGTTGAGGTAATAACATTGTCAATACAATGGCATGTCTATGCGCGCGATTCGACTGTCTTAAAGCGCGCCCATCCATCTTCGCGCGCGCGGCGGGTCGATAATCGAGTCTTTTTGAAATTCCGGGGGCAGCTCACGCATTTTAAGGTTAAGTTATTATATTGTAAGCATAATATTCTGCATCCTCACCGCCAAAAACTGTCAGCACCCGCCTGACATTCCCAACACCGCACCTTGATTCAACCCTAAGCCCACCGCCGCTATCCCGGCGTCATGTTTTACGAACCCGAATATGCCGAACAGGCCAGCCGCCTCTGCCAGCTTGGCGCCACCGACGAAGAGCTCGCCGAGCATTTCAAGGTGTGCGTCCGCACCATATATCGCTGGCGCAACACCCATGAGGAGTTCGCCCTCGCCGTCGTTGCCGGCAAGGAGCACGCAGACGCCCGCGTCGAACGCGCGCTCTATTCGCGCGCCGTCGGCTGCAGCGTCGAGCGCGTGAAGATCTTCAAGCACGCCGGAGATCCCGATCCCGTCTACGCGCCCTATCGCCTCCATCTCCCGCCCGATGCCAACGCCGCCCTGCAATGGCTCCGCGCCCGCCAGCCCAGGAAATGGCGGAATACCGAGGAGGAGAAGGAAGATACGGGCGTCGTCGAGATGTTCGAAAAGGCGCTGGCCCGCGTCGCGGACTACAAATCGCCTTATGCCTCGTCCCTCCCTGCCGGCCAGCCGCCGGGCAAGGGTCCGGCACCCGTCCCCGCCCCTGTTTACGTCAAGGCGCATGTGCGCGCGGCGCGCTATGGGTGAGGACGTGCGCCAGCGCTGGATGGCTCGCCTGGTCGAGTTCCACCATGATCCGCTCGGCTATGCGCGGCTTGCCTTCCCCTGGGGCGAAGGCGTGCTGCGCCACGTCTCCGGCCCGCGCGCCTGGCAACAGGAGGTGATGGCCGTGATCGGCACGCACCTCGGCAATCCCGAAACGCGCTTCACCCCGTGCCGGATCGCGCGCGCATCCGGGCACGGCATCGGTAAATCGGCGCTGATCGCGATGCTGGTGAAATGGGGGCTCGATACGGCGATGGACACCCGCATCATCATCACCGCCAATACCGAGAACCAGTTGCTGACCAAGACAGCGCCCGAGATTGCGAAATGGCATGGCTTTTCGGCGACGAAGCGCTGGTTCCGCACGACGGCGAGCGCGCTTGTCTCCACAACGGCCGGGCATGAGCGGGGGTGGCGGGCGGATCTCGTCACCTGGGGCATTTCCAATACCGAGGCTTTTGCGGGGCTGCACAATCAGGGGAAGCGGATCATCCTGGTGTTCGATGAGGCATCGGGGATCGCGGACAAGGTCTGGGAGGTGGCGCTGGGGGCGCTGACCGATGAGGAGACTGAGATCATCTTCCTCGCCTTCGGCAATCCGACGCATAATACGGGCGCGTTTCGGGAGTGTTTCGGGAAGCATCGCGCGCTGTGGAATGCGGCGCAGATCGACAGCCGGGCGGTGGAGGGGACCAACAAACCCTATCTGGACGAGCTGGTCGCGACGTACGGCGAGGACAGCGATGTGGTGCGGGTTCGCGTGCGGGGGCAGTTCCCCTCGAGCAGCTCTTCGCAGTTCATTGGCTCGGCCGAGATCGATGCGGCGCGGGTGCGGGAGGCCTGGCCGCTGATCAGCGACCCGATCGTCTTCGGGCTGGATTGCGCGCGGTTCGGCAATGACCATTCGACGCTGGCGATCCGCCATGGGCGCGATGCGCGGTCGCGGGCCTGGAAACGGTGGCACAAGATGGATGCGATGACTTTGGCGGGCGATGTGGCGTTGCAGGCGCAGCTGCACTGCCCCGATGCGATCTTTGTCGATGCGGGGAATATCGGGGCGGCGGTGATCGACCGGCTGCGGCAGCTGGGCGTGCCGAATGTGCATGAAGTGTGGTTCGGCGGGGCCGGGCGCGAGGCGATCTGGGCGGGGGAGATGCGGGTGAAGACCGCCAACAAAAGGTCCGAGATGTGGACGAATATGCGGGGGTGGCTTGGGGGCGGGGCCATTCCCGATGATGAGGCGCTGGCGGCTGATCTGGCGGGGGTGGAATATGGCTATGCGGCGGACCAGGTTTCGATTTTGCTGGAGAAGAAGGAGCATATGAAATCGCGCGGGCTCGCCTCGCCGGATGATGGCGATGCGCTGGCTTTGACCTTTGCCGAGGCGGTGATGCCGCGGGCGGTGGAGCCTTATGTGCATCCCTCAAGGGTGGAGCCTGTGCGGCGGCCGGTCGAGGAGAGTGGTGATGATTGGTACCGGCAGATTGTCGAGGAGCATCTTCGGGGGGATTAGCGGGGGGGGTTTTGAGGGGGCGCTCTTCTTCCCCTCTCCTCTTAGGAGAGGGGCAAGCTGCGCAGCAGCGCGGGGTGAGGTTGACGGGAAGGTGCTTGTTTCTGCCAGTCACCCTCACCCTTCCCACCGCTTCGCGGCGGGCCCAGTGTTGGGTCGGTCATGCCCCCGGCATGACCTGAACAGCGCGGGGCGCTGTTCACCCAACACTCCTCTCCCGCTGGGAGAGGGAGATGAGAAGGAGCCCCCTTCCCGCTCTCCCTCTTCTCGCGTATCGGGGGAATAACTCAGAGTTAAAAAGGGACGGAGCATGGCGGGAGCGGGGACGAGTCGGCGGGGCGTGTTGGTGGGCGCGGGCCTAATCGGGCTTGCGGCCGGGGCGCCTGCTTTGGGGGCGCGCAAGGCTGCGCCTCTGCTGGCGCCGCGGCCGCCGA
>Ga0307508_10005412_pt1 | contig 12141 bp, 17 predicted proteins | sample 9_EM_MG_FD_203089 | JGI IMG/M metagenome (GOLD analysis project Ga0307508, IMG submission 203089) | Populus trichocarpa ectomycorrhiza microbial communities from riparian zone in the Pacific Northwest, United States - 9_EM | ecosystem: Host-associated > Plants > Roots > Unclassified | place... | reverse complement strand
TGTTATGACCATGAAGGCATTGTTGGTTGATTCCAGGAGAATCCCCTGCATAGTTTAGCATCTCTGTGGCACTCATAGATATGATCTGTAAAGTGATTTGGCTTGAGCCAAACATCTGGCATGATTCATTCTGCAAAGCCTACCCGGTCATTCATCGGATCATGTCCTTCCTGATCTACCTTTCCTATGGTCATGACATGGTCCATGATTCGAATGGGCTGAGCCAGATAGAACATCTGAAAGGATTCAGGAGGGCATGGCAGGTCTACAATATAATACAGGGGTCTGACCGGGGTCCTACCCAGGAGGAGTGGGGGAGCATGAATATCAATGCAGACTTGCTGGATGAGTTGGAGGTCACAGGTATGTTGAAAGAAGCACTGCGAACATATTATGACTGTCCAACATGTCACTCTCAGGGTGAACATGGCTTCTTGTAATTAGTATTTATAACCTGGAATAGAGATTCAGGACGACCATTGTACTGCATTGTATTATTTACTTACATTTACATTCAAGTTGTGATAAATTACATGTTCCATCATCACACCAATATCTGTGTCTGACTGTTATATTGAATAAATAAATGTCCTTGACAGGTTTAAAATGTGTCGGAGTGGCGGTCCCTGGCTAGGGTATGTTACCCCAGACCTTTTCTGTTCAATGTCTGGGTTCATATAATTGGGTCATGAGAAGAACAAATCCCTCCTGCGTCATGTTGTCAACTTGCACATTTCGGTCACGAAGACCTGTGAAATAATGGCCTAGTCTTTCCATTGTGTTGTTGAAAATGGTCTGAGATGAATGGGATTATGTCACATCACATCAGAAGGGATGGTTATTAACACCTTACATTTCGCAACTTCTCTTTGATATGTGTGAGCCCCTCTATGTTTTTTGCGAGTCGCTGTATTGTTTGCATGCCATTGACCACCTAAACGTGTAGGGTTTATGTTATGCATGTGGTGGATGGAATTAGGCTCATACCTCCATATGCAGGACCTCACTGTCTCTGTTACACAGTGCAGCGAGATCGAAAAGCCAGCTCAACAGACTCAATGCCTGTGTGTGTGTGTCGGTATGCCATTCTGCAGCCAGAGGACTATCAGGCTGGCTTGTACAAATCCCTTGCTTTTTTGTGTTGCCTTCTGGCTTGCAGGAAGACTTGTTGGGGAGGAAAACAAATGTCTCTGTGATTCGCAAAACACATTGAGTGTGGTTCCTGACGACCATGTGCAATCCCATCTTCCATCTCTAGACCTGTATTGCAAGCCTCAAAGACAGTGTGAAATAGAGTGTGATCGATGCTTGATACAGTCCAACATTTCATCACATCGGACAAGGATGTTGGTGTGGGTTTAATTCCTTTCAAGGCAGTGTTGTTCACCATCAACCATATTTGTGTGTTAACCCTTGGCTACAACTTCGCCTCCAAGGTCATGTGATTTGGTCCACACACTATCAAGATACATTCATTTCAAAACAGCAATACCATTGCAATAGTTTTGCATCTTTTAATCACACAAGTGATATTTCATTGAAATCAAATTATATTTGATTATATTTGGTGATGCAAACAATGATATACATGTAAACATTATGTCTGAGTTTGAAACAGGTCACATGCTTCTTTATTTCCATCATAACTATTATAAAATATCTTTTTACTCCTCAGAAAAACATTATTCTTTTGTTGGCTAATGCAGGCCACTTTGCACACACCATTGCTGCTACTACTGGCTTTTGTGCGTCCACCATATCCAGGAATCACCACAAAGAGCATTTTGGGCTTCCAAAGGCTATTGGAGGTTATTTACCCAAACTTTACTCTATGAATATTTATCATTCCATTTTTTCTATTGCTTCTGGCAAGACACAGAATGCTGTCCAGATGTCAAAATCTACAAATGTTGTCAAGAAGCACTATGTACTAGCACAATGTGCCAGGACTTGAATGAGACTTGTATAGAGGTTATAATCAGGTCCAAACAATTCCTCCTTTGAATGCAATATTACAAAGTGTGTCTAAATGATATCTATGATCATATGGATTGCACTATGGAGGATTGATAGAACATGGCAGCTTGTCCACTAATCCTGTGAGAGTTGGTGATTTCGCATTCTTGAGATGTTTGTGTTGTTATTGAGCTAACTAGTGCTTCCTTCAATTTCTAACTTCACCCACCACTTTTCCCCATCGCTTTAGAGCATTGTTGTGCCTCTGCCCAAGCAGAGCATGACTTGTAGTGTTCATTTGCATTGTGGCTGCTTTGTTTACATTTGTTTACTTGAAGCACACTTACATCCTGGAGCCCACTGTATTCATTCCTTGGTTACTCATTGTGGACTCCAGGTCTGTAAACCCTTATACCTCTCTCAATACACCTGGTTACTCGTTGTGAACTCCACTCCAGTCCTAGCTCCCAGAAGTTCCCTGAGTCGACCCACCAAGTGGCTAGTCCGCTTCCTTAGTCCTCAACCAATAACAGACCCTGTATTCATCCCTCACTCAATAAGTCTTTTTCTTGGCAGGATTTTGATGGTGCCTAAACATTCCTTGTGATATGTGGAAGTCAAGTTATAGGCATCACTGTCTAGCAGTGGCAGTCACTGCAGTGGGGCCAGGGTCTGTGGAAACCACAGCAGGCAGGGGTGCTGGGGTGCTAGGGGAGGGCGAGGGAGCATGGGCAAGGGACGGAGCAGGGGATGTAGAAGGAATGGGGGCACAGGTGGGGGCTGCTGAGGATCCAGATGGCTCAGGCTGTGCATATGGCTGACCAGTCATGTTTGTTGACATGTGCACAGGGTGTGCATGAGCAACCAACTTGTTGTCTTTTATGCTGAGGCTCAAATAGAGGAGGTGGTCAACAGTGCCAAGAACACTTGACTGCTTGGATGATTCAAGGCTAACCAGGATCCTATGCATATTGCTGCTGGAGCACATGACTGTTTGTATCAACAGTTTCCAAAGAAGTTTGTTTGAAATCCAAGACATGCTGTATGGAAGGTTCATCAGCAATACAAGGGCATTAGATGCATGTATTCCACTCCTGCCATTGCTGGGAAGGCATTCTATTTGCATTTTCTGCTCATTGTGGTCAAAGGTAAGAGAGTAATACTATACATATAGATTGAAACTGACCACTTCTTCTCATAGGTGCTACCCCCTATGAAGACCTTTATACTGTCAATGACCATCTCCATGATTCCTTCAAGGAGGCCTGTCATGCACATGGTCTCTTACAAGATAATAGAGAATGGTTATTATGTCTTCAAGAGGCTGCTTATTTTACCATGGGCTTTCAGTTGCACCATTTATTTGTTATTATCCTGGTCCATTGTGCTCCTATTGATCCAGATCATTTTTGGAGGCATCCAGGAACAATATTTGTGATGATTTACACCATCATCTTATTCAAACCCCCCATGTTCTTGAGCCAACCCAGGATCAGATCCATGATTATGGTTTGCATCTCATAGCCCAAGACCTCAGAAGACATGGCAAAAGCTTGCAGGACTTTCCATTCATGCCTATATCACAGGGCAACAGAATCAGGAAGGGAACAAGCACATTGATGAACAAAGAGTATATAATATGTAGGCAGGTGCAGCAACCCTTTGTTGATAGAGCTCTCCCCACCTTGAATCCCCAACAGAGCATGCAGTCCTGAACAGTGTCATCAACTCCCATGTTTCCATGTTTTTCCTTCATAGTGGTGGTGGATGTAGTAAGCTTTTTGCTGCTGCTGTTTGTGTAAGAGGCAATATTGTCCTTTGTGCTACATCCACTGGTCTGGCATCCCTTCTTCTTCCTGGTGATCATAGAGCCCATTCACACTTCAAGAACCCCACTCCTTTCCATGAACAGAGTATCTGCAACATTAAGAAGGATGATCTCAACCATCAGCTTCTTCAGCAAACATTTCTTATAATTTGGGATGAAGCAGCTTCTCAGCATAATCATGTGGTAGAGTCTGTGGATTGTACTTTACATGATCTTCTTAACCAAGACCAACCATTTGAAGGAATTACTGTACTGTTTTTCTTGGTGGTGATTTTAGGCAGACTCTGCCTGTCATTCAGCATGCCTCAAGGGAACAGATTGTTCCTGCCACTCTTACCCACTCCAACCTTTGGACAAATATGACTGTTAACTATCATCTGCAAAACATGTGTCTTGGTCAAGATCCTGAATCTGATTACTGGGCATAGTAACTGCTTCACATTGGTGTTACTGATGGGGATGTGATTCTTCCTTCCCATATGTGCTACATGCAATCTCTTATCAATGTCATATACTCTCAGCTCCTTGCAGGCCATCACTATCTTTCTGATCAGTATTTTTTGAATCACACCATCTTTAATCCTAGGAATGTCCAGAGCCATGAAATCAACTCCATTGTTTTGGACTCTATTGCACCTTAGGAAAGGATAACCTATCTCAGTGCAGATTCTGTCCCAACCAGACGTCCTCCATACTCTCAACTCCTGTGGATTTCCCCTTCATTCCTTGGAGCTCAAGAATGGTGCCCCACTCATGTTTCTGCACAATCTGGACTCCGTCTATGGTCTCTACAATGGTACTTGCTTGAGGCTAACCAGGTCTACTCACTGCATTCTGGAATATCATATTTTGAGTGAAGATGGCAATGACAATACCAACAACATGGTTTTTATCATATGGCTCTTGAAAGTGGTCTAGAAGACGCTTTTGATCCACTTTGTCACTTGCAATTTTCTGCACTTGGCCAATGCAATAACCGTTAACAAGTCTCAAGGTCAAACACTCAAGCACGTTGGCTTCAATTAAATTTACCTGTTTTCTCTCAAGGACAACTCTATGTGGCCCTTTCATGTTGTACTCATTCAAGAAAAATCAAGGTTCTCTTTCCTCATATCCAGACAACCCAGAACATACAAAAGTTGAGTTTGAAATAAAGTATATAGAAACTTGGAAATGTAGAGTGTACTACAAATGTCTTTATAACCACTTTGTTATTTAAAGGAGATCTCAGGCTTGAATTATTGACAACTTGCTGTAAGTGACTGATAATATGACTGTCGACCTTATGTAGGTACACTCAACTTTTTAGATTAATGTAGGAAATCTTTAAACACCACTTACTTACTTACATACTTCCTCCTACCCTGGGCCAACAGCCCAAACATGGGCCCCCCTACTAGTCTAAAAAGTAAAGGAAGAATGGTGTGGGAAAATCTGAGTGACCAACTTTGGTGAGGCACTGCATACATATAGTTACTAAGGTCCTGACTGGAATTCCAAAAAGGAAGGATATCAGACAAGCAGATACCCAGATAAGGAAGGAGTTTCTGGTGAGTTGGTTCCCACAAATCATGACCTCAGAGAAACCTTGTCAAGCAACAGAGATAAGTATGTAAAACAGGCAAGAATGTGCTTGTTTGTGTGGTCTACATTCACAATGCTTGTCATTGGGGGGAGAGGATATTGCACTGCTTGCCAGGATTTGTTCAACTGTCAGTTGTCACCATAGGGGTAGGGGTAAGGGCAGGCCTTTTGAACCTCCCAGATGGTGAGCCTCCTGTGACTGGAGCAGATAGTCTGAATGTGTTCGAGGTTTTTGATGGAGGGGTCACAAAAGGAGCATTTTGCTGGTGTTCATAGTTCTTAATATATAGCCAGATGCCTCTTGAACCGCTATCACCACCTCCCCTCCATGGGAAAACTGGAAAAAATCACAACCCCTTCCCAAAACACAAATGCCTGGCCTCCCAGCCATGCACTATCTGTGTCTCAGACACTAGAAAGGTCCACCACACCTTCCCAACTGGCACATTTCGAACACGGTACACCCCACCATCCCTCCAGAAATTCATCCTGGATCACTTCTCCTCTCACCTGTTTACCTGGTCTTGGACCACCAAGTCAGGTCCCAATGCAGGGAAATCCTTCAAAGTTCCATATATCTCCACCTCATGCCAGAAATCCAACCATCATGTCATCAGATGAACAGTGAATCTGTTCCACTCATTCAAGGCTCATCTCACACCCACCACTCTCACCAAGGATGGCCAAGTCCCCTCCCCACTCATTCATATTTACCAGAGCAATATGCTCATTCACTTTCACTGCCAACTCACCTTTCTCCGGACCACTTCCCAACACATGCAGCCCCACCAGCCCCCAGGAGACCTGCTGGCCAAACCCCAGCCCTACACCCTAACCCCAACCCCCCTTCGGAGCTTGAACTGCTCCATGCTGAGGTCATCAGCCTCCACAACCAATTGGCCTCACTCACCCAACCTCACCCAACCTCCTCCTCCTCTGCCCTGAAATCCATCTCACCCCTGTGGCCCCTTCCCAAGGGCCCTCACTCACCCTTCACCCTCTTCCTCTGCAGCACACCCAGGTTTCCCAGTCTCCATGCCATTTTCACCCATCCTTACTGCCCAGTGTTTATCTGTGACATGCACCATGACAACCAGCCCATCACATCTGCCTTCCCCCCTGAAGATGCAGAGTACATCTGCAAACCCTACTGACCTCCCAGCTCATTCAAGTATTACTTGGTGGATACAAATGACATCTGCCTTCCCCCCTGAAGATGCAGAGTACATCTGCAAACCCTACTGACCCCCCAGCTCATTCAAGTATTACTTGGTGGATACAAATGGTGACTCTATGTCTCAGCCAACTGTGACTGCAACCTGGATGTAAGATCACAATGCCTGGCAGTGAGGATGAAGATATGAAGATGATAACAACCCAGGAGTGCTGCACTCCATTTTACTCACCCCCCCATGCCTCCATACTTACCCCCCCCCCCCCCCCCCCCCCACACACACACACACACTCTCTCTCATAGAATTAGTGACTGGTCATCATCCCCCAGAATGAGTTACATGCATGTACTGTCTAGTAGCAAGGGGTCACTACAAGCCCCATTGGACAATAAACTCAAATCTAAATGATATAGCCAGAACTTTCCTATTCTCTGGGAGTTGTGTATATGGCACAAAAAAGAAAGGATTGCACTGGTTGTCATAGGTTGGGGTGTTGAGTTGACTGCCAGATGAACAGGTTGATATCCAGGTTGATATCATGGTAAAGTTGATTTCATGGTGTGTTTGCTTCAAATTGAAGCCACCAGCTGTGGATTTGGTGTGAGAGGGGTGGATTAGATGATGGCAGAGTCATTTAAGGCTTGGGTGGTCACATCAGGAGTTTAATACCTTGGATGCAGAAGTTATTTGATATATTGGTGTGAATGTCATCAAGAACTTTCTTCAGGTCATGGTATTTTTTACTAGCCTGCTCACATCCACAACATGTTTTGCAGAATTTAACATGGGAGAATATGTTGCCTAAAATGTGAGGAATATACTTAGAATACAAATTGGTGTTTGCACAGTGTGAAGACTTGAAGTTTTCCTGGTTGAGAATTTGTTGGCTGAAACTTGAAGTATGGGCAAATGTGCCAACTCCTCCTATATGTTGATGTGAATAAGAAATCCCGTAGTAATTAGAACAAGTGTGTAAACTTTGCATACATTAGTAACTTGGCTAAACTTCAGGTCTTTACACTGTGCAAACACCCATTTATATTCTAAAGTATATTCTTCACACTTCAGACAACATATTCATCCATGTTAAATTCTGCATGTTGTGACAGTATCCATAAGTGGGGGGGGAACTCGATTCCTGGCAGCACAGCAGATGATTCCTCTTATCTTGCCTCCTGAGGTGAGCAGAATTCTCTCTTTTTTTTTCCTTCCCTGTGCTCTCATGCCCATGCTGGTCCCTCAATTGGACACTTTCTCACACTGATTGTGCTGCTGATTTTTGAGCATGAGCCTGACTTGGGCTTCACACCAGCTGTGGCAGTGACAATTTAATCAGTTTAAGCACAGCCATAGAAAATTTCAATTTCTTAGGTACATAAGTATAGATGGTAGCAGCATGCAGAGGTACCAAAGTCCCTGACTCCATCTTGTGCATATATACACACACAAACATAACCCTCAGGCTGGCAGACAAGACACACAAATGGGTGATAATATTCACAGACATAAATGTACACACATTGGGCATCTATCAAAAATTGGGCAAGAAAGTGTTTGAGTTATCCCACCATCACTTGGTTTTAAGTCCATTTCAAAGACTTCCTTGGAGGCTGAAGTCTTTTTGGAGGGTGACTTAGTGGGGAACTCATTGCCAGCATCATCAGCCACCTTTTGCCTTTTTTTTTGTCTTCACAAGTCTTTAACAAGCCAGCAGTCCTGTGTGTAGGAACAGTAAGGTAAAGCCTTGATGCTCTTCATGATGAGTTGGTAGATGTGTGAGCCCTTTTGACTGTTCTGAATGCCTCTTGAACTGCCACCACCACCTTTCCCCCATGGGAAAAAGCACACCCCCCCAGCCAACCCTCCCCCTCAACCCAAACACAAATGCCTGGCCACCCAGCCCTGCATGATCCAACTCTCTAACATTGGGAAGGCCCATCACACCTTCCCAACTGGCACCTTTCATACCCATTACACCCCCCCTCTCTGCCCAAGTTCGTTTTAGACCACTTCTCTTCCAAACCTTTCACTTGGACCTGGACCACCAAGGCAGGACCCAATCAAGGGAAATCCTTCTCAGTACCCACCATCCCCACTTCATGCAGGAAAACTGACCACAGAGTGGTCAGGTGGACAGTGGACTTGTTCCACTTCTTTAAAGCCCACTTATCTCCACACATGCTTGACAGCAATGGCAGAGTCCTCACCCCCATCGTCTGAGTGTACCAGAGTAACATGCTCATACACTTCTGAAGACAGCTAGTGGCCACCAAGCAAGTCACTACTATCCCCCTCACAGAATCCCCCCAGCCCCACCAGCTGCATCAAGTAAGACCCCACCAGCACAGCCCCCCAACCCCAACAGACCCAACCCCCAAAAACTGCCACAGAGCTGGAAAGGCTCCATGCAAAGGTTGCCCATCTCCACAAACAGTTGGCCCCACTCACCTCAGCAAAGGCATCCACACCCCATCACCCCCATCCATCTCTCCATTGGCCCCCCAGCTTAAGACCACACTATCCACCCCCCCTGACCCTTTCTCTGCAGCCAAACACCCTGGTTTTCCCGACCACCAATCCCTCTGCACTATCTTTCAATACCCTGGCTGCCCCTTCTTCATCCAGTCCCTCCACCCTGAAACACCACTCACCTCCTCCTTCCCACTGGAGGATGCTACCCATATTTGCCAAGCCAGATGGGGAGGCCCCAACAGGGGTTACTTCCCATGCCCAAGGGAGTTTATCTCCCTTGACTCAAACGGGGATCTCTACATGTCCCCAAATTCAAGCTTAGTTCCGGATGTGGTGGTGACCCTTTATGAGGAGCCCAGGCTGCCCAGCGATGAGCAGGAAGACACAGATGAAGTCAAGTTTCAATTGACCCCTTCCCCCCCTTAGGCTTCATAGTTTGCTGTACCCCCTACCCCTACTACTGTTACAACCCTCTCCCCATCCACCCTCCCATCAGAAATTTCTGTCATGTTTGTGAAGGTACACCCTGAGGGTGACAAGTAGCCAATGAGCATTAGCATGGCACTACATGTGTACCCTGTCTACCAAGGGCTTGGTGCCTTTGGATCTTAAATGAGGATCTTAACAAAAAAAAAAAACTATTCTGAATGTTGGCAGTCATTTGGCTGAATGTTCCACTGGTGTACATGTCAAAATTATCGAGATTAGGATCAAGAATAAATATACAGTTTGAGGTACACCTCAACTGCAACATATTCATCATGCTGATTTTCTCATTGTACTTGACAGGGGCCCATCAGCCAAGTCGGAGCACTCATTTGTCAACCCTGCATAATGCTGCATTGAGATAATGTTGATGGGTAAACCAACAAGGGATCAATGAGCAGTGGCAAAGACAAGAGTAATACTGCAGCCATCAACAGACATGGAAATGACAAATTCAACAGTACATTGAATGCACAAAACAGAGTGAGTTCATAAAGTGTTCTTCAACCATGAGCAAAAGTATTGAAACATGAGGCATTTTTGAGCAGAAAATATATGGGGTCGTAGTACAAAGGATAGTCAAAAGAGTCATGTGGTCCATTGGGTGCCTGAAAAATCGTGTCAGACAAGAACCTGACTCCAAAAGGACTAAGATTACATAGGTTTAGGCCTTCCTGCTTTTCTTCTCTCCATCTGGATCTGTTGTGTGCCTGCTTTATGGTGAGTGTTGGCTTGAGTTTCATTCTTTAAGATGCTGATGATTTATTTATTTGTTAGACTGCTTTCTCTATTCCTGGCTGCCAAGGTTTGACAAGTCATGTGAAATAAAGAGTAAGATGCCGATGATTTATTTGTTAGATTGCTCTTCTCTATTCCGTGCACGTCTCCCTTCGGTCTCAAGCTTATGAGACGTATTGAGCCTCTCCCATTGTCCCACTTCCGTCACAACCCACTTCATCACTGTGTTCATGTCTGAGTCTTATGCCGCCGGATCGTCACAAGCCATCTGTTCTGGAGAGGATAGGGGATCCAATTCCCTGGAAGCTCCCGTCAAGCCCAAATCGAGTCGCATCGTTGTCTCCAGCTTGTTGATGACCCATCTCTTGTAGCGCTGCATCTGTATTTTGTCTCTCCATCTCCCAAGAGTCATGCCCAATGCGTTCCTGCATGCCACCTCAGTTGTGGCCCAATTGCAGCTTCTGCTCTGTCGACGATTGGTGCAAGTGGCTCTCGCCATGACGTGCCGTGTTGCCCAAGCCTCTGTCCTCGAATTGGAATTGGTTACATGAAGATCCTGACACTGTCGCTAGCCGGAAACTACAATTTTGTACAAGTAGTGGTGGTGGTGGTGGTGGTGTAAGGGTATTGTGCTCAATGTGATTAAACTACAGTGTTTTCTTCTCCCCCAGCAGACGAAATGCTGCCGTGAATGGGTCGCTGGATGGCAAGAACACCTGACCAGATGGAAGAGCAGTTCGGGGTGATGGTGGAAGAGCAGCATGTGGCCCGGTGTCATCGTCACTAGCGTATTCAAGAATAGATGCCATAGTGATTGACTCCAATGGATTATGTGTGATCTCAGGAAACAAGCTGCGATGCTTGGTCTTCTTTGTGGTACCTCCATCCTATGGTTCTGTAAGGACGTTAGAACTGTAACGGTGAACCGAATGAAGTACCACCTCCAAGAACGTTGATCCCATCGAGGTTTCCCTCTTCCGCTTCAGCACTACATTGGATCCAGGGGTCCTCGTGCCATCAACCTGAGCAGCACAACTACTTTCTGACTCGACCTCCACATTTGGCGCCATCTGCGTGGCCGTCCAAGCATCCTCTCCAACCTCGCGAAACAAACCATGCATCTCATCAGTGGTCTCGTTCTCACCTAGGCTCATGCTTCTTTCCTCATCCATATTCAGATCCCCTTCCGCTTGCATCCTGTTTTCGCCAATAGCTGATGGCAGCTTGTTGCACTCCTGCCCTGATACGCCTTCCACCTCATCAACATGCATATGCGTTGACCGCTCTATGTATGCATTCTGTCCCCCCAATGCCTGTTGCTCTGTGACCTTCTCATTTCGGTGGACTGGCCGAACAAGGTTCATGTTTGCCCTTCCGATTGTTTGCAGGGTATCATTCAGAGTGGTGATATTCCCTTCCTCGGGCCAGGTAATGGACCTCAGAATGGTCCCAAGTGTGATCTTGAGACCACACATGTCAAAGCGTTCGTTATGCTTTTCAAGGTATGTATCCCATTCAACTGCATATTTGGATTTCAGAGTTTTCCAGTTGCATTGTTGAATGGACTTACGGAAATCAAAGATGTCCGGCTTTTCTCTCTTCTGCACGTATTCAAATGTATAAGACTTCTTGGTGTAATCGAGCCAAATATGATACTCGAGCTCTGGGCAAAACCAATTCTTCTGATTGATGCCACCCTGGGGTGCGCACGATGTGTAGGCATTTCGTACGTCATTCAGATACTGCAGGATCTGGGCGAGCTGCTGTATTGCCGGTTTACATTTGTGGTGGTGCTGTTTGATTGGAGGGCCGCGGCGGTGTGTTTGTACACATCGTACCTGTAGCTGATGATGTGTAGTGCACGTGAATACTTCGATGGAACATTCACTGCAGAGGGAGCGC